>Ga0222650_1000201_pt1 | contig 54733 bp, 45 predicted proteins | sample AntAcemetagen367_FD_179820 | JGI IMG/M metagenome (GOLD analysis project Ga0222650, IMG submission 179820) | Saline water microbial communities from Ace Lake, Antarctica - #367 | ecosystem: Environmental > Aquatic > Non-marine Saline and Alkaline > Saline | place: Antarctica: Ace Lake... | reverse complement strand
CCTCGCCCTTCCCGGTAAATCCTTCGCCGGCAATTGGAACGCCTTTGCCTTCTCCCTCTCCATCCCCTTCGTCGCCATCATCGCGGTGAAATACTTCCTCCCCTACTACCGAAAAAGCGGAGCGGTGTCGGCCTACGAGCTCTTAGAAAATCGCTTCGGCCCCTGGGCCCGCATCTTCACCAGCTCTTTCTACCTCCTCTTCCACATCGCCCGCATCGCCGTCGTTCTCTACCTCATGGCCCTCCCGATGCAGATCATCTTCGGCTGGAACATCAACACCGTCCTCATCATCACCGGACTCTGCGTCACCCTCTACTCCCTCGTCGGCGGCCTCACCGCCGTCATCTGGACCGATGCCATCCAAGCCCTCGTCCTCATGGGCGGCGCCGTCATCTGCCTCATCATCCTTTTAAATGGCGCTCCCGGCGGCCCCTCCGGCGTTCTCGAAACCGCCACCGCGAACGACAAGTTCTCCCTCGGCAGCTTCTCCCTCACCGATTTCGCCTCCACCACCTTCTGGGTCATCTTCCTCTTCGGCCTCGTCGATAACCTCCGCAACTTCGGTATCGATCAATCCTACATCCAGCGCTACATCGCCGCCAAAACCGACGCTGAAGCCCGCCGCTCCGTCTGGCTCGGCAGCCTCCTCTACCTCCCCGTCAGTGCCCTCTTCTTCCTCATCGGCACCACCCTCTTCTCCTACTACGGAGCCGACCAAATCACCCCCTCTCAGCCCGTCGCCCTCGAAGCCCCCGGAGACCTCAACGCCGTCTACGATGTCGTCACTCAGCAAAAACTCTCCCAACAAAACCTCCCCCCCGATTCCCCCGCAGCCGCCGAAATAAAGAGCAATCTCTCCCTCCCTGATGTCGGCGACCGCGTCTTCCCCCACTTCATTTCCGACAAACTCCCCCCCGGCCTCACCGGACTCCTCGTCGCCGCTATCTTCGCCGCTGCCATGAGCACCGTCTCCACCAGCCTCAACTCCTCCGCGACCCTCATCATGAACGATTTCTACAAGCGCTTCCTCAACCCAAACGCCTCAGAAAAATCCGCCATGAACTCCCTCTACCTCGGCACCATCGCCTGGGGCATTCTCGGCACCACTCTCGCCCTCTACCTCGTCAAAGTCACCAACAGTGCCCTCAACATCTGGTGGGCCCTCTCCGGCATCATCGGCGGGGCCATGACCGGACTCTTCCTCCTCGGCCTCCTCAATAAATTCGCCACCAACCGAAGCGCCATCGTCGCCACCCTCACCGGAGTCATCGCCATCATCGCAGTTTCCACCACTTCCTTCCTCCACCCCCAAATGGCCCCCGTCATCGGCGTCCTCACCACCCTCATCGTCGGCACAATCTGCACCACCCTCATCAAATCAAAATACCCCTCAAAGACATCACCGCCCCTCTAAGGCAGAGCCCCCAAGGAAGGGCATCTCTCCTGAGTGCTCCCCTCAACCGAGCCTTAAAATCCAAAACAACGACAACTCCCAACCAAGCTTCTGCTCCCTTCTGCTCATTCTGTGGTAAAAACCCCCAACCAAGCCTCTGCTAACTCTGTAGTCAAAAACCCTCAACAAACCCCACATCCTTCTCCTCAATATGAAACTCATCCTCATCCCCTTAACCTCCCTTTCCCTCTCCCTAATCTCAACCCTCCCCGCCCAAGAACCCGATCTCCAAGCCCTCAAATACAACAACCCCGGCCTCACCGTCGATCTCGGTGTCGGCCTCTGGGCCTGGCCCCTCCCCATGGATTGGGATAACGATGGCGACCTCGATCTCATCGTCTCCTGCCCCGACAAGCCCTACAACGGCACTTACCTTTTCGAGAATCCCGGCGGCTCAAAGATGCCCGTCTTCAAAAAAGCGGTCCGGATCGGCAACGGAACCTCCAACATCCACGCCTCTTATCACAAAGGCAAACCCATCGTCCTCCTCCCCGGAGAACGCGCCCTCGATTTCGTCGGCAATGGCCTCGGCAAAACCGAAAAACTCTACCGGAGCCGACTCACCGATGGCTTCGGCAACGTCCGCGCCAAGCAATGGAAAATGGCCGACTACGACGCCGACGGAAACCTCGACCTGATCGTCGGCGAAGGCTTTTGGGGCGAATACGGCTGGGACAACGCCTACGACCACAACGGCACCTGGACCAACGGCCCTCTCCGCGGCTGGGTCTACCTCCTCCGCAACTCCGGCAGCAATGATTCCCCCAAGTACGAAGAACCTCGTAAGATCGAAGCCGACGGTAAGCCCGTCGACGTTTACGGCATGCCCTCCCCCAACCTCGTCGACTTCGATTCCGACGGCGACCTCGACCTCCTCTGCGGCGAATTCCTAGACGGTTTCACCTACTTCCAAAACACTGGCACCGCCAAGGCCCCCGTCTTCTCCGCTGGCCAACGCCTCCCCCACCACATGCACGTCCAAATGATCACCCCCACCGCAATCGACTGGGACCAAGACGGCGACCAAGATCTTATCGTCGGCGACGAAGACGGCCGCGTCGCCTTCATGGAACACAGCGGAACCTTCACCTCCGACGGCACCCCCAAATTCCTCGCACCCAAATACTTCCAGCAAGAAGCCGATGATCTCAAATTCGGGGCCCTCGCCACCCCCGTCGGCTACGACTGGGACGCCGATGGCGACGAAGACATCCTCTCCGGAAACACCGCCGGAAACATCGCCTTCTTTGAGAACCTCGACGGCCAGCCCACCCCAAAATGGGCCGCCCCCGTTCTTCTGAAATCCGGGGGGAAGACCATCCGCATCCAAGCCGGCCCCAAGGTCTCCATCCAAGGCCCCTGCGAAGCCAAATGGGGCTACACCACCCTCTCCATCGGCGACTGGAACCACGACAAACTCCCCGACATTATGATCAACTCCATTTGGGGAAAGATCCAGTGGTATCAAAATACCGGCACCCTCACCCAACCCAAACTAGCCTCCACCCAAGCCGTCAACGTCAACTGGCCCGACAAAACTCCTAAACCCTCCTGGAACTGGTGGAACCCCGAGGGCCAAAACCTCGTCACCCAATGGCGCACCACCCCCGTCATCGTCGATTGGAATAAGGACAAGATCAACGACCTCATCGTCCTAGACCACGAAGGCTACCTCGCCTTCTTCCAACGCCAAAAGGACCTCACCCTCCTCCCCGGCAAAAGGATCTTCATCGATGAAAATGGCCGCTTCCTTGCCCTCAATACATCCCACGCCGGCAAAAGCGGCCGCCGCAAAATCGACATCATCGACTGGGACCACGATGGCGACCTCGACCTCCTCGCCAACTCCGCCAACGCCGAACTCTACCGAAACGAAGGCACTTTCAAAAACAAGGTCGTCCTCAAAAAAATCGGCAACCTCGCCACCCGAAAAATCTCCGGACACACCTCCAGCCCCAGCACCATCGACCTCAACCGCGACGGTAAACGCGAACTCCTAATCGGAGCCGAAGACGGCCGCTTCTACCACAAAAAGTAAGCACTCCCCAATCTCCGTATTTCCAATATGGAGCATGGACATTCCTGTCCGTTCCCCGCCCCCAAGGAAGGACGCTCTCCCGAGCGTCCACCACTCAGCCAATCACCGAAACCACAGCCCCACCACTCCGTCTCCCAATCCCGAAGGGATGCAGGTCAATAGACCCGAGCCTCAGCTCGGGGTTTCCCATCATCATCCGAAAAAAGCTCCGAAGGCGCGCAGGCAAGCCCCTCAAATCCCACCACCCCTTTTCCCCACCTTAAAACTCCGACCTTCCCAAGCACCCCCCGTTCAGCCAACCTAATCGCCACACCTACGTCCGAAAATGCCCAAGAAATCCACCCATCGCCGCTCGCTCTGGCTCATCGCTCTTGCCTTGATCCTACTCGCCCTCATCCCGCTCGCCTTTCAACAAGCAACAACAGCAGCTGAGTCAAAACGCTCCTCCTCCCACAAAAACTCCCCCACCTCCTCAAGCTCCACCTCCCGCACGCCCTCCTCCAACCGCAGCCAACGCTCCCTCACCCCGGACCTCCCTCCCAGCCACAAAACCGAAGACCTCAAAAACTTCATCCTCCCCCCAACCGAAATCCGCAATCTCACCCTCCAGCAAGCCCTCGACATTCTCTTCGCCCAATACCGCGAAATCTGCCAAGAAACTGGAGAACACCCCATCTCCCTCCGCTACAAAATCAACGGAAACCCGGAACCCATTGTCTTCCTCAAACTCGGAGGCAACTTCCTCAGCTGCTGCGATTACTTGGCCACGATGTCCGGCACTAAAATGGAGGTTCAGGACAACAAACTCATCTTCACCGAAATTGAAGATGGTCCGGTGGTTCAACGAAGGTGGACCGTTCCTCCCACTTTCAGACATTTCCTTTCTGAGAAATCCCAGAGAGCCAGTGGCAATAATTCTCCGAACGACGATCCTTTTGCCCTTTCTCAGTCTGACCTGCCTGACATGGGACTTCTTCTCGCAAGTTTTGGAGTCACGGGAGATAGTGACGCAGTCTCCTTCAAAACCTCATCATCGACTCTCACCATTAAGACCGGAGGGAAAATTTTGGCTAGAATTGACGGACTCGTCAAAGCCGTGGCCTCAGACTCTCCGACCCTAACCCATATCAGCTTTCTCGAAGGAGAGGACCAGCCAATCTCAATGATCATCCCCACCGAAAATCTCTCTACCTGGGAACGAAATTATTTAGCGGGCGATCAAGGCCCGAACTACCAAATCCTCCTCCTCGCCACCGAACAAGGCTTTGGCCGGAAAATCCAAACCGTCTCATTCACCGGCTCATCTCCGAGCGATGAGGAGAGATCCCTCTATCAGGAAACCGAAGACATCGCCGACCTCGGCATCAGAGAAAACCTCACTTTCGCCACCTACAACATCTCGCGCGCTATCGATGGAGACCCTCAGACCCTCACCTTCAAAGACGAACAAGGCAGCCTCCACGAAAGAACCTTTGTCACCGAAAGAATCGACGCCACTGGCCGCGCCATCCGAGCACCACAATACGGAGAAGAATAGAAACGTTCAGCCTTCGTAATTCTCGTGAATCCAGTGGCTCAGGAGCCTCACACCAAAGCCAATCGCTAAGGTCGTTTCACGCGGGTCAGTCCTTTCGTTCTTGCTGGAAGTTCCGGCGATATCGAGGTGGACCCAAGGGATCTCCCCGACGAAGCGTTTTAAGAATTGCGCCGCCGTGATCGAACCCGCACCGCGCCCGACCGAATTTTTCATATCGGCAGTCGGCGAGTCTATGAGGCGGTCGTACTCCGGCGCCAACGGGAGACGCCAGGTTTTCTCGGAAGAAGTGGCAGAAGCTTTTTTAAACGCTTTTGCAAGCGGATCGGAGTTACTGAAAAGGCCCGCATATTCGTGACCCAGAGTGACAACCACAGCCCCAGTGAGAGTCGCTAAATCGACCATCGCGCGCGGCTTAAACTTCTCTTTGGAATACCAAAGGGCATCGGCAAGGACGAGTCGCCCCTCCGCATCAGTGCTCTGGAGTTCGATCGTCTGCCCTGACATCGAGGTGACGACATCACCTGGCTTTTGAGCCATCCCATCAGGCATGTTTTCCGCGAGGGCAACAACCCCAATCACGTTCACCTTGGCCTTACGACTCGCGAGCGCCTGCATCGTCCCCACGACCGCCGCCGATCCTCCCATGTCGCCTTTCATATCCCACATGCCAGCCACCGGCTTGAGAGAAATACCGCCAGTGTCAAAAGTGATTCCTTTTCCGACGAGGCAGATCGGCGGGTCGCCTTTCTTGCCACCATTCCATTTCATGATGACGAGTTGAGACTCGCGAGGAGAGCCTTGGCCAACTCCCACAAGAGCGCCCATCCCGAGAGCGAGCATCTTCTTTTCGCCAAGAACCTCGACCTTCAATCCAAGCTGAGCGAGTTCCTTAATACGCGCGGCATAGGCTTCAGGATTAAGAATGTTTGCAGGCTCATTGACAAGATCGCGCGCCAGCAATTGGCCATCACAGATCGGCCCATAGAGATTCTTATAAGCCGCTCGCGTCTTCGCCGGATCATCGCTCACGATGCGAATCGAAGTCATCGTCGTTTCCTTAAAAGGGGCGAGCTTCGTGCGATACTTGAAAAAATGATATCCGGCAAGACGGGCACCAACCGCGGCGCGAGCAGCTTCGGCAGGCTCCAGCCCCATCCCATCGAGGTAAAGAGTGAGAGTTTTCTCACCGCTCGTGCGATGCGCTTGCACAGCTTTTGCAGCAAAGAGTTCAGCATCAAAATCATCCCGCGCGCCAGCTCCACGGAACTCAAGGTGAGCAATCGCCGGTTCCTCCAGCGCATAGAGCGAAACTGACTTGTCGATCTCGCCAGCGAAGGAGCCCGCCTTCATCGCCGCGATAAATTGTCCCTTCGAGCCTTCTTGAAAGCCCTTTGCGGCTCCATAGATCGCGCGTTTCGCGAAGACGGGAACCACGGCAACCCCTGCGGAGGTCTTATCACTCGAAATAAATGTAATCTTCAAAATATTAGGCCTCTAGGACTAACGGGGCAGACAGGCCAAGAGAAGCCTCAAACCTAGAACATCATCACCGAGAGAATCGACGCCGCCGGCCGCGTCATCCCCGTTCCAAAACTCGAAGTAGAATAGCACGGTTCAGCCTTTCATACGTCCATGCAAATCAATAAGGCCTACCTCACATAAATCCGCCAAAACACCGAGTCGCCGACAACCGGAGCGGTTGAGATCGTCTCTCGGGTGGTGCTTGTGGCGGTCAGGCTGGAGACTTCCACCCAGTCACGCAAATCGGTCGTCACTTGGAGGGTGTAGGTGAATCCAGTCACGACATCGAAAGCGGCTTCGAGATCACCATTGGGGAGCACGCGGATGATTTTAAAATTCACACCACTCAACCAATCGGCGGGATCGGTCTCGATGGCGAGTTCCTGTAGGTCGGTCAGCCCGTCGTTGTCATAATCGCCATCTGGTGAGAGATCGACCGTTTCCAGTTCATCCGGAATCCCATCCAAGTCGACGTCAGGTTTTTCAACGAAGTCGAACCGCTTGAGAGTCCCTTGAATCGGTTGATACAAAAAGAGTTCAAAATCCGGCTCGAAGATGGACACCTGCTGACTATCCCGGATGAGTTTCGCGGAATACGTTGCCGTGCTCAACACGCTAAGATTTGGGAGATCAAAGCGGTAGTTCTCATTCTCACCCGCGACCGACTCCAGCGGGACTCTCCCGATTTCAACGCCATCAAGGTAAAAGGCGATTTCGTCAAATAAGGGATCATCTATGAGGTCTCCCGCCAAATTCCGAACCGTCCCGAAGACGGTCGTCGGGGGAGCGACGGGAGGCTCGGCATCACTGTCGGGCACCCCGTCGTTATCGGTGTCCACGATCTCAATGAAGTCAAAGCGCACCAACTGTCCCTGGACCGGCTGGAAGGTAAGAGAAGGCATCCCCGGTTCAATGATCGAAACCTGCTGACCGTCCCGAATCAGTTTCACAGAATAGCTTGCCTGGCTCAGCACACTGAAGTTGGGGATATCAAAACGGTAATTCTCATTCTCGTCCGGTATTGACTCCAAAGAAACCTGCCCGAGTTCAACCCCATCAATGTAGATGGCGATTTTTTCGAAATTCGGCTGATCGATGATCTCTCCGGCGAGATTTCGAACCGTTCCAAAAATCGTGGTCGGAGGTGCCTCCGTTTCCACATCGGGAAGCCCATCATTATTTGTGTCGATGACCTCGACGAAATCTAAGCGAACGAGCTGCCCCTGGATCGGCTGAATGGTGAGTGAAGGCATCCCCGCTTCACTGATCGAAACCGATTGACTGTCCCGGAGGAGTTTCACGGAATAGGACGCGGTGCTGACCTCACTAAAATTGGGAATCTCAAAGCGATAGTTTTCAGAAGCGGTGGCATTCCAGCTCAGCGGAACTCTGCCGATCTCCACTCCATCGGCATAAACCGCAATCTTTTCAAACCCCGGGTTATCGATGATCTCCCCCGCCAAATCTCGGACCGTTCCAAAGATTGTCGTTGGTGGAGCCACCGGATTGGGAGGACCGTCACCCGGAGTCCCGTCGTCACTGTCACTGATCTCCGTGAAATCAAATTGCTCCAATTGACCCTGAATCGGTTGAAAGCTGGCAAATGCCAGAGTGGCATCGAAAATAGAGATCGCCGTGCCGTCGCGTATCAGCTTCACCGTAAAGGCCGCGGCGCTCACCACACTGACATTGGGAATCTCAACGCGATAGTTTTCGGAGACTGTGGCATTCCATTCCAGCGGAACCCTGCCGACCTCAACTCCATCTGCAAAAACGGCGATCAGCTCAAACTCTGGATTATCGATGATCTCTCCAGCAAGATTTCGGACCGTGCCGTAGATCGTGGTCGGAGGTGCCATCGGACCCTGGGCTCGGACTCCGAGCGTCGTCAGGAGGATGAAGAAGAAGATCTTCATCTTAGTTTCCGGAATAAGAGTAGGTCTTGAGGTGGAGTTTGATGTCCTTCACGCTGCGAATGAAGCGGGCAATGCCCTCTTGCTCGTCGGCAAGAAGACCTTTGGCCGGGATGACGAGCTTCCAGTTGCTGTTCCAGGCCGAGCGACCCACCAAACGGCTGCTGGTGTAGTCGGCGGCAAAGTCGGTGTAGAAGAAATCCTCGCGGTCGGTGGCGCGGAAAGCGGGATGGCGTCTGGGTGAGCGGAAGTTTGTCAGGAGACTGTCGGTGCTTTGCTGGACCGCCTCGTCACTCGGCTCGAGACTTCCGAGATCGAAGGGTAGCGGCATCGCGTAATCTTGAATGGACCAGCTTCTGAGTCCCGCTCCATCACCAAGCGGCGGAGTTCTCATCGTATCGAGACCGCTGGGAATCAGATAGACGTACGGCGTGGCCCCGAGATCGTCATCGTGGTTGTGATCAGGGTGATCTTCACCCTCACCGGGGCCACCTTGGCAGATCAAGCACGGAGCCATCCCTTGATAGCCGTCAAAGACGACACCGGCCGAGTGAATCTTGGTCGCAAAATTCGTCGAAGTGTAATTGCTGTCCAGCGCCTGGTAATCGAGGCCGAAGAAATTCCGACCGTCTACGATCGTGGTGGGGAAGGTAATCAGGAATCCCGGTTGGGCCGAGGCTTCCGCTCCGCCCAGCTGCATTGCATGAGCAGCAATGTCGGCATCAGTGAGGAGGTTTTTAGTGACAAGGCCTTCGAGCTTTTGCTGCCACGCAATATCCCCTTCCGGCCCCTCCGGGATGCGGAAGTATTCGCGGCGTAGGGAAAAGGTGGTACCATTGGTCTCGGGGTTATTGAATCCAAGGCGACCTTTCACGACGTCGTAGTCCCCTTTCAACTTGGCGAGGAGTCCGGAGAGGCCGGGGTCGCCATTGGCGCTCGCCGAAAGCATCGGCTGGCCATCGGCATCAAGAACCCCGAGGGCGCGTGAGCTAATGATTTCTCCGAGAAAAGCCTGACCATCGGGAGAGCCGAGAAGGCCGGTCTCGTAGTCATAGGCTTGTGCCGCGAGGAAGGCATAGCGCGAAGCCCAATCGAGCAGGGTTTGATATTCTTCCAAGGCTTCGGTGCGGAAGGTCCGGAAGGCGATGTCGCGGGTGCGGTATCCTTGCACCGCAGCGGCGGCGCGGCGGCGGAAGACCTCGCGATTGGCGAGCGCGGTCTGCCCGTTCGAAAGTTCGGTGCGGTATTTCTCAAGCGCCCGAGTGTAGGCGATCGCAAGGGCGTCGACTTCGCGAGTCCGGGCGTAGGAGCCAGCATAGAGAGCTTTGATATTCAAAATTTGCGCACGGAGATAGATTCGCTCTTCGTTAGCAATCACGGCGAACTCAAGCGCCTTTTCGGCAATAAGGAAGACGAATTCTGAAACTGTTTCAGCCTGCTTCGCCACAATATCAGCGGCCGTAATCGGCACTTTGGAACCAATATCAGCAGCAAGAATGGCGGCTCGAGCCGGAGCAGAGACATCGGAAGAAAAACCGACCACGGTGGGCAGACTTTTCACGGCAGCCCCGACAATTTGCTGGCGGGTAATCTCGACGACTTTCAGGGACTCTCGAATCGCATCGATGGCGATGAGAACCTGACTGTAGAAAAACCTGGCGGTATTGAAAATGGTGCTTGCGGTCCTGATGGCCAAACGTTCCCGCATCTCAATCTCAAGTGCCCGGAGCTTGGTGTCGAGAGTGGTGCGATCCTTGGCCATCGCGGCAAGTCCGACGTAGAGCTGTTCCTCGGTGAGTCTGACTTCATTCAAAGCAGTCTGAATGGAACCAAGGCTTGGACGTTTCCCGAGAGAAGAATCAGCGATGAGATACGGTCCCTGGTCTTCACGCAGCTGATACGTCACCCTTGTCCCGTCTCGAACCTCATTGGCCACCGAGAGAATCGTGAAGATGTCTTTTCCACTGAGTGAATTGATCACACCCCTGTCTTTCACGTTGAGTTCGAAATTCTTGATTCCTCCGGTGTATGAGAAGAGTGTGTTCTTGGTGAACACTTCAAAGGGCCGCTCGATCGCCATGTAGCGGATGAGATCCGGGCCCGTGTAATCTTGAGGGAAGGCTTTGCCTGGACCCACGTCGCCCGGATAGGCTTGGCCAAAAATGCCGATGAGTTCCGCGATGAAGGCTGTTTCTTCATCGTCGATGACCTGGGTGAGGTTCTGACTCTGGTTCTCGGTCGACCTCAGGAGGCGGGTTGAATCCGTGGCGCGTTCGAAGACGGCGTTGGCATTACTGAGAGCAGCTGTGGCACGTTCAAAAATCTGTTCAAAGTGAGTTTCACCATCGGCGAGATCGGCCGGTGAAATATCGAAAAGGATGCTATCCTCGGTCAGGTCGAGTGGATTGACCCGGGCGTCGGCCGCTTCGAGATGAAGTTGAATCTGCTCGGACGCTTTTGCGATGGCATCAAGTTCGGGAACGGTCGTGCGATCAATTTTTTGAATCCCTTCGTTGATGAGATCTTCTTCGGGAAGGATGGCATTGCCCACAAGCCAGTGGAAGTAAGCTCCCTGCGCACCGCGAGCGGTCCAATCATCGACGCCCCAGTGGCGGGTCGTTGTGGTGCGGGGATTTTCGCGACCATCGCTGAGATTACTCCAACCATCGGTGCCTTCTTGGAAAGCCTTGCGACGTTCGAGACTGATAATCTGGCTGGCGGTGCGAGTCAGGGCCGAAGCACTGGCCGCGAACTTACGCTCGTCGAAGTAGTCGATGGAAACCGGCTGACCGAGAACATCGACCGCCTCCGCCCGAGTGCCCCAGGTGAACTCTGGATCGGTAAGAAGACGGTAGTAATTTTTCACCGCCGTGAGGTAGTGACCGTAGGCATCACCATGAGCCTGCGGGAACATGCGGGCGGCATCGGCGGCGTCAATCTTGCCATCAGCGACGGCGTCACTCTGTTCGGTGATATTGTAATTCAGTGCATAGACCAGCTCCCCGGCGTCGATGCCGCCGGTATAGTTCCAGAAGAGGCGATTGTAGACCGGCGGCGTTTGGATGGAGGGCGAGAGGAAGTCATCACGCCCGCGCAGGAGAGAGAGTTCTTCATCGAGGAGGGTGGGAACCTGCCCCTGGAAGGAGAAGCGCGAGGTCGAAGTGCTGCGGAATGCTTCCTCAAAACCCTGGGTCGAGGAGGCATCACCGAGGGTGCCAAGAGCCTGGGAGTCGAAGTGCACCATGGGATTGGCAGCATCGGCGAAGGCTTCGTTTCCAAGCGCGACATAGAGGTCGTTCAAATATCCCGCCGCGAGGAGGAGGGCATCATTGGCAGGACCGTAATCGACAGATGGGGTTCCATCGATCGAGAGATCAATCCCTCGTTTCAGGACCGTTTCATAAATCTCAATGAGCCCGGTATCCTGCACCGCTTCCAGATTGAGCGCGATGTCCCCTTCCCAACGTGAACCTGCTTGGGAAATGATACTGACATTGGTGTCGATGGCATTTTCAAAGAAATCACTGACACGCTGATTGAAAGGATTGATCCCGGCGAGGACCCGCTTGATCCAGCCCTGAACAAGTCCGGGGTCCGTCCAGTCCGACCAGACGTTGAACATCGGGTGCTCCGGATCCGTGGGCCGGTAGCGCATGATGTAATAGTTATCGCCAAGAGTATCGACTCCGGAACCCGAGACAACGTGGCGATTCTTGCCAGCCTCGGTGGCGAAGAGGAAATAGTTCGAACTCCGGTCTTCCTTGACCTGAATCGCGACACGCAAGTCGATCGTGGATTCCGCATCATCCGGCCTGGTCGTGGAATAGAGAACTTCCACCGCGTTGACACCATCGACAAAGTTCCGGGCAGGAAGTTCAAAGACGACGTAGTCACCATCATTCGTGAGAAAGGGTTGCAGAGCTGAGGGAATCGAAGGAGCGGTCTCAGAATTTTCTCCACTCAAGGCCCGATAGCGGAGGGCTTCCACGCCATTGAGATTCACAATCGCACCATCGCCTGGCACGAGTTTCAGACTGAAGAAGACTTTGCCGAGACGATCTTCCCCTTGGAGTTCATCAGAAAAATCGAGAGTTCCGGTGAGCTGCAATCCCGGAACGGTGCGATCAGCATCCTTCTTGTAGATCGCAGCCGGGGAGGTAACCGCGATGGATAGTGGCCCTACGATCCGAGAAATTGCCGAATTCGTGAGAGCCCCACCAAGAGTGACATCCTTGAAGAGGAACACGGGCGGAGCCAACGAAGCCACAGGCGGAGCTTTCCGCCATTCGAATTCATAGCGATCAGGATCTCCGGCGAAATCCCCGGTGTGCTGCACCGTGACGTTTTCCGAAAACGGATTTGCCGCATCGAGCGGCTTCAGCTCCCCTTGGTAGAGTTGCTCGCCCACCCGGAAGACATGCATTTGTATCGGGTCACCAACTTCGCTGTTCACGACACCATTGCCAGTAACGAGGGTGACATACCCGGAACCACCACCGATCGCACTCAGGAAGTAGCCATTCACGGCCTGATCAGGACTGGCAATCTCCGGAAGCTCCTTAGGGCCATAGGTCGCCTTGGTTTTTTGTCCGATGACCTGGGTGAGGCCTTTCCGGGTGAGCCATTCCGTGTAGGTCACATTCTCCTCAAGGAGACGGTCATCAAGAGCCCGGAAGATCGGGGTGACCTTCATATTATCGATGAGCGTGTTCCAACCAAGCTGGAGGAGATCATCGTTTGCACAGAGAGCCTTCAAGGCCTCTACATCGGCAGGACTGAAGGTGTTGGACTGAAGATAGTCCTCCCCTGCCAGTTCATCATTGAAGCGTCCTTGGAAAATGATCGCGCCCTGGGTCCCTACGAGGCCATCGAAGAAGATCCGATCTTCGAGGTGGCTCGGAAGATTCTGGAAGTAGATTTTCCCGCGTGAACTCGTGGTCGCCACTGAACCAGGCAAGCTGTCGATCGTATTGAAATCACCTAAGTTGACCGAGCGATTGATGGTCGAATCATGGAGCACCACACTGCGCTGCGCTGCCGCGAAATCAAGAGCGATGGACTGCTGATAAACGAGCTCGGCCGAGGTCTGCCCAAGAATCTGTGGAAGTCCAAATTTGGCCTTCGCGAGAGTTTCGCCAAAGTGGAGGACGGAAGATTGCTCCGGCCATTGCGGCGTGAAGGTAATCGTAAGGGGCGTGCCGGTGACCGGACTTTCGCTCGATCCCAGCGGGCGGAGGAAAGGCACGATGGTCCCGAGAGCGGGAGGAGCATTAACACCCGTGATGGCATTCGGAAAAGCAAAGGTCTCGAGCGTGGGATAGTAATACTGCATCGAGAGCTTCTTAGCCGCCCCGCCCCCAGGCTGATGCGGTCCGCGATAAACCCAGGTCGCGCCCTTGCGATCCTGGAAGGTGAAGTCATCGTAATGAGTGAGGTTCTCAGCCGAAGGTCCATTTAAGACAGGGTCGAGATTCTCCGGCGTGACCTCGGTATTCTTGCTCACCCCCTCGACGAGGGGCTGTGGAATCAAGGGGAGTGGAAAGGGAGCACCAAGCTGCGTCCCGGCGATCGCGTCGTAGTCAAATTTATAGGTCTCATTTTCACGGAGAACCTTGAAGACTGCCATCTCGGGACGACCATCGGCATCATCGTGGGAGACAAGGACAAAGGGATCCGAGGTCACACCGGGAGTATTGAGATCATCACGCAAGGCATAGGCTCGCCCGGCAATCATGACCGCATGTTCTTCATTGGGATTATAACCCGGCTTAGCCGGGTCATTCTGAACGTAAATCTCACCGCTCACTTGCTCGGTAGGGAGTTCCCCGGTTCCGGCATTGGAAGCCATCACGATCTCCGGGGCATCAGTAGGATACGAAATGGTGTAATCCGCGATGACGGTGGGAATGAAAATCGGGTTAAAGAGATCGGCTTGATCCACTGCGGGACTGAGCTGACGGAACCACCACACGCGGAGCTGGTCGTTTCCGCTGCGGGCATTGACCGGGATGATCGCACCCAGATTCGCCCCTTCGATACCGCCTTCCGCGAATGGATCGATGTAGGCTTCAGCGTCGTAGGCGTCTCCTAACTCCGGATCAAGATACCCTCCAAGCGAGAGGCTCTCGTGAGGAGGTTCGAGCCGCTGCCCCACCGAAACATCAGCGGTGAGGTGGAAATCGAGAGGCTCCTCTGAATCAAAGTCACCCGCCGCATCGATGCTCTGCAAGTGATCGGTGGTCGCGGAATAGAGCCGGACATACCAAAAATCGTTTCCACTGTTGAAGCGGATGAGGGAGCGGTTGAACTCGTCGCCATCTTCATCAAGAGCGACCGAAAGATGAAACTGGAAATTTAAAGAGGCTTCCGTCCCGCTGGGGTCGTCCTGGAAGATGAGTTCAGGAGCATTGGTCGCGAGGAGATTGAGAAAACTCCCATCCACCATTTCTCCCGCGCTGTCCTGACCGGGTCGGGCAAAAACACCTGCGAAGTCACTGACATCGTCAGGCCATTCGATGAGATAATCATTACGAAACTCAGGCCACAGAATGGTGTGACTTCCCTCATCCAGCCAATAGAACGCAACGTTGGGAGCTTCGAGATTTTCTTCAATCCCGTAATACACCGTGCGGTTTTCAAAGAAGTGCTGGCCCACTGGAGGACCCACTGCTGAGACCTGCACCGGAGTGTAATCAAGATCATCCAGGATCACTCCGGGAGCGCTCGAGGGCAGGAGTTGCTCCCCGATGACACTCTCCACCCTCACCGGGGTGAGCTCCTTCCGGATCTCGACAATTTCCAAACCGAGGTGCTCTCGTAACTCATCTCCCGCGTTCCCCCGGGGATCTCCGAGGTATTCGATGATGACACGCCCCTCCACATTGTAGGCGCGGAGCATCTTGAGCGTGCGGTCGAACCAAACGGTGGTGGCCGGGACGAGTTGCTCGGCCACCCCTCCGGGGATGACGCGGTCATCGGGGACACCCGGATCATCTGGATCACCCGCGGCAACCGTTTCCGGGAAACGGTCATGATAGAGGAACTTCAAATCTTGCACGATCCCGGTCGGGACCTGAATTCGTGGTGCTTCGTAGTTCACTTCCGTCCAATACATCTTACGAGAGACCAAGGAGGTTCCCGAGCCGATCGTGTATGACCGGATCATGGTCTCAAAGTTGCCACTTCCATCAGGCTGGGCCTTGACCCAGGTCAGACTGATTCTCCCGGTCTGGGTCGCGAAGAGCCTCTCGGCATGGGGGCTGTAATAATAGCGTTCGTTGAAGCCTGCCAGCACGGGAGTCGCCGCGATATCTCCACCGATCTGGATTTGTTCGGTAGGGCGAGCGGGCTCCCCCCGCCAGTAGTCTCTCGCCGCTGCGAGCGTCAGGATTCCCCCTGTGGAATCTTCCAGAGGCGGCGTGATCTCATCACCATAACTGAAATCCGGGGCCCCGGCCGAGAAAGCGTAACCGAAATTTGAGGCCGCCACCCGGAATCCCTCTGCACCCGTCTTCCCACCTCCCGTCACAGGTCCTGATGCCGAATCCGCCTTCGCGCCAGAAGCCGGATCCTTGAGGCGATTCAGAACGGTGGGGCGGATCTCGGAAGCCTCCTGCGCCCAGACCCACGAGGATAAACCCGTGAAAACGAGGGCGAAGAGGAAATGACGAAAAGTATTCATGGATTCTAAGCGGGGAAGATCAAGAAGGAGGATGCGGTCTTCCCTATTTCGAGACGGGCTCGGAAGTCAGCGATACCGGCTGGGTGGCCTTACTGCGATCTGCCGAGAGAAGCGCCAGGACTTTCCCCATCTTCTCGTCCATTGCATTCAGGCGGGATTTCAAGGCCTCGACTTCTTTGTCCTTCGCTTCTAGGCGACGAAAAAGTTCCTGCGTCGCAGAGACATTGAGCATCGCAATGGCCTCGTATTCCACCACTCGGAAGTCCTTCACTTCACGGCCATAGACGAAGAGAGCCTCTTCGTCTTCCAAGTCAAACTCGGCGCGGAAACGATCTTCTTTGACTTCGAGCACTTCAACGATTTCGTCTTTCGTGGTCGAGATCAAGCGCACGCGCTCGCCCTTCTTGAGATCGGTGGCCAGAGTGATCCAGCCTTCTTCGACCGGAGCCTTGGTGTAAATGTCAGGGATGACGTCGACCGTCTTGGCGACCGCTTGGGGAAAGACTTTCTCGACTTGTTGCGCAATGACCTTCTTGGAGGACGCGGTGCCTTTGCCGATGACATCCTTGTGGGTGTAATCCGTGATTTCGATCTGCTTCAAGAGGGCTAGATCCGCTTCTCCGTCTGACCGACCCACGATGTTCTTGATCCGTGCATCTGAAAGGGCTCTGAACACGCTGGCATGAACCGCGTCTGACGCTTTGATTGAAACTCCGTTTATATTGGCAACTGCTCCACCTTGTCCCCCTCCGTTCACACCGTTCACATTAAGATAGCTATGCACGGGAATATTATCTAAGCCACCGATGCCTGAAACAACCAACCTAGCCTGCGTGGGCGAGCTAGTGCCGATGCCGACGTTGCCCCCGGTATCTTGTAAAATGACTTTTCCAGCTGCGCTACTGGAACGCCAGTAAACGTCTCCATTGGCTCCGTTGTGGATATGGCTTGCCGGTTCACCAGCACGCGCAAAAACAGCTGTATCTGTTGGAGCATTCGTTGAAAAGACATGAAGCTTGGCGGCCGGACCCGTCGTCCCAATGCCGACGTTGCCGTCGGAACCTCTGATGAACATGCGGGTGAGCTGGCTTCCAGCGGGAGCATTAGAAGCATTGAACGCGATGTCCTGATACGACGCTAAATTGAGCGTATTGCCAGGCGCTAGCGATCCGGGCGATCCTCGAAAGATTCCAGTGTCCATATAGCCGCCACCTCCTCGATTACCCAGAGCGATTCTTCCCGCGTTTGGCGTTGAACCATCTTGCACGCGCACCAGCCCGGAAACATCCAATTTGCCATTCGGAGCTGCGGTGCCGATGCCGACGTTGCCCGAATCGAGGACCGTCAGCGCGGTGTTGTTGTTCGTGCCCAGGCTCTCAGCGACCTTGGCGCGAAATGCGGTTGCCGTTGCCATCATTTGCTGACGCGGGGCCAGGGTCTTGGTCGTTGAGGCATCGGCGCCACTTTTAAGGACGGTGATCTCGGTGAAGCGCTCCTTTCCGGAGAAGATCGTATCAAGATCTGGACGGGGTTCAAACCCACCACCTGCCACCGGAACCTCCTGACCGATGCCGAGGATCATCGCGAAACGTCCTTGAAAGACTTCCGCCAATTGTTTCTCGGACCAAATGAGGGTCCCTGCAGTCGCCGCATCAAAGACACGCATCGTGATTTCGTAAGTCTCCGCGGCGTCAGGGGCGAGAGGAGCGCCCAAATCATCGGTCACGATGGCTTGGTAACTCATTTTAGAGGGAACGCCCGTGCCTTGGGCAAGAGCCGGAGTGACGGAGAGAAGGCCGGCCATGAGAGCCGCGTGAAGAGTCATTTTCATAAGCGAGAGTGGGTTGGAAGAGTTATTCGGTGAGAGGAAGAAGGATTGGGATGTCACTGACTTTCCCGAGAGCGAAGATGCCGGAAGCCGCAATGGCTTCCTTGTGAATGCCGGTGACGGTTTCAGAAAAGGTGCCGGAGAGGAGCGTGGTGCCCCACTGCGGTCCTTCGCCTGGACCAGCGCTGGCGTTGATCGTGAGGGTCATGGCCCGATTGACAGTGTGGCTTTCGATGCCTGACGGGAGGTCATTTTCGAAACGAGCATCCTTGTTATCGTGATCCGGGTGGTAGGTGTGGAGAAAGGGATTGGTGGGATGATTGGCACCGAGGGTGACGGTCGCGGTGAGACTGGAGCCCGGAGCAAAGGGATTGCTCATCGCTTGGCGCAGCCCTGGCGGGAAATGCGCGCTCGAGAGCCGCACCGCCGTCTTGAGATTCCCGGGATCCAACTCGGATTCACTAATCGCGAGCCCGGTGGTGACATTCCCGGCACCATCATCCGCGATCACGCCGGCGTAGGCCCGGGAAAGCAGCGTGGCTTGTCCGGCATCATCGACGTGCACGAGGAGGCGGATTTTAAAATCCTGCGCGGTCTCGGAGAGACCGGTCTCGCTGGAGAGAGGGATGTGTTTCCCATCCGCATCAACACTGTAGGTGCCATCGTCCTCACGTTGGAAACGCTGAAGTTGGTTCTGCACCTGGGAGATGCGGGCCTCGCCGACCCAGAGCCCCGCGAGGCTGGCCTTCTCCGCGGTAATGGGGAGATAGATCTCGCTGTAGTTGCCCGCATCGGTGACTTTCAAAAGCCCGGCGAATTGATCTCCCGGATTCCCCGGCATCACGGAGCGATCAACACTGAGGGAAACCCCCTTGGCCTCATTGGCCGGGATGGTGACGGTGAGGCCGGCACCGAGCGGCGAATAGGTGAAGAAGCCGGAAACGGCATCGCGTTCACGAGTAAGAAGAACGGGCGCCACGGGCGCTGACCCAGCACCTGGAGCCGACTCGGAAGGAGCGGGGGCGAGAGTGACGGTGATTTCAGCATCAGTGTTATTCCGAAGAACGACCTGCTTGAGACTGCCACTCGTTCCGTAGTCGAGACCGGAACCGAGGGCCACACTCACTGAAACCGGGCCATAAAAATCAGTGAACTGATCCGAGCGGATCCAGAAGGCCTCCCCTCGTCTGGCATTGATCAACCGGGCTGGAGAAAGAACGGGATTACTAGTGCTCAGCTCCCCTCCCACATAGCGGTAGGCTTCGGTATTATTGTCGATAATCCCCGCGCCACCGAGGTAGCGGTTGAGCTGCGGAGTCGTTTCCGATTTGATCGGGAAGCCGACAAGGTTCGTGCCATCGGTGCGCCACTGCACCCGGGGCGCAACGACTTCCCCCTTAAAGCTGAGCGTCTGGGGTTGAGAGGTGAGCTTGGTCCTTACCAGATAAGCGGCATTGGGACTCATGATGGCAAAGGTCGAGTTGGCGGCATCTCCCCGACGCCAAACCTTCCACTCATCCGCACCCGTGCCAGCGCTTGTCACATTGAGGCTGGGATCGAGACCATTGGGGCGCCATTGCCAAACATCGGTGATATCGGGATTGGCCGCCAAGAGGATGCCGAGCGGATCATTCCCCGGATCAACGTTGAGATAAATCGCGGTCCAGCCGGGCTTGAGATCCCAGGACTCGGTCCGGTATTGCGCGTTCGCCGAAACAATCGCGAACGCAAAAATGAGAAGAAGTAAACGCATGTGTGTGTGAATTAATCGACGTGCAAACGATAGACGACTTTCTCGGTCGTTGTCGCCGGCTCGGCCAAGACCGTGATTTTTTCGATCTCCTCCGACTTGTAGGTGAAGAGGGTATTGACCGGGTCCTCGGAGAGGGAAAATTCCACCGGCACCCAGGTCTTAAGGTCGCGAGAGGACTCGATGCGATAGGACTTACTGTCGATGGCCAAAAAGCTCAGCTCGGTCCGGCCGCTCTCGTAGACCTTATCGATGGAAAAATTAAGCCCGTCCTCAAAAAGGAGCGCGAAAGTGCCTGCGACATATTCTCCGTAATCGCTGAGGCCATCGCGATCCCGGTCACCCTTTGCGCTGAAGACATCGAGCGGATCGCCCTCGATCGGGCCAAGGAGACCCGCTTGAAAACGCTCCCAGTCATCGGGAAGGCCATCGCCATCGGAATCTGCGCCCAGAATAAAATTGATCTGCTTGACCGCACCGGATTCAGGCGCCGGATCAGCGGAGACCGATTCCACCTTCGAAATGAGAAGGCGGGTCCCTTTGCGCTCGGCCGCAAAGCTGTAGTTCACGTTGACACTGGGATCGAGAGCAGCCGCTCGATAGGTCCCTTTGGCTGGATTGAGATCCATAGGAAGAGTGAGACGGTAATTCTCACCAAAGACCCCGGACTCAGAAACCGAGGCTCGTGCCACTTCGACACCATCGGCAAGGAGAAGAAGAGAGGTTTCACCATCAGTCAGCCCGAAGCCAAATTCACCGCGGATTTTTCCGAAAATTACAGAGGGGGGAGCCGGCGGAAAGGCCAAGACGCCTTGAACAAAAAGCAGAAAAAGCCACAGAAATCTCATGATCATTTGGAAGGTGATTGGTGAAAATCAAGAACCTCTCAAATCGAAAGGGAAGACGCTCACATTACATGCCACTCATGAACATCTAGCAACTTATTAAGATTTAATTATTTCATTAAGAAATGCTCACAATAATCTTTTCAAGTCTCTCTTAAACCGCTGAATCCGGACAAATTGGAACGTCTACCCCTTCGCTGAAAATGTCAGAAACCTCTCAGATTTGTTGATGATTTCAAAGCCCCCTATCACTTGTATTGAACAAACCACTTTGAGGGATTTTTAAGCCAATGAACTGACCGAATCAACTGCCCTCAGTGAAGAATCGAAAGGTTCAGCCTTGCCCCCTCTCCTCCCTCTTCTAACCTGTCACACAGATGAGCAAAACACCTGTCCGCATTGGCGTCGTCGGCTACGGCTTCATGGGTCGCACCCACTCGAATGCCTACTCCCAACTTGAGCACTTTTTCGAAACCGATCACGTCCCCGTCAAGCAGGTCATCTGCGGCCGCTCGGAGGATAAGGTGAAGGAATTCGCAGAAAAGTGGGGCTACGCCGACACCGAGACCGACTGGCGCGAGCTCGTAAAACGCGATGACGTCGACGCCATCGACATCTGCACCCCCAACGACTCGCACTACGACATCGCCCTCGCCGCCATCGAAAACGGCAAGATGATCCTCTGCGAAAAACCCCTCGCCCTCAACGGTGAGCAAGGCCTAAAGATGGTCGAAGCGATCGAAGCGGCCGGCCTCCCCAACCTCGTTTGGTATAACTACCGCTTCCTCCCCGCCGTCACCCTCGCCAAGCAGATCGTCGAGCGCGGCGACCTCGGCCGCATTTACCACTACCGCGCCGCCTTCCTACAGGATTGGACGATGTCCGACGAACTCCCCCAAGGCGGTGCCGGCCTCTGGCGCCTTGATGCCGCTTCGGCAGGCTCCGGCGTCACCGGCGACCTCCTCGCGCATAACATCGACTGCGCCCGCTGGATCAATGGCGACATCCTTTCCGTCTCCGCCATGACCGAAACCTTCATCAAGGAGCGCATCCACCAAGACACCGGCGAAGTCCACCCCGTCACCATCGATGACGCTTGCGCCTTTCTCGCACGCTTCGAAAACGGCTCCACCGCCATCTTCGAATCGACCCGCTACGCCCGTGGACACAAGGCCCTCAAAACCTTCGAGATTAACGGCCACGACAAGTCCCTCTCCTGGGATCTCCACGATCTCAACCGTCTCTCGTACTTCGATCACGACGTCCCCGGCGAGACCCGCGGCTGGTCCAGCATCCACGTCTCCGATAGCGACCACCCCTATACCGGCAACTGGTGGGTCCCCGGCCTCTGCCTCGGCTACGAACACTCCTTCGTCCACGGAGCCGTCGAGTTCATGAAGAGCCTCGATGACCCCAGCGCCGAAAAAGCGTACCCCGACTTCCGCAACGCCCTCGGCACCCAATACGTCTGCGACGCCGTCCTCGAGTCCGCTAAAACCGGACAATGGGTTGACGTCAAGAAAGCCTAATCGGGAGCTCGGATGAAATACCTTCGGGGGCATTCCCGTCCGCCTTCCCGAACCAAGCTCCCAAAAAAGAAGAAGCTCGAGTCGCATATTTTCCCCTTTCGGGATTCCGAGGCTTCTCCTAGCTTAGGGGCATGTCTAACGGAAACGACCGCGAGAAACTTGGGGGAAAAAGCACCCTCTCGAAGCGGACGGCATTTCTGCTGGATGATTTCATCCGCATCCCCGGGACGCAGAAGCGAATCGGCCTGGACCCCATCATCGGCCTCATCCCGGGATTCGGGGATTACGTGACCGCGATGGCCGGGCTTGTGCTCCTTTTTTCCGGGGTGAAAAGCGGTGTCCCAAAGAGCGTCTCTCTTCGCATGCTGGCTAACTGGGCCCTCAATTCCCTTGTCGGAGCGATCCCCTTCGCCGGAGATCTCTTCTCCTTTTGGTTCAAATCAAATCTCCGGAATCAAAGACTCATACAAACCCACCTTGAGAAGAACATCGATCAGAGAGCGGAAACCCGCAGCTGGTGGCCTTTTCTGATCCTGCTGACCTTGGTCGTTTCGGTCTTCGTGGCGATCGGCGCCCTTATTTGGCTCACGGCACGATGGATTTTCAGCTAGCCTTACCACGAATCATACGAGGAAAAAGTTCCCCTCACTGCCATCGCTCAAATTTTTGCCATGCCCGCCTTCTCCGATCTGGTCTTCGTTCTCTTTCTCCTCGTTTTTGTGGTTTTATGGTGCCTGGTCTGCAGCCTCATTTCGAGAGGCGGCTGGAGAAAGCTCGCGCAAGGACACACCGCCTTCTCACCACCCGAGGGGCCAAGCTATCGATATCAAGATTGCACCTTAAACCGCATGATAGGCTACCGGAAATGCCTCACCTTCCACATTGGCAGATCTGGGATGGGGATTTCGGTTATGCCCATTTTTGCTATGGGACACCCCGCCCTCTTCTTCCCCTGGGCTAAGATTCGCTATAAAAAAGAATCCCAGAGTTTCTTCACAAAACGATTCCTTTACGATCTCGGCACGCCACGCGTAGGCAGAGTGAGTGTCTCGACAAAGATTCACCGAGCCATTCAGAAACAGACCTTTTACCGATAACTCCCTAAATATTAGCAAGCGAGATCACTCCTTTCATCACAAAAAAATGGGAGACACGGTGATCCTCGCAAAGCGAGAATTTCCGGGCCCGAATTAAATTCTGCGTTTCATTGGAAACGCCACAAATGACTATTTGCCGAGGAGTCGCTCCGCTTCCAGCCAATCGCCCTCGGAAGTTCCGGGAACTCCGGTTTCTTGGCGTTTGAGGAAAAGAAGATAGGCAGCCTGTCCGATGTCGCGATTGGCAACAACCTTCTGAGTCTCGATCTTCGCAGGAGTCTCTAGGGTGATTTTCCTGGCGGCTTTCTTGACGGTTTTCTTCGCTACCTTCGTAAGAACTGCTTTGATTGTCGTCTTGACGACGGCTTTCTTAGCCGCGGCTTTCTTGACCACTTTTTTAGCGGCTGTTTTTTTCACCGCTTTCTTGACAACCTTTTTGAGAGCGGCTTTCTTGGCTCCTTTTCTAGGAGCAACTTTGGGGGGGGTGGCGGCCTTCTTGGCAGCTTTTTTTTTCGTAGGCACAGCGTTCGGTTAGCAGGGAAAATACCAAGAGCAACCGCGAATCAAAATGAGTCGGTAAAGATTCGTCCGCATCTCCATGAGTCATCCTCATGATATCACTCACTAGAGCGAGCCAAAGACCCCACGAAGTCGGATTTCGAGGACATCTCCTCCCGGAGTATTCTGAGTTCCCGCTAATATTCGGGCCACAAACTCGTTAATGACCATCGTGACGCGATCCTGAAGGTGATCCCGACGCATTTCATTCTCCGCCAATAACATCGAACATGCCATCACCCGAGTCTGATTGTGCTGTCCGTCCTTGGGATGAGAGATTTCATCTAATTTTCCGCGAATCATCCCGCACTTTCGGTCAGATCCTACTAATTCCTCTTTAAGACGACTAAATTTCCAGAGCTCGTGTTCGAGAAATTCTCGCACGGAGTTCCAACATTTCAGGTTTCCGCTCGCCTCTTGAAGAAGGACCCTACTCCCCGAGATCACAAAACTAATTGTTTTCGCCGAAAATTCGTCCTTGAGACTCAAAATTTCCCCTCCATCATCATAGAAGCAATTTGCTAAAAGTTGACTAATATTCTGTGATTTATTTTCCTGGTCCAGACTCGCTTGGTTCAGTGGGAATTCTCCTCTCATGGCGAACTCAGCCAAGGATTGGTTCGTTTCGTATGAGTTTTGTGGGAGTCTCTTCGATTTCATGAAATTGGGATAGTGGGGGCCAGCTCGTGCCGACACCCCAGAAACTATCAAAATACTCTGCAGAGTCGAGTATTTTAGAGTTTCTCCCTAATTTCCAATGGTTTTTTATTTCATAAAAGCGAAACAACTTGCATTTTACTAATTTTTTTTCTAATTTCGCTCGCATGAGCGACTCCTCCACTCTAAAAAAAATCGCGGACCTCACTTGGTCCCTTGAATTAGAAGGAGCCCGATCAGCCTTCGAGGTCGTTCAAAAAATCGTCGAAACCAAGGAAGCGGTCGAAGGAGCCACCGAGAAGATTGGGATGCGGCAGGATCAACAGGCCTCCGACGAACTCAGGGAAGTGAGGCGCTTCCTCGATAAATCCGACCTTGATCTCAATGGTCCCGAATGCGTCCTCTTAGGGAGTTTTTTCAAACATCGCGAACATGTCGACCTCCTCGACACCCGTTCCCTGAATGTCACCTTGGACAGCTACGGTCGGAAACCCTCCAATACCACCAGCACGGTAGAAAACCTCGAAAAGCGCGGACTTATTGAGTTTGTGACAGGAGAAAACCTCCACGCCCACAAAACCTTCCACCTTACCGAGCAGGGCTATCTCGAAGTCCGGGATCTCATGAGTCGCCTCGCACGGAAGAACTTTTCCGCGGTGAGCTAGCACAATGCCCCGTGAGTCCCTCTTGCGGATACGCGGAATTGTCTTTTAATAGGAGGACACGCTCTGCTATTTCTCCCCCGCCCCCGGACGGGTCCATCCACTCAACACATTTTCCAAGACTATGCCTATCAATATTGAAATGCCCAAACTCTCCGACACCATGACCGAAGGGACCGTGGTGCGCTGGCTCAAGAAGGAGGGCGAAGAAATTGAAATCGGCGACATCATCGCTGAAATCGAAACCGACAAAGCCACCATGGAGATGGAAGCTTTCGATGAAGGAACTCTTTCGCAAATCTCAGTAGCCGAGGGCGGCAAGGCTCCGGTGGGTTCGGTCATCGCGGTTCTCATCGAGGACGGCGAAGAAGCTGCAGGCGACTCCGCTTCAGCGGCCTCCGCATCCGCGCCGGCGCCAACGACCCCACCGAGTGTTTCTAAAGCTCTTGAAAAGGCCTCCGCGACCGTAAACAAATCACCAATTCCAGCCGCAGCCGCGCCCGCTCCCACCGATGGAGCCCGCATCAAAGCCTCCCCGCTCGCCAAGAAAATTGCCGCAGCAGAAGGGATTGACCTTGCCACCCTCACGGGAACCGGACCAGGCGGCCGCATCGTCAAAGCTGACGTCGTCTCGGCCCCCGCTGCTCCTGCTCCTGCCGCAGCCGCAGCAGCAAGCCCCGCAGCCACTCCTGCACCCGCTGCTCCCAAGGCCATCTCACCGGTCGCCAGTGGCGATGACACGATCGTGCAGCTTTCAAGCATGCGCAAAATCATCGCCGAGCGCCTCCTCACCTCGAAGGTCACCATCCCGCACTTCTACCTCCACCTTGAGGTCGACGCCGCGCCTTTGATGGCTCTTCGAAAACAGGTCAATGCGCAGGCCGAAGCCACTCACGGCAACAAATACTCCGTGAATGACTTCGTCGTCAAAGCCCTCATCAATGCCACCGTCGCCGTCCCCGAGGTTAATGCTTCTTTCAACGGTGACCATATCGTGCAATTTGCCAACGTCGGAATTTCCGTCGCCATCGCAGTCGATGACGGCCTTGTGACTCCCGTCGTCAAAAACGCCGATCAGAAGTCCCTTCTCACCATCTCTAAGGAGATCAAAGAAATGGCGGTCCGCGCTCGCGACAAGAAACTTCACCCCAACGAATTTGATGGCGGCACCGTCACCATTTCCAACCTCGGTGCTTGGGGCGTCGAATCCTTCGACGCCATCGTCAACCCACCGCAAGCCGCCATTCTCAGTGTCGGAGGCATCATCGAGAAGCCCGTCGTCAAGGACGGAGCGATCGTTCCCGGCCTCCGCATGAACCTCGGAGTGAGCTGCGACCACCGCGTCGTCGATGGAGCGGTCGGAGCCAAGTTCCTCGGAGAAATCAAACGCCTCCTCGAGAACCCAGCCCTCATGCTGCTTTAATTCGGAAAACAGAGAACAGAAATCGGACTTCCGCGGACGCAGAAATGGCAGGTTCGCAGAGTCACTCCGCCAAGGAGTTGCAGGCCTGTCAGTTGGCCTACCAACGCTTTATCGCTCTTTTTCATGACAGCGTCATGCCTTCCGGAAGGACGCTCTGCTCTGACCTCCGACTCAAAAAATGCTCATCGCCTTCAACAAACCCTACGGCGTCCTCAGCCAGTTCAACGCCAACCCCGGCGATGAAGGACAGCGCACTCTCAAGGAATACAACTTCCCGCCCAAGTGCCTCCCGCTCGGCCGCCTCGACATGGACTCCGAAGGCCTCCTCCTTTTCACCGACGAGAAGTCCCTCGAAGACCGCCTTCTCAACCCGCGCTTCAATCACCGCCGCCGCTACCTCGTCCTCGTCGAGGGCCAGCCCGATGAAGCCGCCCTCACCAAGCTCCGCAGCGGCACCATCGTCGTCAAAGGTTACAAATGCCTCCCCTGCCGCGCCAAGTCTCTCAAGCAAGCGCCTCCCATCCACGAACGCGACCCGCCCGTTCGCTTACGGAAGAGCATCATCGATACCTGGATCCGCCTCGAACTCCGCGAAGGCAAAAATCGCCAAGTCCGTCGCATGACCGCCGCCGTCGGCCTCCCCTGCCTCCGCCTCCTCCGCGAAGGCATCGGCGCCTTCCCCCTCGGTGACCTTCCCATCGGAGAGTGGAAAGAGCTCACCCTCGAAGAACGCGCTTCCGTCTTCGCGCGTTGATCTTCCAAGATCGCTTCCCGAAACTTCCTCACCACCCTTAAAACTAAAAACTTAGTTTTAATTTTGACGCTCGAGATATGCAAATCCATGTTCACAATCACGAGAAAGGCCGCGAGTTCATCTACTCCCCCGCCACCGAAAAATCGACCGCCGCACAATCCGCCCTCTCCAAAGTGCTCGATGTCTTCTTCGACGGCTCCCTCAGCGACGCCGTCGCGGCCCGCTTCAGCGGAAGTAGCCAAGAAATCTCACCCGCTGAACTCGCCCGCCTTGAAGAACTCATCCGCGAAGCCCGCCGCAAAAAGTAAACTTCCACGGTCATGCCCACCTTCCTCTCCCCCGAAATAACATCCCCCTTGCCACTGACGGCCCATCAGGAAAACGCACCTATCCTCTCGGTGAATCACTAGGCCACATCGTCGGCTACGTCCGCCAAACAGACTCCAACAAGCCCGATCAGAAGCAAGGAACCATAGCACTGGAGAAGTCCCAAGACTTCAAACTCTCGCAAAAGCACGATCTCAAAAGCACCATCGACTCCGAAATTCAATCGCTCTGCTACGACCTCCTTTCCAAGCAGGAATTCCCCGGAGCCATCATCGTCCAGGATCCCAATACAGGTGAGATCCTCGCAATGGCCTCATATCCCCGGCAGCATCATAACACCACTCCTCGCACTCGCCGGAGAATACGCCGACCTTCAGAACCCCGAAATCCACTGCAAAGGATTTATGATTTTTGGGGAGAAACGTGATAGTGAGATCAGCGATCTGGAAAAAAATCGGAGACCTTTTCTACCTCAAAGAATCCTCTAACACTTCAGGCTGGTCTTCACAACCTCAATGGATGCCCCTCTCGGAAAGACAAAATCTCTCACCTGCCATGATCGCAATTTTCACACTTGGACAGGGAAAAACCGTCAACTCCCCCCTTCAAGTCAGCAGCATTACCTCCGCCATCGCCTCCGCTACTTGGCACGAACCCCACCTCATCCTCGGACAGAAAAACGCCAAGCCCTCATTCTCCCTCATCGGCCAAGGGAAAATCACTGCCGATAGTCTCACCTCCATTCGCAAGGGGCCTACACCTCACCATCCACGGTGAACGCGGAACCACAAAACACACCGCGATCCCCGGTATCCAGCTCGCGGGCAAGTCCGGAACCGCCCGAGTCGCCTTTACCGCTCCCACTCACAACAGCTGGTTCTCCGGCTACGGCCCATACCAGAAGCCCAAATACACCATCACGGTCATGCTAAACGGAGCGAACGGCAGAGGAAAATACGCCGCACCCCTCGCCGCCGAGGTCTTCAAAAAACTCCTCAAGTCAGCCGAGTAATCTAACATCTTCAAAAATCATTTCATCTTTTGAAAGCATCGGATACTGTTCACTTGAACGATGGAATTACAGAAGAAACTCGAGATCTTAGCCGACGCTGCGAAGTATGACGCCTCCTGCGCCAGCTCCGGCGCTGCCAAAAAGAATTCCTCAGGCGGCAAGGGCATCGGCTCCACCGGAGGGGCCGGCATTTGCCATTCCTATGCGCCCGATGGCCGCTGCATCTCTCTCCTAAAGGTCCTCCTCACCAACCGCTGCCTCTACGATTGCCACTACTGCATCAATCGCCGCTCCTCCAACGTCCAACGCGCCGCCTTCACCCCGGCCGAAGTCGTCAAACTCACCCTCGACTTCTACAAACGCAATTACATCGAGGGCCTCTTCCTCTCCTCCGGTATCATTCGCAATGCCGACTACACCATGGAGATGATCATCGAGGTCGCCCGCTCCCTCCGTGAAGACCACCACTTCAAAGGCTACATCCACCTCAAAACAATCCCCGAAGCCTCCGTCGCCCTCATCGAGAAAGCGGGCCAACTCGCCGACCGCATCTCGATCAACATCGAGCTCCCCGACGAGGAGAGCCTCAAAAAATTCGCTCCCGAAAAATCGCTCAAGCGCACTCGTATCGCGATGGGGAAAATCCGCCACCGCGTCGAAAACGCCCAAGAAGTTCGCAAAGAAAAAGGCGGCAAACGTTCCCCCGAATCGAAGTTCGCGACCGGCCAAAGCACACAAGTCATCGTAGGGGCCGATGCCTCCACCGACCAAACCTTCCTCAAGCGCTCGACCGACCTCTACTCCAACTACCGCCTCAAGCGCGTCTACTACTCCGCCTTCTCCCCCATCCCCGAACCCTCCGCCATTCTCCCCCTGCAAGCCCCACCCCTCATCCGCGAACACCGCCTTTACCAAGCCGACTGGCTCATGCGCTTCTACGGATTCGACGCCACCGAAATTGTCTCCGACGCCCTCCCCAACCTCGACCTCGATCTCGACCCCAAACTCTCCTGGGCCCTCCGCAATCGAGACCTCTTCCCCATTGACCTCAACCGCGCCGAGAAGCTCATGCTCTACCGCGTCCCCGGTCTAGGCATCCGCAACGCCGACCGCATCCTTGCCATCCGCCGCTACGGTGCCATCCGCCTCCAGGACCTCATCCGCCTTCGTGTCTCGCTCAAAAAAGTCCTCCCCTTCATCATTACCAAAGACCACCACCCCAACACCCGCGAACTCGACCACGACAACCTCCGCGCCCGCTTCGCCCCCAAACCCCAGCAGCTTGAGTTCAACCTCATCACGTAGCGAAGTCTCTCACCCACTTCACGATCTCCAAGGTCGCCAACGGCGTCCCTCATATCCCCCCCGGGGCAAGGTGCTGGGCTTAAAAGCGGGACCTCAGTTCTGCCTAGGGTCCAAACATCAAATTGAGAATGGCACGAAGCAGATCGCCCACAAAGAGCTTGGGACGACTCCCCGCCCGGGCGGCCAGAGCGAGTCCGATCCCAAGTGGCAACCCGACCCACCATGTCGCAATTACGCCCCCGTAAAGTGCCCAGACCGTGGGTGACTCCGAGTCAATCAACCGAGCATGCCCGATGGTAAAATACTCCACACAAATCCGCGCCGTGACTTACTCGTGAAGAATCCCATAAGTGACGGCGGCAAGGACAGTGATCGCTCCTATCTTGAGACTCTGCACGGGGTGAATTTCCCGACCTTGAGTCCCTCCACAGCGGAACGGAAACCTGAAAAAACCGGCGCAGCCCTTTTCGCTGCGCCAGTTTAGTAAGATTTTGCGGAAGCCCTGGAGACAGGTCTTTGTCGTTTCCTCGCGCTACTCCGAATGATCAGAGAGCCTGACCGGCCTCCGAGGCCCGCTTCTTAAGATCGGCACAAACGGCACGATTCCCCGCTGATTCGAAGAATCCTTTGGCGGCATTCTTGGCCCCGGCATCCTTGGCGATCACGCCGGCGTAATATTGCATTGCGGGAATCATCACGCCGACGGCGAGAGCCTTGGTCATCGACTCCTGCGCGGCCTGAAATTCGCGATTGGCGTGGAGCGCCCGAGCATGGGCGTATAAGGTCCGCCAATCCTGACGGTTCGCCATCTCAAGATTGGCGACGCGCAGGGCCTCGACCGGGTTCTGCGCTTCCTCGATGTAGTAAGCGGTCAGTTCACGGTTGGCATTATCGACATTCAGAGATTCCGCTAGGGCCGCTTTCTCAAATTCAGTAAACGCCCTTTCTGCATCATCGTCCTCACCGGCCTTCCGCATTGCGACGGCGAGTTCATAGAGGTTCTCAGGATGTCCGGCAGTCGCGTAGTGCTTGCGGTGAAGGTCAAGGGCCTCAACTTTTTTACCGAGAGCGCTCTTGGTGTGAGCCAAATTCAGTAAGGCATAGTGATAACTTGGGAAGATTTTGAGAGCTTCGAGATGTGCCTTTTCAGCAGCCTCCGGCTCACCTTTCAGAAGGTAGAGGTGACCGATGTGAGTCAGAATCCAAGCACGCTCCTCGGTGTCCGCAAGGCGGATGCGGTTGAAGGATTTTTTCATTAACTCGATGGCACCGTCGAAGTCACCAAAGTGCTCACGGAGGTATGCCGCTCGGGTGAGTCCGGGCACTCCTCCGGCGTCCATGTCGAGGGACCATTGGGCGGATCTCTCGGCTTCTTGATAGTTGCCGGTTTCAATGGCGGCATCGGTGCGCATGGCGTAGACCATGGGGTCGTCGCCGCTGCGCTCGTTGAGCTTCCGCGTCTTAATGAGAGCTTTTTGAAATTCGTGCTGACCCAGGAGAATCCAGGCTTGAGCTTTTAAAACTTCGAAGTTTTTCGGATCAAGTTTGAGCGCTTTTTCGACCGCTGCCATTCCCTTGGCGTAAAATTCTCCGTTCGCGCTTTCGCGAGCCCTGGAGGCATACGCAAGAGCGAGAGGGGCGTAAGAGGAAGCCTCTGCAGGCTTGGCCTCGACGTTTTTGAGAGCGTTGGCGATCTTAGTCTCAGCGGGAGTGCCGGCAGCAGCAGGGGCTTGCGTCAGAAGAATCGAAAGGGCACAGGAGGCCAGTTTTTTTAAAAGTGAGATGGGAATTTTCATAGAAAAAGAGGGTGAAAAGGGGAAGGGGGCGGCAGGGTTTGCCGCCCCCTGAATGAGAGCCCCAACAGAGGTCGGGGCAGGAATTTATTCGGAGGCTGGATTACCGCTGGGGGCACTTCCGAGGTAAGGGAAGGCATTGCGATAGACGGCATCATTGCCATTCACGCCGTCACCAAGCATGTCGTTTACTCCGGCAGTGAAGTAGTCGTCATCAGCCTCGGGAGTTCCGCCCGCGAGGACGCCACCCACAACAACCCGGAGGGCAATATCGGTCACGTCATCGAAGACACGGCGGCCATTCGGAAAGCCCCCGTTATCACCGACGATGAGGCCGAGACGGTTACGGCTAGCAGGCGGAGTCGCCGGGATAGCGAGGCTCAAGCGAAGCAAGTCCGCGATCGGTCCGGCATTCTCCGAATCAGTGGTGAAGGGCGGAACATATTGCACAAGGGGCAAGAGGTCCAACCGAGGGACATCGGGGATACCGAGAGCACCGCCGTAAGCCGCATTAGCAACGCGCGCGATGACGGGATCAAGGACGAAGGATGCGAACTGCGAATCGTTCAGAGGCTGGTCCATGCTAAAACGATTTTTCATTCCGGTGCCGATCACCAACTCATTGACGAGAGGGTTCCCCATGCGCTGGATCTGACGGAAGGAGCCTGAACTCCGGGCATCGAAGGGCGCACGACGCACCGTGATGCGGGGACGCGATGTCGAGGCCCATACTCCAAGAGTGGTATCGATATTCCCATTCCCGGTGGTCGCTGCGAGGACCGAATTGGGGACCTCAATTGCGATTGCATTGACCGCATAGCCAGCGACGTAGTCAGTCGCGTAGCTGGTTTCGGCACGATCCTCAGCCGCAGTCATCACACCGGGAACGCCGCTCGCTCCTGTCTCAAGATTGAGAGTGTCGAAAGCCCCGCCAAGATCGATGTAGAAAGGATCATCGACAGTTCCACTGAAGGTGGAAATTCCCATCCCAAGGTTCGTGTAGGTTCCGGCGGTGAAGAGAGCTTCGTAATCCATAGTCCGTGGCCCGACATTTGCGGGAACTGCGTATCGAGGGGCACCGTTGGTGATGTCGGTGGTGGTGCCATCGGCATCGACCATCGTGATGGTGTAGGTCTGGATTTGTCCCAGTCCGCCATCGCTGAATTCATCAATGCGATCAGGGATCACGGCCGAACCTACAGTGCTTTCGCCCTGAAGGTTATCCGGGGAATTAGCGGGGGCTGTTGCCCCTCCGGCGACTCCAGCCATCGTCGTGAAGACATTTGGTAGGCGCTGCTCCGTTGTGAAACGAATTTGGAAAGTAAGATCAGCTTCGGCGTCGTTGTTATTATCGACCTTGATTTCATACATGATCTCGTCGTCAAACGGGAAGTAGTTCGGTCCGTTCCCTGGCTCGAGAAGAGGATCGACACACATGATCATGGTCACGGTATTAGGATCATTACTCTGATCCTCGTCGCCGTCATAACTCCGGAAGGCGAAGACGTCAGTGATGTCTGCTTTATGATCGAGAGCGGTGATGGGCGCCTCACGGTGGTTGGCCGCCATCGCAGTCGCTGCGATGAGGGGGAACGCGGTCACGAGGGCCGCGGCTGTTCTGGATGGGTTTTTTTTCATAATGATTTAGTCTTTGGTTATTTTTCGGAAAGAGTTTGGTATTTTAGGATGATGATTTTATTGCGAAGAAAGCGGCGGACGGGAAGGTCGAGAGATCAATTTCAGTGCGGCCATAGCCGCTGGCATCGGTCACCGGAGCGCCTCCGATGGGAGTCACTTGAATCGGGAAGCCCTCTGCAAGAGTGATCGAAGCCACCACGAAATGGCGGGAGGAAGGGGTCGAGGTGAACTCAATGAAGAAATGGTTTTCACGAGTGAGCCCCGAGTTTTTGACGATCAGCGGAGCCGGTTCCGGTTCCGGTAAGACCTCGGTAAAGGTCACGCTCACCGAGTCTACTGAGGCCACCACGACTCCGGGGGCGCCACCGCCACCCCCATCGAGGACGGCATCAAATTCTACGCTGAGCCCGGAGGGGCTTGAAAAAGTTCCCTCGTCCTGCAACATTCCAAAGCCGCCGGGAGCAGCAAGGGTGATCAGGGAAGCGAGCGAGCCCGCCTGGTTCCCCGTGGCAGCGAGGTCGAGGACGACATCGGCAGAAGCATTGGAAGAGCCTCTCACGGTGACGTTATTGAGTTCGATATGAGCCCCGGTGAAGCCAGGCCCCGAGACCTCGAAGGTGAACCTAAGTTCAAAGAAATCATCAATGGTGGCACCATCCTTAATCTCGAATCGGAAGCCCGGCTTCCCCTTGAGATCAACGAGCGGCACCACCTCGACAAAGCGCGCTGAGATGCCACGGGCCCCTTCTTGAAGAGGAAGAAGGCGGAAATGATGAAAGGTTGATCGACCCACCGTCACGCCCTCGTCGTCCAGCGCAAGGTATTGCGAAAGCGCACCTCGAAAGGCTTCTTCCTGGGCGGTCAACAGGGCCAAAGTGGCGAAGGTGATACCGGCCCAAACAGCTTTGCAATTCATCTTGGATTATTTGTTAAAGGTCTCAGACGCGGACGCGGATCTAGCGACGGCGGCGAGTCACGAGGCCGATCAGACTGAGACCAAGCAAGAGACTCGAGCTGGGCTCGGGGACCGCTTCACGTGTGATCGAAGCAATGCCGAAGGACACCCCGGGATCGATGGTCTCAAAGTCGAAGACGATCGAATCGAGAGAGGTGAAATCCACACCGGCGTTGACGAACTCCCTGTCTAAAAAAGGGAATGAGTAGATTCCACCCATCTCGAGTGCCCCCAAAGCGGAACGTCCGGTGTTTCCGTTGGTGTCGGTGACCGCGAGGCGGAGATCGAGCGCGCCTCCACTTATCCTGTCGAAGTTGACATCAAGTGAATCCCAACTCGAGGCAAAATCAAGCCCGCCAAGACCCGCACTTCCTTGGCCATCGTAAGTGAGGCGGAGTGAACCAAACGACCCGGAAGCGTCAGTACCGGTCGGGGAAACATTCAGAATGACCGAGGTATTTGATCCGACTGAGCCCGACCCTGCCGGAACATCAAGTTGGGCGTTGTAGCTCCCGAAGTCGGCGATGAGAAAGACGTCGCGTTCAGATCCGATAATATTACCAGCGTTGCCGGTGCCAATATTTGATCCGGTGATTATGGTGGGTCCGCCCGCAGGATCGGAATCGTCAGCCGAAGCATCGATCGAAAAACCAGCATCAGTTAAAAAGTCGATGTGATTGGCGAGGGCAGCAGGGCTCGCAATGAGGCTGCTGCTAAGAATAAGGGGTGAGAGTACGTTCTTCATGGATTGGATTGTTTTCGTCAATGGTTGTTAGGGACCAATGGGAGCTTGAAAAAACTCGGCGGCATAAGGTTCCAACAGAAGGGACGCTCGCCGCGCTTCACCGGATGCATGAATGACGATTATTTTTAAATCGCGGGTTTTTCGATGGATCGTAAAGGCTGCGAGTGCGGCCCCCTCACAAGGCGATTGTAAGAATTCCTTGCATCCAAAAAGCCAAGGGTGAACGTATAAGTTTCTATGAAGAAGTTGAAGTGGACCTTACTTGGAATGGGGACGATGAGCGGGTGTCTCGCAATCATACTTACGTATCGAATGGGCACCTCGATCGACGACACCATCACGTCTGCAGGTGTTCCAGGCGTGGCAACCTCCCCCCCGATAATCTCGAACCGAAAAGTGAACGAAGTTGATCTTCTCAACTCCTCGGTCCGCCGTCATAAGAGCACGTCGATCCAGAATTTCACCCCCGATCCGGAACCCTCGGTCAGCGATTTCATAGAAGCGCAAATCACGCAATCCGGTGCGCAAGTCGCGGCAAACGCAGTGCGTGATAACCTCGCCATTCCTCCCACGACGAGAAGAGCGCACATTGAAGAAGTCGCTCGGCAATGGGCGGAGCGGAGTCCGAATGAAGCGGCAGACTGGATCGAAAAACAACTGGAGAGAGCAGAGAGCGGGAAGGATTTCAAGCAAGCGGCCATCAGTGGATATATCGAGAGCATTGCCTTACGAGATCCGGAGGCTGCCGCTGAAGCGGCCAATCTTCTTGATGCCACGGTCTCAGAAAACCCCAAAGCAGGGGCGACGCAAGCGGCCGTAATCGTTTCCGGTGACCCGGGGTTCCCAGGCGATGCTGATTTCCTGACGCGCAACCGGAAGTAGCCGGTTCTCAATTGTAGGTTAAGCTCAGGAGGAAAGATCGGGGGGAGGGAATCCCAGCTCCGCCCACCTCATGACCTTTCTAATCGAGATAAGATTGTTGACGGAAAGCCGCCGTTCTTATCTCTCTTCGAGTCAGCTTCCCGTCACCTCATGCACACCCTCACCATTGAATCTGGCTTCCCCGAGTGGCGGGAAAAGGCCCGGGCTTTGTTGCAAGCCAAGGTGGAACCCCGCGAAGTCATTTGGGAAGAACCCGGCCAATCAGGACTCTTTGCCCCCGAAGAGCATCCCCTGCCGGCCGCTCGCGGATCCGCCCCTACCGTCCCACGCGACTTTCTCTCGCTTGCGGAAACGATCGCCCATCATCGCTCACCCGAACGCTGGGCTCTTCTCTACGAAACCCTCTGGCGACTCACCTGGGGTCGCGAATCCAAGCTCCTCAAGATTGCCTCCGACGCCACCATCGCGCGCCTGCAAAGAATGCGAAAGGAGATCGGGCGCGATGTTCACAAAATGCACGCCTTCGTCCGCTTCAAAAAAACCGGCGAGGATCCCGAAACCGGGCGCGAACAATTCATGGCCTGGTTCGAACCCGACCATCAAATCATGCCGCTCACTGCGAAGTTTTTTCAAAAACGCTTCACCGGCATGGACTGGGCCATCTTCACTCCCACCGGCTCGGCCTCCTGGGATGGCAAAACCCTGCGCCAAGGCCCCGGAGTGACCCAGGTCGAGGTCCCCGAAGAGGAACTTGATGAACTCTGGCGTGGCTACTACCGCAGTATTTTCAATCCCGCTCGCCTCAAGGTGAAGGCGATGCAGGCCGAGATGCCCAAAAAATATTGGAAGAATCTCCCCGAGTCCGCTCTCATCGAATCCCTCATTTCGGAAAGCCGAAACCGCGTGGGAAAAATGCACGAGGAAAAGCCCCGTCCTGCCACCAGCGGCGGTAACAACCCTTATCTTAAAAAACTCCGTGATCTTTCAACCGACGAGGAATCACGCGTCCTCGCCCCCGACGAATACGTGGGCCAAGCGCTCGCAAAACTCCGGGAAGCCGCCTCATGCTGCCAAGCCTGCCCTCTTCATTCCGCCGCCACCGGCACCGTGATGGGCGAAGGCCCACCCGATGCGGAAATCATGATCGTTGGCGAACAACCCGGAGACCAAGAAGACCTCCTCGGCCGCCCCTTCGTGGGACCTGCCGGCCAACTCCTCGACCGCGCTCTTGAGGCTGCGGGCATCGAGCGTAGCAAATCCTACCTCACCAATGCTGTGAAGCATTTTAAGTTCGTCCCAAAAGGAAAACACCGCCTTCACCAAAACCCCAACCTCGATGAGATCTCCCGCTGTAAGCCTTGGCTCATCGGCGAAATCCTCCAAGTCAAACCGCGCATCCTCATCCTCCTCGGATCAAGCGCCTGCAAATCCCTCATCGACCCCAAATTTAAAATCACGCAAGAACGCGGCCTCGTCGAAAACACCGGCCTCGCCGAGATCGTCATCGCCACCGTTCACCCGTCTTACCTGCTTCGTCTCGTAGATCCCCAACAACAAAAACAGGAAAAGAAACGCTTCCTCGAGGATCTTAGCCTCGCGAGATCGTTCCCACCAACGTCCTGAGTTGGCATGGCATGCGATTAGGGACATCAAATGATCCCCCAAAACAATTGCGTAATCCAAAGCGGAAGCACGGGCCTCCCGCCTGTTCCCTGACTTCAACGCACGCTAAAATTGTCTGACATGATAAATTGGGACCGACTTAGCGGGCGAGATCGACGTTCTCGCGAAGGGTCGTCGTGGCCGAAGCAATACTGACGCTCCGGTCCATCACGTCGCGGACTTCGCCACGGGAGGAAACGAGGATGATATCGCCGGTTTTTTTGTAGTGTTCGAAGATCCCTCCGAGTCCGAGGTCTTTGCTGAGTAATTCGGCCTGATGCTTGGCACCATCCGAGCTATAGTCGAATTTAATAAAAAGCACCGATTCATCGACAAAAATTTTCTGGAGCTCTGTGAAGATTGGAGCCATCGCTTTGGAATTCGGGCAATTGGTGGCGTGAATCATGACCGCGACCAGTTTATGATCCTTATGGGGCTGGGGAAGTGAGGTTTGCGCCACCGCTTCGACAACGGGCTCTGGTGTCCTGATTCCATAGATTACCATTGCGAGGGCGATCATGGCGGTGGTGGCGAGGGAGATGGCCCCGATCGCCCGAAGACGCCATCGATAGACCGCGCGGGCGATGTCGCAGCCGGCAAGGATTCTCGTGACCCTGAAATGCGAGAGCCCACGGGTCTCGTAGTGCTCTTTGAGAAGTTGATTGAGATCCTCCTTATTCATGGGAAGCACCCTTCTGAAAAGCTTCGGTGGAATCTAGTTCATCTTGGGCTAAGAGCTTGGCCTTGGCTCTTGAAAGAACGTTCAGGACGGTGCTGCGGGGTTTTGCCAGCATGGGGGCCATTTCCGCAGCGGTGTATCCTTCGACACAGTTGAGAAAGATCACTTCGCGTTCTTCGACACTTAAGCGGTTGAGGCTGGCTTCGAGATCCAACTTCACCCCGAGTCGGGTCAGGGAGATCGCGGGGAGAGACCTCTCCATGCGATCGAGTGATTCAAAGGCGATCAATTTTTGACGGCGCATTTTGTCGTAGAATAAATTTCGAATGGTCGTGAGTAAATACCCTCGGGATGAGATTCGCCCTTTCTTTACGATGATTTTCAAACAGGCCTGTTGGACAAGATCCTCGGCTTCGTGCCGATCATTGGCGAGAGACAGAGCAAATCTGAAACCGTGATGGATGTATTTTTCTTCGACCGAAGAATTGGGATCTTTAGTCATTGGTCGAGTTTGGTTGGCATAAACATCATTCCTTAAACGATTCAGGAGTGGTTCTGATCCACCCAATTTCTAATTTCCCGAAAAAAGTGGGATGCCGGAAAATAAATGAAGCAAATGGCAGAATCATCGGATCAAAGTCGCGATTGATACGTTTCACTCATCTGGAAGCCCATGGCTCTGTCCTTCCATGGCAGGTCTAAATGCCTCCCTCAAAAATCAAAAAAACATTAAAACCAATGAAAAGACTCAAGAAAATGATCGCCATCGTCGTCTGCATGTTAACCGCGGCATCCAGTGTTCATGCTGAAAGCTATCCGGACATCAGCATCAAAGATCTCAAAAAAGCGATCAAAGAAAAGAAGGTTATCCTTCTCGATGTCAACGGCACGAAATCCTACACCAAGGGTCATGTCCCAACGGCCATCGATTTCGCTTCCAAAGGAAAGGACCTCAAAACCGTCCTTAAGGGAAAGGACAAGGAAACACTCGTGGTGGCCTATTGTGGAGGGCCTTCCTGTGGAGCCTATAAAAAGGGAGCCGCTCAAGCCAAAGCGCTTGGGTTTAAAAACATCAAACATCTCTCCGTCGGAATTTCAGGATGGCTTCAGGCCGGAGAGAAGACCGAAAATTCCAAGCAGAGTAAGAAAGGCTAAACTTTCCTTCGTTGTTTCATCCGCTCGCAGAGAGCGCAGGGACGGGACTTTGTGTGATCCCGTCCCTTTTTTTGGTGTGACGGGGATTGAGGCCGTGTCTCGCAAAGAAGCTGGACTCTTGGGGGGGAAGCTTAAGGCAGATTAAAAAAAGGTTGGCGCGAATTACGAGGATTTCCCAAGACCCCTTGAAATTGCATGAAGCGAAGGCCCTCGACACGTTCACCTGTCCCAAAGATTCGTGCAGATCCGTGGTGAAACACCTTCAGTTCGGGTCAATCAGGACGGCCTTCCCAACGTCCTCGGGTAACTTTACAAAGCGAAGTTGCTCGATTCGGCGACCATCGGTGCTCGTGACGCTGGCTTCGAACCCCTCCACTTCGATTGTTTCACCCGGATCAGGAAGATGGCCAAGTTGCTGCACAATGTAGCCGCCAATCGTGCTCACTTCTCCGCTCTCGAGATCGATCGCTGGTTCATGATCGGAAAGCTCATTCAAGCTGAGTCCGCCTTCGACCACGAATTCCTCGCTACTGATTCGCAAAAAATCGGTCTCCTCATCTTCGTCAAATTCATCGTGAATGTCGCCCACCAATTCCTCCATGATGTTGTCCATGAAGACGAGACCGGAGGCATCGCCGAATTCATCAACCACGAGCGCGAGTTGGGCCCGCTCCTTCAAGAAAAACTGGAGCAAGTCATCGAGCTTCATGGTGGCCGGGACCATCTTAAGCTCACGTCTGATATTCATGAAATCCGGCTCGTCCTTGTTCATGAGACGAAGGACATCCTTGATATGAATTAAGCCCTCCGTCTCGTCAAGGTGGCCTTTCACCAAGGGAAAACGGGTGTGTTTTGAGGCAATTGCCAAATCCAAATTCTCTTGAAACCCGAGATCCAGATCAAGCACCACGACCTCGCTTCGAGGAGTCATCACGTCCTTGACCGAGACATCGTTGAGTTCGAGCGCGTTGATCAAAATCTCGCGCTCGGTTTCGGTCACTTCCTGCTGCCGCTCCGATTGCTCGACCAACAAAGCCAGTTCCTCCGAACTATGAACCGCTTCTCCCTCAGAAACCGGGTCGATTTTAAAGACCCTCTTCAGTAGCCCGTTGGCGGTGCCATTGAGAACATAAATGAATGGGCGAAAAATCGAGTAGAAGATATGGAGCGGTCGCGCGATCACCATGGTTGTCGCCAGCGACTTGCGGATTGCGATTGATTTGGGAAGAAGCTCACCGATCACAACGTGCAGGAAGGTGAAGGAGAGCATCGCGGTGAGAAAGGTGATGATCTTGATCACATCCTCAGTGAGGCCCGTCTGGAGTAAGCTCGGCCCGACTAACTTTTCGATAAAGGGTTCACCGAGAAAGGCCAGCGCCAGCGAGGCGATGGTGATTCCAAGTTGGTTGGCCGAGAGGTAACCATCGAGTTCGCGAACAACATGCTTGGAAATGGTGGCACGGCGTGGCTTCGAGGCCATCTCGCCCTCGATCTGGCTCGGTCGGACTTTGACAATGGCGAACTCAGAGGCCACGAAAAAGGCATTGAGCAGCAGGAAGAAAATAATTCCGAGGAGATACCACGCAGCTTCCTGCCATGTCGGATACTCCGTCGGGACTTTCGAAGCCGCATCAGCCAGGATAAAAAATGACTCACTCATTTGGCATCATCACTAAACCTTATCATAGCCACCGTCACAATTCTTTTTGAGAATGTGGAACCCGGCGGCCTTTGCTTCGGAGTCGGAATACTCCTTGGTGGCAACCTTGGTATTCACCCGGCTGATTTTCTTCCGCACCGGGCGACGGCAGAGGGGACACTTCTCGAGTGCCTCACGTCCGATGGAACGCCGGAGCTCGAATCCCTTCGCGCAGACGCTGCAACATCGATCCGGATCGTCCGGATTTTCAGATTGATATTCGTAAATAGGCATGGCCGTAAGCCAGAAAAGAGCGCCGGCCAGAAAACCGCGCCCTTTTTAAATCTGACTGTAGAGACTAACCTACCAAGAGGACTTTGTCACTCCGGGAAGCAAGCCATGTGAAGCCATTTCACGGAAGGTAATCCGTGAAAGGCGGAAACGTCGGAGGAACGCACGACGGCGCCCGGTGACCTCACAACGATTCACTAGCCGGGTGGGGCTCGCGTCACGGGGAAGCATTGTTAATCCGACGTAATCTTTTTCCTTCTTCAACGTGTGACGAAGGTCAGCGAATTTCGCTACAGTTTTTGCTTTGCGCTTGTTGCGCTCAATCCAGCATTTTCTTGCCATGGGGGGGGAGGAATAGGCGGAATTCCACTTGAGACAAGGTTTTTTTAGACTTCGCCCGAGATTTTTCCGATCCGACGTGCCTATCGCCCGATTCGTTCAAAAAAGTTAAGCATTTTTAAGCAATGATCAATTCAACTTGCTTTGAGCCTGTTGGGTATTTACCCCAGCGCATGGACCGACCCGATGGACGATCAATTCCCGACCTCCGCCCCATTTCCTTTATTCCCAACGTCGCCCCCCACGCCACGGGCTCGGTGCTCGTTTCCTTTGGGAACACCCGCGTCATTTGCGCCGCAACCGTGGAGGAAAACGTGCCCCGCTGGATGAAATATCAAAATGTCGAAGGTGGCTGGATCAGCGCGGAATACTCCATGCTCCCTTACTCGACCCACGACCGGAAGCAACGCGACATCAGCCGCGGTAAGCTCGATGGACGCTCATCCGAGATCCAACGCCTCATCGGCCGCTCGCTCCGGGCCGTTGTTGACCTCAAGAAACTTGGAAAAAGAACGATGTGGGTCGACTGCGATGTCCTCCAGGCCGATGGAGGAACCCGAACCGCCTCCATTACCGGGGGATGTGTCGCGGTTGCCATCGCCCTGAACAAACTCATGTCACAGGGCAAGCTTAAGGATTTCCCTCTGAAGAGACTCGTCGCCGCCGTGAGTGCCGGAATCTACCAAGGGGAGGCCATTCTAGATCTCAACTATCCCGAGGATCGCGACGCTGCCGTCGACTTCAATGTCGTCATGACCGAAAGCGGGGAATTCGTGGAGCTTCAGGGAAGCGGAGAAGAAGACGTTTTCACGAGCGAGCAAATGACCGCCATGCTCGACCTCTCACGTGCTGGTATTGCGAAGCTCGTCGAATTGCAGAAGAAGGCCATCCTCGCCGCCGACAAGGCCACCGGCGCTGATTTGGAAGGTCTAGCAGCGGCATTTCGATAACCCTGAGGGATGATTTATCTTGCGGAGACAATGCCCAAGATTATATTTGCGTTGAGGGTCTATTCTTAGGAAGAGTCCCGCTATTAAAAAACGGAGGGTTTCCTCCAAACCATAAGCAAATAAATGAAACAGACCAAAATACAGAAAATGAAAGGCTTCACTCTGGTGGAGCTCCTCGTGGTGATCGCGATCATCGCGGTTCTTGCCGGAATCGCGACGCCTCTCATCCTGAAGGCCCAGAAAGCGGGCGACCGAACAAAGGCACTTGCCAACTCGAAATCGCTCGTCGGCGGACTGCTGATCTTCAAAGGTGACAAAGGTGCGTATCCTTGTGATGCCACCCGCGAGATCCTTGAAAGCGACGGTGTTGACTTCCTCCCACCCGGGAAAGACGCCAATGCCTACCTCGCTCAACTCGTCGCCACCAATACCATCGACTCCGAAAAATCCTTTTTCGCCCCCGGCGTGCTTGGAGCTAAGGAAGGTGATGATATCAAAGGGACCTCGGATAAGCTCTTGGAACGTGGTGAAAATGGCTTTGCCTACATCATGGCCGAGGACGGCGCTCCCCTCACCGATACCAGCAGCTTCACTCCACTTGTGATGGCTCCGATCAAGGCAGGCGGGGAAAACCCCACCTTCGATCCCGGCCCCTACGGCGACAAGTTCGTCTACGGCCTCGTCGACGGATCCTCCGTTGCAGGTGACATTGGCGAAGACAACCGTGCCAAGTCGAAAGGACGCGAAAGCTTCTTCCAGACCGGCCGCGACTCTCTCTTCGGCAGCGACAAGCCAGTCGTGAAGCTTCCTACCGGAATCCAGTAAAACGGCCTCCACGGAAAGTGTCTTTTCCAAAGCGGACCTCTTGCGAGGTCCGCTTTTTTTGGGTATCAACTCAAATCCCTTCCACTCTTTTCCAAAATGTCCTCCTCTCATCAAAAAGGCTTCAGCTGGCCTCAGGTCCTTTTTTTTCTCCTTGTTGCCGTTATTCTCATTGGGCTTCTCGTCCCCATGGGGTTCCACCGGAGACACGAGGGCGACCGAACCAAAACGCTCGCCAATGCTAAATCCGTCGTAGCTGGGCTGCTAATTTTCAAAAGTGACAACGGCGTCTATCCTTGTGATGCCACCCGCAAAATCCTCGAGAACGATGGCATTGACTTCCTCCCACTCGGGAAGGACGCCAATGCCTACCTCGCCCAACTCGTCGCCACCAATACCATCAACTCCGAGAAATCCTTTTTCGTTCCCGGGTAATTGGAGCTAAAGAAGGTGATGACATCAAAGGGACCTCCGATAAGCTTCTGGAACGTGGTGAAAATGGCTTTGCCTACATCATGGCTGGAGACGGGGTCCCTCTCACCGATACCAGCGCCTCCACTCCCCTCGTCTTAGCACCCATCGAGAAAGGAGGGCAAAACCCTACCTTCGACCCTGGTCCCTACGGCGACAAATTCATTTACGGCCGCGTTGACGGATCCTCCGTCACCGGAGAGATCGATGAAAACGGCCACGCCAAATCCCAAGATGGCAAAAGCCCCTTCCGGACCGGACCGCGCTCCCTCTTCGGCAAGGACACCCCGGTCATCAAAACTCCCACCGGTATCAACTAAATCCGACTTTCTCAATCGCGCCTTTCCCAAAAAAGACTTCCTCGTGGGATCTCTCCCTAAAAATATTATTTCCTCACTGAATCCGGCATGTCCCCCTCTCATCAAAAAGGCTTCTCCTGGCTCTCCGTCCTCCTTGGCCTTTTCATTCTCATCGCCATTTCGGGAATGATCCCGCTCCTCTTTCTCAAAGGCGCAAAGTCCGGTGACCGCACCAGAGCCCTTGCCAAGGCAAAATCGATCGTGGGCGGCCTCATGATCTTCAAGAAGAAATACGGCGCCTATCCTTGTGATGCCACCCGCAAAATCCTCGAGAACGATGGCATTGACTTCCTCCCACCCGGGAAGGACGCCAACGCCTACCTCGCCCAACTTCTCGCCTCCCAAATCCTCGCTTCAGAGAAGACCTTCTTTGCGCCAGGAATGGAAGCCTTCCACCAAGGCGACGACCGTATTGACACCGCTGACACCATCCTCGCCCAAGGCGAAAACAGCTTCGCCTATATTATGACGACCGCTGGCAAGCCTCTTACCGACACCCGCAGCTACACTCCCCTCGTCCTAGCCGCAGTCAAACACCCCGGCATTATTCCAATCTTCGACACCAAGGTCTACCGCGATCGATTCGTCTGCGGCCTCGCCGATGGCTCCTCAATGGTTGGCAGGCTCGATGAAAATGGAAGTGCCCTCTCCAAAGGTCGTATTCACTTCTTTCAGACCGGCAAAGACTCCCTCTTTGGAACAGACTTCCCCATCATCAAATACCCTCTCCAACCCTAACCATCGAAGCCCAAGCATGCTGCTCTTTGTGCACATTCTGTGGTCAAACTCCTCTTCAACTCGCCATGAAAATTGGCACGAGCTACCGTCAATCCTCTTCCAAGAGAGATTCCAAGCACAGATTTAAAAGGGCTGAGGCATAAATTAAAACCGATTTCCCAAGCCTTCCGCTCCGCGCCTTTTCAACCATGCCTTAGCGCTCTCGGCCTTTCCTGTGACCCCTTCTCCACCCAAACAAAAAATCCCGTTTGCCCAATCCCCAATCTCTGGCACCTTGCCGCTCATAAGCCATGGACGAACTCACAACCGAAACCATCATCAACAAAGGCGCCTTCATGCCCTATCCGGTCTCGACCCTGAGTCCTAAAATCGTCCCCAACGACCTCTCCACCTTCAAATCACGCGGCATCAGCCAAGTCGAGCGCGACCTCCAACAAAAGCTTGTCCAGATGCGCGAGGAATACATCTCCACCATCGAGCACTTCAACTGGAACAAGCTCGTCTACGAAGCAGACATCAACTTCGAACCCACTGTTGGCGAATCCTACCACCTCTATCGCATTCGCGGAAAAAACTCCCTCTCCATGATCGCGCCCGATCAATGGTCCCACCCCCATCTCGCCAGCTTCCGACTCAACCTCGACCGCCAGTGGGAACTCACCGAGGCCAGCGTAGAAGGACGCTCGCTTTTTACTGACGATGAGGTTACAGACCTCTGAAAGTCAGCATGATCCACCCCACCGCAATCGTTTCTCCGGACGCGCAAATCGGCACCGAAACCGAGATCGGTCCCTACTGCGTCATCGAAGCCAACGTTCGCCTTGGCGACCGCTGCAAGCTCCATTCCCACGTCGTCATTCACGGCCACAGCGAGATTGGCGATGACAATGAATTTTTCCCCTTCGCCGCCATTGGGACCAAGTCCCAAGACTTAAAATACGCCGGCGAACCCACCGCGCTCATCATGGGCGATCGCAATGTCTTCCGTGAAAATACCACCGTGCACCGCGGCACCGTCGCAGCGGTCCCCACCCGTGTTGGCTCAGATAACCTCTGCCTTTCCTATTCGCACATCGCACACGATTGCCAGGTCGGCAACCACATCATCCTTTCCAACAATGGCACCCTCGCCGGCCACGTCCACATCGCCGACTTCGCCATCATCTCCGGCCTCACCGCCGTCCATCAATTTTGCCGCGTCGGAGCCCATTCCATCACCGGGGGGATCTCCAAAATCGTGCAAGACATCCCGCCCTTCACCATCGTGGATGGCAATCCCGCCACCGTCCGCGGCATTAACCAAGTCGGACTGCAACGCCGAGGCTTCTCCGATGAGGACATTCGCGCACTCCGCTCCGCATACAAAAAGCTCTTCCTCAAAAAGGACGTCAACCTCACCGAAGCCTTGAAAACGCTTGATCCCGGGCTCGCGGTGAACCCCAAAGTCGCGGCACTTCTCGCCTTCATCGCAAGCTCCGAACGCGGCGTCATCCGCTAACAACTCAGGCCACGGACGAGATCGAGGAGGCTCGCTTCGCACTGGTGCTTGGTATCGGCAATTTCCTGAATTGAGGAACTCCCGAAGATTCCATTCTTGAAAGTTACCACCCGATTGGTGTCGCCTGCGATCAAATGATCGACCGCTGCGACCGCAAATTTATAGGCCATGATCCGATCGTAAACCGTCGGCGATCCACCCCGCTGCACGTGACCCAGCACCGTCAGGCGGGCATCCATACCCAGCGCATCCCCCATCCAGCGGGTCAGCGGTTCGCCCATCCCCGTCCCCTCGGCCACGATACCCAAGATATAATTCTGCCCCGCACTGCACTTTTCACGCAGTCGCTCGCCCACGGCATCGAGGTCATACTCGATCTCCGGGACCAAGCAAACTTCCGCACCATTCGCCAAAGCACTCACCATCGCGAGATAGCCACAATCCCGGCCCATCGTCTCAATGACAAAAGCCCTTGAAAAAGAGGACGCGGTATCGCGAATACTATCCACGCTCGCCCGTATCATATTCAGGGCGGTGTCGACACCGAGGCAGTAGTCCGTCCCCGCGATATCATTGTCAATCGTGGCCGGAATCCCCGCAAAAGGCACTTCAAAGTCCACGTAAAACTGGTTCAGCGCACTGAAGGAACCATCACCACCAATAATAATCAGTTTTGAAATCCCCAGCTTTTGTAAATTTTCATAGGCTTGCTTCCGATAGTCATACTCGAAGAAGCGCTTCGATCGCGATGACCCCAGAACCGTTCCTCCGCGGTAGATGATGCCATCCAGGCAAGAAGGCGTCGCCGGCTTGATCCAGCCTTCAATCAACCCTCTCAGGCCCCACTCGACCAAGTAAGGCTCCATCCCCTTTTCCCGGGCATAGTCAGCAGCTGATTTGACAGCAGGATTCATTCCGGCGGCATCTCCGCCGGAAGTCAGAATGGCAATTTTTTCTCTCAATGTAGGGGTCACTTAGCACAGATTCCGGTGATCTCAAGCTCAGCCCGTAAAATCAACCCCAAGAACACACAGATCATCCTCAAAGGCATCTTCTGCTGAAAATTCCACCGCCGCCAAAACCACCCGGTCCACCGCGTCTCCCCCCGGCTCCCCCCCTTGCAGGGCCGCACACATTCGCTCCTGACCAAATTCCTCACCACCCGCCCCGAGAACTTCAAAAACCCCGTCGGTGTAAGTCCAGATCCCCTCCAAAAAATCCAAGGGCACACTGAGCTCCGGGTACTCAAATCCCGGCACCATTCCCAAGCCCGGCCCCTGGGCGACATCCTCCAACTTTAAGATCGAAGCCACTCCGCCGCGCATCACAATCGGGTCAGGATGACCGGCCGATGAAACCCTCAGCTCCCTTTTCTCCAAATCAACATACCCGTATATCGCGGTCGCAAAGATCAACTGGCTCGTCCGCTCCAACAAATGGGCCAAACCATCGTTCAGGCCAGTTAAAAAAGCCCCCGGTTGATCGCCCAAATGATCACGCTGCTTCTCAATTAACCCGCGCAGCATCGATACAATCAAGGCCGAACGTACGCCATGCCCCATGACATCACACACCAAAAAACCAGCCTGCCCCTCACCCAGCGGGATCACCTCAAAAAAATCCCCAGCCAGTTGCGAGGCCGGTTGATAACGGTGGTGAAAATCGGCCCGACTTCCCGACTTCGCATCTGCGATCGATGGCACCTTGCTCGGCAGAGCCGCCTGTTGGATCTCCCGCGCCAGCTCCAACTGCTCTTCCAGCGCATCATTCTGGCGACCCAGCACCCGGGCGATCCGCTCCAGTTGTAGCTTGGTCGCCACCAGCTTCGTGACATCCGATGAAATCCCAAAGGTCCCGCGCAAAGTTCCATCGGTCGAATACCACGGATACTTGGACGACAAGCTCCAGGAAACGTGTTTATCCTTCCAGTCGATCTTTTCCAATTTCTGAACAAGGGGCTGCCCCGTCTTCATGATTTCATGCTCATCACGAGCGGATTCCACGACAAGATCCTCGCCAAAAAAGTCACGATCATGTTTGCCATGCACCGCCTCCGGAGAATCGGCCCCCACCAGTTGAGACATCCTCTGGTTCACCAAAACGAAATTCGACTCCAGATCTTTAAAGTAAACAAACACCGGTATATTATCGATTACCAAGCGCAGAAGGTGTCTCTCCTCGCTGATCTCCTGATTGACCGATTTCAGCTTATCGGCAATGCGCTCAAGGCTCCTTTCGGTCTCGATCAGCTCAGTGACATCATGGGTCAGGCCGAAGGTCCCCAAGACTTCGCCATTCAATCCCACCCATACTTTCTTCGTCACGAGACTCCAAGAATCATGGCCGTCTCCCCAGATCTCATGCTCCATGACATCCTCCTGCCCCACTCCGGTCGCCATGATCTCCAGTTCCCGCGCCCGCGAGGTATCGGCATGCTCCTGCTCGAAGAAATCGTGATCCGTTTTGTTCACCAGATTCGCCACGGTCCCCGCCCCCATGCGCTGCGCCGTCGCCACGTTCGCCCGTTTGAATCGTGATTCACGATCCTTAAAATAAACGTTGATCGGAACTCGATCCAAAACAAGATCGATCATTCGCCGCTCCTCGGCCAGCGCATCCTCGGCAAAGCGACGCTTCGAAATATCAATCAAACTTCCGATCAATCTGCTCAGGCTGCCATCCTCCTCACGCACCGGAAGTCCCCTCACCCGGAACCACTTATACTCGCCTTCATTTGTCCGAATCCTCGCCTCATCCGCGAACATCTTCCCTCCCCGATAAAGCATCCGATCAAGTTTCCTCTTAAAATCAGGAAGATCATCCGGATGCACATGCTCCGCCACCTCCTCAAAGATATTGGGCGCCCCGAAGCGACCATAGCCAAGGAATCCCAGCAAGCGGTTGGAATAATAGATCTCTCTCTTGATCAGATCCCAATCCCAAATCCCCTCGTTGGAAGCCTTCAGCGCCAAATCCAACCGTTCCTCCTCGAGAGTCATCTCGTGACCTCCCATCCCAACAGACAAATGGCATTCCGAAAAACCTCATCCCCGCAAAATTCCCGCACCGCCCCGGAAAGCCTCTCCATCACTTTTTCCATCTCGCCCCCCCTCTCGATCTCCCCCAGCATCCTCGTCACCCCAAATTCCACCCCATCCTGATTGCGGGCCTCTTTCACCCCTTGGGTAAAGCAGAACATTCTCCGCAATCCCTTCACCGGAGCAGTCACCGCCCCGTAGGTCGTCGACTCCGCCAAGCCCAACGCCGGCCCGCAGGCATTCTCCGGAGGCACCAATTGACGCACCCCGTCGTCAAAGACCGCGATCGGATTCACGTGACCAGCCACCGAGAGTTGAATCGTCGCCTCACTCAGGTCAACCACCCCATAAAAAGCAGTTGCCCTCACCTCGTGTCCGGAATCCACCAGCAAGTGGGATAACCCGAGGTTGAGCCCCGTCAAAAATGCCCCCGCATCTCCTGCCGATCCGAACTCCTTCTCAATCAGCCCGCGCAGCATCGACACGATCAGCGCCGATCTCACCCCCTTGTCAAAAACCTCCCCCATCAGGAATCCCACCTTATCGGGACCAAGAGGCACCACCTCAAAAAATTCGCCGGTCAAAATACGGGCTGGCTCGTAGCGACGATAAAACTGCAACGACACCCCACCTCCACAAATCTCCGGAAAATCATCCGGCAAAAGGGCCTGCTGGACTTCTCGAGCCAACTCAAGTTCCTCCGCCATCTCCCGGTTTTTTTTCTCATAGGTCCCCGCCAGCTTTCGCAAGTTTGCCTGAGCCACCATGAGATCGGAAATATCGCTCGACACCCCAAAGGTCCCCACAATGGCGCCCTCGCTATCACGCCAAGGGTACTTCGAAGTCATCACCCAGGTATCTTTTTTCCCGGCCCACGTCTCCCTTTCAATCGAACCCACAATCGCCTCCCCCGTTTCCATAATCCGCTTCTCATCCGCCTCCGCCTGTTGCCAGTGCACATTGGAAAAAATATCGCGGTCCGACTTATCATAAAGCTCATCCGGCCGTTCCAAGCCAAACCACTTTGCAATCGCCCGATTCGCAATCACAAACTCGTGATCAAGATTCTTAAAATAGACATGCAGAGGCACACTATCGATCACCAAGCGCAAGCGCTCACGCTCCTCCTCGATCAATTGGTTCTGGGCATTTAATTGCGTCGTCACCTGCTCTTGCGCCGCGCGCGTCCGCATCAGCTCTGAAATATCAATCGTCACCCCGAAGGTCCCCCGCACCTTATCATCACTCCCGAGCCAGGCGTGCTTCGTACTCTTCACCCATGTATCTTCGCGCTGATCCCACTTCTCGTGCTCGGTAAGATCCTCCACCCCCCCCAGACTCGCCATGATTTCGGTCTCCACCCTCCGAGCATGGTTGGCGTGCGCCCTACTAAAAAAGTCGGCATCACTTCGCCCCACTAGCTTCTCCGGAGAATCCAGCCCCATCTTTTGAGCTGTCGGCAGATTCGCCATGACAAACTTTGACTCCTGGTCCTTAAAGTAGACATTCATGGGAATGTTATCCAACAGGGTCTTAATTAGGTGGCGCTCTTCCTCCAACATCCGCTCGGCCTCCTTACGCTTCGAAATATCGATCAAGCTCCCCGCGATCCGAATCAATTTTCCAAGCTCATCGCGGACCGGCGTGCCTCTGACCCGAAACGACTTCCAATCTCCCCGCTTCGTTTTCACGCGCGGCTCCACCGCAAACAAATCCTCGCCCTCCTGCACCACCCGGCGCAGAGCCTCATCCACGGCCGCCACGGAAGCTTCATCCATATGCTCCCGACGCTCCTCAAAAAGATTGGGCATGTCCTCCTTCCGATACCCCATGAACCGGTACACCCTTCGGGAATAGTAGATGGATCCCTCCACTAAATCCCAGTCCCAGATCCCCTCTCGCGAGGCACGGAGAACCAACTGAAGCCGGTCTTCTTTCCAACTACCCATCCTTAACTTGAAACAAACACCACTTCCCCCCCGCCCTCAACGAAAAAACCCAAGGAACGGAACTCTCCAGAATGCCCCAAGCCGTAGCTCAGGCGTCCCGCCGGTATCCCTCGACCTAAACTCCCCGCTGCCCCGCGTGAATCCCCCCTCAAATTCTCGACGCCTCCGCGTCTCTGCGTAAACCCTCAATCCAAGAATTTCCCCGGATTCAGAATCCCCTTCGGGTCCAGCGCTTTTTTCACCGTCAAATGAGCCGCAAACCCCGCCTCCCCCAGCGCCTCCTTAATCCACCGCTTTTTTGCCAAACCAACTCCATGCTCGCCCGTAATAACCCCGCCATTCTCAAGTACCCACTTGAACAAAAGATCCAGCGCCGCATCCGCTTTCTCACGAATCACCGGATCATCATAATCCTCCACCATCAGGTTCGTATGAATGTTCCCATCCCCCGCATGCCCGAAGCACGCCACCGGAATCCCCGTCCGCTCCTCCAGCCCCGCAGCAAAATTCGCCAAATCCACCAGCTTCGACCGCGGCACCACAATATCCTCATTCAACTTCGTCAACCCCGTCGCCCGCAGCGAGTAGGAAAAATCACGTCGCAACTGCCACACCTTCTCACACGCCTCCGCATCGCCGTGAATTTCCGTCGAAAGCGCTCCCGCCCCATCCAGCACCTCCTTTAATTCAGCCAACTCACCCGCCACCGCGCTCGCCCGGCCATCGATCTCCACGATCAAATGAGCATCACCCGCCGGTAAAGAGTCCTCCCCCAAATACGCCCGCGCCGCCTTCAGCGTAAACTGATCGGTAATCTCGAGCGCCGACGGCAAATGCCCCACATTCAAAATCGCCTGCACCGCCCCCGCCGCCTCCCTGAAATCCGGAAAGGTCGCCGTCAACATCGCCCGCGTCTGCGGATGCGGAATGATCCGCAACGTCGCCTCCGTGATCACCCCCAACATCCCCTCACTCCCCACAAACAAATGCAGCAAATCAAAACCCGTCTTGTTCTTATGGCAACGCCCCCCAACCCGCAAAACCTCACCACTCGCCAAAACCACTTCTAAACCCAGCACGTAATTCTTCGTCACCCCGTATTTCAAACACCGCGGTCCACCCGCATTCGTCGCCAAATTCCCCCCGATCGAACACTCCTTCATCGACGCCGGATCAGGCGGATAATACCACCCCAAATCACTCGCGGCATCCTGCAGAGTTTTTAAAATCACCCCCGGTTGCGTCACCACCACGCCATCCTCCGGAGCAATCTCCACCACCCGATTCATCCGCGCCACCGAAAGCGCAATCCCCCCCTGCACCGGAACACACCCACCCACATAACCAACCCCCGCACCCCGCGTCGTCACCGGGATCTCCCTCTCATTCGCAAACTTCATCACCGCCACGACATCATCCCGCGACTCCGCAAACACCACCACCTCCGGCAAATGCGAAAAGTTCCACCGATCCGTCCCATGCTCCTCCAGCACCTCAGCCATCATCGACACTTTTCCGTCCCCCAAAAGCTCGCGCAGTTCATCAATCACAAGTCCCTGTCGTCGAAATTCACCAAAAGTTCAAGAACCAGATTCTGTTTGAGACCAACCCTCCTTGCGTTTAGATTAGATGGGTGAAAAAAAAGTGGCTTATCATGAGTGTCATCACTCTTGCCCTAATCGCGACCTCCCTTTTTCTCCTCCTAAAATTCTCAACCGAAAAGAATCGTCGAATATCAAGTGCCATGGAGGCAATGAAAGGACTCACTCAAGCTTGCGACGCATTCTTCGAAGAATACCAGCAGCTCCCCTTGGCCCACACGCAAGCCATCGACTCGGTAAAACAAACCACAGGAGATCAAAAAACCAACATCATGCCACCGCTGTTGGGACCACGACTCCCAGCACGTGAAAGCCCGAAGTCCATGACCTTTTTCGCCTACAAAGAACCCCAAGACAAAAAAGGCGGCCTCCTCCGAAATGACGCTGGCACCTACGCCGAACTCTTCGACCCATGGGGCAACCCTTACCACGTCCTCCTCAACTACGACTACAACGACGAACTCCAAAGCCCTCACGATGGTAAAATCATCAAAGACCGCCGCGTCCTCATCTGGTCCACCGGTCCCGACGGAAAACAAGGCACCCCCGAAACCGACAAAGACAATATCTGCTCTTGGAACTAGCGCAAGCAAGCTATGGAGCGCGGCCGTCCCGGCCTGCGTCCAGCCAGTCCCAACACCAACGGTGTTCCGTATCTCAGCCCCGGGTTGCCGCCGTGAAACGGAGCTACCCGGGGTAATCTCAGTCAAGATCCCCAACCCCAACGGAGTTGCGTCCAAGCTTGAAAAACTTTTCCACCTACCAACTTGAAAAAAACCAACTCCCTCACATCAAAAACCTCATCCTCCTCACCCCCTTCCTCATCTGCCTGTCCTGCGACGACCAGCCCAACAACACTCCTGAATCCCGATCACAGCGAGAATCGACACAACCCTCATCCGCCCCCACCAAAAGCTCCTAAAAAAAAGAACTCATCAAATCAAACCGTAAAAATCAGGCCGACCGAGTCCAGATCGCCTCCGCTAAAAAGACGGCCTCTCCCGATCCGAAAAAGAAGCAGAACTCTTCGACCCTTGGGGCAACCCCTACCACATCATACTGGACTACGATTACGACAAAGAACTTCGCGGCCCCGTTTCCATCGGAAACGAAATCATCTTCGAACGCCGCGCCCTCATCTGGTCCCCCGGACCCGATGGCAAATTCGGAACTCCCGAAACAAACAAGGATAACGTCTATTCCTGGAAGTAGCCTCTTATCCCAACCTGCGATCCGCCCATCGGTTTCCCATCTATGGAGCCGATATCACAACAAGCCGGAAGTAGATCCAGGGATGCGCTGCCATTCCTCCGACCGGACTGCAGGTGAGAAATTGCGTCAAGTTATCGGGCGACCTCACCGCGTCCGAAACCAATAACTCATCAGTCGACCAACTCACAAGATCCGAGCTCCACTGGACCGCCATCTCAATCCCGCGCGCCTCGAAATCGATACGCCTTCGGATCGTAAAACCAAAATTGGAACCGTCCGATGTCACCGTCGGCAAGAGCAACTGGCCGGCTGCGGATTGACTGCCGATGCCCGGATCGCCCCCGGAGAGATATTCAAACATAGCCGATGCCTGACGTCCCCCCCCCCTCGGCAACTGGTATACCACCCTCCTGAACGCCTACGGAAA
>Ga0222650_1000200_pt1 | contig 54757 bp, 55 predicted proteins | sample AntAcemetagen367_FD_179820 | JGI IMG/M metagenome (GOLD analysis project Ga0222650, IMG submission 179820) | Saline water microbial communities from Ace Lake, Antarctica - #367 | ecosystem: Environmental > Aquatic > Non-marine Saline and Alkaline > Saline | place: Antarctica: Ace Lake... | reverse complement strand
AATAAAAAATAAAAAATAAAAAATAAAAAATAAAAAATAAAAAATAAAAAATAAAAAATAAAAAATAAAAAATAAAAAAGGCTTCGGTCATTTTTTATTTGTTTGCGTATTATATAATGAGTACTAAATCATCAAAATCAAGTAGTTTCGGTATGCCAAAGGCCAAAATTGTTATAAATGTAGCGGGTCCAGAACTAAGAAAAATACAAGAAAGATCTAAGGCATATTATGAGCGCGCGAAACAAAATAACAAGGACAGTAAATCTAGTAATTCGTCGTCACATAGAGGTGGTAAATATAGACGTAAAACACATAAAATTCGTAAATCTCACAAATCAAACAGAAAAGCTCGCAAATCTCATAAGCGAACTAGAAAAGCACGTAAATAATCGTAATTAATTATTATAATAATTTATAATAATTAACATATTCTTAATTAACTAGTTTATTAATTTATATTTATATTTATATTTATATTTAGCGGGAGATAGTTTCGATCTATCGACCTTTGGGTTATGAGCCCAACGCGCTGCCTCTGCGCCATCCCGCTTTTTGTAATAAGCCACCATACTCGCTTATTACTGTGAAACACCATTTTCATTACACATGACCCCATATTTGAGCTTATCAGTTTAGTTATTGTTTCTCCATTTCCCAATTTCTATTTATGTAATTATTTGTAATTATTTGTAATTATTTATAATTATTGAAGTTTTTTCTTAAACGACAGGGAAAGATGGTTGCATAGCAATACCACACACACCTTTATCATTGGTACTATCACTACGTTCAATCTTGATGTAACCATTATCACCCCATGTTGGTCCCCAACTATTCTTGACTAACCAGTACTCAGTTCCACTCTCTTCACCATATCCAACAATAAGAACACCATGGTCTAAATTTGTACCACATGCGTCACCTGTAAGAACACCACTAGTATATAATTGAAATGCTTTCTTGTCTGCCTCAATAGCAATGGAAACAGGACCTCTGGAAACTGCCTCTTTAAGAGCTAGTTGATTATTCTTGGTAACATCAACACAACCAGAAATGGTAACAACTGGTTCACATTTTTGACAATCGCCACCAATGGCTGTGTAAGGATAAGCTGTCTCTAAACACATACCATTGTCCTTGGCATATTGAAAGGCACCGTCCATTAAACCACCATTACAACCATGATTACCATAAGACTTGGAGCAATCAACTAATTGTTGTTCAGAAAGACTTACTAAAGAACCCTTGGCAATTGCCCAGGCTCCCTCCATGGCTCCAGTGGCACTAAATGACCAACATGAACCACATTGTCCTTGATTCTTGACAGGGTTTACTGCTTTATGATCACGCCAATCATAACTGGAAGGAATGTCGCTAGATGTTGAAGTAAATTTGTCACAACCAGTGTTAAAGGGACCTTCAGTACGAATTCCATTGAAACGAGCAAACTCATCTTCGGTTAAATCGGCAAAGGGAGTGACTCCCAATTTGTAGGAATGCTCTTGGGAATTGTGTTCATGGATATATTCCATATTAGATTTGAAAACCTCGAATCTATTCTCAAACTCTTTAAGAGTGGAGTATGATTTGTCAAAACGAGTAATGAATTTTTGAAATCCACTCCAATGATGTTCAGTGACATTAAAAGCGGTTGCCACGGTGGCAAGGCACATAGATGCTACAATAGTAAATAACTGCATTATATACATAGAGTAATATTTTGTTTTTATATTGTTTTATAAAACCGTTGCTATACACTACATAAATTCTAAATAATTATTTATGTGGTATTACTTAACTTACATATATGAAGAGGGTATATAGAAACATCTACTGATTGTATCTATTTATACATTCAATGTTAATGCGAATTTTTTCTTGAACTCGTTGACTGTATAAATAGGAACATTCTTTTGTCTAGCAATATCTACTTTACCTGTCTCCTCGTCCTTATTTTTGACAATGACCGCAAATGTAGTTTTACTAACAGCAGATGATTCTTTTGCTCCTATACGTTTTAGTTCCTCACTTAATTCTTTATTCCTGAAACCAGTCATAATAATGGATTTGTCATATAGAGGATGAGAATCGTCTTTAGACTGAGTGTCTTCTTTTGGAACGTCGGTCAATTTACTTTCCAATTTGGCTACAGTCATGAATTCCAAGAACTTTGGCAAATTTTTCACAAATCTCTCTGCCGTTTTCTGTTCTATTCCACGTATATCCTTTATTTGTTGGATTTTCTCTTCATCACTATCTGTTGTGGATTTTTTCAACATGTCTGGATATTTTGCCAATATCGGTTCTATACGTCTTTCGCCAAAACCACGTCCAAATATATTTGAAACAGCCATTATTTTGGCTAATGGAGCTACCGTGATTTTATTATGTATTGAATTAAATACCTTTTCAGCCATTTTCTTCTTGAAACCATCTACCTTTAAATATTCGTCTTCCGTCATGGTGATAATTTTGGGAACGGTATCGTATCCTGCCTTCATTATTTTCTTTACATTTCCCGGACCTAATCCATCCACCTCCAAACCTTTGAAAAAACCAACAATATTTTTCTCCTTTACTGTCTCATCTTGTTCAGCATCTTCCATAATAATATCAACATGCGTGTCATTCCATTTATAAACGACTGTTGGCATTTTCGCCGTTTCTGCCGGTTCAATCACTGCCATGATATGAGGAATCACATCACCACTTCTTACTAATTTAACTAAAGCACCTATACCTAATTTATTATCTTCTACAAAAGCAGCATTAAATGCTGTGGCATATTCTATTTTTGCTCCACCCAAGACCACTGGTTCTATTTGAATGCGTGGTTTTAAATAACCATCTTTACTAGGTGACCATAATACGTTTACTACCTTGGCTTCTACTACTTGATCAGTCAATACCATTTTAAAGGCGAATCCATGTTCTGGATTTTTATCAGTACGTTCATATATTTTGTCATCAGTTACGATAACACCATCAATAGTATATTCATAGTTTTCACGCCAATCAACTAATATATTTGATAAAGTAGTATTATCAATGTTCGGTTTCGTATGGTGAATCACGACGTCGATTGATTCATGTTCTAAAAATTCCATTTGTTTACTTGGTTTTAATGATGGTTTAATTACTTCGTAGGCGACAAAATCAACATCATGAAACTTGTCAACATCTATTTTCTTTTGGTTCACGATTCCCGCAACCAAATTACGTGAATTGGAAAATTCGGTGGCATACTTTTCTAAAAAGGTGCTCTTTTTCATGATTAGTTCACCGCGAATGGTAATATCCTTAGTCCTAGGTAATCTTAAATACGGTATTAAATGCGAAATATCTTGACCTACTTTTCCATTACCTCTTGTATATAATTTTTGTTTATTGTGTTCGCTAGAATACATGGCACTTATTCCGTCTAACTTTGCGGACAATACATAGGGTCCTGAATATTTTGCCTTCCACTTTGCCAAGGCATTTGTATCCGGTTTGATTTTATCCATTGATGGCATATTATAAGGCAATTTAACCTTGTTTTTTTCTTGAATAGGTGCTCCTATTTGCTCTAATATCTTATTCTTAGGATATTTCTTTTCCATGTATTCTTTGATAATATCGAATTCATTATCAGTCATTAAAACATTTTCACTATCATTGTAATATGCCTTTTGAGCTTCATCCAATATTGTGGCTAAATTCTTTTCATTCAACATGACTAATGCGTCTATTCCATCCTTTTTAAAGGCTTTAATATTTGTGATATAATCAATGCGTTTTATATTTGCGATATTCATTGATTTACCATTTGACTGTATCTTTATGTCATTATCAATTGTAGTTTCTTTGGTGAATTTGGCAATTATATCTTGTGGGGACTCTTGGGACTCAGGGGACTTGGATTTAAATTTATCCACTATTTTCAATTTTATAGTCTTATTTAGTGCCTTTTTTTTAGTTCTCTTTTTTATGCTACTATTTGATGGACTCTTACTCTTGCTCTTACTCTTGCTCTTGCTCTTGCTCTTACTCTTTGATTGTTTTGATAATGACTTAATAGAGGATTTCTCACGTTCATTACAATATCCAAATGTTTTTAAGGTTCCTCTTTCATTTACTGATGTCGCACATATCTTACCTTTTTTCTCGTTATCTATACATTCATTATGTTCCTTCCATTGATATTTAAATGGAAATATACATGGTCCTTCTTTTACCTTTTGATTCTTTTCAATCTTTCCTTTCTTATTGACATTTGCTCCAAACATAATGATATCTATATAAATTTTGAAATATTTTATTATTAAAGGTGTATGCTCTTAAATGTTTGTATGTGTGATAATTTAAAATATTTGGTTACTTTATATGGAAAAATATCTAGATACACATATTCAAAATACTGGTCAGTATCAAACGATGATTAATGGTAATATTATGGATGAAACAAAATGGTCAATGGCATATGATGGTGAAGAATTAGATTTAGAAGCTAAACATAATGATGAAGCTGTCTATATGAAATTAAATAAAGATGAAATTTTAAAGTTGTTTGAAGTACCTGCTTATCACAAGACCATTGGTCAACGTTTAAAAGATAACTTGATGGATGAAAATGAAATTGACATTCGCCCCATTATTGTTGAAGAAATTGAAAAACTCATACCTCGTATTAAAAGTATTCGTAAGAAAAAAACAAAAAAGGCTAAGAAATCGTCACATACGAAACATGACAAAGATAATATAAAAAGTAAAAGTAAAAGTAAAAGTAAAAGTAAATCACACACAAAACGATATGAAAAATCAATCACACCTGACTATCTTAAGACCATATATTAAATGTTCTTTTTTAGTATATCCCTCAAAATAAAATAATCCGTCTCCGAATATGACCTCGTTTGACGCCTATGTTTATATTCTTCTTTATGATTATTATTTTCTTTTTCCATAATATCCATATAATAGGGTGACGCATAAACCAGATTTTTGTGTTCTATATCATATACTGATTCTATGTGAATTTTTTTTTTGTAGTTATTTACTATCTTTTGTAAAAAATTACTCATTTCGGTAAACCGATCACTTTTAAAAGTAAATATCATTATATTTGATCGACGTTTCTGGTGATATCGTTGTGTATCTCCTTCTTTAAATTGAAAATATTTGTCACAATTATTTTGATAAGCCATTTTTACCAACGAGTCTGTTAATTTTTTAGCATTAATTGATATGTTTCCTGGTATTTTTTTTAAATCATATGACATTTCTATTTCATATCCCATATATTTTATTTATATATTCACTAAATATTTTTTTATAATATGTATATTACCTACATCATGTAGGTTATATTTGATTATGATTTTTACCATTTTATTTTCATGTAGTATGGTATGATATACTTACTTCGTTTATATACACAGTTGAACATTTAGATTCGCACAATATAAATCGGTTTACTCTTTTATTTTCTCAAGACTATATAATGGAAACATCTTATACTGCTAATAAAACAGCACTATTGGAAGCAACTTCTAAAGACCAACTAGATAAAGTAAAAATGTTATTAGATAATGGTGCTGATATAAATGAAAAATTTCATTATAATGACCATGATGATGATGATGATGATGACGATGATGACGATGATGACGACAATGACGACAATGACGACAATGATGATCACGATCATGAATATACTGCTCTCATGGTAGCAGTTATAAAAAAATTACCCAAAATGGTAAATTTATTACTAACCAAAGGTGCTGATGTGAATGTACAGGATGTTCATGGTTATACCGCATTGATGCTACTGAGTAGTAATAACTATGATAATATTAGTGGGTATGTTGCTGGACATAAGATAAAAAAGGATGTTGAAATATGTAAACGATTACTTCAACAAGATAATATTAATATTAACATAAAAAATGTATCCGGACAAACAGCACTTGATATCGCAATAGAATACGATTATGGCGAGATTGTAGAATTATTACAACAATATCCAATAAGACTACAAGATAAAAAAAATGTAGATATCCTGATAGAAGAAAAAACTGTGTATAAGCCATATGGTGATCAATCATTACATCCTTTTTTTGGATATCTAATTAAACAGTATCTTGGTGGAAAAAACAAAAAAACAAAAACAAAAACAAAAACAAAAATGCGAAGGCAGAAAACAAAAACAAAAACAAAAATGCGAGGACAGAAAACAAAAACAAAAACAAAAATGCGAAGACAGAAAACAAAAACACAAAAAAGCAGAAAACGAAGTTAAACAATTGTAGGAAAAATCTCCCTATTTATTGAATATACTTTTTGATTTTTATTTTTGATTTTTATTATTGTATATAATGCTTTAAAATTGAAGTTATTATTGTTCTATCACCAATAATAACTTTATAACAACTTTATAATAAATCTTTTATTACAAAACAATTCATGTCGAATACTTCTAATTCAAATAAAGACGCCAATATTATTACACCACTCTCTTATTTAGCCAACTTATACCCACATGAAAGAGATTCACGTATTCAATTTGACGAGGGTCCTCATATTTACACTATTGATGATAGTAGCGATGGTTACGTGTCTGTAACAACGTTTAATCACGCTAATTTTGAGCATTTTGACGCGGATGCGATTATTAGCGGTATGATGTCCTCTAAGCGTTGGCCCCAGAGTAAGTATTATGGTCAAACAGTTGATGAAATCAAAGCTGGATGGGACAAGAACCGCGATGAAGCAGCCGAAGCTGGAACCAAAATGCACTATGACATTGAGTGCTATTATAACAAAATGGATGTCGTCAATGATTCGATTGAATACGAATATTTCCAACGATTCTTGGCCGATTTTCCTGACTTAAAACCCTACCGTACTGAATGGACCGTCTTCCACGAAGAATTGAAATTAGCTGGTTCTATCGATATGGTGTTTGAAAAAACTGATGGAACACTACTTATTTATGATTGGAAACGGTGTAAAGAAATTGTCAAGACGAATGCTTTTGGAAAATGGGGAAAGAAGGAATGTATTGAGCATTTACCAGATACAAATTATTGGCATTATTGCTTACAACTCAATACATACAAGGCGATTTTGGAGGAGAAATATGGAAAGGTGGTGGAGGAATTGTATTTAGTATGTTTACATCCTGACAATAAAAATAAAAATTACCAGCGAATTAAAGTCGTTAATCTACAAGAAGAGGTCAAGGAACTCTTTGAATTACGACGTCGAGAAATAACTGGATAGACATATACCCTGGAGATGTCATATAAAAATATTAATAGTAAATCAATGCTTAAAAATATATGACGTATACTATGTATAGTATTATTAGTATTAGTATGCCTCCGTATATTTTTAATTGTATAAATGAATCGTCTATGTTTTTTTTTAATAAAACACGTTTTTGTTCTTTACCTAGAAAAACAACTAGTTGGATAACTCTCGTTGGAAGTGTTGCTATTGGTTCAACTCTTAGTTATTATTTATATTCAAAAAGCAATGTTAGCAATGTTAGCAATGTTAGTTGGTTATCGTTACGTAATACGTTAAGTAAATGGACAAATGGTTGGACAAAGGTTATAGATGATAAACCCGTAAATAAGAACCAACATTATGAGAATAAATATTATGATGAATATGATAACTTAGAGTGTTGTGAACTAGAAGAAGATTATGTCAAGTCTTTGCGAAACAATATATTGTTTGAAACGACACCCAAAGGTGGTATTGCTCTCTATTATGATTTTGAAAAAGAATCCTTTGTATATTACTGTGATACGAAAGACATACCATATCTGTTTTTAGAAACGGCATCTAGAAAATATGCGGTGACATTTCATTGTAAAAAAATTGTAGTTGATATGAAAAATGAATTGATGTTGGCTAAGGAACAAAAAACAAATGTGAATGCGAATGCGAATAATAGTGAACATAAGATTGGTGATAAGACAGATGGTGAGGGAAATGATTTATTTGCTACGTTTAAGAGTTATAATAAAAAAGGCTCTGGTGGAAGTAGACTAGTTGATGATAATAAAAAATTTGTTCTACGTCAACAAGCAAACCGATATTCTTATGCAGGGAAGTTTGATCAATACTCCCCTCTCAAAACAGATGAATATAAAACAGAAAAACCAATGGATAATATGAACTATCATACATTTAAGAAGTTAATGGCGAAAAAAAATTAAAGACAGAATATATATGGATAATTTATTAAAAAAAGAAACTCATCCAAATGAAAAAATAAAAACAATTGTAAAAGAAGCCATGTTACAACTACAAAACGAGTCTCAAAACATAAATAAACAAATTACTAGTTTAAAACAACAGGATAACAGTGGTGTTTATTATACACCAATAAATACAAACGTTGATTCTACTTTTACATTTGCCATAGGTACTATTTTTTCAATATTAAATATCCTTTTACATGGTTTTCAAGCGGGTATTGAATTCGTGAAACAAGATGTAGAAACAAGACAAAAACAAAAACAAATAGGGGGTGCTACTGCTACTGTTAATGTTGACCCTAGTAATAATCAACAGGATAATACTAGCGATAATATATCATTGTTAATTGACTCATTAACAAAATTAATTAATCAAGCACAAGGCGAATTGACGAAATTAACGAAAACCCATATAGATACTGGTTTAGGCGAAAAATCACCAGGAATTGCTGGAACAGCTATGTCAAAGGCAAAGGATATAGGTGAAGCTGGATTAAAAACTGGTATTAAATTCTCAGGTGATGTATTGGTCAAATTGATTGATTATATCATGACATTGACTGGAGAAGAATCAATTCTTGAGACACCTATTGATAAATTAAGTCCTGAATTAAATAAAAAGGTCTTGATATTGGCCGGTATATTAAAAGCTATGTCAACCAATCCAGCTACAAAACAAGCCATAAAAGAAATTGCCAAAGCAGTTGCTATTTCAATGGATGAATTTATAAATGAAATTAGGGAACCCGCGGTTGAAATTGCTGGACATGCGATGGACATGTTACAATCAGTTGCCTCGAAATTTGTTTCTGGTATTACTGCTACAGGAATATCTGTTATCCAATCATTTTTAGCTGAAGTTCCATTTATTGGTGGTATACTGGATTTATTTATTTCTATTGGAAAAGGATTCAATACATTGATGAAAACATATCGTATTTTTGTAGAAAAGGGTAGTCCACTTACACTTACTGCTATTCAAACAGGGAAAAATGCTATGAATAAATTAGCTGAAGGTGCTAATCGCATAAAAAATACTGCGAAAAGTTCTATGAAAAATATAGCAGATAGTGAGACGTCTATTCCAAATACATCAACACCAATAGCACCAATAGCACCAGTAGCACCAGTAACACCAGTAACACCAGTAGCACCAGTAGGACCAGTAGCACCAGTAACACCAGTAGTACCAGTAGCACCAGTAACACCAGTAGCACCAGTAGCACCAGTAGCACCAGTAACACCAGTAACACCCGTAGCTAGTCAATGGGTTCAAAAGACTGGTTTAAATGGCAATGTTTTTTGGAAAAATGAGAAAACTGGTAAAGTCAGTGCTACCCAACCTGACGGATGGAAACCAACATCGAATGTACAAAATGGTGGTTCCATTAACAACGCTATTATGCGTGGTGGTACACGATTAAGAAAAACAATGAAACGATTTCACAATACATTACCTAAACTAAAATACACATGTAATAATAAACATTATAAATTAAATAAATCCAAGAAGGTATGGCGAAATGGAAAAAAACGTAATAAATCAAAAAGACGTTAATAACTATGTAGGAGAATTAGTGTGACGTAGTGCCTTTTTTTTAGTTCCTTTTTTTACGTGACATTATTGTTTCGCTTTCCAATTTAAAAATCCAATACTCTTTTTCATATTAAATGAAGAACCTAAATGGGATTTTGCGATTTCAAGTGTTTGCCTTTCTAGGTCTGTAAGCGAACTCATATATTTGGATGTTTCGCTCGTTTTGATAACTATTTTAGCTTTCGTGGTGTCATTGGTAGGTTGAGACTGCTTCTTGATAACGGGCATATCTGTTATTCTATTCTATTATAATATTGAATTTATTATATCCTTTTAAATAAATTCAATTTTTTAGTTTATTTAATATTTAATATTGAATATTTAATATTGAATATTTAATATTGAATCATACATATTAGATTCCCATGTGTATTCATATTGCTTTTTTGTAATATTTTTGTTACTGAATTATCTATTGTATATCCATTGTTTAATAAAAACTCGAATAAATTAGGTAGATCATCTATACACATTAATTCACACCGACAGTCTATTTTGGTTATTCCTATTACACAACTTGGTCTTGGACATAAATTGTTGTTTGTTTCGAACGGAGATAGTTTATTTAATCGTAATTGTTTTGTTATTGATTCCAAGGGTCCTGTTGCTGGTTTATTTATGGTTAATATGTTGCCGTATTCTTGACGAACAGAATCATAATACGGCATACTTTGAAGTGAATATAATACAACCATGTATATGTATATATGTATATGTATATGTATATATGTATGTAGTTTCTTTTTATTTCTCATTAGCAAAAAAATTGAAGTTGAATACTTTTTCATTGTTTCGATAAATCATATACTTACTATATTTGTAGTTTACTATTATCTTATTATCATCATGAACTCAACCACTATCTTTCGGTTCAAGTTCTCTAATGAATTTATTGAACAACTGACTCCCTTTGCTAAATTACATCAATATTCTGATAGACATGTCTATAAAGAAGAATGGAGCAGATGGGTAGCTAATAACGATGAACTTATTTGTAATGAAGGATTGCGACTAAAAAGTATTGGGTACGATGGAAATATTCACGATAAAATGTATAGAAGTGGTCGCTATTATTTCCGTAACAAGACCGACAAAGAAGTACGGACTAGACGCAAATATATTTCACTAGAACATGAAATTATCGTAGCAATGGATAACCATATTTCTGTGAATTTTCATCTCCACGCGTTCAAACCATCAAGTGCTTACGAACAATTTTGTATTGAAATGTGTGACCTACTTACAAATGAATTAAATAGATTGATAGAAGATTTGACAGATGGTATACGAAAGGAAGATATTTGGTCCAAATTTAAAAAAACTTATAAAAATCGCTATTATTTGTTCCAGAAGAATTATAGTATTCATAATGTTACTGAAGAAGGACGTCGATACTTGAATGACCTCGACGAACATTATTCAGGTGAAAACAAAATCAAAATAATGGATAGTGATAATACTAATACTAATACTAATACTAATACTAATACTAATACTAATACTAATACTAATACTAATACTAATACGGAAAATAAATGAATATTATTTAGAACCAATTTATAACAATATACATACAATAAATGACGTTGTTTCTAGAAAACACAGACTCAATTAATAACTATATACACATTTCTAATAAAATAAGGAACATACCCTTGTTTTTTATTCATTTTCTTCCTATTATGAATGTTAAAAACATAGACAACGATTATCAACTTATTGAAACTGAAGTTGTCAATGACAACAAGACGACGAATGTGAAAATGAAAGGTGAAACGAAGAGAGAAATCAAATATAAAATCATAAATTATGACAAAAATATAAATCAAGATGAATTATGTTCTTATGTGTTTGTAGAGGCAAATTTCGCCAAATCAATCTATCATATTTTTTACTCTTCTTCACTCCTCCATAAACATGACATGTCATTTGTCCTCGGCAATTCCCCATTTGTTGGTTACCAAAATAATTTACCTATTTTACATGATTTTTCACATTCTTTTTCTTTTCAAGATATGGATTCTCTAAAACCTTTTTTCCCCCGACAATTTATACAGAACATACATACATGTAGTATGAATACGTATATATCTATCGATGTATTCATCATCACCTATTTGTTACATCATAATATAGAACATGTCGAAGCAGAAGAGTTAGACAAGATTGTAAATGATTATACAAAAGATAGAGAGAAAATAGACAAAAAATCAACCACGCATATTGTTTCCTATTTTTGTGGATATAAATCGAAACAAGTTATTGAATATTTGTTTCAATTCAAATATACATGGGTCTATTATTCATTATGTTATTACTTTGTTTTACATTATCCGGAATTATTAGAACATTTCTCTCTATACAAGATATTCTATTCTTATATTCATTCTACATTTACACAACGTGTTTGTAAGGATAACGATGATATACTTTCAACTATACATAAACAATTATTCGAAGGTATTTGATTGTTGTGTTCGGACTTATGTAAATCATATAAATGATATCACGTAATCGTACGTATATTAACTTATTTTCTATAATCTATGAAAAATAAGTTGAAATGGTTATCTATAATCTACTACATTATATAGTTGATTCTTTAATGCTTTCTCTTTTTGGAACCCTTCTTCTTGCGATGTTTCTTTGTCTTGCGTGCTTTCTTGGATTTAGATGAGGTAAGTGACTTACCCACCTTTTTGTATGTTTTTCCAGCTGCCTTTAAAACATCTTTTAACATTACTTTACCATCCTTTGCCTTTGCCTTCATTTCGGCCATTGTTTTCTTGACGTGTGCTCTCCAGTCGTTTGCCATTTTTATATAATATCCGTATATAATAAAAAATTGAATAATTGTTATTGAATAATTGTTATTGAAATATTTGAAAGTAACTACTTATTTAATAATTTAATTATTTAATTATTTAATTATACAAAAACAATCATTGTTGATATCAATCAATTATGTCTAAAGTCATTCTAACGCGATATTTATATTTATTCGACGAAGTAGGACTATCGTTTGTATATAGTCTTCTTAAAGCTAAATGTATTGAAGAATGTTATTTCTGGATGGCCGAATTATATTTATCTGGATTACAAGACAAATCATGGGATTTAATTTGGTTTGTTTATTATGACTTTTATTATATACTCAATCCTCATTTTGAAACATTTCTACATAAAAAATCACTTGTAGGTGATCTTAAAAGTTTATTAACTGTAATTAAAAACATCTTCAAGTTTACATCTTCATCTCAAGTATTTATCACTAGACAATATCATTATCATATCAACGAGATTACTCATTTGTTTCGAGGTAAGAAACCTGGATGGCTGACTTCTCTACCTAACAAATATCACGGATTATTTCGATTTCTTGATAAAAAATTATATCATTTGGCGGTATCTAGTCTTCCAGATAACATTGATGATGAATTGTTCTTGGCCATTCAAATCTATTTTAAATTAACAGATGATTCCATTGAAATCATTAAGAAGCGATTTTATGATGGTATGAATATGGATGAATCTATATCCATTTCTGGAAAGAATTCTTTACAGTATACCTATCAAAATCATATTCACAAAATTTGGTCTGTTATTTGTCTATTCCTATTCAATCCTGAATATAATATTACGAAAAAAAAGATATACATTGCATGTAGTGATATAGAATTGGAAGATATCATGAAACATCATACTGATTCTATACCACTCGATAAATATAATAATGAACAAATACACAAAACATTAGAATTCAAACGTTTGTATTCAGTCCATCCAATATGTTCCTCTTTTCAATTGTTGAGAGAAGAGGTTGATGATATAAACGTATGTTATCGTTCTCATTGGGAATATTATGCATATCGATGTCCCGTATGGTGTGAACGTTTTAACCAATATGATATTACAATTGATCATGATGCGAAACAAATTATATTCAATGACGACGACGAATTAGAAGAATTCAATTCACAATTTGGCTATGAACCAGATGAACAATCGTATGAAACAGAAAATAAACGTGTTGTGACTATGCCTATACATAACTGGAAAAAATGGTTCAATGATCTATTTACACAAAACTCTGTTTATGAATTTAACGAAGACTTCCGGTTCGGTTATTAAATTGTGAAAATAAAGTGGAATATGCTAAAAATGAAATGAACAGAAATAAACAGAAATAAATAGAAATAATAAATAAAATTGAAGAAGATTAACTGGAATTAATCTTTTTCAATTATTATAGTATTCGACAATATGGTTAAAAACGATAAAGGTGGTAACAAATCTAAGAAAATGGGACGCAAGTTCATTTCAGCCCCTATGGATAAAAAAGTGAGACTCGCAGAGGAAGAAGGAGAGATATATGCCTATGTGACCAAAATGCTTGGCAATGGTATGTTTAATGCTACATGTACAGATGGAAAGGATAAACTTGTTATTATGAGAAATAAATTTCGAGGTAGAGGAAAAAGAGACAATACTGTAAAACTTGGTTCATGGGTTCTTATAGGAGAACGCGATTTTGAATCATGTGCGAAACCCAAATGTGATTTGTTGGAAGTATATACAGATGTTGAAATACAAAAATTAAAAAATTCTAAAGATCCAATATTTGACAATCTTAAGACTGAACAAGACTTAGTTGGAAATGCGGAAACAGATTCAGATATTACCTTTGGAAATACGAATAATGAGAAATATAGTGATTTGATTGATACCATAGATGAATCTAATGAAGAAAACCCTTATTTAAAGAAAGATACAACACATTCTCTTATTATGGAAGATGGTGAATCAGTAGACGTTGATGATATTTAATAAAAGATAAATAAAATTAATAAAAGATAAATAATACCGTATTGACATACGTGATTATTTTCTTTTTCTCGTTCTTTTCGTCTCTATATTAAATTTAACTCGTTTTGTATGATTATTTTTTCCATTTGTATTACTGGATGCGTCATTACGTTTGGATATATCATCGTCATTTTCTTCGGTAAATAAAATATAAATACAATTCAAATTCTGTAAACAATTAATAGTCGTTTCTAACATATAATCCTCTATATTTCGTAATTCGGTCATAAAATCATATTTATTTGGGTTCGTCATGAAATGTTTTAAATCATTGTGCTTTAAATCTATGTTATAAATCCGGATTCCCGACAATTTATATCGTATTTTATCCAATTTATTATTCTCCTTTATTAACTTTACCAATTCATTACGGTTTATTTTGTCTGCCACATTTAAGTATATCATATTTTCTCCTATTCGGTACAATTCGTTATCCTTATTTATATATAACATATTCACCTTTATTTCATGTGCCTTTTCCGGATAAAACAAAGTATAATATTTTTCTTCGTCTTCATATAAATCTATCCAAGATGTATCCATTGATTGATCCATTGATTGATCCATTGATTGATTTTTATTCATACTATCATTATCTTCTTCAAGAGACGCCATTATTTAATTTAAATATTTTTCCATTTTAAATTAAACTAATTATCATCTTCTAAATAATCACTGTTATTTGCTTCGTCTTCATCATCTTCTAAATTCCCGTTATTCGATAGTGTTTGTATATCAAATTGTTTTGCGTATTCTTCATAAGATATTCTATCTAATTCTGCCAAAGCATATCCATCTAATTCACCAGTTTCATTATAATAACGTTCAGATTCTATTCGACCAGACTCTCTATAATCGTCTAGTATATTAGCACATTCTTCTTGATATTCACGTTCTTCTTCTAACTGTATGTTATACAACTGTTCCTCTGAAAAAGTATCATTCCAACTATTATACCATGTTACACCATCTCTACTATATTCAATACCTCTCTTTGGTACAATAATACTTGACGTGGTATTAGATGTGGTATTAGATGTGGTATTAGATGTGGTATTAGATGTGGTATTAGATGTGGTATTAGATGTGGTATTAGATTCTTGTAGTGAGATCGACCTTGGTTTTTTACGTATTATCATAGGCCCTTTCCATCTCACGCCACGCCAATATTTACTATTCGTTTCATTAATGTATGATTTATTTTGCTCTTCTTCTTCTATTTCTCGTTCTTTAATTGTTGTTTGCCATGATGTATTTTGTATTGAAGAATACGATGTATTACTATTATTACTATTACTACTACCTAATGATGGAAAATCATTTTCATTCATTACCAGTTGTTTTCGTTGTGGTCTACTATTTCTATTAACATGTCTATATTCATTTGATGAACCAGTTGATGAACCACTTAATGCTGATGACGTAAAACGATTCATAATATATTTTCTATCTACTATTTGGATATATTCTATATATTCTTACCAATAAATTCTTAACTACTTTCTATATATAATTAATTAGTTTTCAAAAGAGGATATAGTTAAATATTCATAAAAATATTCCCTAACGACATACATTAATCGATTACGCGGATCCCAATCACTTCGATAAGTTTCTATCGCATTTAATCGACGCATATGTGTATTATATCTATCATAATAGTCACATGCCTCTTTTTTTGTTTTGAATATCTTATTCATATATCCTATATGTTCGCTTTTTCCTCTATAACTAGCATGTTCATTTGATTCATTCGGGTGAAATCGTTGAACTTCTAATACATATTGATTTCTCATTACTTGTTTATATTTTATATTATTTATTGACTTTATATTTGTATCTTTCTGTATTATATAAAATTGATATAGAATAATCACAAATTAATATAGTAACTTAATGTTAGACAATTTAAATCTTATACAAAATAAAAAAGAGGAGGTGACACCAGAAGAAGATGTAAGAGGAGGTGAAGATATATATGAAGAAAATGATGTCAGTAGCAGTGAAATATCTATTTGTATTCCACGTGTATTCAAAAATATAACCATTCATTTTATAACGGATATTTTTCAAAATAAACTCAAACTTGGTATCATAAAACGGGTTGATGTTATTTTGAATCATAATTTGAATAATCAATTGAATAATCAATTGAATAATCAATTCAAAAAAGTATTTATTCATTTTGAATCTTGGTATGATAACAAAAATGCGGTCTCTGTCAAAAATAAATTATCACAGGGTTTAACTATTAAAATTGTTTATAATTCTCCGTGGTTTTGGAAATGTGTATTAAACAACAATATTATAAAAGATAAAAGATAAAAGATAAAAGATAAAAGATAATTGGTTTCAATATTTTATGTATGAAGTTATTTTTTAGTTATTCCATCATTGATAAATAAGTAACGATTTAAATAATAAATTATAGAGTATATAACATATTACTTATATACCAAATGACAGAATATTCACATTCATCGATTGGTTCATTTTATATTCATTGCCACGATACTATTTACTCTCTTTCAACATATGATACAAAAACGGATGATAATAATATTACTCACAACAATCATCCTATGTATAATATATTGTTTCAATCTTTTCAATCAAACGAAGTAGAAATGTCACGATTTATTTCTAGTAAGGAATCCATTTATTCATTATCTAATATGGTGTTACATAAGCATTCGAATCCATTTTCTATACAAACTGCTAATAAATTATTACAATGTATGTATTCACAAATTCATTTTCTTCTAGAACATGATATTGCTATTTCTTTTATTGACATTAATGATATTATGGTGGTTAATGGAAACAAATTTTATTTTTGTAATTATCACAAATTATATCATATTAAAAATAATAAATCCATTACTATAACCGACTTTTATGATTTACAAAACACTTTTTTACCACCAGAAATGATTGATAATAATAAAATTCCATTTTCTACTTATTATACAACTTCTTTTTATAGTTTAGCTATTCTTATTCTCTATTGCTTGAAAAAATCCAATAAACTTTTTCACGAAGATACGACAAATCGTATTGATTGTGATTGTGAAACGGATAGCGATTCTAGCGATTCTTCCTGTATGTCATATTCTTATCAATTTATATTAAACCATTATCGGCATACAAAACTATATACCACGTTAACATACTGTTTAATAAAAGATCCTTGCCAAAGAACCTTTCATTTATTTTAAAAGTAGGTGGTTTGATTGTTTCATTGTTATGTACGGTTTATTTTTCTAATGTTACTTTATATGTCTCTTGCTACTCTCAAAAAAAAAACACGCCATAATAGAAGAATTTCTCCCATTTCTGGCAAAGGTGATGATGGATTTTCATTGAATGGTGGGTATAGAAATATTGGAGCTGTAGGTCAATTTCGTTTGATTTCCAATACAACTCGAACACCATTTAGAGGAACTGCTCCCATGGGTAATGGTGGAAGTGGTGGCCAATACTATGACAAACCATTGAATTCGGGTAGTTGTTGTACTAATGATAACAATATTATTAAAAAATCGTCTATGAATACAGCTGGCATGATTGATACAAAATACAAATGGACAAAAGGTACTTATCCAAATTACTGGGTTCAAGAAGATGACAATAGTTATCGCATTACTCGCGACCAAGCATCGTATATTCGTAATTTAACACAACAAAATGGCAATTGTACTGTTGGTTATGAACCGACTGATAATTTTATTTATTCTTGCTCTGGTAATAAAAACGCTTGCTCTTATTATATTGGTACGAAAAAATACATTCGCATGCCTTATTCTAAGAATTTAAATCAACCACCTATTAGTCAAGGACAATATATTCTTAATGGTGGTGTATATAAAAAAGAATGTCTTCCTACTCCTGCGAATAAACAACCTTTTCCTATGAAACTGAATCATCGTACTACTAATATTATAGGTACTCCCGGAGGAGGTACTAAATCTTCGTCCACAATTGGTAGCGGTTGTCAAACAAATTACTTCACATGGGAAGATGCTTTTAATGCGGGAGTATTACCTGCTGATTGGAAACCTGGTTATAATAATACCCTTCCAGATTACACTGATCTTGTTCAAAGAAGTTCTAATTATCCTAATCCTAATTCTGGTATTACACCTAACACATAATTTATTCTTTTTGCGATTTTATTCTTTATTCTTTTTGCGATTTTATTCTTTTGTCACAATACATTCTCTATGTACCATACCTCTATCTAGAAAACGATTCCCCTGACTTGTATGTGTAGTTGTATAATCTTTTACCCGACATTTTGTTAGACTTCCTTCCGAATTACTATAAATCACATTTTTTATATTTAACGATTTCATAAATTTAGCACAACGTGTACATGGTGCTGAATCTTTGTATGAATTACCATGTAACCCTTTTCTTACGACGTACATACTGATTCGGCCATAAAAAGCACTGCCGTCCATTACGCCTTGACACCGGCAAACTCTTCTTTATCAATATTCGTTCCAACTTTCTTAGAACATCTATTTCAGCATGACAACTACAGGTATCTGTTAGATATCCATCATTTGATTGACAACGATATGAATTCGTACCACGTGCTATTATTCGTCCTCCCACTACAGCAATACAACCATGTTGATGATACTTCATAGTTGATTTATCTGCTTCCAACAATGCTAAGGAAGCTAACCGTTCGTCACGTGAATTACATGTGGTTGAGGTTGTCATTGACGTCTTTTGAATAATGACTATTTTGTTAAACTTTGGATAATTCCAGATATTTACGATTGATTACTATTTATTTTATACTCAACATCACTTCAATTTTATTTTGCGGGATAACGTATAAGTCGGTTAATACAACATAAAGTAAAGAAAGTAAATAAAATTGAAATTTTATATTAACGAATCTATTTTTAATATAAACATATAATTCGTATTATGAATACAATCGAAAACATGATTCCAGCAGTCATTAGAAATAATGAATACATACTTAAAATATTCGTCTCAAATGACCATGAGACATTACGAGCATTTTATCGTCAACGCATTCAAGATCACAATACCCGTACATATGAACATTTTGCGGATTCCGGATTCGATTTGGGTCTCCCAAAAGACTTTCTATTAGAAAAAACATACAGTAATAAAATTTCTCTAGGCGTACACTGTGCCATGTTTAGTAATGATACACAAAAAATACCTCAGGCTTATTATTTGTATCCACGTTCAAGTATTGTAAAAACACCTTTGCGCTTGTCGAATTCAGTTGGCATTATTGATAGTGGCTATCGCGGTGAAATTATGGCTTTTGTAGATATGATTGATGGAAGTAGAAATTCCTATTCAATTTCAGCTATGGATAGATATTTTCAAATTTGTCATTCTTCGTTGCGTCCATTTAAAGTAATTCTGGTTGATACATTGGAGGAATTAGGTTCTTCTGCCCGTGGATCAGGTGGATTTGGTTCCACTGGACGATAAAGGTATATATAGACAAAACAGGTATTAGAAGGGTTCTATGAAATTTCAAGTTATTATATACCTTTGAATATTTAGACATATAAACATTTTATAACATTGTATTTTGTTATTTTTTACTATAATATATCTTATAAATTATTATACTATAATGAATCATAATAATCATAATAATCATGACATTGATGTTGAAAACGGTCTTGGCAATAATCTGACTATCAATTTATCGTCTCCATCCCTTCGAAATTCATCTATTCATCGAAGATCCACTGTAAATTATTCTGATTCTGACCCTGAAAGTGAAGCTGAGGTTGAAGCTGAGGTTGAAAGTCAACATCACTCGCAACCACAACAATATTGTTCTGATGACAGCGATGATGATGACAGTCATGATAATAATGATAAATTACTTATATATCCTGACAATAATATCCAGTGTCGCCTGGGTACACGTGTCAAACTTGATAATGACAGTACACGAATAAAAAATAGTAACTACAATAATAGTTTTCGAAACAATATAGAAATTGATAAGCGAAGTGATGCTGGAGGTAGTGTTCATCTTGATGAAATTGATCTAAATTTAAATATAAATAATATTCGTATGACCGAATATAATCATACCATCAAATTAAAATATTTATTCCCAACACTCAAATACAAAAAACTGAAAATGGACAAGATTATGGGTATTATTGATGACCAATTTGAAAAAGATATTGTTACTATTTTATCCAATCATTTGGATATTATTGCTTCTTATTTAAGTTGTCAAAAAATTTTGTACATGGAAGCCAGTCATTATACGTCGTCATGGCTTAATTTACTTATGATACCTACCATTATTATTACTTCCACTTGTTCTGTTTTAAGTGGTACTGATTTATATGATTATTCATTGCTTATATCCAGTCTTACAGCGTTTAGTTCCCTATTATTGGCTATTATCAATTATTTAAAACTAGATGCAGCATCAGAAGCTCATAAGATATCGTCACATCAATATGATAAATTACAAAGCCAGACTGAATTTTTATCTGGTAATACACTTTTATTTAGTACTTCCTCTTTTAATAGTCATACTATATCAAACCGAAAGAAACAAAATATTGCGCAAAACTTGAGTAATATCAGAGAAAATCAAAAAAAAATATTTGATGATTTGGAAGAAGAATATGATAATAAAATACGTAGTGATATTATTCATAACTTGGTAAATAAACGAATTGATGAATTTAAAAAAATATCAGGAGTTGACATTGAAAGTGATGGAGAAAGAAGTGGTAGTAATAGCAGTAGCAGTAATAGTGGTAGTGGTAGTGGTAGTGGTAGGAAATATGGTATTGGATTGAATGAAACTGAAGTAGAATTGCGGAAAAAAATAGAGAGTGATATTCGTAAAGAAATCATGGAACAAAAAAATAATAAGAAGGAAGAAATTACAAATCGCCTACGTATCGAATTGAAGAATTTAAATGCGGAATATGATTACTGTTTTGCTGACGAGGAAATGAATAATCATAATGATATTATTGTGAAAATACGTAGCGAAATGGAAAATATTAAAAATAAAATCAAGGATATTAAAGAAACAAATCAATTTGTTATCCCACGTGATATTCGCTACCGTTATCCAACTGTTTACAATACAAATGTTTTCACATGGATCAAAACGATTGAAGAATATAAAATGTATTTGGCGAATCAATTACTGGATATCAAAAATAATTTGAATTATTTGAACAAATGTATTCATTTTTCTATTGAACAATATCAATCTTTTGGTAATGGTGGTGGTAGTAATGGTGGTGGTAGTAATGGCGGTGGTAGTAATGGTGGTGGTAGTAATGGCGGTGGTAGTAATGGTGGTAATCATCGAATCAATCTAGAAAATATAAACAATGTATTACAAAAATTACGAAAAAAAAGACGTTATTTTAAAGGATTAAAAAGGACTGTTAATTCTAAATTAATTAATTTGGGGACGGCGTTTAAAGATGTTGATAGTATGTTCAAACAAGAAATTTTAAATGCCGAAAATAAGGTCAAATTTCGATTTCGACTATTTATATTAACATCTATTACCAATATACTACATGTCTTTTTTAATATTTGTTGTTGTTGTTGTTCCAATATTATTTGGAATGTTGATGAAGTACCTCTCATTGCCTATTTGAAAAGATGTAAACAGAAGTACATTAAAGATGGTATTGAAAAAGATAGTGTTCTTTATGAAATATTGAAAAGTAGAGATGGGAATACCGAAGATGTGATGGAGCAAAAAGATTTGGTTAAATCACGTTCCTCATTTGGTGATTTTTTTAAGATGAATATTAGTGACCATGGAGGAGGAATAAGTGGAGATCCTTTTGTACCACCAAATTATGATTCAGACGACTCTGATGCGAAATTAAGTGACTGGGATTGTTAATTAAATTTTACATTATATAGGCAACAAATAAAAAATAACAATAAAAATATAAAAATATAATAATATAGTATATCGAATTCATTTATATGGGATCTTATTTTACAGATAAATTCTCTTTACTTCATTTCGCTACTGGAATTATTGTTTATTATTGGAATATGTCCTTCTTATTATGGTTTATACTACATTTACTTTTTGAATATATTGAAAATACTGAATCAGGAATGAATATTATTAATAAAATTCATCTATGGCCTGGTGGTAAAGAAAAAAGTGATTCCATGATTAACCGTATAGGTGATCAATTTTATGGTTCACTCGGGTGGTTCGTTGCTTATTTTATATCTAATATCTAATATAATATACATCCATCATATAATGGTAAATAATATTAATAATATTAATAATATTAATAATATTAATTATATTCATTAATATTATTACTTCCCGATTACCGGATTTGAACCAGTGACATTTCGATGACATCAATGTTGTTATAAAACTACTACAGTCGAATGCTCTACCCCTGAGCTAAATCGGGTTGGGATATGGATAGGTAGGGGGTACCATATGATAGTTAGTTTTCATATTATTAAATTACTTACTATCTTATGTATTTTGATTATATTTTTAAGTTACTTTTATGTTAACTATTTATATGCGATAGGAAGGATGGATGGATGGATGGATGGATGGATGGATGGGATAAAAAAGGTGAATTACCTTTTTGTTTTTTGTTTTTTGTTTTTTGTTTTTTGTTTTTTGTTTTTTGTTTTTTGTTTTTTGTTCAATTAATTAGAGCACATTATCTCTCTACTTATCTCGTTTTTATTTTCTTGGATTGATTCTGTATACATCTCTATATTACTAGTTTTTTGTTCAAGGTCGAAGCTTTTCATAATGAACCGGAATACATGAACTTGCTTTGTTTGTCCTATGCGATGACAACGTGCTATTGCCTGTTCTTCCATCTTTGGATTCCATTCAGGTGTTACAAAATACACTTCGTTATATTGTTGAAGGTTCAATCCTTCATTTCCCATTTTGATTTGAAGAATCAGTACATCCAAATCTTTTTTTAATATTTCTTGACGCATTCTCTTACTTGTAGAACGACCATCAATAGATTCTGTAGATAAACCAGCAGTTGTTAACATTTGTTTGAGGTAATCAATCTCTCCTCTAAAATTTGTGAATATAATTTTGCGATTATTATTATCTTTTCGTGCTATCACGGTTTCTATTACTGAATCCATCTTGCTAGAATATTTTATACCATCTTCAGCCGTTTCTGTATTCACGTACCCACATGATTTCATCTTGGAAATATGAGGCTGAGCCAATGATGGATAAACGCACATCATACGAGCGTATAACATGAGGGATAATATAGCACCACGATTGATTGGATTTTCTGGCGTTTTTTGACCCGAATCAGTAAATTGGCTTGTTGATGTATTTCTTACCTTACTAAATGCCATTTTTTCATGAATATCTTCTGTTAACTCTTGTTCATTTACGTTTGTCCAATTCGATTGAATACGATTTACGTGAAGGTCCGGTAATTGAATTCCTACTTCCTTTTTGGTACGCTTCAATACAATGGTTGACATAATATCTTTCAACTTACTCATATCTGTATATACCTTGTTTGGTATTTTAAGGATATCAAATAGGGAGAATAAATCATTGATATGATTTTGAATAGGAGTTCCACTTATTAACCACATGGTTTTGGTTTGAAGTTTGTTAACTACTCTAGCTATTTTTGTGCGACGATTTCTTAAATGATGTGCCTCGTCACAAATAATTCTCGACCATTTCACTTGTTGAAGTTTTTTATCTTTGCGTGCGTCGGCTAAAACTGTACCGTAACTTGTTAGAATGATAGGAGTCTTTTGAAGCTCATTTGGTGTTAGCGAATTTTTCGCTTGACCGTGATATATAATTGGAGTATGACCTGTCGTACGTTGGAATTGTTCTTTCCATTGCTCCATTAAAACAACTGGTAAAATGATGAGAGTTGGCATCTTGAAATTGGCTACAATTGTCCCTATCATCATGATGGTTTTTCCCAAACCCATTTCGTCTGCTATGATACCACCGTTACAATATTTGGGTAATTGACTGGTGTCTTGGTCTTGGTCTTGGTCTTGGTCTTGGTCTTGATATTGGTCTTGGTCTTGGTCTTGGTCTTGGTCTTGACAGTGTTCACGCTCAATACACCATTTCACACCATCTGCTTGGTATTGATTGTGGTCCAAACCACTATGCTCTAGAAATTTTTGAAAGTTCATTTTAAATTTTTGAAAGTTTATTAAAAGGTTAAAACTCTTGATATTACAACCTACACTTCAATTTTTTTCCTCCATTTTTCCTCCTTTTTTTGACATGATATATTGTGTTATTTACTGAAATATTCATTATAGAAAAATATTATTTAAAGACATATTCTCTATGTATATTGTAATGTAATAATATGTATTAAAGTATAAGTTGTGATACATAAATATAGCTTCATTACCATATAGTCAAGCTCCTTTAGCTCAGTGGTAGAGCGCTACCCTTGTAAGGTAGTGGTCACGAGTTCAATTCTCGTAGGGAGCTTTTGCTCTTATAGCTCAGTTGGTTAGAGCATCGGTCTTATGAGCCGAAGGTCTGCGGTTCGAGTCCGCATTTGAGCAACGGGTTTGTAAATTGTCCCGATTTAAACAATTCTTTTTGTACGGATGGCCGAGTGGTCTAAGGCGGTGGACTTAAGACCCACTATCATATGATGCGAGGGTTCAAACCCCTCTTCGTACAAACATTGTATATATTGTCTTTTGTATATTGTTTTTGTGAGGATTGTCTATATTGGAACGAGTGTATAAAGTGTATAGCTCTTGTAGTGTAGAGGTTATCACTCAGGACTTTGAATCCTGAAACCCGAGTTCGAATCTCGGCAAGAGCTTCCAGGAATGAGTTTGCCTTATAATAGTTACTCATCTGCTCTCATAGCTCAGTTGGTTAGAGCGTATGACTGTTAATCATGAGGTCAAAGGTTCGATCCCTTTTGAGAGCGAAATTTATTGATATAAACTAAACTAAATACGAATACTTTTTGTAGCCAAGTTTATATCAATACTAAGTTATACTAAGTTATACTAAGTTATACTAAGTAATAATACAAATATATTTAAAGTTATATGGCGTTTCTATATAACAATATAACCTATTATGAATACTACTGTTACCAATAATGTTACCAATAATGTTAACCTATCGCCTTTTAAAAATATTTTAGACTATCTACAAGATAAAGGATGGCAATTAATAGATAAACCACATATACCCAATAAATTGGTCATGAATAAAAAATATTATGAACTACAAGAAATATTAATTGAATATAAAAATGATTATTATCACTTTTCATTACCTATTAACAACTCAATATATAGTTACTATAAGAAATTTCACGATAGTGATACTGATATTGCCATTGACTTTCTTACTAACTATGTTGATATTATAGACTAGAATACGACTATGATGACTACGACTATGATGACTACGACTACGAGTATGATATAAATATTATATTATTCATATCATATGATGTTTGTTATTTTGATTTTGGTAGTATTGTTGATTTGGTTGATATTAAATCAAATACTTATGCTTTACCAGCAGCACGGGCAGCAGCAGCAGCGGCACCAGCAGCAGCACCTGCAGCACGACCCATAGCAGCAGCACGACCAGCAGCCTTACCGGCAGCAGCAGCAGCACCAGCGGCCTTGGCAGCACTTGCACCTCTGGCAGCACCAGCAGCTCTGGAAGCAGCCTTGGCAGCACCTCTGGCAGCACCAGCAGCAGCCTTGGCAGCACGGGCAGCACCCTTGGCAGCAGCCTTCTTCATTGATCTTGCTCTGTTCATTGATTTTCTAGCAGCAGTCTTGCGACCGTGCTTCTTTGTGTGTCTCTTGGAGTGTCTTTTTCCACCGTTCATTGTCATTGCCATTTTATATATAATAGGAACAAAAAAATATTATTGTGTGTGTATTATAATTGATTCAGTTTTTACCAAATAGTATCCATATTGTGCCAATACATACCATCCCCCTTTTTTACTTGGTATAATTCTCTAAATAAAGCCAAACGCGACAATGGACAATTACAACGATATTTTTCTAAAGGATGCGGATTTTGTTTTAATTGTGCATCCAAAGCCTTGTCGTATATTTTTTGCCTCGATTGAATCGCGCTATATATATAAAATGCTTCTAAAGATATGTTTTTTATCAATGGAATGTCATCGTGAACCAATTGGAAATAATACAAATATTCCTCGGCTAAAGATATACCCGCAATATCTGCTAAATCTTCACCCACTCCTATAGACGCGTCAAAAATGATACCATCACGTTTTGCTACTTCCTCGTATTGCTTCACTACATCTTTAATCTTATCGTTGAATATCTTTCTATCATGATCTGTCCACCAATTATTCATATTACCGTCTGCGTCAAATTTACTTCCCATATCGTCTAAACTATGACTCAGTTCATGACCCATGGTATACCCTATATAGGCTAAATTGTATTCTATACCTCTTTGATCCATATCAATGAATGGTTGTTGTAAATAAGCTAAAGGACAATAAATTGAATTACTTGTTGGTCTGTAATACGCATTTACCATATAAGATTGCGTCCCTGTTAATTTAAATTCACTCCAATTTATGTCAGGAATGTCTATTACATCTTTACATTCCAAATCTATGAATTGTTTTCGCTTCCATCCTGCTAATAGTGCCATATTATACCATGGATCATCATGTTTGTAATCTAATATTGGATCTTGTCTTAGTTTTTTTGGAGTTCCTACCACGACTTCCAATTTATGTAATTTGGCTAGAGCCGATTTTTTTGTTGACGGGGAAAGCCATTTGTTCTGTTCAATTCGTTTGATAAAAATATATTTTAAATCATCTACCATATTTTTTACATAAGTCTCCTTTACTGGATCATTATTATGCGCTACGTATTGCTCTGTTAAAAAGGTATTGTAACAAAAAGACAATGGGAAAATGGAATAAATGTCTTTGGGAAAACGTTTCTCTTGACCTTTTACAAACTTTCCATAGAAATCGTAATATACTTGTGTCCAGTCCCAGTGAAAACGCAGCATCTGTTTATAATACATAAAAAGCCAATATGTTTTCCATTCCTTTGAAGACCATTTCTTCTTTAACAAACTTGTCGTACATTTTAGTGCGTTCAAACTAGATACTACTACCTTTTTTGGTGTCGTTTGATAACCTGATTTACCAACCCAATATTCTCCTGGAAATGGTGTATGTTTTCCCAACTTTTCAGTGAAAAAGGTCCAGTTGAAACCATAATCCTTTTCTAATTCGTCTTTGGTCAATACATTGTAATAATTTGGATCTTCCTTTTTTATTTTGTTACATCCCATAGCGTCTAATAAATCTAACTCAACGTCCCATACATCTTGTGCTTTAAAATCCTTGTAATCATTTGGTAAAACGGTCTTGAATGTTTTCTCAATAAACTCGAAATATTTCTTACGATAATTACTTTTGAATTCTTTCGTCTTTTTGTCATCTTCGGGATCATCTATATAGATTAAATAATCATATAGACCTAATTCGGGTGAACTTAAATGACTTATGTATTTTTTTACGTTTTTTTCGTCTGGTCTCACTGTCCATACAATAGGCGATTGCCATGAAAAAATCTCGTCTTGATTCGAATAGGCTAAAAGACCATACATGTCTTCATTCTCTATAAAGGCGGTTACTTGCTTCAATATTTCTTGACAATGAATTAAACCTTTCTTTTTACTTGCGTTTTCAATACAATAAGTCACTGCCTTTATGGATTTTCCCTTTTTTGATGTTGAATTTTCTTTTATGAAATCCTTGGTGTATTTTATTACTTCTCTGTATACTTTGTCTTGAACTATACGAAAATCATCTACTTCTACATAATAAGTTGGATGTTTTTTTAGATATTCAGTCTCTTCGTGTAACCATTCATTGTTTACATAATCATAATAATCTTGATTCGGTTGATTATTCTTGTTTTTTTTTAATTTCGTAAACTCTTTGTTGAGAGTATTTGTATAAGTCGTTATGTCAGTTATGTCCTTAGGCATTTTTTTTAATTTTTCTATATTTTCTCTTCTAAATAAACGATTTAACAAGGGTTTATTTGTTCCTTTTACCAATTTAGCCATGTCTTGTTGTGCTTTTGTAATGATTCTTAAGGTCGATGGTTTTGATGCTATCTCGTATGGATTTTTTACAGATTTACTACCTCTCTTCTTTTTTATACTCTTACGTTTTCTTCTTTCCTTTTTTGAAATGGTTTTTACCATAATTAAAGATTCTATATATTAAATCCATATTAAAATTTATAAAAAAAATATCTAGTGTCTCACGACTAGATTGTTTTTTATTTTGTTTTATTTTGTTTTAATCCTCCTCTTCATCCTCTTCTTCATCCTCTTCTTCATCCTCTTGATCTTCGGTTTGGTAATAGATTATGCTTTTTGAAAGTCCTAAAGCGAAAACACGTAATGTATTCTTTAAACTTGAAATTGGATTGTCAAACATAGTTATTGCGTCTACATGGTCTCTATATGGAAACATTTCTATCTCATCTTTTATCAAGTCTATACATTCATCCAATGTTACTATGTTTGGATTGGTTGGCCTTTCTTCTTCAATATTCGTTCTACATAGTGGACATGTATTGTTGTTTTTGAGTGACCTCATCAAACATGTTAGACAGAAACTATGTCCGCAATTTGTTTTGGCGAAATTCTTTGTACTATCCAAGTCATCCATACAAATTGCACATTCTTCTGGCTCTTGTTGATGATGTTGATGATGTTGTTGATGTCGATGTGCTTGCGGTTGTGGAAGCATTCGTCTTTGTTGTATTTGTTGACGACGATGTTGTTGTAGATCCAATTCATGGTCTTGTTGTAATTGGTGTGGTTGGTGTGATTCGTTGTCAATACTAGTTGTAAATGAACTCATGATTTCACTATTGATTTGATATAAGTTTGAAACGAAATATACGTGTTTGTTGGTTACTTATTACTATTCTATCAAAAATACTTCAACTTTTATTCTCTTTATACATTTGAGTTTGATTTTGATTTTTAATATACTTACTCATCTATTTTTATAGACATTGTCTATTTATTTGTTTTATTTATATATTATATATGCCTACAAGAACGAGAGATGAAGACTTTAATTATAACGACTGGGCTGATTTAAGAGATGATTTGAATCGTGAGATGATTGATAGTGGAACGGATGAAGGACGTCAACGCATTATTGCCGAACATGGTAATCTTGAGCGTTATATTGATGAACTTCGTAATGAAATTGCTGCAATCAACTTGTTTATGAATGATGAAAGTAATTTTACCTCTCCTAATGAACAAAATGAACAAAATGATGAAAATGATGAAAACGATATTATACAACATATAATAGAACATCCATTATCACCTGATGAAAACTCATTGATGTATATGTCTATGGCTGAAAGAGAAGCATTTGAAAGAAGTCATAGACCTATGACTATTGATGAACTTGAATCTACAGATGGTTCTACACGTATCGATATTACACCACTTAGTATACCTGATAGAGGAGATAGAGATATAGATGTTTCATTATTTGAACCCACATCACCTATTAATCCACCTCCAAATTGGATACCTACATCACCCGTTTATGTTCCCGATTCACCTATGTACGCTCCAAATTCACCTATGTACGCTCCAGATTCACCTATGTACGCTCCAAATTCACCTATGTACGCTCCAGATTCACCTATGTCTACTATTTATGACGATTATGATATCGATTATGATAGCGACATGAATAGTATCATATCTATAGAAGGTGGTAATAATCGTCTTAATAGAAAATCGAAATCTAGAAAACGTAGTTGTAGTCGTAGTCGTCGACAGACCAAGAGTAAAATACGTAGTTGTAGTCGTAGTCGTCGACAGACCAAGAGTAAAATACGTAGTCGTCGACAGACCAAGAGTAAAATACGTACTCGTAATCGTAGTCGTCGACAGACCAAGAGTAAATAAATATACAAATGATTAATTTATCTATATATATATATTAATATAGGTATGAATATTGTTACCAAGTATATTACTGCTCTTATAATAGGTTCCACAGTTGGTTTCGTTGGTGGATTTCAAGGTATTGCTGGTGGCTTTTACATATCCATGCTTTTGTTACTTACTGGTTTAGCAAAAACACAACGTATGGCAAGTGGTACTACTTTATTGGCTATCGTTTTCCCGCTTTCTATTGGTGCTGTATATGAATATTGGAAAACAGGAGATGTTGATATTTACACTGGACTTATTATTGCCTTTTGTTACATGATTTTTGCTTGGTTTGGTGCCAAAGTAAATGAACTGGTTGATGAAAAATATAATGTTCTTAGTTTGGCTATCCTATTATTACTCACTTCTGGTTATTTTTTTAATCGTTTTGCCAATTTATTACATAAAAAGAAATAGATCTTGGAATTGAGGAACGAATGATAGATTGATTTTAGGTTCGACGTAATATATAACTACATATATTATCTAGATTGTCTAGATTGTCTAGATTGTCTAGATTGATATTATGATATTGTCGACGAAATATCTTTCTTCTTTTCAAAATATATTCATATAGTTCAAGTCTTGTCATATTATTATTGGCTTTGATACGACTTTCATTTGTCAACAGGTAAAACGAATATAAATTGTTTTCATGATGTATTATATCCATACAACGATGTTTGTGAAAGTAGTGATTTAATTCATATATACAATTCTTAAATTCCATCTTATATCGGTTATCATAACTCCATATGATATCTATTAACTCTTTTGGTAATCGTCTGTATCCTGCTTTGAAAACCATGATTCATAAATATTGAATATGGATCGTATCGTTTATATTGTTTATCCGTTTTGTTTTGTTTTAGATAAAATTAAATGTTCAAATGTGTAAAATAATATTGATGGTTATTTTATCTATATTATCTATATTATCTATATTATGTCTTGCTTTGTATATGATTTTCTAGTGTGTATAAAGCGTTATACTTCTTACATTTGTTCTTGCTCTTGCTGTATAGTTTACCATAATGATTCGAGTAACAATCAACACGACGTTGAATTAAATACAGATGAAATATTTAACAATATAAGAAACGCTGGTATCATTGAATAACAACATATATTGTATTATTGTTATTCATTCTACTATATTTAGGATTTATAGGGGTTGATCTTGATGTTGCGTTTATATTATATATTTATAAATACAATGAAATATTATCCATTCATATTATATAGATGGATACAGTAAATCTACAACAACTTAAACAAGATATTGTCTTGCGAACTAATTATCCTTCTTATGATGAGAGACAGACTGAATATTATGAAAAGGCCAATCAAATTAAAAAAATCACGGATCCAGAACAACGAATGACAGCTAACAAAGAGTTAGAAAATGAAAAATACGAAATATTAAAAAAGAATGCTGGTGATATTGAGGGATTTACAAAAAAATTACATGCTGGTTTCAAACAAGTTCAAGATAGATTGACCCAGATAAAAAATGAATTAAATAGTATGGGTCCTAGACCTTCTGGTATGTTTGCAGGTAAAGCTAAAACCGCATATGACGCAAAGAAAACACAACTCGAGAATGAAGATACTATGATGAATCAAATGTTATTTTCTATCAAACGTATAATTAATGTATATCCTCTATCATCTACTGGTGGTAAACGCAAAACTGCTCGTCGTAATCGCAAGAATAATGGTCGCAAGAGTGCTGGTCGCAAGAGTGCTGGTCGCAAAAGTGCTGGTCGCAAAAGTACTGGTCGCAAAAGTGCTGGTCGCAAAAGTGCTGGTCGCAAAAGTGCTGGTCGCAAGAACAAGAAATCTAAACGTTGTACTCGCAAGTAAATTACTGGTTATAATATGAGATATGTTATATAATAAAAATAAGATGTTGATTTTATTTTTATTTATTATTTTGAATTGATATTAGTAATCATATAATTATCAATGTGTTGTCATTACAAGTAAACATGAAATCATTCTTCAAATTAAATACGTAGAGAGAAAATAACCATTAATTCATTCATACGTCTATCTAGCACTAGCACTAGCACTAGCACTAGCACTAGCACTAGCACTAGCACTTGAAATTGTCTTTAGAATAACCTATTACAGCGCAAGCTATTCTTTTACCAGCATTACCTGTTTTTAAACTCTCTACATTGCCTCCTGTTCCACAATCATCAGGATCTTCATGAATTATTAAACCTCTACCAATTATATTTGACTTGCTACCACGAAGCTTTATGACATTATCGTAAAAATGATATTTTGCCTCCCCCTTTGAATTTGTCTCAATATTACCTAAATCACCTACATGCCGTTTCTTCATACCTGGACAACCATGTATTGTATTATACGGATTAAAATGAGAACACATGCTTGTACATTTATCCGTTAAATCTCCTGCTTCATGAACATGAAAACCATGTAAACTGTTTGGTTTAAGACCACGTAGATGTAACTCTAGTTTAATCGTGTCTTTTTTTTTATCCTCTGTAAATTTAACATGACCTGTTACTTCACCTGAAAATACGGCTATGGCTGAAATTGGTTTATTACTCATATTCAATACTATTATATTAAAAATATTAAAATAAAATTTATACTACGATATTGTTATCTATATTGTGTTATTGTTTGTGTTATCTATATTGTGTTACGATATTGTGTTACGATATTGTTATCTATATTGTGTTATTGATTGTGTTATTGATTGTGTTATTGTAGGGAGAAGGGGGAGAAGAGGAGAAGGGGAGAAGAGGAGAAGAGGGAGAAGGGGAGAAGAGGAGAAGAGGTTTTCATACCCTAGCACCGTGTCTTCAGCTACCCGACCCCTTCTCATTCCCACATCTCCCCCCTTTGTCTGCCCCCTAGCACCCTATATGTCTCCCCCCTACTAACCCGGAAATCGGTGACATAACGATATACCGGTGACAAAAATAGTTTACTGCTAATTGTGTATGTTCCTGACATTCTCTATCCATTTGTTCGTTTTGATGTCAATTTTGATGTAATTTTGTCAAAAAGTATGTGAAAAAAAAAAGTTGAAGCAAAATTTGCGTTCTAACTAAGTGTATCATTCAAAAACTTAACAGATTCAAAAATTTCCAACAATGTCAGCAATTAACAGTACCCCCCAATTCATGAAGTCTCTCGGCGCTTTGGCCAAGGAGAATCGCATGAGTATGAAGGACACTAAGGCCAAGAAGTCGGCCAAGGCACAACGCGCCAAAGATATCCAACGCACGCACAAGATAGCTGCTAAGATGGATAAGGAGTTGACCAAACTAGAGAACATCGCAAATAAAGAGGCCGAGAAGCAAGCCAAAGAGGACGCCAAGCAAGCCAAGATTCAGGAAAAAGAGGACGCCAAGCAAGCCAAGATTCAGGAAAAAGAGGACGCCAAGCAAGCCAAGATTCAGGAAAAAGAGGATGCCAAACAAGCCAAGATCTTAGCCAAAGAGGATGCCAAACAAGCCAAGATCTTAGCCAAAGAGAATGCCAAGCAAGCCAAGATTCAGGCCAAAGAGGATGCCAAGCAAGCCAAGATTCAGGCCAAAGAGGATGCCAAGCAAGCCAAGATTCAGGCAAAAGAGGATGCCAAGCAGGCCAAGGAGGAGGAGAAAGTCGAGAAGAGGGCTGCCAAAAAGTTGGTGACCGATGCCACAAAAGCTGAGAAGAAAGCTGCCAAGAAGTTGGCCAAAGAAGGCGAAAAGATGGATCGCGAAGACATCATTAAGACCATTTGTGAAAAATTGGGTAGAGAAGAGGGGAACGCATTAACAGTATAAACAAATAAACAAACAAATAAACAAACAAATAAACAAACAAAAAACAAATAAACAAACAAACAAACAAAAATTTATCATTGTAATTTAATAACCAAAAAATTTCGGCTTAGTGCCTTTTTTTACGTTCATATTAGTAATAAATAAAATTGAAGTTATTTGTATTTTTCTTCAACTTGGAAATTAAATACTTATTCATTAGATTTATCTAAATTGAAACTTTATTCACATTATGCCTTGTTCTGCTTGTGGTGAGTTCGGACATAACATACGCACATGCAGTCAATCATCTCTTTGGGAAACATTCCGTCAAACATGGCGCGGATTATCTGGCGGAGAACCCGAACCAGTAGTTGAAGACTTATCGAACACTAATAATAATACCATTCATACTTCTATCGTTAGTCCTCCCTCCCACTACACCAACATTCGGTTTGATGTTACCTACACACCATCTACACGTAATCGACGACCAATCGACTCATCTAACTCGCACATTATACCTCGATCACTCCTTCAAGAATTTGAAAATATTGAATTTGAATCAATCTTTGGAGATGATAGTGATATTGAAATGGACTATGACTCTATCCCCGATTTAGAACCAATAAAACAAACACATTCCACTCTTGTTGATTGTGTTGAAAACCCATGTGAAACACACGACTGCCCCATCTGTATGGACAACTTAAAGAAAACTGATTTGTTCGTTTCACGTTGCGGACACCAGTTCCATAGCACATGTATGATTCAACATATGAGAAATAATGACAACTGCCCCATGTGCCGTGGCGTTCTATTTACAGGCGTTACTGTATAAATACCTAGATAGATATAGATAGATATAGATAGAGAGAAAATACATTAAAAAACAAATAAAAAGATTGGCGGGTCTTATCCCACTTTCTTTTTATTCGCACTTTTCTCTTATGTTATCTTCAATAAATCACCTATTAGGCTTTCGTATTTACTTATCACCTCTTTCAGTTCTCGCTCACTTAATGTATCCGTCATCGTTAACAAATCACTACTTACATCATGTAATGTATATATGTGTTCTATATATTTTTTACACCTAGCTTTTAAATTGCTCACCGACTTTGACTCTCCCTTAGCACGAAGACGAATACTACGTCTTGGACCGGGTTCCATTCTTATTGTTGACTTCTTTCTACTTACGTAGTAAAGTTCAACTTTTCATTATATCTTAATTATCACATTTTACCCAGTGAATACTTTTTACTATATTATTATTTCTTTCTATTTAAAATAATAATATTTCCTTCTTATTTCGATTTTATTCCCTTCCTTTTTGTTTTCCCTTTTGTTTTTCTCACTCTCTTTGTTCTCTTCCTTTTTAAACTCTTTCTACCTCCCATCATTCCCATATTTTTTGCCACGCATCTTATTTTATTTTCTACCTTTTCAAACAAAGAACAATTCATCTCTTTCAAATACTTCTCTAGACCTTCCAACTTTAACAATGTTATACGAGCATCCGGACTACGCCCTCTTCTCGAGTTATCTTCTGGTATATGTGGTTTCGTCTGCCATATATTATATATCTCGTATAATTTCATTAACTTTGGTGATTCGTATAATGTATTATCTATATGCTCTAGGTTACTTACATTCGACATCCATATGTTCATTATTAATTTAAAGTCTCGTTCTTCCAATTCATTTATATTTAAATCCATTGACGGAATATTGTATTCACTGTATACATCATATATCTTTTTATTCACATCACGCATTATATACATATGACTACGAACCCATTCCTTAAATTGGTTGAACGGTTTTGTCGCGCGTTCTTGTTCCATTCGGTCCCGTTCCCGACGTTCCTGTTCTTCCCGTATCCGCTCTTCCCGTTCCCATATTCGCCTTTCCCTTTCTTCTGCCTCACGTTGTAAGCGCGCGCGTCGCTCTTCATCATCCTCCTCAGCAAATAATGGATCATATGCGTCATCCCGTTGTCGTTGCTGTTGTCGTTGCTGTTGCTGTTGCTGTTGTCGTTGCTGTTGCTCTTGCTGTTGCTGTCGCTGTTGCTGTTGCTGTCGCTGTTGCTGTTGCTGTTGCTGTTGCTGTTGCTGTTGCTGTTGCTGTCGCTGTTGCTCTTGCTGTTGTCCACGATATTGTGACCGTCCTCGTTCTTCTTGCTCTTGCCCTTGCTCTTGCCCTTGATGTGAACATTTATTGAGAAATTCACCTTGGTGCTCCATCAACATTTCGTAAGCATTATTTACAATTCTAAATTTATCCCCTGCTTCTTTCTTTTCTATATCACTTTTTGATGATTGCCTATCTGGATGGTATTTCAGTGACATTTTGCGAAATGCTTTTTTTATTGCTGTTTCGCTGGCCGGCGCAACTATATCAAGTGCTTCATAAGGATTTGGTTCACATACAATGTTTACTACAGGATCGCGAATATCGTCCTCTGCCATATATATATATATGTGTATAAATATTTATCTATGAAACATACTGTATACTCTTCCATTAGGAACTCATAGAGAGAATATACCCATTAATTCAATCATTTTCATATAAATACATACACACTATATCATCATCTATTTATACCACTAACCCAGAAATCGGTCACATAACCAGATATCAGTGACATTTATCAAATACTTATAATGAAATTAATGCCTAAAATGCCTAGGCATTTTTTATGTTAGGAATATATATAGGAATGATGCCTAATTATCCTAATAATATTGATGCCAAAAATGCCAAAATATATGTTTTGTGAAACATGCCACTTTAAGTGTAGTAAATTAAGTAACTACAATAAACATATTTCCACTAGAAAACATCAACTCCTAATAAATAACAATGAATTAGGAATTAATGCCGACAATAAACTATATTCTTGTACTTGTGGTAATGAATACAAACACGCCTCTTCACTTTCTTATCACAAAAAGAAGTGTTCATTCGTTCAAAAGGACACTGAAGAAGATACAAACATACCATGTTCATGAAGACAGTATTGCCACTACATAGATTTTTACATAATTCATTAGTATTCCTCCATCATTCTAAGTAAAAATACCAGTGCTCTTTTCAATGTTTTATCTCTCTAGTGTAACTTTTTTTTTTAAAGGAGTTATAGAATTTCAGGAACTGGACATGAAAAGTATGTCCATTTCTCTATATTCCAAACATGAATGTGAAAAAAAGGTAAAAAAGTGATTTACACCATAATGCTCTCATTTACATTTTTCAAATACTTATTTTGTTACTGTAAAATTTCTACGTTTTATACATTTATTTGCGAAAGTATTTAGGAACTTTTTATGTAAGTATATAATATACTTACAATGACTTCCAGTTTAGTTCCAAAAGTTCCACCCGATTCTACACATATATCGGGTTATGATATATGTAGTGATAATAATGATACAGTAGATATAAACAGCACTACTAATATATTTGATACTTCCAATATACTTCCAACGACTTCCATTTTAGTTCCAAAAGGTTCCTATAATTTTGTATGTGAATGTTGCGACTTTAAATGTAGTAGACAAAGTCAATATGATAGACATTTATCTACACGTAAACATAAAGATACTTACAATGGTTACAAAATAGATGTCATTTCAACCAAAAAAGTTCCAAAAAGTTCCACGTGTGTATGTATATGTGGTACTACGTATAAACATCGCCAAAGCTTATATAATCACAAAAAGAAGTGTTCGTTCGTTCAAAAGGACACTGAAGAAGATACAAAGGAAGATACAAAGGAAGACAACATTTCCTTAGCAGAGAAAATGGTTGAAATGGTCATGTCTAAAAATCAAGAGTTTATGTCAGAGTTTATGGGTAAGATGATGGAGTTAATGCCTAAGGTAGGCAATAACACAAATACAAACTGTCTTAATACGAATAATCAATTTAACATCAACATGTTTTTGAACGAACATTGTAAAGATGCCATGAACATAACGGATTTTATAAAATCGTTACCTATAACTACGCAAATGTACGACGATATTAACAAAAACGGTTCAGCAGAGACATTGACAAAGACGATGATAGAAGGGTTGAATAAGATGGAGGTAGTAGAAAGACCAATTCATTGTATGGACAAGAAAAGAAAGGTGATGTACGTGAAGGACGATGACAAATGGGATAAAGATATTAACAACGACAAGATGAATGATACCGCTAACACCTTATTACATTCGATACTAATAAATTTTGAGTCATTATGGATACGTAATAAACAAAAATTAATAGACACTCGTGACGAAGCTACGTGTACGGCAAATATGGAGATTCTGTGTAAAATTCAGGAAACCATACTAAATGATTTGCCCAACCATGGCATATTTCTAAGAGGATTGGCTGAAAATACTTATTTAGACAAGGAGTTCAAGCAGGCGATAGCCAGTGGAAACACATCTTTGTTGGCGAATATGTAGGGTGCCTTCGGCAAAGTGACGGAATTTCGTTCTTTTTATTGATATCGATAGTTCTACATCAATAAAAATACACTGCTATTTGCCTCAGGGACCACTAACCCAGAAATCGGTCACATAAACAGATACCGGTTCTCTTCCTTTTCTTGGTATTTCTCTCTTCATATTCTTCAACACTCTAACAACAGTCTATCACTTATATCATCATGTGTATCATGTAATCAACCATCATATTACTCTTTCAAAACAATAGTGTAGAGAGAAAATAGAGATTAATTCAAGCACACTATGTCATTGTCTATTTATACCACTAACCCAGAAATCGGTCACATAACCAGATATCGGTAGCATTTCTTTTCTATTGGAGAAACAAGACAAGCGCTTCATCCACACAGATTATTCATGTAGAACCTTTCATATCAAAAAAAATAGACCACTCTTGTCCGGGGTTCCGCCCCACTACGACGGATCAGTCAATAAATATTCAAAGGTCTTATAGAATACACAGTTAATTACATTTTACCAAGGCTCTTTTTCTCCCTAATCTTCCTCTTCTAACTCATCTATCTCGCCTGACGCTTCATTCCATATTCCTATTGCGTCGTGACTATCTATATCGTATAATATATTCTCTTTTGATCGTAAGTATTTTTTTCCTTTCAATTCAAATCTTACTACTTCTATTTCTTCATTTGACGACCAATCTTCACATTCTTCTATTTCGCTTACTTTTATTTCACTCACGACCCATTCCTCACGACCGCCTTCCCTCACGACCCATTCCTCACGACCGCCTTCCCTCACGACCACTTTCTCACGACCGCCTTCCCTCACGACCACTTCCTCACGACCGCCTTCACTCACGACCACTTCCTCACGACCGCCTTCACTCACGACCACTTCATTTGATGACCTACAATCCACCATTCCATCTAGCAAACTTGCTATCAATTCTTCTCCTGCTATATTTGACACCATTTCCTTTTCTTTCCGCGGTCGACCTCGCTTCTTTTTCTCTACTTCAACCTTTTCTTTCCTAGGTCGACCTCGCTTTCTCTCCACCTCCACAAAATGACATTCCAATACTTTTATTCCACAACGCAATCCTTCCAACTCCACTTCTTCTCTCGAAAAACCCATCTTTGACATATACTTACTATACATTATTGGACTACGACCACGACTGTCTTTGTACGACATTATTCCACTCGACAACCTCTCTGACATTGAACCATACACACACAATCCATTCAACCTATTTGACCTTTCACATTCACTACAATATAAACTTGCACTTGAACTTACACATTCTACACCACATTGCGTATATAATCCTCCATTATATCTTATTCCTATACATCCACTTAACACTACTCCATTCCAAGGCAACTTTAACATCTTTTCCTATACACACTACACACTACACACTTCAACTTTTTTTTCTTGGGGGGTCCGCCCCCCTACGACGGATCAGCCAATAAATGTAATAGAATACACAGTCAATTAGATTTTACCAAGGGTGTGAATAAGTCACTCTATTGTAATGTGTAATCTACACAAACTACAATTTTGTCCAGTATTTTGATTGACTTTCATATTTGTTACGAAACATTTTATACACACACAGTGTCCACAAGATGGCATCACATAATTTCTCTCCATGATTTCTTCCATACAAATTGGACATTCATTATGTGTAATAGTCATTTCTTTAGTTTCGCGTTCTATTTCTCTCTTCAATTCCAATTCAATATTATATAGCGTTTGTAACATATTATTCATATGTTTACATAATGGATTGTTATCTGTTTGAAAATCTTTTATAGATTGTTCATCTAATTTGGGATGAATATATTTTTGTACATGGACTGTTTTCAAACGTTCTGGATATACACCACGTATAACAAATTCCTGAATTTCTTGTTTTTCCTGTATCTCTTCAAGATATCTGTCGACATCATTATTCATTATGATATACTTTGTTACTGATTCAATGTGTAATATTTATTATTATACTAGTAAATATACAAATAAGTATTTCAATTTTTATTCAAAAAAAAAGATGTATTTTTCTTTTCTCGATAATGTAAATATTTATCTTAACGATCTCTGTATAACATGTTTTCATATTGGTTACGAATTATATTTTGAAGTGATGGATTGTCTCTATATACCCACATATATCTCTGGTACGCTGCATAGTCACGTTCACTTCGCGTTTCCAAATCATATGCACGTTGATTGGCTTCTAACTGTTCTTGTTCCATTTCTAATCTAGCTTGTTTTCTTTTTTCTATTTTATCATCTCTATCTTTACGATACAATTTACAATTTTTCTGCTTATGATTAAATGTGTCGCAAAAACAACAACCATAATCTTTCATTTTTAGCCTTTTGCAATATCCTGTAGTATGTCCCATTTCATGACAATAATGACATTTCATATGTTTTAGCTCTTTTAATTCAGGACATACAATTTCTCCTTCCATTCCCTTTTCACTCCATATATAGTGGGAACGATATACTTTTTTCGATTTCCCTCTATTAAAACATACGCGACAAAATGGTTCTTTCTTAACCTCTTTATTTCCAGTATGACTTGATTGATTGTTTGACATTATAATTACTTTAGTTTATAAATACAGTAAATTACAAAAAATACATCAATTTTTATATATATCTAAAATACAACACGTCTTACCATAATACGTTTTACTTGTCTCTTACTTTTATAATGTACACTACCAATCTCATTACCTTTCTTCAAATTACTACATTTTGTGTAACATACCTTGATATCCCTCAATGTTTTTTGTTTCGTTTTACTTTTACATAATTCAGCTGCATACAGTATGGTTTCGTCGTCTGGTGTTTCGTGACAAATAATTACATGACATGATGGAAACGAATCTAAATGAAGCCATATATGGTTGGATTCAAAATCAATAATGTCCCAATTATCTTGTGCGTTTTCACCTAATAAAATTCGCGTGTTATTAAATTCTAATTCTTTCATCTGTTCCTTACAATAATACTACAATATCATGTATATTATTGTAATCAATTTTAATAAATTTCTATTCAAAATAAATGTGTGTTCTTGTTACGACATTGTCGCTATTTACAGTTGTATATTCAATTGGTCGTTTCGTCCTTTTTCTATATTCTTTTGGCGTAAGCCAGTACGTATGAGTTCTTATATTACTTGAATTATTACCCAAGGATGATTTCATTACTTGTAATTATATAATAGTAATAAATATCTTTATATCTTATCTTATGATAAGATAACATATGATATCTGGTATAATTTTTTATTATAGTGGCGAACCCCAATCGCAAAACGATCGTTGGAAGCAATTACAATCTAATTGAAAGTTATTTGATCCCTTGCCACAAGTATCGCATATATATTTTAATTGCGGTTTTACATTGTTTTGAAGCATAAGTCTTAACTCGCCATTTTTATGTAATTTGAATAATTCACTATATCCTCCAATATGTTCTCCATAGATAAATATATTAGGGACCGTTGACTGACCAGTCATATTTTTTATTTCATTCGCAATAGTTGTTCCCTGATTTATTTTATCTAATTCAACTAATTCGTATTCTACACCATAATGTTGTAGCAATTGTTTTGCTTTCGTACAATAACCACAAGTAGTCTTGCTAAAAATATAAACATGAGTAGACAGTATGTAAAAACTCAAATTAGACATTGTATTGTAATATACAGTAATACAAAACATTGTTTAAGTATTTCAAATATGAAATATTCAAATTATTTATGATAACGAAGTGAATTAGTTTACATATTTTGTGATACATTCGTTTGCTCTACAAGGATGTTTGTAGTCTCATTTTTTATAAAATGACGGTTCATAAATCGTTGAATGTTAAAATAAGTCACAACTGTATCGTCATCTACACCTAACAAACTCTTCAATTTAATGTCTGGTTTAATAACACGTTTATTCTCTACGTTTGTCAAGTCATTTTGACGAATATAGTTACATACAAACTTGGTTACTTCCGTTCTAGCAACTGTTGCCCCTGGTGCTTTACCTAAAAAGTCGCATAAATCGTTTGAAACTAACGATGCTTGAGCAAAACCAGATGGTTTCTTATTCGCTTTTGTTTGTTGTTTCTTAACTGCTTCGCGTTTATGTTGTTTTCGGTCTTTCTTTACATTTTTTTCTAACATTTTCAATTGAGTAGTCATGGTAGCAATTTGAAGTTTAAATTGTGATAATGTACTTAGCAATGCTGTAAATTGACAATCAATTGGCTCTAGATCACTTACTACATTGGTGTTCGTATTGTTACTCATAGTATACTACATCAACGTAGTGACTTTAAATCGTTTATTATATTAATCATTTTCCAAATATGTAATACAATGGCTAAAAAAATAAAAATATTTTGTATTTTTATTTTTTATGATGTTAGTTACAAACAATTAAGCATCTTCAACAGAAGATAATGCGTTTGATCGTTGAAGAGTAGGTTTCTCATTTTCCATGGTCCATTCAGCATCTTGTTGTTCTTGTTCTGTTCTTGGACCAGAACCTCTTGCTCTAGAGGGTTGTCTACCATTTCCTTGATTAGTTCTAGGACGTTGAGGCATACTAGCACGTATCTCATTACGTGTTTCGCAAAGTAACATACCTCGCTTGACACCTCTAATGTCAACTGCTTGAAACTTGTAGTCTGCTGAAGAATCAACAGCTGAAATAGAAAATTCAATATACTCACCTTGAACCAAATATTTATATTGTTCCTCGTCTACGTTAATAGCACTGTGATGAGCAAAAATATCAATACCAAGCTTATCTGATGATGCTGGACCATCAATAACGGTAACAAATCCATATCCTGTTTTATTATTAAACCACTTAACACGTCCTAAATAAATTGTTTCACTAGTAATATCACTCATTATAATATACATTGATGACATACCTTTAAACTAGTTTCAACAATTTATTATTCACGCGTATCGATCGTCTTGAGTAAAAAGGACATGTAATCATAGTCTGGTTCATCGTAATAAGTAAGTGAATATACATATTCTAACATGTCATCTATTCTTGAAGAAATATCAATACCTAGTCCGGCTACACTCGATGTTTTTTTCAATTCATATACAATTTGATTTTTGTGTATGTTTACATAATCGGTTACACCTTGCCATGGCAAGTTTTTTTCCCATAAATAAATGATAGTATACACCATAGATATTACGTCATCACGTCGACTTGGTTCGTATCCTTCATGAACGTGTGTGCTAATATATCGTAAAGTTCCTATCATTTTTGATGTTTTTATACACGGTTTGTGATGATTTTGAGTAGTAATAAATTGTTTGGCGAGACCAAAATCAATAATTTTAATATCTTTCTTATCGCGCGATAATAAGAAATTACCGGGTTTCACATCGCGATGTATAATTCCATTTTCATGAATTTCACGTAAACATGCCAACATTTTTACACCAATCCACTTTATCTCTCCAATTCGGTCCTTGATTGGAATGTTATTGAAATAGACATCTATAGTTTCTCCAAGAATTTCCATGACGATATAATTATAATTTGATGAATGACAGAATAATCTAAATTGTGGAATACATCGTAACATTTTTAGATGACGTAAAACAATTGTTTCATGTTTGAGAGTATTTGTTGTCGATTTTCTCTCTATCTTAACAGCAACATTCTTTTTATTGTGTATATGATGTGCTTGCCATACTTCACCATACATACCTGTCCCAATTCGTTTCACTAGTTTGTAATCATGTATCACGGTCATAATTACACTATCAGTACTATGTTATATCGCGAATATATTTTTTACAAATATATTTACTCACCTAAGTCAGTATGTATTATTTTTAACATTATTACAAATTTAAAATTGAATAGAATTAAAGAGAGAAATGTAATATAAATAATAAGTTAATAGACAATATGGTCATTATTTGCAAAGACAAGTTTTCTCAGGATGAAACGTTTCAAGAACATTTTGATACATTTCCCTTTCCCCTCAGTGATTTTCAAAAATACGCACTACAAGCCATTGTAGAAGGTAATCATATTTTAGTAACTGCTCATACAGGTAGTGGAAAAACATTACCGGCTGAGTTTGCCATTGAACATTTAGTAGCACAAGGCAAAAAGGTGATTTATACGTCACCTATTAAAGCATTATCCAATCAAAAATTTCACGAATTCACAAAAAAATTTCCTCATATTTCATTTGGCATTTTAACAGGCGATATTAAATTCAATCCTGAAGCCGACGTTCTTATCATGACGACAGAAATATTACGCAATACATTATTACAAAAAACAATAGACAATCAAGTGGATACAAAATCAATTCCACTCCAATTTGAGATGGATTTTCAAAATGAACTAGCTGCAGTTGTATTTGACGAAATTCATTACATTAATGATTTGGACAGAGGCAAAGTTTGGGAAGAGACCATTATGTTCCTTCCTAGTCATATTCAACTCATCATGCTTTCTGCTACGATTGATAAATCCGAAATATTCGCTCAATGGATCGAGGATGTGAAAACAAATGAAGAACATCAAAAGAAGGTATATTTGGCACCTACAAATCATCGTGTCGTCCCCCTAAACCACTACTTTTATACTACCATTCCTCAAGGAATCATGAAAAATATCAAAGATAAGGAATTTATCAAGTTTATTAATGAATTCCTTCATAAACCAATTCCGGTCAAGAATAGTGCTAGCAATTTCAATCGTGATAATTACGACAAAGTGAGAAAATTATTGGAGTATTGTCGTAAGAATTCATGTCATATTAATCAGTCTTATGTTTTAAATGAAGTGACTAAATATTTAAAAGACAATGGTATGTTACCTGCTATTTGTTTCGTATTTTCACGCAAATTAGTGGAAAAGTATGCTCAAACAATTAATATGAGTTTGTTTAGTGATGATGAAGCTCATATCCCATCAACAATTCGCCGTGAATGTGAACAAATATTAAGGAAATTGCCGAATTTTAAGGAGTATTTAAATATGCCTGAATTTGAATTGATTACTCATCTCTTGGAAAAAGGAGTTGCTATCCACCATTCAGGTATCATGCCGATATTCAGGGAAATGATTGAATTATTATTTGCTAAAGGATATGTTAAATTATTGTTTGCTACAGAGACATTTGCGGTTGGTATTAATATGCCTACAAAAACCGTGCTATTTACTGGATTTGACAAATTCAATGGTTCGTCTATGCGTATGTTATATCCTCATGAATATACTCAAATGGCTGGTAGAGCGGGTAGACGTGGTCTAGATACAATTGGTCATGTCATTCATTTAAATAATATGTTCCAATTACCATATAGTCACGATTATGAACAAATGGTGAATGGTAATCCACAGACACTTCAGTCTAAATTTGCCATTTCCTATAATTTGGTTTTAAATTTCCTACAATTCAATAATAATACAATTGGGTTTGCTGATAAAAGTATGTCTAGTGGTGAGATACAGAGAAGTATTCAGGGTGTTGCTGAGCAGATTTGTAAATTAAAAACCGAAATTACTGATAAGGAAACAAATCCAACCTATAATTATGTTTTGGGAAATATGGATGTGTTTGAGAAATATATTCAAATGTGTGAAGATGTGAAAACATGTAAGCAAAAGACTCGTAAACAACTAGAGAGAAATATGAGTGAAATAGAATCCAGTAGTAAACAATTCAAGAGTCAAGTAGAACAATATAAATCATTGTTGAGGTTGAAGGCAGAAATTAGAGTAAATGAAGAATATATAGAGACGTTGAAATGTCACTTTCATACTAGTTTTGATAATGTTGTCCAATTCCTTCAACGATATGATTACGTCAAAGAGAAGGACGGGGATGGTGGTGATGGTGACGGTGATAAAAATGATGGTAATATGACCAAGGTTGTTATTGCTATTCAAGAAAAGGGTGGATTAGCTACCTTCATACAGGAAACACATTGTTTAGCTTTTACTGACCTATTAATTAAAGAGGATTTCTTACAGAAATACAATTCTTATGAAATTGCTGCATTGCTCAGTTGTTTCGCAAATATTCGGGTAAAAGAAGATAAGAAAATTCATAATGTAACTGATTTAACCATCAATATGGAATTCAACAAAACGTTAAAGACATTGTCATCCATATACGATGACTATATGGAAGAAGAACTTCGTTCTGGAATAAGTCAAGCAAATAATTTAGATTATTTGTTTGAATTTGTAAATCCTATATTGAATTGGTGTGAAGCAGAAGACGAGAAAACGTGTAAAGATATTATGAAAAAATGTGAATTTGAATATGAAACATTCCCTGGTGAATTTATTAAAGCAATCTTGAAAATAAACAACATGGTGAATGAATTAAAAAGTGTGGCTGAATATATGGGCAACGTGGAACTATTACATAAATTGACTGCTATTCCTGAATTGACCTTGAAATTTGTAGCTACCAATCAGTCATTATATGTGTAAAAATTCGATGTAACATAGACTGAAATATATTACTAAAATAAAAAAGACAGGAAATCCTGTTTTTTTTATTTTTATTTTTGGTCGGTGTAATTTTTAAGAATGTTAAGTAGTATTAGATAAACTCCTTCCAAAAGTTTCGTTTGAAATCCTTGAATATGTTCCAATCAATGGCATATGATGAGTATAAACAACTTTGAAGAATTTTTCCAAATTTATCACTTTCAATAGCTTTACAAATATTAGTTGCTTCTTCCAAATTATCTACCTGTATTGCCATTGAATGTTGTGTCATTCCATAATCTCCATCCATATCTATAATAGGATTATAAATACCACTATCACCAAATATTACCTTTGACACTCCAAAATGACCCTTAGTATTTACATTACTATACATATAGCGAACACCTGTTTTCGGTGTAGTGTGAACACATTTGTATTTAAACTCAAGGGATTCAATAGAAGACATATGTTTCTTCCGGGGTTCATATGCCGACATGCTCTGTATAATAGGACATCGTTCCTCAGTTGGCTTTGCTAAAAGACTATTTATTTCTAAAATGTTTGAATTAGATAGCCAGTTCATCAAGGTTAAATCAATCTCACTACATTCACCATTTTCATCCTTAACAACTGTATTTGTATTAGGTGGACTTGGAGTTTTCTCGACTAGGTACCAGTCATAACGTGTCCCACAATTGAATACTTTTTGTCCATCAGCGGTTCCATGGATTTCCAAGTACTTCATGGTGTTTTCTTTAGTCATTAAATCAAACATCTTTGTGAATTTTCCTCTATCGGTATTTGGTTTTCTCCATCCTGGTGGGTGTACAAACAACAATTTACCACCGGAACATAACCAGTCATTTAATGCCTTTTTTGTAAAATCTTGCCAAATTGTATTCCCTGTAGATGTAGCACCCCATGCATTGTAAGGTGGATTACCAATGACATTGTCAAATGAATTAATATTCCAATGACTTCTAAAATCAAATTTAAGAGTATCTCCTGTATATGTGTTGAAACTATAGTCGCATTCATCCATCCCACATTTACTTTGTACGTGACATTTTAAAATTTCAGTAGTGATGAAAACGTTCAATGGAGTTAAATCAGCATAGTAGATACATTCAGTAAGAATGATACAGCACCTTTCGATTTCATCAGGATATATTTCTGCTAACCCGTTGTAAAATTTGTCAAATATTCCTAGTACAAAGTTCCCCTTACCACAACATGGTTCAAATACTTTAAAGGGTGATCTCCAACACTCGACTGGAAGTGAATTCAACATATCATCCACTAGTACAACAGGTGTAGGTATCTCAGCATTGTCTCGTTTTTCGGAAGCAGTAGGTACAAAATGTTTTTCGATTAGTTGACGTAATTTAGTATCTGGTGGAGCCATAGAGTAAATTTCACGTAAGTTGTTTACTATTTCACTATTGTTATCAATAATAATATTCATTACTTGAGTTAACTGAATATACGAATTGACATTTAAATCAATTTTTTTATCAAATAATATGCGAACCATCATGTTTTTCGTTTTTATATTTGTAAATATTTGCTTGAAACAATGAATTCCATATGTACGGGAAATTAGAGCAAGTAGTGGGAATAGGAAATTCTTACACAATTCAAACGTTTGATTGATTAATATTTCGTGTTCAATAGTATCTTCAAGTGAATTATTTTCATTCGTATCATCTGTATCATTGTCTTGCTTTTTATCAGTGGGAGCGTCAATATAAATCTTTGATTTGTCTCCTTTAGGACAATCTTGCTGTTCTCCCTCCAAATCCGGATTAATGTTACTCACTTGATTTTTTCTAGAAAAGTCAGCTTTCAAGAAACTACGCATGTCATCATCACATACAATATCTTCTAATATACGAGTATCGTCGAGTTCTGCCAGCATGTTAGTTGATTCAGTATCATAATATGATTTGATATCAACAGTCTTAGCAATACCATTATTAAACTCATGTGGATCAAAGAGGAAGATATTTTGCTCGTATAAATAGTAAAGTATTTCAGCATTATTTTTTTTAGTGCCACTACTTTGACGATGTTGATGGACCAAGTCGTTCATAAATAGATAGGTTCTTTGAATATTCATGTCAACGTTAATACCGATTGTCTTGCCAGTTGCTTCTGTTAATGCTCTTGAAAACTTTTGTTTTTGATGATCAAGATTATGTCCTTCATCCAAAGATATTGTGACGTCACATTGTGTGTATGTGATGCCCACAGTACCTTTATTCCCTAATAACAGGATACACCCCTTCTTATTCTTTTTCTTGGTTCTGTCCATCATTGTAATGACAGAATCATTATATTCCTCTTTGAAATCACCAGTATCACTCTTAGCATTTGAATACTCAATGTTGTAATCCTTCCACATATTATGTGTCGCTAGAAATTGCTTGAGGGTCTTTTGAAGCATGGAAATGTTGCTGTTACCTGTATGTGTTGGTAAGTAGACTATGAAGAGCAACGGGTTCTCCTTGGTAGAAATGCGCGATTTTTGACTACTTTGAGTAAGCTCTATTTGTTTCATAACGGTATTTTTCCTCATACGATTCGAGGAAATAATGGAGTCTAAGAAATGCTTCAAGATTTCTTCTCCATCATTCGTGTTTGATAGTTCGAATTTGTCTGTATAGACGTAATCACCCTTCTCATTTTTTATTTTGGAAAGGGCAAATAATGAGGCACAGTTATAACCATATTGGTGATTGTTGTCATTATTGAATTTTTTGATGTCATCCTTCAACGATTCATCTATTTTCCATTTCATTAGAACTTGAATTGGATCTCTAGAGTAGTCACAGTTCAACGTTTTATTTTCTAAACACTTCACAAACGCATGACCATGTCGCTTTCTCATAATATCTATAAGGTCATCTCGTTCAGCACTACCACATAATACATCAATCTGTTTCATATATGAAACGTCAATCGTATCCCACATATAAACATGTGAATAAGGTATCTTGTAATATTTTTGTGTTTTGTTCGATGTACCAGAGGCGAAAATTTTTAATTTTGCATTTTTACTTACTTCGCTAACCAATTCATTATCTACATCTAATATTTCACATCTTGTCTTGTCAGTTGACGAGCCTTGGTGAGATTCGTCAGCGATAATGACATCAAAGTTTGATTGCTTGAGAAGTTCCTTTTTCTTGCCAGTCTTATCATTTTTCAGGTATTGTACACTAGAGAACACAATGCCTTGGTACAATTCATCAACTGTATCGAATTCATCCTGACACATATATTTGATTGTTCTAAAATCAATAAATTTGTCTAGGTCCTGGATAAAGCTATTAATGGTGGCAGGTACAGCTGTCATTATTAAGATACGTTTATAGGATCCTTGTTCCAATAAGTGTTTACATAACAATAGAATGGTAATACTCTTACCGCTTCTCATCTTATGAGCGATACACCATGTGTTAAACTGGTCATCTGTAAGTGATTGTATGAATTTCATTAGAGTCATATTTTGGTGGAATTTTTTGGTCAATTGAATGCGTGGACACAACAAATAGTCACTATTAATAAATTCCATAAAATCATCAATTTCTAGTTGATTATTGGAAAATCTTTCACAAAACACGGATAATGCCTTAACAATGTCCGTCTCGTCGAACATTAAACCATTAGCATGTATCTTATCCAATTCTATTTTATTTGGATTCTTATCATCTTTATATGTATGATTCAAGTAGACATATTTATCCATAACGAATAGTCCTATTTTCCAATCAGGTGTCTTATTGTTATCTAATGTTGCTTTTAATATTACTACATCTGTTTCTGTAAAACCATCCCTGTATTTCATACTAATGGGAACTATATTAGTATCTTGCTTTAAAGTCATATCACTTTTATTATTACCTTGTCCCTCTACTTTGCAATTTAAAACCGCCTTAATATTTGTCATTTTTTTTAAACTTTCTAATTGCCCATCCAATACTTCATCATACGTCATATTGGGTACGCACTTCAATACGATAACTATTTGACATATAGTTTCAAATAGCCAGCCATACCTTCTACCATTTTTTGTTTGGTCTAATTTCCCTCCCTTTCCGTCGGTAAGTATATAGTTGAATATATCATCACCTGTCATGTAAGTATTATTCAACATATTTGATAATACGTCCTTACGGTATTTTTGTGGTACGAATGTCCTCATACCTCCTGCTTTCTCCTCTCCTCTGTTTTCAACACTTTCTTGAAACTCGCTCATACTTTTAATTTAATTAATTTTAATATTGTTAATATTGGATACCTCGGATTATTCTATTACTTACACATCAACTTTTTGTAGAAAACTTAGGCAAAAAAAGTATAGTCACTAGGTAATATTTAGAAATTAGTCAATTAGGTGAAGTCGAATTTTCTTTTTTAAGGATGATTCGTCATGAAATACGAAAATTTTAAATTTATAGTTGCTATAATCGGTTAGTTCGCTACGCAATGTAATTCTGGAAACAATTTTTAACCGTGGTAAGTAGACTACATATTGAAAGAGTCCATCGATCCGTTCCGTTTTATCGAATATATAACCGTCGTGTTCTCGTTCGCATATTTCTGGTTTATTGGTACACATATCTAGTAGACTACAATCATTTTGAATTTTGCGAATAGCACGCATCGTTGTATTAATATATTCTAAGCGACTGGTCCAACCACTTTCAAATTCTTCAAATTCCGTGGAATAATCAAATAACAGTAGATTCTTCTGTAGTCGTGCCATATTCAATAAGTCAACTAAGCGACGTATAGGCGATGTACAATGAATATACGCATCTAATTCCAACATTTCATGTGATTTTCTCTCATCATATAAATCATATTGACCACTAGAACTATTCCATATTTTCAGGAAATCATTCACATCATCTGGTAAACCATCTCGTTTTTCCGTATTCTTGTTGAAATTCACCGAACGATAAATACCGTTATTGTGCTTCACCATTTCAAGAGCTGTATAATAATTCATTAAAATCATCAAATAGCAAACCAAATCACCGCTCGTATTTATCCTGCTGGTATATTTATATACCTTGGATAATTCACCCACAATCGCAACCATTTTCTGGTGGTTCGTGTCAGCAAGAAGTTCTTTGCTATCATACACGTGATTCTTATACACCTTAATATATGTGTTTTCAAATTCATAGCCAACTATTTCGTTATTAATAATAGTAATATCAAGAGCAAATGCGAATCTAACAACGTCTTCACACAAACTACAAAGACTATTTGACAGGGGATTTGGTATCATTGGTCTTTTTCTATCGGGCAAATAAATAGTTGATATTCTCTCTGAAAATAACTTCCACAGACCCAATTCTTCCATCCATATAGGAACGTTTGCTATATAGATACTTATTTTATAACTATTGTCTCCATGTGGTCCATTCGTCAATTCGGTGATACTAAACGCATCATCATAATCAGTAGTTTCTTTTGAATCAATACTATATATTTTTTCATTTGTCCTATCTACCAACGAATATTTTTCAATTATATTGGTAATAAATTCAGTTTCCTTCTTTTTCTTAAGAGCGTCAGTTGTTGCCTTATTAAATATTTGAATAGAAGCATCTAAACTTTTACAATATAGTTGATATTCATAATAATTTGACAATATGTCCACATCACCTAGTACATTTACGACAGTACCTTGCGGGTGTTTACCCGTCCAATTATTGAAGGAAAATGTAATATATTTATTATCAATGTTCTTGGAAAAACCAACCTTCATTGCGTAAGGTATGGTAAATACAGGTAGTTGTGAATCATCTGGAATACATTTGTATAAATATTTGTCCTTATATTTTCCAAACGTCTTACCGCTTTTTAATACTAATATACCAGGTATAATTGTCATTGAACGAACGATAGAGTGAATAATAGTTAGTTTTGGTTTTTCATTACATGATTCGATCATAGGCAATTTATATTCAAATACGTCTCCTGAAAATAGCTTATTTATAGACGGGTCAATATCTATTTTTTCTATTTCGATTAACGATAATGTATCATATAAATTCCATGATTGATAGTTTCTATCGGTAATTATTATCTTATAAGATTTTGCCATATTGGTATTTTATGTTCAATATATCAAATTATTTTGTAACATCAATTTTACTTTATTTATCCTCGAAATCACACGAATGTACACCCCCAAAAACACGTTTCCGGAATTCGGGAGATCTTTTTAGGTGATTTTCATGTAGGCAAGGTTACCTACATGAAAATTCAACAACACTCAAAAACAAAACAGTTATGTAGGGCCATGTAGGTAGCTCCCTACATATGTAGCGAAGGAAAATAGCCCAAAAAAACAGTTAGCGTTTACATGAATGTAGTAAAATTCACTTTTACTTTTTTTTTCAAAAGTCATTTGGCTTTTCAGAATTCAACATGCTTTTTTTGTGTGTTTTTTCTGAAAGTGAAAATAGGATTGAAAAAAAGGTGAAAAAGTGATTTAGAGCATAATGCTCTCATTACAAATAAAATAATTCTCACTTTGTGATTGTAAAATTTTCGTATTATATGTATTTTTATGAGAAATGATTTAGGAGTATTTTATATTATCCTATTACATGACGAATATGGTAAATTATGATAATATAGAATACTCCAAAACACTCCAAAAATTTTCATGTAAACAATGTAACTTTAAATGCTCTAATAAACAAGATTATACTAGACATTTATCAACACTAAAACACGAACGGGTAATAAATGGTAATAATAACCCTCCAAAAAACTCCAACTCAAATATATGTTTATGTGGTAAAAAATATAAGCATATTTCGGGATTATCTAGGCACAAAAAAAAATGTAATGGTATTGAAAAAAAGAAAGAAGTAAACCACGAACCTAATGAAAAAAATACAGCGGGTGTTGAAATAGATAAGGAAATGTTAATAAAAATGCTTTTGAAGAATCAAGAGGTCATGGAGAAGATGATGGAAATTATGCCAACGTTAGGAAATAACTACCATACTATAACAAATACAACAAATAGTAACAACACTACAAACAATCAATTCAATATTCAAATGTTTTTGAAAGACCATTGTAAGAATGCCATGAATTTAACCGATTTCATTGATACATTGCCTATTACAGCAGAAACATATGATTCAACCATTG
>Ga0222650_1000199_pt1 | contig 54761 bp, 44 predicted proteins | sample AntAcemetagen367_FD_179820 | JGI IMG/M metagenome (GOLD analysis project Ga0222650, IMG submission 179820) | Saline water microbial communities from Ace Lake, Antarctica - #367 | ecosystem: Environmental > Aquatic > Non-marine Saline and Alkaline > Saline | place: Antarctica: Ace Lake... | reverse complement strand
TTCAAGATGTCTTCACCGAGACGCCCATCATCCTCACTAGCAGCAGCAGCGTCTATGGACAAATTGACGGCTCCGTAGTCGACGAGCGGTCTAAAACTTCCCCTGATCGGGAAACGAGCCAGATTCTATGTGAAGCCGAGTCACTCGTCACTGAAGGAGGGGGAATCGCGCTTCGCCTTGCCGGTATCTATGGTCCGGGGAGATCCGTTCATCTCAAAAAAATGCTCAGTCGATCAGCGACGATCGAATCAGGTGAAGTGAGCCGATACCTCAATCAAATTCACCGGGATGATGCCGCAGGGGCAATCAAACATTTGATCGACCGAGACGACACCGCCGATTGCGGCAGCCTATTCAACCTCGGCGACGACGAGCCGATCACGATGCGGGATTGTTACGAAAAGATGGCGGCGTTTTTCGACCTCCCCATCCCCCCGGAGTCTGAACCTGACATGAACAGAAAACGTGCCTGGACGAACAAAATAGTCAGCAACGAAGCACTGAAAGCAACGGGATGGAGTCCGACCTACCCCTCTTTCATTGGTTCCCTTGAGCAAGACACGCGGCTCGTTTCTTCGATTCGAGAGCAATTAGCTCAGTCGTAAATTTTCAAGCTCTCACAATAAGGCTAAGTGAATTTCGGAGGAAGCGCTATGAGATACCCCAGTGCGTAGCGGAATGAATTTCATTCAGTCTCCGGCCCGAGCCGTCTCGTGCGGAGCGCCTCGGCGGAACCGCCGCCTTTCCCCACTTTCACACGCCCCCTTTCTCAAACTCCATCACCTTGAATTGTTGCCCCATGAGACTTGGGTGGGTCAGGGTCTGGAATTGTCGCAATCGGGCCGCGGTTGCCTTGTCCGGCGCCTGCCCCTCAATCGATAAGAGCCATGTTTTCGCCGCGTTGATCAGAAAATGATGTTGATCCGTGAATTCCCTCATCACGAGCCCGTTTGCCTCCGCCGCCGATTCGAGATGGGAAAAATTCACGTGAGCGGTGATGTCGATCTCGCCGGGCAACTCAAAAGGATCCTCGGTCGCTCGATGCTTGCGATAGCAGCGAAGCGTCCCGGAACGACGACTCGGCGCGTAATAGTCAGCGGCTTCATAACCGTAGTCGATCATCCACCACAGCCCGTTACCGGAAAAGAGACTCGCAATCTCAGGGACCCAGTCATCAATCGCCGGGCAAACCTCGGTCTCATATCCCTCGGGGAAATCGGTGCCTAACCTGAGAACGAAAGGCTCGAGGTCGTCGGACAACTCCCGCGTTCCCCAGGCGAGAACTTCCTGCGCCTCGTCCACCGTCACCACTTTTTCCATCCATCGGCCATCGAGAAAGGTCAAAATAGCGACCGGAAAGGCGTCGAGAAGCTCATTGCAGAGAAAAATCCCCTGCCCTGCCGCCGCCGCAGCCCCCGTATCGACGATCTTAACCCGATCACCTAATCCGTCCTCACCAAATCGCTTACGAAGCGACTCACGAACCAGTTTACGAGGTTCGATAATGCGATATCGCAATTCGACGTCTCCTTCGCTGGATTGTGATGCTATTTCATCCCAGCCCCGCAGGATATCGATCGCTAGCTGCCCATCGTGAGCCCCCTGCTCGATCACAAAAAGCGGCTTTCCGTTGTCGAAGCGCTGCCGTGTTTCGCTCCAAATGCGATGAGCAAGAAGAAACCCAAAGGTTTCGCCGACTGAAACGCTAGTAAAAAAATCGCCTTTTCTCCCGATTTGGCGTAGTGCCGGTATTGAATAGTAGCCAAAGTCCTTGTGGTACAAGGCCAGAGACATAAATTCGGCGAAAGAAATCGCCTTATCCAGACTTTTCGTAATTCTTTGAAAGACGATCTTAAAAAGAGGCGTATCTTTAGCATCCATGGGCTGTCGCAACTGCTGATTTAGTCGCGCGCAATCATTCCTCCTTCAACCTTTTTGCCACTTTTATTCCGTGTCTGACGACTTTGACGACATCAATTTCGAAACTGACGTCAGCGCAGAACCTCCGCTGACCAGCGAGGCCGTAATCTCTTTTCCCGCGATCGGCGGGGAGGAAGCGAAACGTACCAAGCGGCGGCGTCGGACTGTCTTCTGGCTGAAGTTTACCGGGTTCATGGTGGTGATCTTCCTCGTCGTGAGCCTGATCGGGGCAGCGGGAGCCTTTTTCTACTGCAAACCACGCTACGATCTCGCTCACTCTTTCGATCTGGAAGATCTGAAAGATATCGAGGTGGCAAGTCGGATTTTTGATGGGAACGGTGAGGAAATGGGACGGATTTTTGTCCAAAACCGCCGCCCCGTGAAAATTGAAGAGGTTTCCCCTCATTTTGCAAACGCCCTCATCGCAGCGGAAGATAGCCGCTTTTACCATCACGGTGGGGTCGATTACTTCGGAATTCTTCGAGCCGTTTATTACAGCATGCAATCGAAGGGATTCAATCAGGGTGCCTCTACGATCACGCAGCAGTTGGCACGGAAAAGTTTTGAACTGAAAGACCGGACCATGAGCCGGAAGATCACCGAAGTTTTCCTCGCTCAACGCATTGAAAAGCACCTCGAGGCCATACTGGGGAGCAAAGCAAAGGCCAAGCAGCGCGTTCTCGAACTCTATATCAATCGCATTTACTTCGGTGACGGCTATTACGGGATCGCCTCAGCCTCTGAAGGCTACTTTGGAAAAGTGCCCGAGCACCTTTCGCTTCTGGAAGCGGCCACACTTGCCGCCGCCATTCCGAACCCGTACCACCGATCTCCTCGAAAGTTTCCCGAGACATCGCTCCGCTGGAGAAATCACATTCTCAGCCGAATGGAGATCGAAGGCTTCATTGATAAAGATAAGCGGGATCGACTCGCCAAAAGTGGTGTCAGCACCGTGCCCAAAGAAAATATCACAGGTCGTTCCGCTTTTGTTTACGAAAAAGTGCGCCAGGAAGTTATCGATCTGCTCGGCTATGAAGCCGTTTCCAAAGGAGGCTTCAGCATCCACACCTCGATCGACGCGGAACTCCAGACGATCGCGGAGACAGCACTTCAGGAACAGCTCGCGAAAATCGAAGAGGACCCTAAATTCAAAGACACAACCCTCGCCGACTACAAGAAAGCCAAAGCTGAATTTCGTAAATCGGCTCATCCAGATCAGACCTTTCCCGCTCCGACCTATCTCCAGGGTGCTCTACTCCTGATTGATAACAAAACGGGCGCGACGATCGCACGGATAGGAAGTCGCGATTTCAGCGACAGTATGTTTGACCGCGTCTCACAGGGCCGACGTCCCACCGGCACCGCCTTCAAGCCTTTTGTCTACGCCGCCGCTTTTGAGTCGGAATTTTTTCCCGGCACACTCGTTGATGATACACCGATGGATACACGGCAGGTCATGGTCGGGGGAACCACTGGCATTCTAGGTGAGTGGGGACCTGAGAGTTTTGAGAACGTCTACGAGAATGTCATCACGGCCCGCCGCGCTCTCGCGACTTCGAAAAATGCCGCGACAGTTCGACTCGGGCAAAAAGTCGGGATCGGACCGGTGGTGAAATTGGCGGAGGATGCCGGGCTTGTCTTCGAAGGCGACCTCAAGAAATTCAATGCGACCTTCCTCGGCCGGAACCCGAGTTCCCCCGAAGACCTTGCACTCGCCTACACCATCTTTCCGAACAATGGAAAAAGGGCAGAGAAAACACACATCATCACCAGCGTTCGGGATAGTCTTGGCAATGTCATCTATACACCAACCGTGGCGATTAAGAGCGGGCAAACGATAGACGACTATACAGCCAATCAGATCAACAGCATCCTCTCTGATTCATTCAAATACGGCACCGCTACGAAGGCTCGCACCAAATATGGCCTCGGAGATTTCCCTGTCGCCGGTAAAACGGGAACGGAGTACGATTTCACGGACAACTGGTTCGTCGGCTACACCTCAGAAGTCACCTGCGTCGTCTGGGCCGGCTTCGACCAGAAAAAAACAATCTACTCTGGCGCATTCAGCTCCGACACCGTTTTGCCGGTTTGGACAAAAGTGATGAACGCGGCGGCAAAAGAATTTGCGCCCCGGGCGTTTCTTCCTCCTCCGGATGCGGAACAAGTCGAGATTTGCTTGAAGTCGGGTGAGCTCGCCTCCGATGATTGCTACGACATCGTCGAAAAAGGTAACGGAATCTCTTCTCAGGTGCGCTGCACCTATGTGGAGTACCTTCGCCCCGGAACGAATCTTGGACACGTCTGCAGTATCCACGGCAAGGCAGGGAGTCGCTTACGTGACTTGAGTCAACGAAAGCCAGCGAACGGACTTATCGTGCCGCAATTCGTAGTCCGCAAGACAGCCGTGCCCGTCTTCCCGGTCGCGCCAACCATCGCCAGCGAAGACGATCCTTACGAATCAATTGCTTCAGTGATTCGCGCCCGTGTTGCGCCTCCCGTCGTCGTCGCGGAACCTGTCGTTGCTACGGCCGAAGAAAATGAAGAGATTGGCAACAACGGTTTGATCATCGCCCGCCCCCTCATCAACGAGACCGAAGACGAAGAGCTTCCCGCTCAACGAGTCGTGATCCCGCGCCCTCGCGCAATCGAGTTTGATTGATCAGTGACAACAGTCCTGTTCGCGCTCTACGCTCAGCGAATGCTAACGATCATCAAACTACTCGTTTCCGCGGGGCTTATTTACGCGGTTAATGAGATCGTAATCACGAGGAGCCGCCCTTTTCTGGGAAGCCTCATTGCCTCGCTTCCGCTCGTCTCCCTCATCACCTTCGTCTGGATCTATTTCGGGATGAAAGAGGATCCCGCCGCAAGAGTCGAAAAACTGGCAGCGCACTCAACCGGCGTCTTCTGGTTCGTTCTTCCAAGCCTCCCTATGTTTTTGATTTTCCCTATCCTCCTGCGCCGGGGGCTCTCTTTCTGGCCAACCCTGCTAATCTGCTGCCTCATTACCATGCTGCTCTACGCACTCATGGCCGTCATTCTTAAACAGTTCGGAATCAAATTATGAGACCTCTCTCTCTTCTTCTCCTCACGAATCTGTTTCTCAGCACGTCATTCACCGAAGCGGCCGATGATACGATCCGCCCGCCGAATTTCATCGTCATCTTCTGAGAAAACCTCGGCTACGGAGACATCGAGCCTTTCGATTCCACGATTCATGGCGCGCCCTTCCTTAATGAAATGGCTGCGGAAGGACCTAAATTCACCCACTTTTGCGTGAGGGCCGGAGAAATCGACCGAATTAGGGAATCGATGTCCCCTCGAGAATCACTTGGAGTGAAAAATTATTTGTGGAAGACCTCAGGTCTCGCATCCGAACCTTTTTCAGTCACCTTTCGCGCTCCCGGCTTCAATGAAGGGCACCTTTCAAAATCCCTACGCCGCAAAACTCTCGCCGCAGGAACAGGTCACGACCGCATTCGGGTTTGTGACTTTGAAGCCTCCCTGCTGGAGGTCTTCACTGTAGTCGAGTTCTGAACCGGTGACGAAAAGAGCACTCTTCGGGTCAATCACCACCCGGACCTCGTTTGATTTGACCATGATGTCCCGATTGGCAGGACCATCGACAAGATCCATCTTGTACTGAAGTCCGGAACATCCGCCACCGATCACGGCAACACGAAGCGCGCCATTTTCAGCTCTTCCCTGCTTTTCCAAGAGGCCTCTCAGCTTGTTTGAAGCACCATCGAGCACCTTGATTAACGTCTCGTTGCCAAGTTTGAAATTGATTTCGCTTACACTCACAGTTTTAAAAGTTCGTTGATGACAGCCAACGCGCAAGAGAGAAAAGACGTCATTTGAAGCGATGGCCAAATCCTGCGGGGTAAGTCTGAACGCGGATTATCTTCAAGTCTCGAAAAAAGCAGCAGGAAATTAAAAGGACCATCCCGAGACTTTCCTACTTTCCTACTTTCCTACTTTCCTACTTTCCTACTTTCCTACTTTCCTACTTTCCTACTTTCCTACTTTCCTACTTTCCTACTTTCCTACTTTCCTACTTTCCTACTTTCCTACTTTCCAGCTCCCCCTTTTTACGGCGCACAGCCCCCTATGACGAAAGCATGTCCTTCATTTGCTTAAGGTAGTCGGAAACAAATTCTTCGTCTACGGGAGCAGACTCAATCGTCTCGTGGTCCGTCCGGATAATTTCATCTTCACTCAGCTCTTTAAAAAAGGAGCTTGGCTGGCAGGGCATTTTGTCACCGTAGCGCCTCCGGCTTTGACACCAGGAGATCGTTAGGTCCTCCATCGCGCGGGTGATCGCCACATAAAGAAGGCGTCTTTCCTCATCACGACTTCCCTCTTCGATCGATCGGGTATGCGGTAAAACCCCCTCCTCAACTCCCACCACAAAACAAACCGGGAACTCAAGCCCCTTCGCCGCATGCATCGTGATCAAGGAAACGCCCTGCCCTTTGTCATCGTCTTTCTCCCTGTCCTGCATCAGCGCGACACTATCGAGAAAGCCACGAAGCCCTCGCTTTGATTTCTCAAAGTGCTTGTGCATGCCTTCGATCAACTCGGCAACATTTTTGCGACGGCTATCAACTTCCTCGGGCGTCTTACAGTTCTTTTTAATGAAGTCGCTGTAGTTGATCTCATCGAGTAGCGCTTCCGTCATCGACGCGTAGTTGGCCGACTTCGTATGGGCACTATCGCTGTAACGAACAATGAATTCCGTGAACGCCTCAATGGCTCGGCTAGCGCGCGTCGTGAGACTCCCGAGAAATTCAAAATCATTGAGCGTCTCAAAAATGCTCATTTCATGATCGATGCTGAACTGCGTCGCGAGGCCAATTGTCCCTCCACCAATCCCGCGTGCCGGAGTCGCGATGACCCGCAATAAACTCACATCATCATCATGATTCGTGAAAAGGCCGAGATAAGCGAGAATGTCTTTAATCTCACGCCGCTCGTAGAAAGACTGGCCGCCGATCAGCTTATAGGGAATATCATTTTCCCGTAAGTGCTCCTCCATGATTCGGGACTGTGCGTTCATCCGAAAGAGAATCGCCATGTCATCATAAACACGCCTGTCGATACGATGCCGTTCCAAAATCTCACTGATGACAAATTCAGCTTCGGTCTCTGCATCCGGCATTGAGATCACACGAACCTTCTCTCCCTCGCCCCGACTGCTCCAGAGAGTCTTTTCCCTGCGGTCGAGGTTGTGACGAATGACACTGTTCGCAAGCCTCAAAATAGTGTTCGTGGAACGATAGTTCTCCTCGAGCTTGATCACTTTTGGGTTCGGAAAGAAACGCTCGAAATCCAGAATATTGGTGATATCAGCCCCCCGCCAGCCATAGATACTCTGGTCGTCATCACCGACGACGCAGATATTCGACTCGTGCCCGACGAGCAATCGCAAGAGACTCATCTGAAGATGATTCGTATCCTGAAACTCATCCACCATGATAAAGCGAAAGCGCCGCTGCCACTCTTTCTGAACGTCAGGATTTTCTTTCAAACCCTGCACCGCCAGAATCATTAGGTCGTCAAAATCAACCGCATTGAGCTGCTTTAACTCTTTTTGATAAGCTCGATAAACCTCGCTGATGGCAGAATCCTCACGATCACTCACCGGCGTCCCCGTGTTTTTTGCCGTACTGATCATCATGTTAGCCAGCTTGGGATCCAGATTCTCATCCTTTCCTAACTTTCGCACAATGATCCGGCGGAGCAGCCCGAGCTGGTCACTCTGACTGTAGATCGAAAAGTTCTTTTTATATCCGAGCCTCTCAATGCAGGTCCTCAGAATCCGCACGCAAAGACTGTGAAAAGTCGCGATGGTGACCTGCTCAACTTTCTCAGGCGGAATCATCGTCCCGACCCGCTCGCGCATTTCGTTCGCTGCCTTGTTCGTAAAAGTCACCGCAAGAATCTGCTGCGGCGGGATGTCGTTGAAGATCATCCCCGCGATCCTCGTTGTCACGACCCGGGTCTTTCCCGTGCCTGCACCCGCCAGAATCAAGACCGGACCGTAAATCTGCTCAGCAGCTGCCCGCTGAGGTTCATTGAGGGCGAGAAGGCCCTTCTGATGCGACATGGAAAATGAAAAGGAGGAGGGCGGGGCGGATGCGGGGCAGGCAAAAGGTAGATCTTCAGGCGATCAGCCGAACCGCAAAAGGATAACGATAGACGACGCCTTTATTGGCTTCGATGCCACCAAGGATGCTGAAAATAAGACTCGCGACACCAATCGCTGGGAATAGCAAAGCAGCGATGCACTGAATAATTGGGACGAAGCTGAGAATCATTGCCGCGAAATAGGCAATCAAGACAGTGATCTGAAAGTTCGTTGCCTCCTTACCCTGATCATCAACGAAAGGGCTCTCGTCCTTTTTGATCAGCCAAATAATGAGCGGTCCGAGAACACAGGTAACACCACCAAGAATGTGGGCGAGCAGAGACATCGTGCGCTCATCGCTTTCGCGCATAGTGCCCTGGGCAAGGCTGATTCCCGCAATGCTCGGCGCTTCCAAAGGAATCGACCCGGCAGTCTTTTCAGCGCCATCGGCTATTTTCTCAACGGTTTCCTCAACCTGATCTCCCGTAGCCTCAATCGGAGGCGGCACGTCCTCTTTTGAAGAGTCATCATCCATCGGCGGCGGAGTTTCTTGATCGCTCATACTTAGTGATAAGACGTATTCAAATCGAGTTCAAGCGAATAGGCAGCCCTCCGAACGAAAGTTCCGTCAAAAACCTCAGTTTTCGTATTCAGTTGGGTCATTTAATTTCGCTAGATAAAATGCCTCCTTACGCTCCACACAGGTCCCGCAAACACCGCAATGAAGCTCGCCGCCCTTATAGCAAGACCAGGTCCGGGAAAAATCCACCTCAAGAACCGAGCCGCGCACAGCGACGTCCTCTTTTCGGAGCCCGATAAAAGGCCGCAGCACCTGAAGATCAACGTAAGTCCCAGCTGAAATCGCCTCCGCCATCGGCGCCATAAAAGTCTCACGACAATCGGGGTAAATCGCATGGTCACCCGAATGAGCTGCGATCACGAGTCCTTCGGCTTCGATGCTCTCCGCATACCCCGCAGCAATCGACAGCATGATCCCATTGCGAAACGGAACCACGGTTTGCTTCATATTCTCCGCCTCGTAGTGCCCCTCGGGGATATCACCACCACTCTTGAGGAGGTCGCTCTTAAAAAGAGTGTCCATAAAATCGAGGGCGACAATCTGATGCTCGACTCCCAGCTTCCTGCAGTGCTCAGCCGCAAACGGGATTTCGCGGTGATTATGCTTTGATCCATAGTCAAAGCTCAGCCCGACAACAACCTCGTGCTCACGGTCCGCATCATAGAGCGCGGCAACCGAGTCCATTCCGCCACTGACAAGCACAACTACCTTCATTCCACATCTTCGAGACCGGTATCAGGAAACGACGCCGTTGCCGTAAGACGAATCCCGCCGCGGGGGGAAAACTGCCCCTTCACCACGATTCGGCGAGGATTCACTGCACCGGAAAGATCGTCGAGAATGCGATTCACGATATCCTCATTGAAAGAAGGCAAATTTCGAAACGAGGCGAGGTAAAATTTGAGCGACTTGGTCTCGATGCACTTCTCACCGGGGATGTAGCGAATCGTAAGATGCGCCGTGTCCGGCTGGCCGGTCACGGGACAGAGCGAACTGAACTCCGGATAATCGAGCTCGATCCAGTAATTCCGATCTGAATTCCGGTTATCAAACACCTCCAATTGAGCCTCCTCAGGACTCTGAGGAAGTCGATTTTCGGATTTACCTAACAGGGTTAGGTCTTTGACCTGAGAGGGTTGAGTCATGCACTAAACAGGGTTGAGTCGAGGATCCAAGAGGGCGGTTCCCAACAGGGTTGAATCCGGCAGTAAAGAACAGGACGAAAGCCCCGCCGTCCAGTGGAAAGGAGGGGTGCCGTATCCCACGCGGCCGCCGCAATGTTGGCCCTTAATCTTCGAAGAGGATCAGTTAAAGAAAAAGCGAAGGCCAACCCCTACCGCCTTCTCACGACGATTTCGACCCGTCGATTCAGAGACTGCGCGTCCTTGTCGCCATCGATTGAAACGATAGGACGGGATTTCCCCATCCCGATGACTTTGATATTATCGACGCCGATTCGAATCCGGTCAATGAGCCACTGGCGCACCGCCGTCGCCCGCCTCAAGCTGAGAGCACGGTTGAACTCGTCCTCTCCAAAGCTGTCAGTGTGACCTTCAATAATGAAGGTCGCATCAGGATTTGTCTGAACGACGAATGCTAGCTTCATCATGCTGAGCCGGGCTTCCTCTTTCAGCTCAAACTCGTTGTATTCGAAAAGAATATCCGTCGGTAGCGCGATTTTTTCCTCGCCCGACGCAATGCCGCCGGTTCGCCCGATCATAGCATCGAGCGAGGAATACCCATTCACAAACGCGTCCGCTCGAGTGCCAAAAGCCTTCGCGGCGGCCTCTTTAAAAAACTCCTCCGCATCGACATCGGAACCAATATCATCGCTCTGGGTCAGCTCCATGATGGGCTGGCTATTCGAAACCGTCGCCGACGAATTGATGAGCTTGTTCCGCATTTCCTGCAAATCCTTAGAGAACATTTCTCCTGCGGAAATATCAAGACTGCTCGCCGCCACCGAGAGAGCCTCACCCGGTGCTTTCGGGCCACCACTGGAAAAAATTTGCGGCTTTTCGATCGGAGCCATGCGAATCACCTCGTCTTTCATTTGCTCCATGAGATCGAACTCATCGAGAGAACTGTCTACGAGATCCAGATCACTGAGCTTTTCAGGTTCGATCGGAGCCATATCCTCCGGGATAACCGCTTCTGAGAGGAGTTCGTTGAGCTTGTCTCGATCAATCGTAAGTTGCTCCTTGGAGCTGCGCCACACGATCCCTTCGTTGGTAACGGCGGCACTACTGCGACGGATCGTTCCCAGAGCAAGGTAGAGAGCGACATGAATGAGCATGGAGACGAAAATGGCGAGCAATACCCACCAACCGAGATTGCGATTTTCAACTTTGAAAACCGATTTCTCGTTTGTGCCGGGGTGCCAGTTGTAATCAGAAGCCATGCGAAGCAGTTCTTAAGATGATAATCCATAATTTCAGTTTCGGCAAAGGCGTAACATGACTATAAAGAAACCGTGAATCAGTTGAGTTTACATTCCTTTTTGGGGCTTGATCTGGATCGCCATCGCATCGGGCGCTCTTTGATGATACGAGGCATCGGAGTGATCTATTTCATCGCTTTTGCCTCTTGGTGGTCCCAGGTCGCGCTCCTAATCGGGCCAAACGGTCTTATTCCTGCCAACAACCTGCTCCTTTTCATCGAAGGCAGACTTGACGACCCGGGCATTTCCCGATTCGGCACGCTACCCTCTCTCTTCTGGTTCCTTGGGGCTTCCGATTTTGCCCTTCATGTCACCTGCATGATCGGGTGTCTCCTTTCGATTCTTGTCATTCTCGGAAGATTCACCGGCGAGGCGCTCGTCGGCCTCTGGCTGATCTATTTGTCTTTTGTGAACGTGGGCGGCGTTTTCATGAGTTTCCAGTGGGATATCCTCCTCCTCGAAGGAGGAGTCATCGCCATTTTTCTCTGCCATTGGAAATACAAAACGGCATGGAACGATCCGCCACCACTCAATCTCATTAATCGCATTGCTCTCGTATTCGCGTGGCTTCTGATCGCAAAATTGATGTTCTTTTCCGGTTGGGTAAAGCTGGCCTGGGCCAACGAGGCTTCCCCTGAATGGTGGGGCGAAGGCACCGCCCTTGCCTATCACTTCATGACTCAGCCAATCCCTCCATGGACCGCATGGTATGCCCATCAGACTCCGCCGTGGCTGCTCCAACTCTCGCTGTTTCCGATGTACTTCATCGAGATTTTTCTACCCTTTGCGATCTTGTTCGGTCGCTTTGGAAGACTCGTCGCTGCTTGCGGGTTCATCCTCTTTATGATTCTGATCATCCTGACGGGGAATTTCACCTACTTCAACTGGCTCACGATCGTCCTCTCTTTTCCACTGATCACCGATCGCCTTTGGCCGGCTTTCTTTCGAAACTGGCTCAAATTCGAGCCGCTTGGTCTTACCGAACGGGAGGAGAAAAAGCCGCTCATGATTCGTCTCGGGCTTGTAATGCCCGTCTTTGTTCTCCTCGCTCTCCTGAATATCCAAACCGTGCTAAGTGATCTCCACACTGCACCCAATCCCTTTTTCAAAACCAACAAAGTTCCCGCGTGGCTTGCCTCACTTTCGAAATCAGTGAGGTCCTACCGCCTCGTCTCCGGCTATGGTCTGTTTCGAACGATGACGACGGAGCGCCCCGAAATTGTTCTCGAAGGAAGCCGCGACGGGCTCAGTTGGTTCGAATATGATTTTAAATGGAAGGCGGATGATCTCTCCGAACGCCCAAAATTTGTCGCTCCGCACCAACCACGTGTCGCCTGGCAATTCTGGTTCGCGGCACTCGAGGGAGAATTTTCCTATCGGAGCTCCAACGCAAGATGGCTCGAGTCCCTTGTCCTCAAATTGCTACGCGGAGACCGCAACGTTGAAAATTTGCTAAAGAGTAATCCTTTTCCTAACGAACCTCCCGACTACATTCGAGGGAGGCTCTATCGCTATGAGTTTACGACGCCTGAAGAAAAAGGGCGCACCGGCGACTGGTGGAAGCGAGTCGTGATTCGTGAATATCTCCCTCAAGTAAACGGCCCCGGAAACTAAGAGTCGGTTGCAAACCGCCTCATCCCCTTCTACCGCTCTCCTAACATATTTAGATGAACATCTTCTGGGCCGACATGATCGTCAAAATGTCGCTCCCGCTCGCCACCCGATGGGTTAAAAAGCAGGAGTCTGTCATCATGCGTGAGGGGCGCCCCCTCAGTGAATGGGAGACGATGTGGGCTCAGGATGTTGGCGTTAACAAGCCGGAGGAAGTGCGTATTCTTCCCGTGCCTCGCATCCCAACACCGGGTTCGTGGATCTCACGAATTTTTGGCATGTTCGGAGAAGGCCCTACCGGAATGGCCGTGAACTACGGAATCTACCTTGAGGCTTCGAACGCGACAAACCCTTCGCTGCTCGTTCACGAGCTCACGCACGTAGCCCAATTCGAACGCATGGGAGGGGTCGAAGCATTCCTCGAAGAATACATTTACCAATGCGTCAGTGACGGTTACTGGGACTGCGCAATGGAACAGGAGGCCCGTGATGCTGCCGCTCCTTTTTCGCGACCTCCGGGCGGATGAGCTAAGCAATCCGGAACGAAATTTGTGCGCCTACGATGAGACCCTAGGTTGTAGGCGTCCGCGCGGTTCGCCAACATCTCAGAAATCTGAGATTTCCCTCCGCTCTCGGTATGAAGGTTTCCAGCCATGACCACACAAACCTTCTTCCCCGAAGATCGTAAATGCGGGGCGTCTTCGGGATCGAGAGAAGTCACCTCGTGACCTAGAGCAGGACCGTTGATCTGCATGAAAGCAATCCCGAGGTGGTTCGCGAGATACTCCATCCAAGTTCTCTCCCCGTAATCGGGAGGCGAGATCAGACGAAGCATGCCCATCTACTTGGCAAGGTTTTCACCAATGAGAGACAGGTTCAGTGGAGACATAGATTCGTGTGGCAGCGCTAGCATTGTCTCAGCGGTTCCGGAGCAAACTTGCTCCCGGGTGCGCCTATCGTTCCAACCCAAAATCAGTTTCAAAACCTTTCTCGAAATGGTCGAAAGCTAGCTCGGGATTCTCCATCGCACGACCACAAAACAAGAGCGGATTGTATCGCCAATCCGCTTGTCATCTCAGACCCTTTCAGGCACACTCCACGCCATGGAGTCGCATGAAGTATTGAAGGAGGCTTTCGAAAGCCCTAACACCAGCCCAAAGGAAATCGCATCAGACCTCGGGGTTTCCCTCTCGCTTGTCTACAAGTGGGCACAGCCGAACTCTGAAACGGGTTCAGGGAGCAGGAACCCTCTGGACCGTATCGACACTCTCATGAAACTGACCGGGCACACCGGAATTGCCGAGTGGATGTGTCGACGCGCCGGGGGATATTTCGTCAGGAATCCCGAAAGCACCTGTGAGAAGGGTTATCAGGTCGTGCCCGCGACACACACCATCGTCCAGCGATTCGCCGGCCTCCTCGACGTCGTCTCACGGGCCGCGGAGGACAATTCGATCACTCCCGACGAGTCCGCCGATATTCGCGTCGTTTGGGACACTTTAAAATCCTACTGCGAAGGATTTGTTCGCTGTTGCGAAGATGGCGATTTTGAACAAATACAAAAAGATCTCGAGATCTCCTGAGGTATTGCGCTCTCCTTTTAGAATGTCTTCCCATCTGACGAAATCACCCCCGCCTCGCTGTTGGGTTGAAATCAATCTCGAGGCCCTGAATCATAACGCCAACCTTTGTCGGTCTATCGCGGGGTGTCCGATCATGGCCATTGTTAAGGCCGATGCCTACGGTCACGGGCTCGAGGAAGTTGCGCGGGAACTGTCACAGAGCGTTGGCTCTTTTGGCGTGGCTAATCTTAGTGAGGCGCTGCGAATCAGGGAGGCACTTCCCGCCCTTTCGATTCCTGTCCTCATTCTGAGCCCCGCAACCCCAAACGAACTTCCGGAGATCGTTGCGGCAGAGTTCGCCGCCTCAGTCTCCACTCTTGAAGAAGTAACCGCCTTTGAAGCACATGCCGCTGAAGCCGGAAAACAAGCTATTCTTCACGCCGTCGCTGACACGGGAATGGGAAGAATGGGGATCGCTCCCGATCAATTCGCCTCACTCGTGAAAGCAATTCAAGCAAGCCCCCATTGCACCCTTAGCGGGGTAAATACTCACTTTCCGTCCGCAGACGACGACTCTGAATTTACCGGAAAACAGATCGCCCGATTTGCAGACTTGTTAGGGCATCTCGCACTGCCAGAATCCTGTGAGATTCACGTCGCCAACAGCGCCGGACTGCTCGGATACGAAGATCTCATGCCCTTCGCGACAACGGTCCGCCCCGGTCTCGCTCTTTACGGAATTTCCCCCTTCGATCAATCGGAGACTGAGCTCCTGCCGGTCCTCGAATGGAAAACCGTCGTCACCTTGGTTCGCGAGATTGATCCAGGAACAAGCATCAGTTACGGACGCACCTTCATTTCCGAAAAACCAATGAGAGTAGCCACTCTCGGAATCGGTTACGGCGATGGTTATTCACGCCATCTCTCGGGACAGAACGCATCCGTCCTCATTGCGGGAAAGCGTTGCCCCATCCTCGGCCGCATCACGATGGATCAAGTCGTCGTCGATATTTCACATCTCGATGAGATAGTCAAAAGCGGCGACGAAGTAACCCTGGTTGGCTCCCAAGGGAATGAGAAAATCACCGTCTCCGAACTCGCTGAGCGGGCCGGCACCATCCCCTGGGCGATTTTTACCGGGATCACGAGCCGAGTAGAGAGAGCCTATCTCAGCTGACCGAAGCCTCGTCCACCGTGACGCGGCGCGCATCCGAAAAGCGGTCATCTAACCAGTCGAGATGAGTCGTTGTGATGAGTTTTTGTGAAGCCTCAGGCCACGCCGCCATGAGGGCATTTCTCCGATCCGGGTCAAGTTCGCCAAAGACATCGTCGATCAGCAAGAGCGGAGGCTCAGGACGAGCATCGACGAAGAGTTGAGTCTGACCGAGTTTCAGCGCCAGCGCCACGGTTCGCTGCTGCCCCTCGCTCGCAAATTTTGCAGCAGGCATGCCATTGAGCGTAATGAGAAGATCATCCCGGTGCGGCCCCGCTGCGGTTTGGCGCCTACTAAATTCTTCCTGACGACGGGCTTCCAGCGTCGCGATTAGATCATCTCCTTCGCCGGAGGCACTCTCGTAACTGATCTCGAGACTTTCACCCGAACCACTGATTTTCTTCTCGGCTTCGGCTGCGCGGGACCGAAGCTGAAAAACAAGCTCCCTGCGGCAATCGCTGACAATGCGCCCCTGCTCATGCAAAATTTTCGTGTAAGCATCAATCTCCGGCCATTTGGGAGAGGCATCTCGCTTCAGTAGATAATTCCTCGAGCGAAGCGCCTTTTCGTAAGTCTTCAGCGCAGGCCGATAGATCGGAAAAAGCTGCCCTCCCATGAAATCAAGAAATCGTCTTCTGCCATCCCCGCCACCTCGAACCAGAGCGAGATCGTCGTTCGCCATCCAGACCACGAGGGCACTGTGACGAAGATAATCCTGCGATCGGCGCTGGGTCTCTCCATCAACAAGCAGCTTCCGACCAGATTCACGATACTGAAACCTAAGCTCCATCGGGTCTATGCCATCGAGTTTTCCTCCGACAGCGAAAGCCTTTTCCGAAAAATGAATGCACTCCGCGAGCTGCGACGAACGCGGGCTTTGCAGTCTTAAAAGCACGCAAATTGCTTCAAGGATCGACGTCTTCCCCTGGGCATTTTTACCATGAAAAAGCGTCACGCCCGAATCGAGGTCGAGCCGGAGAGACTCGAAGCAGCGAAAGTGATTCAGGTTGAGAGATCGGAGCAGCATACCCGCTGCCTACTCAACAGGGTATGGTCAATGATGCAACAGAGTATCGTCGCCCTGTCAGCTCTTTTTCTTAATCCCCGCATCGATTAGGAATCCCGAAAAAACACCCCCTACCGGAAAGCCCGCGCAACCATCTCCTCACCATATTCCTCCCGGCCCCCACTGAACTGCTTCAAAATCGCTTTTTCGCTCTCAGCCCGATTGTTTGCTTCACCCATGTCCTCTTTCATCTCATGAAAATTCCATTCACCCGGTTGACCACGCTCCGGACTGCGAACAATCTTCCGGTCCCCTTTCGAAGTTCCGAACGATTTCCAACCCGCCAGAAAATCGATTCATGGGGAGACCCAAAAACAGGAAAGGCATCCCAGGCTAAATCCCACATCCCGTCCTACAAGCCCAGTCTTCAGCCGCGCTGCGCCTTCCAAATCGGAGGGAGATTCTCCCTCGTTCTTAAGAGGATCTCGACGACAAGCTCCCGCTCTGAATCGGAGAGACAGGAGTATTCCGAATGAGAATCCGGCTTCGAAAAAATCGAATATAGGGCCTCACGAACGAGCGTTCTCATGACTTCAGGGAGATGGTCGAAAGCATCTTAGCAGATCACATAGCGGCACCGGAACTTCATGAGCCTTTCATGAAGGCGGAAGTATCCTTCGGAGAGATCCGGTCAAGGGGGCCCCGACACGATGAGGACAGCTAGCCAGTCAACTTCCCCGCGCTCTATATCCCTACAAACCCTCGACCTGCCATCCTTCGCGGTAGTCCTCCCTGATCAAGGCGCTTGCTGCCGCAGAGTTGGTGAATTTCAAGGCCTCGTCATCCCATTTCAACTTCACGCCTGGAGTGCGGACCGCACAGGTTCCAAGCAGAACCGCTTCGGCCATTCTGCCACCGTGCCCGAAGTGGGAAAGCGGAGGCTTGCCGTCATTTTCGCCCCTGACCGCATTCGCAAAGTCGAGGTGATGACGCTCGCTTCCCTCTATCGTTTCGAACGCATTCTCTTGCAGAACCCCGTCAACGAATAGCTCGGCCTCGCCTCGCCCATGAGGTGATATCAAAGTGCCCTTCGTTCCGATGATAATGCTTCCGGTTTTCGTAACATTCTCCACGCCACCGACTGCTTTCGCCACGTAGGCGGGCGGCTTCTGTCCGCCATCGTGCCAGATCACATTGAAGTTCTCCCCTCCGCTTGTCTCCGAACCTGGGAACTCCCACTCGACCCGCACTCCCGTGGGCCAACTTTCGACATTTGCCGGTCCCTTGCCCTTCGACTCAACGGAGATCGGGGCATCGGGTTGCAAAGCGAGGAACCAGGGATGAAAAATATGACAGCCCATATCACCGAGATTGCCGCAACCATAGTTGAGCCGCCCCCGCCAGTGGAAGGGATGAAAATGCTCCGCGATGAATGGTCTCTCGGGACCTCCGCCTATCCACAAATCCCAATTCAGTCCCTTTGGCATAGGGGCTCCGGAATCATTCAGCGGCTCCATCGATCCCCACGACTTGTCCTGCATACAATGAATTTCTTTGACCGTTCCAACGATGCCTTTGCGCAAAGCGTTAGCCACGGTTTGGTTATCCGTGTGCTGGGAGCGCTGGTTCCCCATCTGAGTGATAATTCCATTTTTCTCCGCATACAGCCTCAACGCTCTAGCTTCATAAACAGTGCGGGTTAGCGGCTTCTCGCAATAGACATTCAGCCCCGCTCGCATTGCCGTCATCGCCATGGGTGCGTGCATGTGATCAGGTGTGCTGACGATCACGGCATCGAGTTCGGCGCCTTCCTTTTCGAGGAGTTCCCTCCAATCAGTGTATTTTTTGGTATTCGGAAAATGTTCGTTCACAAGGTTAAGGCGACCACTGTCCACCTCGGCCACAGCGACCATCGTCGTATTGGGAACGCCCGTCATACCTTCAATATTTTTCCAGGCTCGACCGTTCGCACCAAGGCAGGCGAAACGGAGATCTTTCGAAGGCGCCGCGCCGCTCGCAGTGCTACGCCAGCCAACATAGGGAGCCGCGGCAGCAACCCCGGCCGTGGCATTTTGTAAAAAAGTTCGACGACTAAGACGACGCGGGTCGGTGATTTCTCTCATAAGGAGCAGGTTACAACTCTAAAGAGAGAATAAGCAACGCAAATTAGGGCGTCGATCACGGGAGGGAAAGGAACCCTCTTAAGGCTTAACCGGGCTTCCTTTTTTTTGCCGACATTCACAATCCTTTTACATTCCAGAATTTGTCGTCCCCGGAATTTTCCGCTAAGCTTTCAAGATGTCGGGGAATTTGCCAGAACCTCAAAGCGCAACCGAAACGAATGCGCTTCGGGAGGGATACGTCTCGATTCCCATTCCCCCATGCAAACGGGAACCCACGATTGAGCCCCGCTCGAACCGCTCTTCTCAGAGGATATCGTCCCCTACAATCTCGAAGGCACTCGCAAACTGATCCTGCGACTTCTCTCCGGCGATCGCGCGATCGCGAATCGCATCGTCGAGAGCCTCATTTCGTAAAGAGACTCCGCCATGCCCATGCCGTCAGATCGCATCATGATGGCAGAAGTCACGACTGCCGAAGAAGTCGCCGTTTAGCACAGCCCGACCGCCTTACGACCGGCCCCTGCGGAGAAGTAACCGCGTTGACAAAAACGTGGCCCAAAGCCTAAAACGGGATCGTCTCGCCCTGAATCAAATCATCAAAACTCTGCCGCTCACGTATCACGTAAGCGGAGTTGTTGTAGACGAGAATCTCAGCGGGGAGTGGCCGCGAGTTGTAATTCGACGCCATCACGAATCCATAGGCACCTGCGCTGAGCAAGGCAATCTTATCACCTGAAGCCAGTTTCGGGAGCAATCGGTTCTGGGCAAAAAAGTCACCGCTTTCACACACGGGGCCCACGATATCGACTTCCTCAGATTCAGCACTCGGCTCATCCAGAGGAACAATGTCATGATGACCCTCGTAAAGCGCAGGGCGGATCAGATCATTCATCCCCGCATCGACGATCTTAAAAGTCTTCGCTGAACCGCGCTTTTCGTAGAGCACTTCGGAAATGAGAGCACCTGCGTTACCGACCATGAAGCGACCCGGCTCAAGGATAATCTTTAACCCGAAGGGCTTTAGCAGAGGCACGAGTTGAGCCGCGTATTCTTCGATCGTGAGCGGATTTTCATCGTCACTGCCCCACCAGTCTTTCGTCCCACTGGCAAGAGTGTCTTCATAAACGATACCAATACCGCCTCCGATGCTGAAAAACTCGATCTCATACTTTTCCTTCAACTCCTCAACGAGAGGGGTCACTTTCTTCACCGCTTCAACGAAGGGACTCACCGAAGTGAGCTGCGATCCGATATGCATCTGCAATCCACGAATCTTGATATTCGGAAGCGCCGCAGCCCGCTCGTAAGCCTCGCTGATCACGGAAAAATCGATCCCGAACTTATTCTCGCTCTTCCCCGTCGAAATATACTTGTGGGTCTTCGCATCGACATTCGGATTCACCCGAAGCGCAATCGAAGCAACAACTCCCAATTCGCCGGCGACATCACTGATGAGCTCGATTTCCGCCTCGCTCTCAGCGTTGAAGCTGTAAATTTCGCGCTTCAGCGCATATTCGATTTCCGAACGCGTTTTCCCAACCCCTGCAAAGGTACATTTCCCAGGATCTCCACCTGCTTTTTCGACGCGGAACAATTCGCCCGCTGAAACGATGTCAAAACCGGCCCCTTCTTCTGCGAGTACATTAAGAACCGCAATATTGGAGTTCGCTTTCGTCGCGTAGCAAATCTGGCAATCCAGCTCGCTCATCGCCGCGGAAAGGCGGTGATAATGATCAAGGATTGTTCCCTTACTGTAAACATAAAGGGGCGTCCCGTGCTCCTCAGCGAGCGCGTTCAAATCAACTCCCTCGCAGTGAAGCGAGCCATTTTCGTAATGGAAAGAATGCATGGCGGCGAAGATAGCGGGATTTCCCGTCAGGGCAAGTACGACCCTGTCACAGAACAACGGATCCCTACTCGGTCGAAACCTGACCCTCGTCGCACAAAGCCGCCGCGAGCGTATGCCAGGCGAGCGTTGCACATTTCACGCGAGCGGGAAATTTTCGCACCCCGAGCAAGGCTGACAATTCACCAAGATCAAACGGATCAACATCCGGCTCATCTTTCGACGTGAGCATTTTCAAAACCTCTTCAATCTTAGCATCGAGATCTTTTCCACTGAGACCATCGATCTCCTTCGTCATGATCGAAGCCGAAGCCTTCGAAATCGCACAAAGCTCACCCGTGAACTGAACCGCCTCGACCTCGTCACCCTCGCGGCGCACGTAGACCCAGACTTTATCGCCGCAGAGTGGGTTGTAGCCCTCAGCCTCATGGCTGTGTGGATCGAGGACCCCTTCATTGCGGGGGCGCTTGTTGTGGCTCAGGATAATTTCCTGATAGAGGTCTTCCAGATTGTCCATGTCACTATGATTACGACTCAACCCTGTCTTGAGTATCATTTAATAGGGCAGTGCCCAACGGGGTCAGGAGGCTCACTTAACCCTCTTAGATCAAGGATTCAACCTTCTTAGGTCAGTGGCTTGCCCCTCTTAGATCCAGAGCAAAACCTGTTTCAAAGGTGGGGCGAAGCGTCCCGCTGAGCCGCGTTGTCCGATACCGTGAAATCCAACCCAATCGATTCGCTACAAAGCGGGAAGCTTGTTCGGGGATTTTTTTCGGACCACGCCGCTCGACAGAGACGTCTCGTCCCACCTCGCAAAGTCCGCTTTTTACGCATTTTTGTGGCAAACCGTTTTCTCCCTTCTCAACTCACCTCCCTTCCAACGGTATAAAAAGTGCCTCATCACCGGGGAACGAAATCAAAAGTCGATCGGATCCGGGACTCGATGTGGGCAGGCGGGATCGCGAACCCGCTTTCCGTCATTGAGCAGCTCACTTACCTGCTCTTCATCAAGCGGCTCGACGAACTCCACACCCTGCGGGAAAAGAAAGCCACACGCCTCGCTCCAGTCCCGCGCTTTTTCGGGCGAGCTCTGACCGCCCGCCCTCAGTGAACCCGGTAAAGGCTGGAATAAACAGAGCAAGCTATATGATTCACCCCATTTTTTCCTGAACCGCTCCTGAGGCATGTGGCGGCGAGCGCCAAGCGAGTGGATTGAGCTGCCACCCCATATGCGGCAACCCCATCGGCTCGCCCACTCGTTGGCACTCGCCGCCACGAGTCGTGAGCAACGAAGAGGAGTTCTCGCACAAAGGCACGAAGCCACAAAGGCGTGACTTCCGCAATTTACTCCTCTTGAGCGCGAGCTCAAAACGGCAATTCCTTCGTGCCTTTGTGGCTTCGTGCGAGGCCCCTCTCTCCATACCGTTTTACTCATTTGCTGCTAATTTGGGCTCCATTAGCAGCAAATTAGCAGCTAATCTCTAAAGGAGAACCGGCCGCCCACGTCAGCACACCAAGGGCATTGCCTATAACTCACCTTTTTAGGATTGTTAGAACGATAAGAGTTTGATACCCATGGATTCAACCGCTTTGCCCATGAACCCGCTACAGCTTCCCGTTTTCAAGCCGACTCTGCCAGCATGATAGAGATCGTCGATATATTAGGCAGAGCAGAAAGTGGGGTTTCAACGCGCCCCTTTCGGTGCCTTGGCGAAGACGATCAGCTCTACTACGTAAAACTGGGAAACGCCCGCCCTGACGGTCTCATCGGGGAATGGGTCGGCGGCCACTTGGCGAACCTGATGGGGCTACCGGTCGCTGATTTTTCCCTCGTTCACGTCGATGAAGAATTTTCAAAACATCTGAACGACGACTACCACGAACTCGGCAGCGGGATCGGATTTGGATCGGCTGCGGCGAAGGTTGGCTACCGAGACCTCCTCTACCTGGACATTTCAAGACTGGAACCCGATTTACTGGCTGAAGTGCTTATTTTCGATCTCTGGATTCAGAACGAAGACCGAAAACTCGGCCTCGCCGGCGGTAACCCGAACGCGCTCTTCGTTCCCCATCGAGAGGGCACGCCGCTCCTCCTCATTGATCACGATAGCGCTTTTGACGAAACCTTTAATACTGGCGCTTTTTTAAATGATCATTTCGCCCGGGATGCGGCCGCGCTCTGGCGGGACAAGGCAAGAAAAAGAGCCTGGACCGCAAAAGCCAAAAAGGCGCTTTCGAAACTACCTGAGATCTGGGCAACACTCCCCGATTCGTGGGCACATAACACTTTAGGAGAACGCCATGACGCGCTTGATATGAATGAGATTGAGGCGACCTTGGAGCAACCAATGAAGTATCCCAACACATTCTGGAAAGGAGTCGGACTCTGATGAAAAGAGCAGTCCGATATGCCACTGTCGAGGTGGTTCCGTATCCTCATTTGGGTGAATTCGTAATTGTAGGCGTCATCGCGATCAGCGAGGGCCGCCGTATCGCTCACCGTCTCCTCGATGCGCGAAAGACGACCCGGCTCACTCAATTTTTCCCCGAGATTGATCGCAAGGTATTCACCGAAGGATTGCGCGCGCTCCACGACGAACTGGATCGCCTCGCGATCGATATCAACGGTCAGGAGAATATCGAGGCAGCCTTGCAACTCGAAGGAAATGACGGAAATGCGATTTTTCAGATCCTGACGTCTGCCCGCGAAGGCATGTTGAGAATACGCGAGCGAGGTGTCGCGATGACCAGCGACATGGAAAGCTGGATTGACGATGCCTTCAAGCGGTTCGTTTTTCGAACCAACGAGGAGACCGCAACAGAAGTCGCCGAGATTGCGTTGACCAGTCAGGTTCGAGGGCTCTTGAAACAATGGAAGCTCAACAAGCTTTACCAACAGAGCCGAGTCGGTGAAGAACACTATCATGCGCTCTTCCCTTTTGCGTATACTCCCGAGGGAGAAAAGCTGCCGACGCGGGTCATTAAGCCTCTCTATCTCGCTCAGGATTCGCCAACACGTATCTTGGATCATGGGGATACCTGGCTGCAAAAAATCCGTCGGCTCCGACAGTTTAACTATTTGCCAGATCAGATTGTCTTTCCAGTGCAACTTCCAAAGTCCCTACCGGAGCACCAAGAAGCGGCCGATTTTTTGATTACTGATTTCAAGAAGGAAGGAATCGATATCGTAACCAATGACGACGTTACCAAACTTCGAAAACTCGTAAATATAGATCTAGCAGGAACGACAGGTCTCTTTTCCTGAATGGTAGCTGCGGCCCCAAACGATGCCTGAAGTCAGCAAAAACTTCGCTTTTCTCACCCGAGAATTCCCGAAGGAGGCCGCGAGCGCGACGCTCGCCGAATGCCACGCCAGGACGGATCCCCGCGGTTCGCTCTTTCATTGCCGCCACAGTCTTGAGAATTGGTTATCGTCTCTACCGCCTCGACCGCTCACTCACCCGTCCGCAAACAGGCAGCCTCGGGACCCTCGTTCACGAGCCGGACTTTAAGAAGCTCCTCCCGGAGTCGGTGTGGCAAAAGGTCGAACTGATTCGCGAAGCGGGGAACCTGGCGGTCCACGGGAAGAAAGATCCCACGCCCGAGAGAGCCCTCCACGTCGTGACGGAGCTTTACCATCTCTTTTACTGGGTAGGCCGAAACTACCTTCGCAAGGGAGCTGAGGAGCTGAAAGGCCACACTTACGATCCAGCGATTCCCGCCAACGCCGAAGCGGTCGCCGCGACGAGCCGGAGGGAGCTGCAGGCGCTCGAGGAAAAACTCGAGAAACAGGAGGATTCAGCACGGGAACGGGAAGCGGAATTGACCTCAACGATTGAGTCGCTCCAGAAGCAGATCGTGGAGATCAAAGCGGAGAACGCGGCGGTGGAAGACAACCACGACTACGGCGAAGCGGAGACTCGGAAATACCTGATCGACGAAAGTCTCCGCCTCGCAGGATGGAACCCCAAAGGGCCTAAGGTCGAGGAATACAAGGTCACCGGAATGCCCAACGCCAAGGGCTACGGCTTCGTCGACTATGTGCTCTGGGGCGATGACGACAAACCGCTCGCGGTGATCGAAGCGAAGCGCACCACTGCCGATCCGGAGAAAGGCCAGCAGCAGGCCAAACTCTACGCGGATTGCCTGGAGACGATGACCGGCCAGCGCCCCGTCATCTTTTACACGAACGGCTATCGGACCTCGATCTGGGACGATACTTTTTATCCTCCTCGCAGGGTTCAGGGGTTTTACAAAAAGGAGGATCTCCAGCGAATCATCCAGCGGCGCGACACGCGCAAAGAGCTCGACGTTTCCAAAGTCGATCCCGACATTGCGGGACGCTACTACCAGAAACGGGGCATCGGAAGTCTCTGCGGAGCCTTCGAGGAGCACCGGCGAAAGGGCTTACTCGTCATGGCGACAGGCACGGGCAAGACGCGGACGGCGATCGCGCTCGTCGATGTCCTGCAACGTGCCAACTGGGCGAAGCGGGTTCTTTTTCTCGCCGACCGAATCTCGCTCGTGAATCAGGCAGCGGGTGCTTTCAAGGAACATCTCCCTGACAGCAGCCCGGTGAACCTCGTCTCGGAAAAGAAAAAAGAGGGCCGCGTCTACATCTGCACCTACCCCACGATGATGGGGCTGATCAATGAGAGCAAATCCGGCGAGGCGCGCTTCGGTCCGGGGTATTTCGATCTCGTGATTATCGACGAAGCGCACCGGTCCGTTTATCAGAAATTCCGGAACATTTTTCACTACTTCGACAGTCTTCTCATCGGATTGACCGCGACTCCCCGGGATCAGGTCGATAAAAACACCTACAGCCTCTTCGATCTCGATGCCGGTGACCCAACGGACGCCTACGAACTGGACACGGCAGTGCAAGATGGATTCCTCGTTCCGCCGCGCGTGGAGCAGATTGATCTCAAGTTCCCGCGCAAAGGGATTCGCTACGACGAACTCCCGCCGGAGGAACAGGAGGAATGGGAAAGCCTCGATTGGGGAGATTCGGTCGATGACAATGGCCAATTGCCGAACGAGGTCAAAGCCGGAGCCGTGAACCGCTGGCTTTTCAACAAAGATACCGCGGATAAGGTGCTGCAGACCCTGATGGAACGCGGCCACAAAGTGGAAGCGGGTGACCGACTCGCTAAGACGATTATTTTTGCCCGGAATCACAAACACGCGCAGTTCATCGAGGCGCGATTCAATCACCACTATCCCGAGCACGCTGGACACTTTGCCCGTGTCATCGACAACTACGCGACCTACCCGCAGAGCCTGATCGATGAATTCAGTCTCAAGGACGAGGAGCCGCATCTCGCGATCTCGGTGGATATGTTGGACACCGGTATCGACATACCTGAAGTATTGAACCTCGTCTTTTTCAAGCCGATCTACTCAAAAGTAAAGTTCTGGCAGACTATCGGACGTGGCACTCGCCTCTGCCCTGATCTGTTCGCTCCGGGTGAAAATAAGAAGGACTTCCGGATCTTCGATTTCTGCGGCAACTTCGACTTTTTCAAAGAAAAGCCCGAGGGCATCGAAACGAGCGGTGGGGAAGCACTCGGGACTCGGCTTTTCCGCCTCCGCGTCGGCCTTCTCTCGGAGCTGAGAAAGAGCCCGGCACTGGACCCGGGAGGAAAGCTGGACGGCGCTATCGTCCAGCAACTTCATGGTGAAGTCTCCACGATGAACAAAGAGAACTTCATCGTGCGGATGGAGCTCGAATCTGTGGAAAAGTTCCGAAAAGAAGCGGCGTGGAAAAATCTTTCCCACACTGACATTTGCGCCCTCACCGAGCATCTCGCAACATTGCCAAGTGAAATTGAAACAGACGAAATCGAAGCCCGACTCTTTGACTTCACGGCTCTCAATCTTCAGGCGACCCTCGTGGAACGAAACACCGGTAATTTTGCAAAACTCAGGTCCCGGGTCATCGAAATGGCAGGCGAGCTGGAAGAAAAGACCGCCATTCCAGCCGTGAAAGCTCAACTAGCCTACCTCGCAGCGGTGCAAGCACCTGAGTTCTGGGAAGGGATTGATGTAAACATTCTCGAAGAATTGCGGGTGCGGCTTCGCGGGCTCATGCAGTTTTTCGACAAGAAAAAGCGAAAAATCGTCTACACGGACTTCGAAGACGAAGTGCAGGGCATCCGGGTGATGGAGGAATTTAATCCGCCTACCATGACTGGTGTCCAGTATAGGAAGAAAGTCGAAGCTTTCATCAAAACCCACTTGGGCCACATCGTCATTCAGAAGCTTCGGCAGGCGGATCCGCTCACGAAAATTGATCTCGATGAGCTAGAGCGAATGCTCAAGGAAGTCGGTGAAGATGAGGGAGAACGCCTCCTCAAGGGGCTCATCGCGCAGAGCGAAGCACCCTCGTTGGTGCATTTTTTCCGCTCGCTCGTCGGTCTCGATCAAAAGGCAGTACAGACTGCATTCAGTCAGTTTTTAGAAGACCGAAGTCTCTCGCCGCAGCAGATTCGTTTTATCGAGTTAGTCATTGAACAACTCACGGCCCGGGGCGTGATGGACGCATCGGCTCTATACGCTGCCCCGTTTGTTGGATTACACGACGGAGGCCCAGAAGCGCTCTTTGCGGGGAAAGACAAGATCGTTGAAGGGATCTTTGAGGCACTACGAGAATTGGAGCCCGATGACTATGTTGCGGGCTGAGAGCGTTTTCCACTTCTCCTGAAGATGAGGAGTAAGACTAGGAAAAAGAAAAAGAGCTTCTGAAAGATACCGGGAACAGGACTCGAACCTGCACACCTTGCGGCACTTGAACCTAAATCAAGCGTGTCTACCAATTTCACCATCCCGGCATTTCAGAGAATCGTAATCTGCCACGGAGATGACGGATGACAAGCACGGGGATTGAGAATGTTTACCCTCAAAAATCACTTCCGGCTTTTCTCGTAAGCCAGCATTTTCAACAACTCAGCGGCCATAGCATCGACCCGGGGACGCTCAGAACGAGAGCGGTCATTTGTCTCCCCGAGATCCTCACCGAGATGATAAAGCTGCCACGGAGTTCCAAATTTGGTGCCTTTGGGTTGCTCACGCCCACCCGATCCATCGCCGAGGACGAGCTTCCAGTCACCGTCACGAATCGCAAACATCCCGCTGCCGGAATGATTGACCACCGGAGCACGCTTGAATTTTCCCGGCTGCTCGTTGAACAATGGAACGAGACTGAAACTGTCAGGAGCAGCGAGATTTGCCGGAGGCAGTTTCGTCTTCGCGACCTCTGCGGCGGTAGCAAAAAGATCCGTATGACAAATGGGGACATCGCACTGACTTCCCGCTTTGATCACTTTCGGCCAGCGCACGAAGAACGGCACCCGATGGCCGGCCTCCCACACGTCTGCTTTCGTTCCACGCAAAAGCCCGTTCGCGGTGTGATTCCCTTCGTAGAAGGCCTGAACCGTTTCATCTTTCAGGTGATCGGCCTCGCTTTCATCGGTGAGTCGATACATGAATGACCCATTGTCGCTCGTGTAAAAAATGAGAGTGTTTTCGGCAATACCAGCCTCATCGACCGCATCAAGAACCTGCCCCACGGTCCAGTCGGCCTGCATCACAAAATCCCCGTAGGACCCCAGCCCCGATTTGCCGAGGAACCGAGGGTGCGGCATGACCGGTTTGTGAGGAGCTGAAAGCGGAAAGTAGAGAAAGAAGGGCTTCTCGTTTTTAGCATTCGCCTTGATGTCGTCAACTGAAGCCGCAGTGAGCTGATCGAGGCAATCAATGATCGAAAAATCCGAGCCGAGTTCTCCCTCTCGCAGATAGCCGGGGAATCCCTGCTTTGGCTGAGTGCGGTCTGGCTTCCCGGTGATTTTGCGGCCTTCAATGTAGACGTAGGGAGGGAAATCGAGCGACGCAGGAATCACGAGTGAGCGATCAAATCCGTGATCAATCGGCGTATCGTCCAGAGGTTTCGTCCAGTCCCATTCGCCCGCCTCATTTTTCTGAAATCCGAGGCCTAAGTGCCACTTTCCGATCACTGAGGTATGATAGCCATTCGACTGCAAGTGAGAAGCAACCGTGGCACGATCCTTTTCAATCAGAGGCTCTCCGTAGCCGTTGAGAACACCCGATTTCATTTTACTGCGCCAGCAATAACGACCTGTCAGGGTTGCATAACGAGTCGGCGTGCATACCGCCGAAGGACTGTGAGCATCGGTGAAGGACATCCCTTCTCCAGCGAGGCGATTAAGATTCGGAGTCGGAATTTTCGAATCCGGATTCAGCGCCTGCACGTCTCCGTAGCCCATATCATCCGCGAGAATGAAGATGATGTTCGGTCGTTCATCGGCAAAGACGACAGAAGCGAAAGTTAACGTAAAGAGAAGAAAGAATCGTGACATGGCGAAAACCTATAGGATGAGGATACCCGTCTTCAAGACTGGAAATTCAGCGATTTTGATGGGAACCTCCACTGTTTCCCACGCATGCCTGAACCTGTTACACTGAGCCGAAAATTCCTTTCCGATACCGGAGGTTGGAAAGAAATGAAAGAAGCGCGAGCCATCCACTCAGCGGGACGGGTCGATGGAGCCACTTTTGAAAAAGGGATTCTCGAGGGCAATGTTAAAGATCAGGGAAAGACGCTCAAAATCCGGGTTGTTTTCAATTCCCGCATCGATGTCGAAAATAAATGCCCGTGCTATCGCGCGCAACGTGACGGGATCATCTGCGCACATGCTCTCGCGGTGGGATTGGAATTTTTAGAGCCGGCCCGCAAGTCAAACCGATGGGACAGCGACGCTCCGGAAAAACCCACCGTAATCAAGCCGGCGCCAGTGAGTAAAGACTGGCCCAAGCTAATGGAACAGGGTGACGATGAGTCGACCCCGGCAACACTGCACCTCGTCCTGCCGCCGAAACTGCCTGACGTCTGGGCCAAAGGCCGCATCACGGTCGGTGTCGAAATCGAGATCGACAATGATCGGCGTCTTCTCAATTCCGTAGATGCCGCGACGAAGCTCTTTTTTGACACCTCGGACGCGACCCTTTACCGCGCACTCCAGCAACTTTCGCCGGAGGCAGTGCCGGGCATGATGATTAACAATGTCGACGAGTTCTCGACGCTGCTTGCCGCGATTCCCGGTCATCATGGCGTGACTCTGGGGAAAAAGACGGCGTTACGCATCTCTCACATCCCTTACCGGCCGAGGCTGGATCGGGGAGGAATCTTCAAACTGCGCCCGGTCTGGCCGGAGACCGTCCAACCGCTTATCGGCAGCAATAACGCGTGGGTTCTGAACGGAGACGATCTCCTCCAGCCCGTCGCCCACGGTCTCGCTCCCGAACTTCTCTCAGTGCTCATCTCAGGATTGAACCTCAATGCGGGTAATTTTCGAGACGCATTCGCCCAACTCGAACGGCACTTCGAAACAGGTAGCATTGAAACAGCGCGACCTCATTTCTCAGTAGAACTCAAACTTGAGGGTTCCCTCAACTACCTCGATGCGGAGCTCGCCTTCGGCTACGATAAGAAGATCATTCCCGCAGCAAAGGACAGGGAGGCGGTCTGGGAGGTCGACGGCGTTCTCCAACTCGCTGATCAGCGGCGCGAAAATGAGGTCATTGAAGAACTCGAATCAATCGGCTTCCAAAAGCGAAATAAGGAAGGCCGATTCGTCCTCAAAGACAAAAACAAAATTCTGCAATTTCTTGCCCACGGCTATCCCGTCTTTCAGCAACGCTGGAACATCGCCACCGGTGATCGATTTGCCCATGCCATTGATCAAGTAGAGCCCATCGAAGCGGCGATGGATTTCCGCCCGGGCGGCGAAGACTGGTTTGCAATGGAGGTGGGCTTTTCGACCCCTTCAGGCAAAGAAATTCCACGACAGGAGATCGAACGACTTCTCCAGATGGGGCAATCGAGCCAGCAAGTCAGAGGAGGAAAGATCACGGTCCTCAACACGGATCTTGCGGATCAGTTAGGCGAAATCATCAACGACTGCGATCCCGAGCAACTCCAGCCCGGCACTTATCGTATCGACCAGTCAAACGCCGGCTACCTCAAAGAAACCGCAAAGGACTACGGGTTCACCGCCAAAGGAGCGGTGCCCTGGCAAATTTCCGAAGAAAGCATCGAGTTCTACGATCTTTCCGATTCACTCGAGGAAACGCTTCGCCCCTATCAGCGCGAAGGTGTCGAATGGATGAAAGGACTTGCCTCGCAGGGCATGGGCGGAATTCTTGCCGATGACATGGGCCTCGGCAAGACCATCCAGACCCTATCATTCCTCTATTCAGTCGGTGGAAAAAGTCTCGTCGTATGCCCTTCATCGCTCGTTTTCAACTGGGTCGAAGAAGCTGCCAAATTTGTTCCCGAGCTCAAAGCCGTAGCGATCCACGGACCGAACCGGGCGAAGACGCTCGAAGCGCATGGAGACGCTGATATCATCGTAACAAGTTACGCGCTCCTCCGCCGCGACGAGGCCTTGTATCAGAAACGCGAATTTGATGTCGTCATTCTTGATGAAGCGCAGCACATCAAAAATCCCGAAGCGAAGATCAGTAAGGCAGCCCATCGACTCCCCGGGACCTATCGCTTCGCTCTGACAGGCACACCGATTGAGAACTCAGTTCGCGATCTTTGGTCGATCAGTGAGTTTGCGCTTCCCGGCTACCTCGGAAATCGAAAAGATTTCGGAGAACGATTCGAAAAACCACTTTCGACGAGCGACGCTCCTGACTCTGTCAAATCGCGCCTCCACCGCCGCTTGAGCCCCGTGATTCTGCGGCGGCTCAAATCGGAGGTCGCGAAAGATCTCCCGGAGAAATTGGAGCAAATCATCTACTGCGATCTCAAGCCCACTCAGCAGGAAGTCTACACAAAGCTTCTCCAGGAAAGCAAAACCAGCCTGCTCAATACCGAAGGAGGCAAAAAACGAATGCTGGCCCTCACCGCGCTGCTTCGTCTCCGTCAAACCTGTTGCGACCTGCGTCTCCTCGGGATGCAGGATATTGCCGAAGAAGATGCCTCGATCAAAGCGGATACCCTTTCCGAGTTGCTTGATGAAGCGATCGAGGGAGGGCACCGCGTCCTTGTCTTCAGCCAGTTTGTTGAAATGCTGCAACTCCTTGTTCCGCAGTTACTCGAAAAACAAGTCGACTATTGTTATCTGGACGGGAAGACGAAAAACCGTGGCGATGTCGTGAATCGTTTCCAGACAAAAGACATTCCCGTCTTTCTCATCAGCCTGAAGGCCGGCGGCGTCGGACTCAACCTAACCGGAGCCGATACCGTGATCCATGTCGACCCCTGGTGGAATCCCGCAGTGGAGGCCCAGGCAACTGACCGGGCGCATCGAATCGGACAAACGCGGGTCGTCACGAGCTACAAGCTTATCACTCGCAATACCGTCGAGGAGAAGATTTTGAAATTACAGAACCGCAAAAGGGAGATGATGGAATCCCTCCTCGCCGATGCAGGTGACGCGAGCATGAGCGAGGGGGAATTGATGAGCTTGTTTGAGTAGAGATAGACGAAAAAAGCAGCGAATAAAATTCGCTGCTTGATCCATCGTCGGAACGACATTCGTTCCCGCTTCTTTTCTGCCCTATTCGGCCTATTGAGCCTATTGAGCCGCTCCTGCGCCCCGCACTGGAACAGGCTTGCCCGCTTTAGCCGCTTGCGGAGTCTCGGCCGAACTACTCGGAGCGAGCGGTTTAACTGCTTTGAGATACTTGAAGAGGTCACTGTCGGTCGTCAGGACCACGGTGCTGCCATCCAGCATTCCCTGGTACAGCTCCATTGTCCTCGTAAACTCATAAAAATCAGCGGCATCTGGCGATTGGTCATAAGCAGCCGCGTAAATTTCTGTCGCGGTTGCATCAGCCTCGCCTTTCAAGGTCTCCACTTTTTTGTAAGCTTCAGACTCGATTTCGCGAAGATCCTTCTCCATATCTCCGAGAATTTTTGCCGCTTCACCTTCTCCCTCAGAACGAAATCGCTCAGCAATCTGCTGACGCTCGGAAATCATCCGCTCGTAGATTCGCTCCTGGACGCTCTGATTGTAATTGATTCGCTTAATACGGACATCGAGCAGCTCGATTCCGAACTCTCCGAGTTTCGCCTTGGCAGTTTCCAAGATGTCTTTCTCGAGGGCGAGACGACCGCGACGAATCGGGATGAGTTGTCCAATTGAACCGGTTAGATCCGCTCCAGCGATCTCTTCCTCAACCTGAGGCTTACGGTCCTTGGTCGTACGAACCACTTCGATCAGCTCGTGCTTCGCGATCGAATTACGGAGCTCCGAACCGAGGATATCATCGAGCCTCGAAAGAGCACTTCGCTCATCCTTCAGCTTCTGAAAATAGCGCAAGGGATCGACGATCGCCCAACGAGCATAGGTATCGACACGAATATAAGTCTTATCTTTCGTCGGCATCTCCGTAGCGGGACCGTCCCACTCCAAAATTCGCTTATCGAAAGAATTCACCTTGTGAAGAAAAGGAATCTTAAACTTCAACCCAGGCTCGACGATGGGGTCTCCAATCGGCTCTCCAAACTTCGTGATAATGACCTGCTCGGTCTCGGTGACGGTGTAAATGGCGCCGGAAGCAACCATGAGAATCGCGACGACAAAGATCGCTACAAAACATCCAAATCCTGTTTTTTTCATAAGTGTAAATTGGGTAAAAAATTATCGAGCAGCGGGAACAGAAGGAGCTGCTTGCTGGAGGGGTAAAAAGGGAAGCACCTGACTGGCGCCTTCATCGAGAATGACTTTATTCCCGAGACGGGGCATAACGACTTCCATGGTTTCCAAATAAATTCTTCGTCGAGTTACTTCGGGCGCCTTCTGATATTCCGCGTAGAGCGAGTTAAATTTGGCAACATCACCCTCGGCTTCGTTGATTCGCTGGGTCGCGTAACCTTCCGCCTCACTGACTGTTTTCTCGGCCTCACCACCCGCCTTGGGAACGGCCCGATTGTATTCGCCATTGGCAATGTTGATCGACTTCTCCTTCTCCTGCTGCGCTTGGTTGACTTCATTGAAGGAAACTTGAACCGGCTGCGGTGGATTGACATTTTTCAACTGAACCTGGTCGATTGAAATTCCCAGCTCATAAAGATCTACGAGAACCTTCAGCTTGAGGTTGCACTCAGATTCGATCTCCTGACGACCCACCGTGATGACTTCATCTACGGTGCGGTCCCCGACGACCTCGCGCATGACCGACTCACTCGCGTCACGGAGCGTGTCATCTGCGTTGCGAACTTTGAACAAATAGTTTTCCGGCTGGGTGATGCGATACTGAATGACCCACTCGACGAGTGCCGAATTGAGATCACCCGTGACCATATTCTTTTCCATATCCATCTCTTGTGACGAAGTCCACTGGCTCGCGTTCCCTCCGCCGGGGGTGCCGAAACCGAATTCCTGTTTCTGCTGACGACGAACGGGGACCGTCATGACCTGATCGATTCCAAAGGGAAGTTTAAAATGGAGCCCCGGATCGACCGTTTGAGTGTTTTTCCCAAAGCGGAGAACGACTCCGGCCTCATCAGCCTGAACCGTGTAAAAACAGCTGAAGGCTGCCACCACAAGAATCAGGGCCAGCGGCCCAAAAATAATCATTTTCCCGAACGACGCGGGCAACTTCAGTTCCACTATCTCATTTCCAACTTGTATGCGCATGATTTTAGCCTACGCGGCAAATCTTTGCTATGCCAGTTACAAAAAAGGAATGATTTTCCATTTTTCCACTTTGACGATTTTTCAGGGGTCGAGTCTTGCTCCCTCCAACAAATCAGTCGCGCTCTATCCCAAGGTTACTTTACGAGAAAACCAAGTTTCGAGAGTCTAAACCGGATTGCAGCTGATTCTTTTTCTCTATCCTCCTGAAGAGAAACGCCAAGCCCTCACCCTCAGAGAGTTGCCTGTCGTGATGGGAATCCTTTCCGCTCTCCTCGCGATGACGGTTCCCGGCGACTTTCGTAGCGCCGCTTCCGAAAAACGGCACTCGACGAAATAAAAGCGCCTCTCGAATATGGCCGCAGTGAAGCGAGCCTCGGAAGTCTACGACGGATTGCGAACTAAAGTGCCCCCGGCGAGGAACCTACTGCCCCCGGATCGCAGCAATGACACGAACACTGTCGGCGACGGCTTTGACATTGTGAACACGAAAGATATTTACCTGAGCGACGAGACCTCGGACGAGGCACGCAATCGTTCCCGCGTCACGCTCCGCAGGACTTTCGATTCCAAGGACATCTCCAATGACGGTCTTTCGTGAAATCGGAAGGAGAATGGGTAAATCGAACTGAGTAAGCCTTTCCGCTTCCCGATAGATCGCAAGGTTGTCCTCGCACTGCTTCGCGAAATCAATTCCCGGATCAATAATGATCTGATCGTCGCTCAGGCCGATTTTTTGAACCCGCTTGAGGCGATCGTCAAAAAAGGATTCCATTTCTCGCCAAAGATCCTCATAGCGTTGCTCCGTGTGCGGAACTTTCGGCTCGCCCACGGTGTGCATGATGAGAAGGCAACTGTTGTATTCGAAGCACAACTTCGCGTTCGTATCTTCAACCAACCCGCCAATGTCATTGATGATATCACAACGACCGGTCTGCAAAACTGCTTCGACAACAGGTGGGCGCCAGGTATTGATCGAAAGCAACGGTGGCCAAATTTGAAGTTCATCGCGAGGGGCAATCAAGGCACAAGCTTCTGCAAATCGCCCGATGAAAGGAATCAAACGATTCACTTCACGCTCCACCGCAATCGCCTCTCGATTCGTTCGTGCACTCTCAGCTCCAACGTCGATGATATCGGCGCCCTCCTGCGCCATTCTAACCGCCTGTTCCAAAGCGACATCCACGTCAAGCGTCCCATCGCCCGAGAAGGAGTCATCGTTAATATTCACGATCCCCATGACGCGGGGGAAAGTGAGTATTTCGTCACGCCTCATTACCGCTTCGCCCCCTCTCTCAACTTTGTTTGAGGCGCATCCGCACTCGCCGCAATTTTCACGTGCTTCGTTAAAGCGATCTTCAGTTCTTCAACCCGGCTCGCAAGACTCGCTTCGAGCTCGCCTTTCGAAAGGTCGTTCTGCTCTTTGGGATCCTTCTTCACATGAAAAAGCCGCCCGTCAGAATAGAGCTTTATCTTGGCATCGCGCACATGCTGAGACGCCTTTTGCCGAATCCCGTCTCGATGGTACCAGCAATAGATGTAATCTTTCTCCCGCGAGCCAGCCCCGGTCAGAGTCGGCATCAAACTGACGCCGTCCAAATTCAGTTTCTCAGGCAACGCAGCTCCTGACGCTTCCACAAAGGTTGGAAACATATCAGAAAGATCGACAAGTTCTTCGCTGACCGAGCCCGCCTCAATCGTTCCCGGCCAATTAGCGACGAATGGAACGTGCGTGCCACCGTCTTTCGGATTTCCTTTGCCGCCGCGATAGTTCTTTCCGTTGAACTGCGAAACAATCTCCGTCGCGGTTCCATTGTCACCTGTAAAAATGACGAGGGTGTCCTCTCTGAGCCCTAATCCCTCCAAACTCGCGACCACTTTACCAACCATCTTGTCCGTGTATTTCACATCGTCGGCCCAGTATTTCTGAGTTCTAAACCCACCCGGCTCATTCTTTTCATCCCGCCACATCGTGGGATCCCAATCCTCGCTATCGGGAGTCGGGACAAACGGCCAGTGAGGGGCAATCATCGGGTAGTAAACGAAAAACGGCTTCTCTTTATCCCTATTCTCCAGATAAGCGTCGATATAATCAGTCATCAGATCGGGCCCGAATTCGCCATTTTTGAAATCCTTTTCGATACCGTCGATTTCGAGACCGGGGTTTGGATAGCGGCTCGGGCGGCGCGTCAGCTGCCAGAGGCTGAATTTCTCAAAACCAAATTTTACTGGTGCTTCCATCCCCCCGCTGAGCTGCCATTTCCCGACAATACAGGTTTGGTATCCGGCCTCTTTGAGAACCTGCCCGAAAGTAATCGCCTTGGAATCAAGAATGCCGAATTTGATGTAATTCCGGCTGTTATGGATCCCTGTCATCAGGGTCACCCTTGAGGGGGTGCAGATCGGCTGAGCATGGGCATTGACGAAACGCATCCCCCCTGCCGCGAGCGCGTCGATGTTCGGGGTCTCATACATCTCGCTGCCGTTCGCTCCGATGCATTCGTAGCCGAGATCATCGGCCATGATCATGACTATATTGGGCCGGTCTTCGCCAAATCCCGAAAGACTCAGCGCACTGGAAAAAAATAAAGCAAAAATCGCATGCTTGAAAAAAACCATAAACTGAGTGGATGAAAATTCGACTCCTGAAGCAACGCTAAAAGGAAAAATGAGAAAACTTTTCCCGACGAATAGACTTGCCAATCCCGCGCCCCCCGCGATCAAACGATCCGAACACTTCGCTTTTTATTCAGTTTAAGAACCTGTCCCGCAGCCAACGCCGGTTCTGCTTTTGGATCCGTCATCTTCTCGCCATCGATCTGAATACTTCCCTGCTCGATGAGACGACGAACGTCTCCACCGGATTTAGGCTCTTCAATCGCGGCAAATGCAGCCTGCACGACTCCGAGCAAATCTTTGCGATCTCCGGGAAGAGAAAACTCAGGCAATTCGACTTCCTCAAGATTACCGCGGTTATTCCAATTGAAAACAGCCTGCTCGGCGGCTTCAGCAGAGTGATAACGGGTCACAATCTTCGCAGCGAGCGCCTTCTTCGCCTCCAAAGGATGAGCGTCTTCCGGGATTTCCTCTCCCAACAAGAGTTCTGAGTAACGGCTCATGAGATCATCAGAGATGCTCATGATTTTGCCAAACATCTCACCGGCCGCCTCAGAGATTCCGACATAGTTGTGAAGACTTTTACTCATCTTCTGAATACCGTCGAGACCTTCGAGGATGGGCAGACACATCACGACCTGAGGCTCCATGCCCTCGTTCTTCTGCATGTCGCGGCCGACAAGAATATTGAATAGCTGATCGGTTCCGCCCAGTTCAACATCGGCACGAACTTCCACCGAGTCCCAGCCCTGAACGATCGGGTACTGAATCTCGTGAAGTCGAACTTCTTGGTCGTTCGCGATGCGGTTTTTGAAATCTTCACGTTGCAACATCTGCTGCATGGTGACGCGAGCGTTGAGCTGAATCACATCGCTGAACGACATCTTGTTGAACCACTCGCCATTGAAAACGACCTCGGTCTTATCTTTGTCGAGGATGCGAAAGGCCTGCTCGGTGTAGGTTTCTGCGTTGGCAAGAATGTCTTCACGCGAAAGAGGCGGACGGGTCTTGGATCGCCCTGTCGGGTCACCGATCTGAGCGGTGAAATCTCCGATAATCAGTACGGCCTCATGACCAAGCTCCTGAAACTGCCTCAATTTTTCAAGAACAACACTGTGCCCGAGATGCAAATCCGGTGAGGTCGGATCGACTCCGAGTTTGACGCGAAGCGGTAGACCGCGCTGCAACTTCTTTAAAAGTTCCTTTTCGCTGATCAGGTTCGCGACTCCGCGAGTGAGAATGGTAAGCTGTTCTTCCGGTGACATCATGGCCTTGGGCTCCCTCGATAGGAGGGCCGCAAGAAACATGTCGAGTGGCTTCGGATCAAGCTTCTTCTTCAGGAGTCTCTTCTTTCTCAAGACCGAATTTCTCGCGATAAATAACCGGAGCAATATCAAAAACCGCCTCGAACTGCTTTGCGAACTCTCCTGTCGCAGTGCATCCGAGCCTCTTCGAGATGCGACGGGGCTCTTCGCGACTCGTAAGAAGATGACAAGCGCCATAAAAAACACAGCCTGTTGAACGAAGAAAATCTACGGACAATTCGTCGGCGGAGACTGGTAATCGTCAATGAGATAAAAATGTGTGAGACGCACGGGCGAGCGACCCGAATTCTCGATACGATTTCATCCTATCGCAGAACTTTTGAAAAACAGACCCATCGCTCGGCAGGTGGATATCCGGTTGGTCGTTTAAGGAACAATTTCAGGCACTGAAATGATCGAACACTTCCGGATAAGTAACGCTCACTAATGAGAGACCATCCGGGGGAGCACAAAAAGGCGCTTTTTCACCTGATGCAACCCCTTCAAGAAGCCTCCTCATCTCGGCACGGGAAATCCTACCATTCATACAATATACAGCGGATCCGACAAGGAAACGTACCATTTTATAAAGAAATCCATTCCCGCGAAACCTCAAGAGCAGCACTTCGTCATCAGAATCCGTCACCTCAGCGAGAAAAACGGTTCGATTCGCGTCGCGATCAGCATCATGTCCGTCATTACGATTCGCTGAAAAAGCACGGAAATCGTGGGTTCCCTCGTAGAGGGCGAGCACTTCGCCAAGGACCTCAAAATCGGGAGATTTCCTTTGATGCCATGCAAGCCCCACGAGCAGCGGTGACATCACATCCGAAGTCGCGATACGGTAGTGATATTCTTTTTCCAAAGCGGAAAAACGAGCGTGAAACTCAGGACTCGCCTCGCTACAGGACATAATCCGAATCGTCTTCGGCAGTGTTGAATTCAAAGCTCGCTGCCATTCTCCGGAATTCATTCTCCAGGACGCCGGCACGTCGAAGTGGGCAACCTGCCCGACCGCGCTGACACCTGCATCGGTCCGTCCCGAACCGTGCACGCCCATAACAGCTGGGCAAACAGACTTCAGAGCCGCCTCTATCAGATCCTGAATCGTGTCGCCGCTGACTTGGCTTTGCCACCCCGAATACGGCCGCCCGTCGTAGGCAACGTCGATTCGAAAGCGTTTTTGATCTGAGTCGGGCTGATCCATTGGCGACCAGCTTAAGAGACTGTTGAAACGTTGCCAAACGTGAACTTCTGCGATCTATTGCGGGGTGTTAAAGAAACCGGTATATTTTGATGTCAAACAACATCTGAAGGAGTGGCATCAGCTTGGCCTTCCGATCTTTATTGTCGTTGCCGCTGTCGGTCTCGTCGCTTTTCTCATCACCCGTTCAAACGAGGAGGCCGAAAAAACCGCCCTCGACGAGGCCAGTCAGGCCCGCATTGGTCTGCTTGCCGTCAGCGCCGAGAGCCTTTTTGATCCCGCCTTCGCGATTGCCTCGCCCGTCGAAATGGTCTCGGCACCGACTGCAGATCGATTCGACTACCCCGTTGGCAGCAGACACGGAGCGCTCACTTACAACGCGCAGCCATTTCTCACGAACAAGCACCTTGGCGACGACCTCAACGGCATTGGTGGTCAGAATTCGGATCTTGGTGACCCCGTATTCGCCGTCTCTGATGGTGTCGTCGTTTTTGCAGGCTGGCCATCTGACGGCTGGGGCAATGTCGTCATTTTGCTACACGAACTCGAAAATGGACGCCTCATCGAATCCTTCTACGCCCATCTCGACTCGATCCATGTGCCCGTTGGAAAACAGCTCCGACGTGGAGACCAACTGGGAACAATAGGAAATGCAGACGGTCGCTATCTAGCTCACCTCCATTTTGAACTAAGGCGCTACTCCAGCCTCGATGTCGGGGCCGGCTACGCCGAAACGAAACAAGGCCGCCTTTCCGGAGAAGCCTCGCTTTTAAAATGGCGAAATCGTCGGGACGATCAACTCGCATCGCCCGCGACAGGTCCGGCCCTCGAACCCGGGAGTCTTAATCTCGAGGTAAACGAGCCAAACGGCAGCGACTCCTGATTTCCGATGGATCCTGTCATCATCATTGTAGCGACGACACTCTTCGCTGCCGCTTTTCTTCAGTCGGCTACCGGCTTCGGGATGGCGCTTGTGCTCATGGCGATTCTCCCCATGGTCATCACCGTGGAGGAAGCCTCAGCCTTCACTTCGCTCGGTTCCATGATCGTGACCGTTTTCGTGATCCTCGCAAATCGCTCCGGACTCTCCTTCCGCGACGCAGGACCTCTCGTCCTCGGAATGTGTATCGGCATCCCCGTCGGCTTCTTCGGACTGCGCATGCTCGATGGGGAATTCATCATTCGCATTCTCGGTCTCGTCCTCATCATTATCACCGTGGCCGAGTTTTTACAGAACCGCATCAAACGCCTCGCCATTCCCGAAAAGAGCGGAACCGCGTTCGGCTTCGTCGGTGGAGTCCTCGCGGGCTCCTTCAATGTCGGAGGTCCCCCCCTCGTCGTCTATGCCTACTCTCGCGGATGGGCAAAGGTCACCAGTGTCGCCGTTTTACAAACCGCATTCCTCGCTGGCGGTATCATCCGAAACGGATTCGTCGCCGGGACAGGTGAATTCACACCAGCGCTCCTGAAAATGATCGCGATCTCAATGCCCACTGCTGTTTTGGCAGTTTGGTTAGGAAAAAAGACCCTCGACCGGATGCCACGGGATCAGCTCAAAAAAGTTGTCTTCGGAATGATTTTTCTGATCGGACTTCGCTACTTGATACTCGGCTGAGCATCAGTCTCTCCGAACGCTTCCTCGTAGAGGTAGATCTGACCGAGCGTAAGCCAGGCACAGGCGACAAAAACGCCGACATAGAGCGCGATCAACCCGAGCGTCGAGAGGAGCATCGCAACGAGCAAGAGAAGCACGAATTTAATCCAGTGCCGCTTTGTCGCCTGCCATCCCAATGAAATGGCCTCACCGGCATTCAAGTTGCCATCCATAATCAAGAGCACTGCAAAATAGCCAATCTGATTGACGAGAGCCAAGGGGATCAAAAAAACGATCACGAAAATGAAGATTATCAAAGTCATCAAAGCGACTGCGATCGGTTCAGGAGCATCATCAAAAGCCGAGCCTTCTACCACCGAAATAAGACCAACACAGCCACCCACACACGCGATACCGATAACAAGGACGATCAACATCGCCATCCCAACAATAGCCAGGTTCGCGAGGGCAAGTGGGCCGAACTGCCTGCGAAACCCTTCAAACAAAAGATCCATTTCCGCCGGCTCCCCTCTCTTCCTCAAAAGAGCATACCACGAGTATCCTGCCATAAGCGGAAAGATCAGAAAGAAGGCCGTTACTCCGAGCTGGGAGACGAGTCCCAAAATCAAATACATGATCGCAAAAAAGCCAACGAATGGCCAAAAGTCCGAACACATCAATCGCCAGCCCTGCCCGAGGGTTTTCCGAATTCCGAAATCATAATTGAAATTGAACGAGATCTCGCGAGGGACAAAAGCAGCTTTCGCGCGCAAAACAGGAGGAAGTCTCGGCGGCGCAGCAATCGAACCGGCTGAAGAATTCGAATGACACAGCTCGCTCTCGCGAAACGGAATCCAATCGGCGAAGCCGTCACGCCATACGAGGGTCTCCCCGACGACAGCTCCTAACGCATTTTGTTCGAGAAGGAACTCAGCCGTAAGAGGCCCTTTTCGCTCGCGATTGTCTTCGTAGAACCAGATTGCCTCACTCATGTCAAAAAGTGTGCCCCATTCGCGGGAGCGGTGCAATCAATCAAACGGGTTCACCCGAACCCCCTCGTTGCCAAAAGATTAAGTCAATGAAAACCACCCACGCGACAAGGCCAACGAGACTGATCGCATTGCCGCTGAATTTCTCTTTCACTCTTTCAAAGGTGAAGAGAAATAGTATGAGGTAGCCAGTGACGTAAGCGGCACTCTCGAACAGAATTTGAACAAAATTCTGCCGATCCCTTCTCCGACGATGTATCTCAATGGCATCCTAAGCTCCCGTGAAAAACATTCCGGCGATACTCGCCGTGAGCAAACTGGCGATCGTCCCGCCTATCATTGCCTTAAATCCTAAGGCCGCAAGATCGCCCCGCCGCTCCGGCGCCAGCGCACCGATCCCGCCGATTTGAATTCCAATTGAGCTGAAATTCGCAAACCCGCATAAAGCGAAAGTCGCGAGAAAAACCGTTTTCGGATCAAGACTTCCCGCACCCTCGAGCTCCCCGAGCTGGAGGTAGGCGATGAATTCGTTCGAAACCAAACGCGTCCCGAGGAGCTGCCCGAGTTCGAGGTAATCTCCCGGTGCCGCTCCAATCGCAGCAGCGACCGGAGCAAAGATAAATCCCAAGACCGCTTCAAACGACAAACCGGAAAAGACACCACCACTCCATCGCGAAATGAGGCCGTCGAGAACACCCATAGCACCTTCCTCTTCCCCTGCCCCGAGTGAACCAAACCATCCGAGGATCGTATTAAAGAGCGCAATCACCGCGACGAATACAATCAACATCGCTGCGACATTGAGCGCTAACTTAAGCCCCTCCGTCGTTCCCCGTGCGAGGGCATCGAGCGCGTTTCGTCCGTGCTTTTCCTTGGGAACGAATAAATCTTCCCGTATCGCTTCCTCCTCGGGAACAAGTATTTTCGCGACTAACAAAGCAGCCGGAGCATTCATCATCGATGCCGTGAGAAGTTGCCTAGCAACACGCAGCTGGGCCTCCGTATCATCGCCTCCAAGCGTGACGACATAGAGCCCAAACACGGTACCGGCAATCGTCGCCATTCCGCCCGTCATTAAAGCCATGAGCTCAGAACGCGTCATCGTCGCGATATACGGCTTCACGATAAGCGGCGCCTCGGTCTGCCCAACAAACACATTTGCCGCCGTCGCGAGACTTTCCGCTCCGGACAATCGCATCAACCGTTTCATGACCCAGGCGAATCCGAAAACGATCCACTGCAAGACACCAAGATAGTAAAGCAAAGACGTCAGCGCTGCGACAAAGAGAATCGTCGGAAGGACCTTGAAGGCAAAGCCATAGCGGCTCGCGTCAACCAACTCACCGAACATGAATCTTGCTCCAACGTCACTAAACCCTAACAAAGAAACAAATCCTTGCGATGCCCATCCGACCACTTCGCCAAATGGAGTTCGTAAAATCAATACTGCAAGAATCGCCTGAAGTGCAATCCCTCCGGCAACAAGGCGCCAGTTCACCGATTTCCGTTTACTACTGAACAGCAAACAAATCCCGAGCAGAAAGACCACGCCGATGAGACCACGAAGAATGTTGCCGGGTTCCATATTTTTTAAAACTCGATCTCCTCATCGCTTCGCGCCGACTTCAGGCAGGCATCGAGAACAATCTGAGTTTTGAGAGAAATGTCAGGCCAATGCGGATCCGGCTTTCCCGCGAGAACGAGTTTACCAAATTGGCGAAACAACTTCGTCTCCTGAGAGGTCGCATGACTATCGGAATACTCGTTCACCGAAACGCGACGGGAATGGCGCTCCATATGAAATTGACACACATCAACCTCAAAATGGGCTTGCTCGACATCAAACCCCACCTCGGGACCGAAATAGGGCAACACAAAATCGTTCATCGTGATGTGCCCCTTCGTTCCACTGATGTTGACCCATTGCTGATGCTCCGCTTCAAAGGAGCAATAGAGCGATGCCGTGACGCCACTGGCAAAAATGAGTTCTGCTGAGAGCGTCACAGGAACTCCATCTGAACTGCCTTCCTCCCCGGACTGCCGGATCATCCGGGCTCGCAGGCGAGTCGGCATTTCGTAATTCAGCGTCCAGAGAATGATGCGAACGCAATACCACCCGAGATCGCCGAGGCTCCCCAGTGGCTCCATGTCGGATTGCATCCGAATATTTTCCTCAAAATTGTCCGGAGCAAGGAAACTGAACTGCGTTGCGATACGCTTAATTTCGCCGACCGCTTCGCCGCGATCCAACTCAGCCCACAACGCCGGCATCCGATCGCTGTGCATGAACATGACCCCGTCCATAAATTGCACCCCGGCCTCCTCACATGCCGCTATGATTTCGCGAACCGCTTCGGCATCAACCCCGCAAGGCTTCTCGCACAGGACATGCTTTCCCGCCTTCGCAGCCGCGATCGCATACTCTTTCCTCACGCCCGTCGGGAGAGGAATGTAAACGGCATCGATGTCATCCGCCTCGATAATCTTGTCGTATCCGCCGATAGGCCGCGGTCGTGGATCATGTGCGACCTGACTCTGATTTTCGGCAATGTACTGAGCGGCCCGTTCTTCGGTCCGACTGGCAACCGCGACGAGCTGGCCATTCCCACTCTTGAGAATTGCCTGCCAATTCTTCCGGGCAATTCCCGCTGTTCCCATGATGCCCCAACGGACGACTTTTTTGCTCATAAAATGAAATTTAATAGGGTTGGGCCGCGGATCTAAGAGGGTTAGATCGTCGACTGAACCGCGTTAAGAGGCCAAGGTTTAAACCAAATCGCCTTCCGAATGCAAGCAACGAACTCCAGTAGCCTAATAAAGCGCCCTCCCCGTCAAGCATGAGAGCTTACAAACCCAGTCCGGAAAATTACCCCGAAAAATTGTTTTATCCCGAATCTTTCAATTAGAAAAAAACGGTGAGGCTCACGCCACCGTGGAGGGTGACCGAATGTTCCCAAATCTGCCGTAGCACCGAGATCAAGCTTATCCCGAACGCCGCGAGGATTTGGCCCGCGCAAGTTGCCGCCTTCAGAAAGGCACTACCCAAAACACTAAAACAAGACTCACCTTACCAGTCAGTCACATAAAAAACGAGAGGGAGCGCACGAACGAATCAGGCCTTTGAGAAAAGGCACATTTTTTTCAAGTGCTGACGTCTAAATCTTTCTCTTTCAACGAAAATTGATGCGAACACCGCGAGAACGCCATCCTTTCGTTATCTCTCCTTCCATCTCGTCCCAGGTTCTTCCGGCGAGCAGCGGCTCGTACATTTCGGGAACCGTTTTCCCTTCCTTCAATCCTTTGAGGAAGTTCTTGATGTTCGCGGCGTCCTTGTCTCCATCCATGTGAAAATAATAGTAAACGACCAAGGCTCCGAGGCCGTAGTTGAGCTGCGCATTAGCGACAAAAGAGCCGTAGTCCTGCGTGAAAAATTCATTCAAATCCGGAGCGCTGAATTCTTCTCCGAGAGCTCGCCCCCCGCGATCGTCCTCACCATAGGCAGTCACCTGTGCCTTGAGCTTCTGGAGATCATCGACATTGAATTTTCCTGAACGGTAGCCGCTGTTCGCGATGTATTCAGCGAGCCCTTCGGTGAACCAGCCACGGGAACCGACGCGATAATATTCTTTGTCTGTGAGCTGGTGAGTGATCTCGTGAGAGAGCGTCGTATTCTCCTCTTTATAATCAACGCTGTAACTGCTTCCCACTTTCTTCACACCGAGGCTGGTGAGAGGAACGAGAATATCTCCCTCCCCTCCACTTGAAATGTAGACCCCCGCAGAATTCGGAGGGCCGCCTTTCGAGATGTAGGCATCTTTGGTCTCGAAAAGATAAATCTTGTGCCGCTCTTCCCTAAACGGTTTCACCATGCCGATTGGAAGCTCCCGGCAAAATTGATTCGTCGCTTCAAAAAGGAGTGAAAAACGTTTCACAACGGAAGTATTCAGATTCACATCGCAAATGAACTCATAATGCTCACTCGCGTAAACGAACTCTGATCTACCGGCAGTTCCGCCCAATTCTTCAATCTCCTGACCAATATCAGCGGAAATAGTCTTGGGCCAATCGCCATCCCAATTGGGCTTTATTTTGGAATCATTTGCCGTATCTGCCGGGGCACCCTCGCTCCACTCTTTAATGAAGATCTGATCATCCTCGGAAAGGTTCGCAATCTTTACCTCAAAACTTCGCCCGCTCACATTGAGAACGGCCTTCCCCTCTGATACGTCGACCAGCTCTGCCGAAATCGTTTTTCCGGCGCTGTTAGTCCAGTCGCGCCCTTCAGCTTTCAGGACAGGCGTGAGGCCACAGACTGCGAGGAAGAGAATCGAATGCTGAATTTTCATCGGCACGAGTGTATGAGTATTTAATTTTCTGGGCAAGCCTTATACCCGCCCTCTCCGATCCGTATTCATGAATCCCCGCGAAGCCCTGCAAACCCATTTTGGCCATGACCAGTTTCGTGATGGTCAGGAGGCGGTCATCAAGATTCTTCTCGAAGGCCGTTCCGCTCTCGCACTGTTTCCGACAGGAGCAGGGAAGAGCCTTTGCTACCAACTTCCAGCACTGCTTTTTGAGGGGCTCACTTTGGTTGTATCTCCCCTTATCGCCTTGATGAAGGATCAGGTCGAATCACTCCAGGCCCGAAATATCCTTGCCGCGCGATTAGACTCCACGATCGAACAGGAAGAGGTCGGGCAAATTTACGAAGCAATGGAGAACGGCTCCTTGAAACTGCTCTATGTGGCACCTGAACGACTCGCAAATGAAGGCTTCATTCGCAAACTGCGGCGATGTCGAATCTCTCTACTCGCCGTCGATGAAGCACACTGCATCTCGGAATGGGGCCACAATTTTCGCCCTGACTATCTCAAACTCGCAAATCTCGCGAGCGATTTATCCGTCGAAAGAATTCTCGCTCTCACCGCAACGGCAACGCCGAAGGTAGCTGAGCAAATTCGGGAACGTTTTGAAATCGCGGAAGCGGACCATGTCCAAACAGACTTCGCCCGGGAGAATTTGCATTTTGACATTCATCCCTGCTCCGAGGCAGATCGCGATTCCCGACTCTGTGAACGCATCTCGAACCAGACTCCGGGCGCGTCAATTGTCTACGTCACCCTTCAGCAAACAGCGGAACGAGTCGCCGGTATTCTAAAAGCTGTCGGACTGAACGCCCGCGCCTATCACGCAGGGATGCGGGGCGATCATCGCGCCGAGGTCCAGGACACTTTTATGGAAGGCTCCCTCGATATCGTTGTCGCCACAATTGCTTTCGGAATGGGCGTCGACAAATCGAACATTCGACATGTCTATCACTACAACCTTCCCAAATCACTGGAGAACTATGTTCAGGAATCAGGTCGATCGGGGCGCGACGGAGACATCTCAACCTGCGAAATCCTCGCTTGTGCGGACGACCTCACCGTTCTCGAAAATTTCATCTATGGCGACACTCCTTCTGCCAATTCTCTGAAGTCTCTCGTCGAACACGTTCTCCTTCAGGGGGATCATTTTTCGGTTTCGCGCTATGATCTATCGCAATCGAGGGACATGCGCCCCTCGGTGGTTTCGACGGCACTCACTTATCTTGAACTGGATGGCATCCTCATTCCCCGCGGCCCTTTCTATGGCGGCAACCGGGTTCAGCTTGTCCGGAAATTTGAAGATGTCCTTGCGGGACATCCACGAGCGCTTCAGGATTTGCTGAAACGTCTTTTCGAAACGGGAAAAAAGGGCTGGAAATGGCACTCTTTCAGCCTCGCTGAATCAGCCCTCGAAATGGGTGAAGAAGAAGAAAAAGTGCGCGAGGCGATTCAGTTTCTTGGAGAGAGCGGAGACGCCGTCGTAAAGCGTTCGCATCTTCGCCATGCCTACGAACTCGCCCCTGAGGGAGAGCGAAATGTCGCTGCGATTGCACGCCGAATCGTGGAGCGTTTTGAATCGCGGGAAGCCGGGGAAATCGAACGCCTTAATCTTGTCGTCAATCTTTGCGAAAGTGCCTCCTGCATTCCTCAGACCTTAATCACCTATTTCGGAGATGAGATAGAACCCTGTGGAAATTGCGGCGCCTGCCTCGGAACTTTCAAAGGCGGCTCCCTTCCCGCCGCGAAGCGATCAGAGATTGATCTGGAGCAGGCCGATGCGATTCGACAGGTGAAAAATCAAAATATTCCTGTTCTCCGTGAGCCTCGACAGCTCGCTCGTTTTTTCTGCGGACTATCGAGCCCTGGAACGACACGTAAAAGACTCAACCGTGAGGACAACTTCGGACTTCTCAATGAGGTTCCTTTTCTCGACGTTCTAACACACATCGAAACGATGTAGCAGTTCAGATCACTTCCTGAAGAACTTTTTTCAGCTCAGGCACTCCTCCATCCAGTTCTGACAATGCCACGAGTCGGGATGCCGCAGCAGGGATGTGCTGAAGAAATTCGGTCTTACCTTTCACTTCGCTAAGAAAGCCATAGGCGCCCATTGCCTGCATCAATCGCTGAGTGGCACATTGGTTGAGCCGTCGCTGAAAATCCTCGCGAGAAATCTCGTCTCCCGCTTCACGTTTGAGAGTGAAATAGTAATCCACGAGTTCATCCCGCTGCGCTTCGGTAAAGGTGATGTAGGGATCGTAGACCATCGACGCAAGATCGTATTCGGGGACGCCCCATCGAAGCCCTTGATAATCGATGAGATGAGCGGCGCCATTTTGCATCATGACGTTGGTGCTTTGAAAATCCCGATGAAGAAGTGACCGGGGCAGTCTGGCTAGCTCGTCACGTAATTCTCTTAATCCTGAATTGGCAGCGAGTGCCGCCGCCGTTTTCGCAGTCAAGAATCGACTCACGTACTGCTCCAAAAAATACTCCTGCTCCCATGAGTATAACGCTTCGTCGAAAGGTGGCTCCAATTCGGGAAGATCCCCCGGGGCATCGCTTTCAACAATCGAATGCAGAAGAAAAACCGCTTTCAGCGCCTCACGGTATGCCGGTGCCCGCACCTCATCCCAATCAGATTTCTCAAGGGTTCCCAAATCAATCTCTCCAAGATCTTCTACCCAAAGAAGATTTTTCTCTTCGTCCCTTCGAATTACTTCAGGTGCTGGAATATCGTGCCGTTTCAGAAAATCCGTAACCGGGCCAAAACGCTTATTGTCCGCTCTGTCATTGAGGTAAAACATCGCAATGACGGCGCCCCCATGAGGCAAGCCGCTAACTCTCATGAAGATACGACCGGAACCACCCTTCTCGATCAGATCAAATCGGAGGTCTGCCTCTTTCCATTCCGGAAAAGCAGTACGCGTGTGTTGTTCAATTTCAGTGACGGTCATAGAATGCGGCCCCTTTGACCAAACCACGAAAATTGGCGTGGAAAAGGGATTTTTATCTCATTGATCGTCTTCAATCAAGTGGTTAACGTTCCCCGAGAACACACTCGTCTATGTCGAATCAGAACTCTTCGCCCCGCCCCACGGAACCTGCTCCTGCCAAGAAGAGTTCACGGTTGAAAACCGAGGGACGTCGCGTCGGACTCCTACCGGAGCGCGGCTGGGCAAAGCGGAACTACCAGTATTTGAGCGGTAGCTTTCTTCCCTCGCTTGTGCAGAAAAGGGAAGAAACCGGCACGCCTCATCCTCCTGAGTTCAGGGCGCTGGAAGGCCACGAAGTAGAGGTCGTCTGGATTGGGCACGCGAGTTTTCTCGTTCGCACCCCCAACTTCAATGTTCTCATCGATCCCGTCTGGGCCAAATGGGTGGGCCCTTTAAAGCGCCACCGAGATCCGGGAATCGACATCGAGCATCTTCCACCGATTGATCTTGTCCTCATCACTCACGCGCATTTTGACCATCTCTGTCGAATGACGTTGAAACGTATCGTCGATGGTTCGCAAACCGTTTTAGTTCCGCACGGAGTGGGCTCAGTATTGAAAAAGCTGAAGACCAAGAAGGTCATCGAAATGACGGATTGGGAAGTTTTCGAGTTCGGCGACGCGAAGATTCATTTTACTCCGGCCCACCACTGGGGCGCGCGCTACATCCACGACACCCACAAAGGGTTTGGCGGATACGTTATCGAGCTCCCGGGCCATACCGTCTATCACTCGGGAGATTCAGCCTACTTCGACGGGTTCCGGGAAATCGGGGGAAAGTACCAAATCGACACCGCCCTTCTCCCGATCGGGGCCTACGACTGCCCCAGCGGGCGCGAAGTGCACATGAATCCGGAAGAAGCGGTTCAAGCATTTTTTGATCTTAACGCAGCGAAAATGATCCCGATGCACCACTCAACCTTTCCCATCAGCAACGAACACCGACACGAACCATTGCAAAGACTTAACTCGGCGATCGAAGAACACGATCTGAGAGAGCGCGTGATCTCTCCTCATGAGGGGGAACAGGTCATCCTCTCTTCGAGGAAGAAAAATTAAGAGCGCTATTCAGGCCCCGGTATAGAAGGCAATTTGCCCTCTTCACCAGCGATAATTCGCTCTCCGACCATTGCTCGCTCGATGGTGCGCTGCCCATCGCTTCGCGATTCGTTAGCGAGGAAAGTGGCCAAATCAGGAACCTTGTTAAACAACATTCCAATCGATAGCACTCCCGCTAATCCCAGAACGATGTAGCCCGGCCAGATGAAAGTCATGGAGCTCGATGTTCCTAAAAGGCTCGGCACAAAGAAGCCCGCCAGAAAAATTACGACGACAAAGAAACGCCAACTGAAGTTCATTTCTCGCATTGTGTAGGTTCCTCAGAAATTATGACGTAAATCAAGATAAGCTGAAATCTTATTTTAATTGAACACTTAGTTTTTCTAATTGTTCTCGCAAGTCTTCCAGTTCAACTCCTGAAATTGATTGAGTTTTGAACTCTCTTTAGACAGGATATCATGCCTAAAGTGAGTTACCCTTCCCGCACACACACAGTGAACGCGCTCAGAAGATACTTTTTTCATCTTTCGGGATGCTTAATCCCCTTACTATGAGAAGCCTTTTATCTGCTATTTTTGGACTGATTGTCCTTTTCTCCGCTCGAGAAGCTTCGGCACAGATTGTGCTCGAACTTGAAATGGATCGCTCGTTGTTCCTTTCTCATGAGCCGATTACAGGAACTCTCACGATCGTGAACCGTGCCGGAAAGGACTTAATCTTTGGCAATTCAGCGGGCGGGCACAGCTGGCTCGACTTCACCGTTACCGACAACCGCGGCCATCTCATCACGCCGACGCAAAATCGCCTGCCGGAGCAGCCCATCGTGCTCTCAGCTGGCCAGACCTACAAACACAAGGTAACTATCAACCGCTACTATCCCATGGCGATACTTGGTAATTATCGAGTCAAAGTAAACGTCACCTTCCCGCAGATTGACCGGGTTTTCACGACGAAATCGACCACGATACAAATAACCGAGGGCCAGTTGATGTGGAACCAGATTGTCGGCGTCCCCCAGGGCCATCCTAAGGCGGGCAGCACCCGTGAATATTCTCTGATGACCTACTACCATGGAGCGAGGGCCAAAGCGCTCTATTTTAGACTGAAAGACAGTAATTCCGGCGTCGTTTTCACCACCTTCACGATTGGCGATTACATGACGGTGATTAAACCCACCTACGCCATCGACGCCGAAAATCAGCTTCATGTCCTCCACATGTCGGGACCGAAGCGTTATAAATACACGGTCATCAATATCGATGGCAGACCAATCAAGCAGGCGACGTATTGGGAAAAAGGCTCGAGCCGCCCCGGATTAAAGACCACTGATTACGGAGATGTCAGTATCGTTGGAGGCCAGACAGAAGAGGAGAAGCAAACTCCTTACGAGCAAACAGAATTTCGCCGTCTTTCTGAGAGGCCTCCCGGAATGCCTGCTCTTTAAAGTCGCACTCGTCCGATCGAGCCGAATCCCGGGGGCACTCACTTTTTACCGGGACGATCCCGTTCGTTCTTGCTCAGGACCCCCGCCACTTCCCGGGTGAGGAGCGATTTGAGCACAGGGCTCGACCCGGAAAAAGAAATCTAATCAATGTCGTAAGAGCGGGAAAAAAGGACCTTTTTTGAGGCCCTGACATTTTTTATTCTTTTCCATTCTCGACTTAGACCGCCCCATTGCGGGTTGCCAAAGCAACGCAAATGCTTACCACTTGAGAGCCCGCTACCCTCGCTTCAACCTGAAGCAAATTAAGGCGGACCTGAAAATAACCAAGCAAAGCGGGGACCGCGGGACGATTCCAACCGCAGCCCTCCATTTCAGCGGGCCACAGTGCTCCACAGCCTCTAAACAACTGAAATTCCGATTATTTCAGTAAAATTTGAACTATTTTGAACATTACTCGTCTGAGTAATACATATACCTTGAACATTTGTATTTCTTAATTAACTGTTCAATAGTGTAATGAAGTCAAGAATGCCCCCTCACCAACACCACTCAATTTCAATCAATTTGCCTCCTGCAAATTGTTTCACAATTCTTGTGATCGACGACATGCTTCCCAATCGGGTCTTGTTGCGCAAGATATTGGGAAATGCGGGATATGAAGTGGTCGAAGCGGTCAATGGGGAAGAGGCGCTTGATCTGATACTCCAAAGAGAAGTTCATCCGGATCTCATCATCACTGATATTGAGATGCCCCAAATGGATGGTATCACGATGGCAGCGCAGCTTCGGCTACCCGAGAACGGGTTGGATTCGATTCCCATCATCGCAGCATCAGGCAACGCGGACGATATGATACGTCGAAACGCTCTCGCCGCTGGATGTGATGTCTTCATGACAAAACCATTCGACCTTCGCAGCCTTCGCAGAGAAGTTGCATCCCTCATCAAGGCCAAGCGCAGTCGTACTCGCCGTCTCACGGATTCGACTTCCACACTGGCCCCGAATCGCCTCGACACCAGCATCGGCACGGTTCGATCCTGAGACCTCAACGAGTTCCCTCGAAAAGGTTCTGCTTTCGCTTTAGCCGATAGGCGCTAAAGTCACCGTCCACCGCGTCGCCTACCTACTTCTGATGACAGGTGGTTCATTTCTACCATTTTGTCATTGTGAACGAATCCAGTTTTTCAACTCTCGGCCTACCTGACGCACTTGTTGCAGGTGTGGAACAGCTCGGCTTCGAAGCACCCTCTTCCATCCAGGCAGCAGCAATTCCGGTCGCCCTTTCCGGAAAAGATCTCATCGGTCTTTCCGAAACAGGATCAGGAAAAACAGCCGCCTTTGGCCTTCCGGCGCTCGCCGCGATGGATCTCGACAACCCTTCGCCACAACTCCTCGTGCTCTGCCCGACCCGGGAGCTCGCCGTTCAAGTCTGTGCCGAGATTCAACGCCTCGGATCAAAACTTCCCCGGCTGCGTTCGATAGCCATCTACGGAGGCGCCCCGATTGACCGCCAGATCAGAGCGCTGAAGCAAGGCACTCAAGTCGTCGTCGGCACGCCAGGTCGTATTATCGACCACGTCAAACGCGGCACACTCGACCTTTCATCGATCAAGATCAACGTTCTCGACGAGGCCGATCGCATGCTCGACATGGGATTCCAGGATGAAATGGAATCCATCCTCCGCGCTCTACCCGAGGAGAGACAGACGATGTTTTTCTCCGCAACCATGAACCGCGGGGTCAGTCGTCTCATCGAAGGCTTCGGGAGAAAGCCCGTGACAATCGAAATTGAAAGGGAAAGTCTCACCGTTGCTTCCGTCGAACAAGTCTGTTACGAAGCACGTCATCGCTCGAGAATTGAGCTCGTTTCCCGCGTCATCGAGCTCGAACAACCGAAGCTGACAATCATTTTTTGTAACACAAAACGCGCCGTCGACGAATGCACCGAGGCAATGCTTGCTCGTGGCTACTCCGCCGATCGCCTCCACGGAGACATCGCCCAGGGACTTCGCGAACGTGTTCTCAGACTCTTCCGCGAGGGCACCATTGAAATTTTGGTCGCCACTGACGTCGCTGCCCGAGGCATCGATGTGAACGACGTCGATCTCGTCGTGAACTACGAACTGCCTCAAGACCCCGAAGACTATGTTCACCGTATCGGACGAACTGGCCGCGCAGGACGCTCAGGAAAAGCAGTCTCTTTCATCGCAGGCCGTGACATCTATCGAATCAAGACGATCGAGCGCTACATTCGCCAGTCTATCCCGAAGGGAAAGATCCCCTCGCAGGAATCAGTTGAATCACACCTTGCTGATCAACTCGCAACGACCGTTTCAGACAAATTATCCGAGCTGCCTGACGGAGCGGAAGGAGAGGGAACTTCTGAAGAGAATCCAGCTCCCACCGCACACGAGCTTGCGATCCAATCACTCCAGCCGATCCGTGAGCAAGGCCACGACTGGGATGATATCGCCGGAGTTCTCATGACCCTGCTCCGTGAGGGGACCGTGCGCGAAGGCGAAGCAATCGCTGAGGACAATCCCAATTTCCAAGGTGGTAAAGGTGACCGCCCTGATCGCCGCGACCGCGGAGACCGTGGCGGTGATGATCGAGGTGGTCACGAGCGTCGTGAAAGACGACCACGTGAAGATCGTAATCAGGGCCCTGACGAAGGCATGTCACGCCTCTTCCTCAGTCTTGGCAAACACGACAACGTCGGCGCCGGCGATATCGTCGGTATGCTTCACAACGAATGCCATCTTGAGCGAGGCACCGTCGGACGAATCCAGCTTTTCCCGAATTTCAGCTTGGTTGATATCACAGAAAAAGACATCGACCACGCCATTTCAGAATCCCGCAATGCCAAGCTGCGAGGCAAATCCTTTAAACTGGATCGCGATCGTGGCCCAAGAACCGATGAGGACGGGGGCGATAGTCGTGGCGGCGGCGGCGACAGTCGTGGCGGCGGTGGTGGATACCAAGGCAGCGGCGGCGGCGACAGTCGTGGCGGCGGTGGTGGATACCAAGGCAGCGGTGGCGGCGACAGTCGTGGCGGCGGTGGTGGATACCAAGGCAGCGGTCGCGG
>Ga0222650_1000198_pt1 | contig 55154 bp, 41 predicted proteins | sample AntAcemetagen367_FD_179820 | JGI IMG/M metagenome (GOLD analysis project Ga0222650, IMG submission 179820) | Saline water microbial communities from Ace Lake, Antarctica - #367 | ecosystem: Environmental > Aquatic > Non-marine Saline and Alkaline > Saline | place: Antarctica: Ace Lake... | reverse complement strand
ATCTCGAAGAGCGTCACTCCCGGCATGCTGAGACCATAGCCAATCAGTCCAGCCAAGATGGCGAGCAGGCCGGGCGTCAGGAAAAGCCAGCGGGGCGAATTAAGGAGAAAAAAACGTAAGGTGCGCCAGCCGTCGCGGAAGGTCCTCAAGTGAGGCGCATGAGCGACACGCCCATCAGGGTGGAGGGTGATCGGAACCTCAGCGACCCGGCAGGGCACCTGGCTGGACTTGATGATCATCTCGGTCGCAAACTCCATCCCCGTGCAGCTCTGGCTGAGCGTTTCATAGTGCGCTTTGGTAAAGCCCCGCAAACCGCAGTAGACATCGTGGATGGGCGATTTGAACCACCAACGGATGAGCAGGGTGAAGAACGGATTGCCGAGGTAGCGGTGCATCAATGGCATGGAACCGGGCAGGACCCGACCTCCGCCTGCAGGAAGACGACAGCCCTGGACGAGGTCAAATCCCTCACGCAGCTTCGCTAGGAATTTCGGGATTTCGAGAAAGTCATAACTGTCGTCGGCGTCCCCCATGATGACATATTTCCCACGAGCGGCACCGATCCCCCCCATGAGCGCGCGGCCATAACCCGCCTCCTCAACAGATACGATTCGCACCGCACGTTTACGGGCGATCTCCAGCGAACCATCCGTACTGCCGTTATCGGCGACGATCACTTCCCCGGACACGCCGTGCCCCGCCATCGCGCGAAGCGCTTTGCCAATGCAAAGGTCAAGCGTGTCCTCCTCATTGAGACACGGAATGACAATAGAAAGTTCGATCTCGTCGTCTGGCAACTTCTCCATAACTTATCGATTGATTCTCGATGAAAATTCGACCTCTGGGGACAAGCTCCGACACCCCTTCTTTCTCATCTATTCGATTGTCTGCCTTTCAACTCTGAAGAAGACACGTCCTTCTCCGACGAGACCCGCATCTGCCAGGTCAAAAAACCTCGTCGTTTGCTCGCCCTCATCTGCCATGACCGCGCTATTGAGATCAGAAGACCAGTCGATCATGTCACGAGAGAACTTTACCGCGTAGGTCTTACCGACACTCGAATCCCAAGTCAGCGTCAAGGAATCACCCTCAGGTGAGTAGTCGACCTCTGTAATGATCAGGTTCTCATCACCCTCACCGATCGCAGCGGCATCGAGCCTCACCGCGGAGAGAGTTGACCAACCCCAGCCCCCGTCATCGTTTTCAAAAAAGTCCATTTGGTAGTCATCGGTGAGACTGACACCGGCAGTCGTAAGATCTGCCTGAGTGAGCGCGGTGGTCTCGACATCACTGCCATTTCCAGCTTTATAATAAATGACGTCGTAGTTGCCCGTGGTAAGATTGAGGAAGGCCAGGCCCTTCTGTCCGGCATCACTGGAATCCACCCCGATCATCGCTTCTGGATTCGCGGGGGCGATACTTCCGCCCTGATTGCCTTGGCCACCGATCCAGTCGATCTCGAGCACAGAATCAACGGTATCGACGCTTCCAAAATTGATGGTAGGCGAGCGATAAATAAAATTAACGTGAGCGCCATCGTGGGCACGGCGAGTATTACCAGTCCCGTTGATCCCTCCAAAATAGGCGTCGACACCGGCGCCATCGCCCTGTCCCGCAGTCACCCCGCTGGCGTCAAGCCAAGCAACGCCATTGATCGTCGTCCAGCCGTTTTCATTTTCGGGTAAAAAGTCCCAGATCACGGATACCTCAGCACGCCCATCGGTTGTGCCAAGGATGAAAGCAGCCGTAGCTACCGAAATATGTTTGAATAATTTTTTGAACATTTGTTGAATTACGTTGAGTTCTAGAACCCTATCTATTTTTTCTAACCAAGTCAACGTAGAGATTTATGCAGCCACGGGAGCAATCCGTGCAAAAGGGCCGGTCTTCCCCCTTGCCTCCCCGCACTCGCCTCAATAACATCGACCGAATGAAAGGCAGCAAAACTCAGGGCCGCACGATCGCGTTCAAAGCTCGAAACCTGCGAAAGGCCCTAATCTCCCAATGCTCCAAACGGAAATGGCACCTTGCATGCGCCTTCATTTACCTCGCACTTGCCCTGATCCTAACCTGGCCAGTTATCTCATCGCCCTTCTCCCAAGTGCCGATCGGCACCGAACCCACCGCCTCAGTTCCGCTCTACAATGTCTGGGCCACTTGGTGGAACGCCGACCGCCTGGGCGGGGGGCTTTTCGGCTACTGGGACGCGCCTCTATTTTTCCCGACCGAGGGGGCCTTCGCACTCATGGAACCCCAACCGACCACCATGCTCGTGGCCCCCGTCGTCTGGTTGACCGGATCGCGAATCCTCGCCTACAATGTCTACGTCTGGATGTCCTTGGTGCTCAACGGAGTCTTCGCGCAGCGACTTGCCAAGATTTACGGCATGAGTCGGTGGAGCGCGCTCTGGACCGGCACCGCAATGGTTCTTCTCCCGATGGTTCACTGGCAATTAGGGATCTTCCAACTCGCCTCATTGTGGGCCATTCTCTGGACGTGGTCGGCGATCGAACAGCTTTGCCGAGAGCCCTCGCGCAGGCGAGCCCTCGCACTTGGGATCGCGGCCGCCGTCAGCTTTGTCACCTGCATGCACCACGGCCTGTTTCTCGCCATTTTGCTGATCTGTGCCGCTCCCACTCTGTGGAGACAGTGGCTCAAATTTCGCAACCTGCGATACTGGGGCTTGGCCGTGCTCGTCGCCTTAGTGATCACGGTCCCCTTCGTCTCTCAGGTCAATAAGGCGACTGAATTACACGCGATCGAATGGGACCAAAGTCTCGTCACCGATCTCTCCGCAAACCTACACGATTACTGCCACACCTATGGCTACCGGCTCTTGCACTTCGGAGCTGATGGGGAAAGTTACTTCCTCCTCTCATCAGGCTGGCTTAAATATCTCTTGGCACTTGCCGGAATCATCTACGGACTAAAGCGGGCCCAAACCCGCCGCTGGGCCTCCTTCCTACTGGCGATCGCCGCTTTTGCCTTTTTCCTGTCGCTTGGCCCCAATCTACGGCTCGGCAATTTGCAACCATGGTGGTGGCTCAGCGAACATATCCCCGGATTCGCGCGCGTCAGGTCCGTCATGCGCTTTGCCTTTTTTGTGCAAGTGCCCGTAATCATTTTCGCAGCCCTCGGATTGACAGGTCTTTATCAGCTTTGTCATGATCGCGTGAAAGGCCCCAAATTAAAGACCGCCGCACGTTGGGGGGTGATCGTCCTCGCTCTCGCCGCCCTGATCGATGGCTTCCCGAAACAGGGCGGGAATGCCGAAGTGACCGATGTCAACACGCACCAGAAATGGTTAGAGTATGTCGAGGATAAGACCCCGGAAGGGCATGGCATCCTCTGCTTGCCGGTGGCACCCGGGCCACGTGTTTGGCATTACTTGGTCACAAGTGAGTGGATGTATCTGGGAACTTTCCACAAGGTCCCAATCTTCAATGGCTACTCCAGCCACTTTCCCCAGCACTACCGGAACATGCGCGATGAGATCCTCGCAGGATTCCCGACGGAGAGTATTTTGCAGCAGTTCCACACCGGAAAGGTCAAATTCGTCGTCGTGAGGGCAAAAGAGGGCGGCCCCCCCAGAAATATCAAACTTGGCGACTATTGGCTCAAACGAGTCTGCGTAGACGAATTGGTCGAAGTTTACGAATTAGGGAAATCAGGACGGTGAGATTGGGATCCGGAAATGAGACTGGATTGCCGCCAAATTTAGGGTATGCAAAGTTTCTCATTGCTTACGCCACCATTCTATCATTAATGACAAACCGTGTGTCACTTCAGCTCTTTGTTGCAGCCCGACACTCGGGCCAAAACAAGAAACAACACAATGACTACACTCAAACAACTCATCCTTAAAATTGCCGCGGTTGCGACAGTTTCTTCGGTCCTAATGACACCCTCGGCAAATGCTGCCGTCTCAGTCGATTGGGACTTCTCACCCGGAAATGAAAACGGCTGGACCACGGTCAGTGGCGTTTCCTGGCTTAACCCTGCAACTGTCGGCGCTGGCCAAGCGGTGGGCGACGGCGTCGATACCTACTTCGGTGGCATCAACGCGACGGAAGCCACCCGCAGGGGCCATGACGGCGCTCACGTAAGTTTCGTGTATCGCTCTCCTACCCTCAACTTCGCCTCAGTCGACGCAGTCGATTCGGTGCTCGAGATCGACTGGGTCGGCGGGGAAGGCAATCAGGCCGACAGTATCTCCCCCATGAACCCCGGAGCGCTCATCGGGGTGAATTCCAGTGATACCGGACAGAAGGGCCTTGCCCTTCTCAATCTTACCACGGGTGACTACGATGCCATTTATTACAAAGCTGGAAATGGCGGTGATGTCGAGACCACCGCGCTCACTCAGGCCGATCTTGTGGGTGCCGGCATCAGTCTCACCGATGACTACCAACTGGACTTCTTTGAAAACGACGACGGGGGATGGGGCTGGACCGAACTCTCAGCGGTCAGACTCGACTCCAATGCCGTTACCGCAATTCCGGAGCCTTCAGGCATTGCCCTCTTCGGACTGGCAGGGCTTCTCACCTTGATTCGCCGCCGTAAGTAGCAGCGACACGACACCAAGTCTGTCAATAATTTCAACGGGGCCGCCTACTTTTTAGGTTGCCCCGTTTTTCTTTACAAAATCCCCACAGATCCCCCTTGCCGACTGAGCGAAATCCTCGTCGAATAGAAGGAGTCCTTTGCCAAATACCTCTCATGAAATCACGACACCGTCACCCGGAGAAAACCATCGGGTCGCACTCACAAAAACGGAAACGTTGGGCCCTCATCGGGATCGCCTTATTGGCCGTAACCGTAATCTTCTTGTTCAACCGCTCAGGTCGGAACGACCCAGCCGTAAACTCCGGAGATAAGCCCTATCTCGTGCCTGCTCCACCCGAAATTGCGATGGATCGCCTCGACGATCCCAACTCCGACGGATGGCCGACCGAGGCACTCGCAGAGCAAGCCAAGGAGCAACTCAAAGGACTCGGAAAATTGATTCTAAACCACGAGGATATCAACGGGAAATCGCTTCGAAAATTCGTAACCGAAGACATTTCCTTTCACCCTTTGGAGTCCGCGAATCCCGCCCCGATCTACTCAGATCCCGCACTCCGTATCGTCCGCATGACCACTCAACCCGCTGCTGAAATGCAGCACGGGATCGCCAAACTCGAAGACGCCTTGCACAAACTCGGCTCCCCCTTAGCCGGAGCAACTGACCTCCGATTCGAACCCAAGGTATTCCGGGTACAACAGGAAACCGACTCATTCACGACACAGCAGTATATCGCCATCTCAGGGATCACCGAAAGCGGCGTCATTGAACACCACGCAACTTGGAGCACCCGTTGGCTCAAGGGCCCCGACGACTCGCTTCCGCTGCTCGCGTCACTCGAAGTCAGCGATCTCGAGCAGGTTCAAACAAGCACCCCGGGACGCACCCTATTTTCAGATTGCACCCAATCTCTTTTAGGTGCGAATGATTCATTCCAAGCGCAAATTGGCCGCGGCTACGGTCACTGGCTAAACCGCATCCAGGATTCCCAGTATTTCTTCTGGCTCGGCATCCCGGGAGTGGCCCTTGGCGATGTCAATGGCGATGGCTTGGACGATCTCTACCTTTGCCAAGAAGATGGCTTGCCCAACCGGCTCTACCTTCAAAATCTCGACGGAACCCTGCGTGACGCACCGGAAGACGCAGGTGTGAATTGGCTGGAAGGATCACGCAGCGCGCTCTTAGTGGATCTAGATAATGACGGTGATCAGGATCTCGCCGTGGCAATGATAGGAGGCATCGTGCTCGCCGCCAACCTCGGCAACGGCCAGTTTGAGTATCGCACCCTGCTCCCCACCGCCGATGATCTCATGTCCCTGAGTGCGGCGGACTATGATGGCGACGGTTTCCTGGATCTCTACGTTTGTAGCTACTTTCAAAATGGCTCGGACGGTCCCCAATCACGATCCAGAGGGATGGTCGGTGGAGCCTTTGTCTATCACGACTCAAACTCAGGTGGCCCTAACAGCCTTTTCAGAAACGAGACGAAAGCCAACGAGTTCAACTTCCGTGACGTAACAACTGAGACCGGACTCAACCAAAATAACCTCCGCTGGAGCCTCGCCGCTTCTTGGGAAGATTACGATAATGACGGCGACCAAGACCTCTATGTCGCCAATGACTTCGGGAGAAATAACCTCTTCCGCAACGACGTGGGATCCGGACCCAGCGGGCGCACGTTCATCGATGTCGCAGCCGAGTCTGGGGTCGAGGACAGTGCCTCCGGAATGGCCGTCAGCTGGGGGGACTACAATCGTGATGGCCAAATGGACGTCTACGTCAGCAACATGTTTTCCGCAGCCGGAAACCGCATCACCTTCCAACAGCAGTTCAAACCGGGCGCGACCCAAGACGTGCGATCCCGGCTGCAGCGTTTTGCGCGTGGCAGCACCCTGATGAAGGCACGCGAGAACGGCCCATTCGAGGACGTCAGCGAATCAGCTGGCGTGGCCATCGCGCGCTGGGCTTGGGGGAACAGCTTCGTCGATATCAACAACGACGGTTGGCTAGACATCGTGGTCGCCAACGGGAATATTACCGGCGAGGACCCGGGCGATTTGTGAAGTTTCTATTGGCGACAGGTCGTGTCGCAGTCACTCAACGAAGCCAACGAGGCAAAAACAAGTGAGCTCGATCGCGCGAACGCAAACTTCGGCGATATGATGAGTCGCGGACGTTCCTACAGCGGACGAGAACGGAACTGCGTCTTCCTCAACACCGCCGGGGCCGCCGAGCCGACCGGGCGCTTTGCTAACATCTCAGCCAGTTCCGGAATTGATCTTCCCGACGATGGCCGGGCGCTCATCGCAACCGACTGGGATCACGACGGCGACCTCGACGTCTGGATCTCAAACCGCAACGCCCCGCGCCTCCGGTTCTTTCGCAACGATGTCCCCTCGGATCACCACCATCTGGCCCTGCGCCTTCAGGGGACATCCCCGTCCACCAATCGCGACGCCATCGGCGCACGGGTTGAGGTCTTCCTCGCCGACGAACAACCGCTGATCAAAACCTTGCGAGCCGGAGAGTCCTTCCTTTCGCAATCCAGCAAATGGCTGCACTTCGGTCTCGGAAGCGCCCACTCGATCAAATCCGTGCACGTGCAATGGCCCGGTGGTGAGACTGAAATATTTACCAATCTCCTCGTAAACCAGCGCTACCGACTTGTCCAAGGGCGCGGCGAGGCTGAGCAGATTCACGCAAAGAAACGTCAGATCAAAATCTCTCCCACTCCTCTTCAATTACCTACGCCAGAAAGCATCGCCCGCATCCCGCTGGCATCTCTTCTTCCGATGGCCAACTTAAATTACCGGACTTTCACCGGGAAAACCGAAGCACTCCGAACCGGACAGGGCCAAGCTTACCTCTTGAGTCTCTGGGCAAGCTGGTGTCCACCCTGTGAGGCCGAATTGCAAGAGTTGGCAGAGCGGCAGCAGGAAATTCGCGAGGCCGGTATCGAAATTATCGCCCTGGCCGTCGACAGCCTTGAGGACGATCCCGAGAGCGGCCAGGCCGCCCAAAAAATGGCCCAACGCCTCAAGCTCCCTTTCGCCACCGGGCACGCCACCAGAGAGTTGGTGAGCTACCTACAAGCCGTCCACGACTATCAAATCACGGGCGCACAAACCCTCCCGGTCCCTGTCAGTTTTTTGATCGATGGCGCCGGAAAAATCACGGTTATTTACAAGGGAAGGTTGAACCCTGACGACCTCATGGAGGACCGCAAGCACTCGCAAGGCACTCCGCTCGAACGTTTCGCACGCTCCGCTCCAGTCCCCGGACGGACCCTTCCAATCCCAACCATCGCGCGGCAGCGCAATCAATACGAAGCGCAATACCGCTTTGCCACTTTCCTGCAGCAGAACGACCATACCAATCTTGCCTCAGCCGAATATCTCGCCTTGATCAAATCGTTCCCAAAAAATGCCGGACCTCATAACAACTTGGGAATCTCTTATATCACGAAGAGGCAATTCGATCTCGCCGAGGCCAGCTTCCGCGAAGCGCTGCGCGTCCAGCCCAACCACGTCCGCGCCCACGCCAATCTCGGCACCCTCCTCGCCAAAAAAGGAAAATTGGAGGAAGCCTCTGGTCATTTGAAACAAGCCCTTCGTGGCAACCCACGAGACAAGAAGAGCCAAGCGATCTTGGGCAGACTTTGGCTCAAATTGGAACGCTGGCCCGAAGCACAAGCCCTCCTCGAAAAGGCACTTCAACAAGATCCCAGCTCCGCGAACGACCACGTGAACCTCGGCTTCGCACTCGCCAAGCAAGGGCAACTTCCCCAAGCCGTGATCCACTTGGAAACGGCTCTCAAGCTTCAGCCCAATCATCCAGATGCCCAACAAAATCTGGCCGCCATACGCCGCTTAATCAACGAGGGGAATTAGCGGTTAGAAAAAGTCTGGAGTCCACCAAGTCGATCTCTAAAGCAATGGACTCCGACCCTCGATAGCAGGGCCTTCCGTCACCGCAATCTCAAAATTTTCGTTAGATTTCCAGATCTCGGAAGTGCTAGGCTAAGTGGATATGCCTGAAGACCCGAACGATTCCAAACAAGACGATGACCGCTACGAAGCCTTCATTCAATGTTTCACGCATACCGAACCAGACCTTCGGCGCTTCATTCGCTCCCTTCTCCCCACTTGGAGCGATACCGACGAAGTCCTCCAACAAACCGCTCTCGTAGCCTGGCGGAAGTTCGATGATTTCGATCGGAACACTCAGTTCATCAAATGGACCTGCGTGATCGCCCGCTTCGAGGCCCTGGCCTATCGTCGTAAAATAGCTCGCGACCGCCTCGTTTTCCGGGAAGACGTCTTCGACCTCATGGCCTCCGAAGGGATCGACGAATTAGACGAACGCGTTGAGGCACACACTGCCCTCGAGCACTGCCTTGGCGCATTACCTCCCGACCAACGAAAATTCGTCACTCTCGCCTACACCCCGGGAATTAAAGTCAAGGATCTCGCCGCCCAGTCAGGCGCAACCTCGGCAGCATTCTACATGCGCCTCAAGCGAATCAGACACAAACTCATGAACTGCATAGAATCCCGGCGAACCGCCTCTCACCCCTCATGAAACCTTCCTTCTCAAGCCTCTCGCGCCAAGAAAAGCAATGGCTCGACACCTACCTCGATGGCACCATCGCACCCGCAAACTTCGAGAAGATGCAGGATGACATGATCCAAGATCCCGCCTTTCGCCGAATCGCCCGCCTTTATCTCTCACTCGATAACTCTCTTTTCACCCTCGGAGAGGAAGGCCATGACCTCTCGCAATCCTGGCAGAGCAACACCGCTACCGCCCCGAAAAAAAATACCCCCTTCCTCCGACTGATCCCCCTCGCCGCCGCCGCCAGCCTCGCCTTCCTCCTCGGCAGCGGCCTCATGTTTTGGCTCGGCAGAGCCCCTACGAAAGAACCTCAACTCACCCACTCCGACGACGCCATCACTCCTTCCGCCAACGGCTTCGCAGTCGTCAAAGACCTTTTTAAGGCGACTTGGTCAGAAAACTCTGATCTCCGCGTTTCCGGTGATTCCCTTGGCGCCGAAAACTTCCGCCTCGCCTCCGGGACTGCCGAAATTCAATTCTACTCTGGCGCCCTCATGACCATCGAGGGGCCCGCCAAAATCTCCCTCAAATCCGCCTGGGAAGCGGTCTGCCATGAAGGTGCCATACGAATGAAGGTCCCGCCCGCCGCCCGCGGATTCAAACTCCATTGCCCCTCCACCGAAATCATCGATCTCGGCACCGAATTTGGCCTCGTCGTTAAAAATGGCAGAGGACAAGTCGAAGTCTTTGATGGTGAAATCTCTCTCAAACACCACGACCAAGAAGAAAAGCTCCTCGTCAAAGGCGAAGCCCTCAACCTCCCTCCAAACGGCCCAAGCACTCCTCTCGAGAGCGGGAAAATCATCATTCCCGAAACTGGGAAATTCCGTCCCCAAGCGGCCGAACAATTCACCTCCAGCTTCCGCGCCTGGGAATCTCATCGCGACGCACTTGCCCGCGATCAATCACTCATCGCCTACTACGACTTTTCCCAAGACGTAGAGACCAGCCTGATCCCAAATCTCTCTCTTCCCACAAACCCCGAACTCGATGGCACCGTCATCCTCGCCGAACCTGTCGGAGGTCGTTGGCCCGGTCTCAAGTCCGCCCTCGAATTCCGCCGCCCCGGCTCACGCGTCCGCGTCAATCTTCCCGGCGAATTTCCAGCCCTCACCTTCTCCTGCTGGGTTCGCATCGACAGCCTCGATCGACGATACAACGCTCTTTTCATGGCGGACGGCTACGAAAACGGCGAACCCCATTGGCAAATTCGCGACGACGGTAAACTCATGCTCTCCGTCATGGTAGACGAAACCGGCCGCCACCCGATCTACCCGGAAAAGAGCCGCTACCATCACGTCTACTTCTCTCCCCCGATTTGGGATATCTCCATGAGCGGACAATGGATTCATCTCACCTCCGTCTTCGATCGCGAGGCCGGGGAGGTCGCCCATTTCATCAATGGCGGGGAAGTCTCACGGGAAGAGATCCAACCCGGATTCGAGCTCCGGACCTTCCACATCGGCAACGGCGAAATCGGAAATTGGGGTCAACCATTCCGTATGGACCCCAACTTCACCATCCGTAATCTCAACGGACGAATGGACGAAATTGCCCTCTTCAAATCCGCGCTCTCGCCAGCAAAGGTCTCTCAACTTTATCAGGAAAGTCGAGCCACACATCGATAAGGAACCAACACCATCACTCCTAAGATCAACACCGACCTCCTGCCGATCTTTCTGGCGACGGTGTCCCGCGCCCACGCCCGTCTGGCCGCGTGGTATCCCCTCGAAAAATCCTCCTCCGCGACCACATCATTCGCTCAAAATATCGCCTTCACCTCCCCCCACAAACCAAGCGAAGCTCTTCCTCTGAACTATCAAGGTCGGTGTAGACCGAGACTTCAGACCTGACTTTTATCCCCAAATGAAGATCAGGAGATGGCGTCATGTTCCAAAAACCTCTAATTTCCACGTTAGATTCTCCGTTTCACGACAGTCCTCTCTTGATGGCCTCCCGCTTCCAAATCCTCCTTCTCCTCGGCTCCCTGCTCTCCCCCTTGTTTGCGGCCACGGTGAACTACCAAAAAGACGTCGCCCCCATTCTCGCCGACAACTGCCTCAAATGCCACGGCCCCGAAAAACAAAAATCGGACCTCCGCCTCGACCAACGATCCCTCATGCTCAAAGGGGGCAACTCAGGAATCCCCGCCCTCGGCCCCGGCACCCCCGCAAAAAGCTTTCTCATCGAGGTCATCTCCGACCCCAATCACGAAATTGCGATGCCGCCCAAAGGCGATCGCCTCACCGCCGCGCAAATCAAAACCCTCACCACCTGGATCGCAGAAGGCGCCAACTGGCCCGGACAGATGGACAAAACCGTCGAGGTCAAAACCGACCACTGGTCCTTCCAACCCGTCAAGCGCCCTCTAGTCCCTCAACCCAGCAATTCAGACATTCAAAACTCGGCATTCAACCTTCACCGTTCCTCCTCCCCCATCGATTCCTTCCTCAATCAAAAGCTCAGCCAAGCCGGAATCACCCCAAATCAATCCGCCGATACACGCTCTCTCATCCAGCGCGTCCAGATCACCCTCACCGGCCTCCCCCCCACTCCCGAGGACGTCGCAACCTTCGAAAAAAACTACGCCACCGACCCCGAAAAATCCTACGCCGCCCTCCTCGACTCCCAACTCGACTCTCCCCACTTCGGCGAACGCTGGGCCCAACACTGGCTCGACGTCATCCGCTGGGCCGAAACCAATGGCTCCGAATCCAACCTCTACCGCAAGAACGCCTGGACCTATCGCGACTACGTCGTGCGCGCTTTTAACAACGACACCCCATACGACCAATTCATTACCGAACAACTCGCCGGCGACCAACTCGGCGTCGGCGAAGCCACCGGTTTCCTCGTCTCCGGACCCCACGTTCCTGCCGCCACCGTCGGCCGCGAACCCACCGCCATCCGACAAGCCCGCGCCGACCGCATGGATGAAATCATGCAAACCGTCGGAGCCTCCATGCTCGGCGTCACCGTCTCGTGTGCCCGCTGCCACAACCACAAATTCGATCCCATCTCCATTCAGGACTACTACTCCCTCACCGCCGTCTTCCAAGGCGTCGAATTCGGCGGCCGCTTCCCCGAACTCTCCAAAAACCACCCACGCAAAAAACGCGCCGCCGAAATCTACCTACAACTCGACGCCGAGCGCACATTCCTCCGCGAAAACCTCGGCTTCTGGGAAGAAAACTGGCACGCCCACTCCGACACCGTCTTCCCAAACACCACCACCAAAAAACTCCGCGTCGAATTCCTCTCCCCTAAAATCTTCATCGACGAACTCGAAGTCTTCGGCCCCGGCGACTTCCGCCAAAACCTCGCCTTAGAGGCAACCCTCGCCGAATCCCTCAAAATGCTCCAAGACGGCTCCACTGTCGAAAAAGCCAACGACGGCGAATACGGCACCATCGTCTGGAAATCCTTCGCCCCGAGAGCCTCTCAAGAAAAACCTTGGGTCGAAATCACCTTCCCCGAACCCACCGTCGTCAACCGCTTCCGCTTCTCCAGCAACCGCGAATACACCCTCGAAACCGATTACCTCGCGAGAATCCCCGGCGGAAAATTCCCAGGTCTCCGCATCCTCGCCCTTCAGGAAGACGGCACTTGGCACCAACTCGGATCCACCCAAAAAGCGCGCCAATCCCTCAACCAAAAACCCGAACTCAAAGCCGCCTCCCGGCGACTCCACCAACACATCGCAAGCCTCGCCGAAGAAGGCCCGCGTCACGCCTTCATCGGCCGCTTCTCACAACCCGACCCCACCCGGGTGCTCCACCGCGGCAGCCCTGAAAACCCACGCGACGAAGTCTCACCCGCCGCCTTCACTGTCATGAACGGTGACCTCGGACTCGATCAAAGTACGAAAGAATTCGTACGACGAAGAAAATTCGCGGAGTGGCTCACCAAACCCGACCACCCTCTCACCTCCCGTGTCATGATTAACCGCATCTGGCACCACCTCTTCGGCACCGGCATCGTCCCCACCACCGCCGACTTCGGCATCGCCGGCGCCCCTCCCAGCCACCCGAAACTCCTCGACTGGCTCGCCTCGGAATACAACGAAAAAGGCTGGTCCACCAAAAAAATGATCCGCCAAATCATGATGACTGATGCCTTCCGCCGCTCCAGCACCCCTCACAGCGCCGCTCTTCAAAAAGACGCCTCCACCACCCTCCTCTGGCGCTTTCCACCTCGCCGCGTCGAAGCCGAAGTCCTCCGCGATAGCATCCTCAAGGCCTCCGGAAAACTCGATCCCTCCATCGGCGGTCGCAGCTTCCGCATCCACAACGTCAAAAAAACCTACTCCCAGTGGGAAGTCGTCGATAACCACGGCCCCGACACCTGGCGGCGGATGATCTACCAAGAACGCATGCGCCGGGTCGACGATCAAATCTTCACGGCCTTCGACTTCCCTGACTGCGGCCAAATCCGCGCCAAACGCCCCGTCTCCACCACCCCTCTCCAGGCCCTCAATTTATTGAACAGCCCTTTCGTCGTAGAGCAATCCGCCTTCATCGCCGAGCGAGCCCAAGCCCAATCCCCCAAGGCCCCAATCGAGCGAATCTTCCAACTTATCCTCAAACGCCCACCCACTCCCGAAGAACTCAAAGCCGTCCAACCAATCCCCCTCAACATCCTCGCCCGCAGCCTCATCAACTCTAACGAATTCGCCTTCCTGCCGTGAAGAAATCTCACGCGAAGCAGCGGAGACCTTAATTATGAATAGAAATGACACCTCAGGCTTAGTCGTAAAACTCGCGATCAAAATTCACAACAAGCTCGAACCCGCACTTCTGGAATCCGTTTATCAGCGCATCCTCGCCTATGAACTTCGAAAATCAGGAGCAGAAGTCCAAACTGAAGTCCCAATTCCCGTGACATGGGATAACCACACTATCGACGACTCCTTCCGCGCCGATTTCATCGTCAACAAGCAAGTATTGGTCGAATTATAGTCAGTCGAACAACTCCTCCCCGTCCACCACAAGCAAGTTTTCACCTATCTTAAACTCACTAATCTCCACATCGGACTCCTCATCAACTTCAACAGCCCTCTCCTAAAAGAAGGCCTCCACCGAATCGTCCGCAACCTCCCTGAGTCCCCAAACCCACCCCACCTCAATCAATAAAAAAAACTCTACTGCTCCGCTGCTCTGCGTGAGACAAATCCACAACCCCAAGCCACACCGCCATGAACCCAGAAAACCTCTCCCCCTTCGGCCACAACCTCCTCAACCGCCGCGGCTTCATGCGCAACACCGCCTTCTCCATGGGCGGCCTAGGCCTAGCCCAACTCCTCCAAGCCGAATCAGACAACCCCGCGAACTTCAGCGGCAAAACCCCCATTCGCCCCAACATCGACCCAGACAATCCCTACCTCCCCCGACCCAGCCACCTTGAAGCCAAAGCAAAAAGAGTCCTCGTTATCTACTGCCCCGGCGCTGTCTCCCACCTCGACACCTTCGACTACAAACCCGACCTCTCCAAATTTCACGGTCAAAAGCCTCCCGGCATTCCCGCCGTCACCTTCGAGGGCCCCACCGGAAACATCGCCAAACCTTTCTGGGATTTCAAACCGCGCGGCGAATCCGGAAAAATGATCTCCGACCTCCTTCCCCACCTCGGCTCCCACGCCGATGAATTCTCCTTCATCCACTCACTCCACACCCAGACCTCCGCCCACCCCCAGGGTGAGAACTTCATGAACACCGGCTTCACCATGGAAGGCTTCCCCTCCTTCGGTGCCTGGGCCACCTACGCCCTCGGTTCGGACAACGAAGATCTTCCCGCCTTCGTCGCCATCAACGACCCACGCGGCATGGCCCGCTCCGGTAAGAACAACTTCGGCAACGGCTTCCTCCCCGCCTCCTTCCAAGGCACCGACTTCAACGCCAAAAATCCCCCCGCCAATCTCCACCGGCCAAAATCCTACACCTCCACCGACGACAAACTCACCTCAGAAGTTCTCAAACGCCTCAACGGAAACCACCTCGAAAAATTCCCGGGCGACGCCGACCTCGCCGCCCGTATCGCCAGCTACGAACTTGCCGGGAAGATGCAGATTTCGGTTCCTGAAATCATGGATCTTAAGAACGAGCCCACCTCCATCCAGAAACAATACGGCACCGACACCGGCTCCGATCTCAAAAAAGAATACGCCAAGAACTGCATCCTGGCCCGCCGCCTCCTCGAAAAAGGAGTCCGCGTCGTCCAACTCTTCAACGGCTCTGATCCCTCCGGCGGAAACGGCATCACCAACTGGGACTCCCACTCCAACATCAAGGACACCCACGGGATGCAAGCCGAGATCATGGACCAGCCGACCGGGGCCCTCATCGCTGATCTCAAACAGCGCGGTATGCTCGATGACACCCTGATCGTCTGGGCCACCGAATTCGGCCGCATGCCCTTCCTCCAAGGAAATGGCACGGGCCGCGATCACAACCCGGACGCCTTCACCTGCTTCCTCGCTGGAGCCGGCGTCAAAAAAGCCCACTCCCACGGCACCTCTGACAACTTCGGCGCCAAAGCCGAAAAAGACCCCGTCTCCGTCTACGACTTCAACGCCACCATCCTCCACCTCCTCGGCCTCGATCACGAACGCCTCACCTACTACCACAACGGCCTCGAACGGAGATTAACTAATGTTCACGGCCACGTCATCCAAGACGTCCTCGCCTAGCCCATCTTTAACATGCCAAACTTGCGATCTATCGTAGCCCAGGGCAACGCCTGATCTTCCATTCCCCGATTCCCGAGCGCTGAAGGTGCGCTCTATTCTCCCACAAGCTGATTAAGATATTCTTCAAGGTTGGTGTAACCGTCCGTGTCTTTGTCATCTGCACCATCAGTAACCAGTGGGTCTAAGCCATAGGATTTTTCCCAATCATCGGGCATGCCATCGTCATCAGAATCCAGGGGTGGAGTCGGACTGCTGAGCTCGGGCCAACCCCCGACCTCATCCGGGTGGTTGATGCTTTTGCCGGTCCCATCGATGACATCTCTAATGAGGCGTTGATCAACGGCATCTCTAAAAGGAAAACTTGCTCCAACATCAGCCAAAACTGCATCGTAAGCTTCTTTGGCTGGCAGAGGAGCCTCCTCGGCTGCCAGCCTTGTCCCAAAGGCAGTCAACGATTGGTAGACCTCCTTGGCGGCAGGATTTTCAAACGAGGCACTGAGACCCACTCCAAGCCATTCATCTTGATCCTGGCTTGTTCTTCTGGGGGAGAGATTTCCTTTGAGATACAGCTTAGAAAAATTGGGTTTCCCCATCTGGATTTCGTATCGATTCAGCCTCGTTTCAGGTCCGGCCTTAAAGAAATTATTGATCAAGTTCACTTCCACTCTGTCGTCGCCACTCCCCTGTGAACTGAAGACCGCTCCGTAGTAACGCCAATTGTAGATGACATTGTTTGTCACCTCAAAGAGCCCTTTCTTCGAATTGATCAAAGGGTTTCTCTGCGAGTTTGAAATCATCAAATTGCGATGGATGGAAAACCTCTCGGAATCATCTCCAATGAGAGTCCCCATACTATGAATCCCTTTCTTGTGGACACTCTCATAGAGGCCTTCCGCCACAATCGAATTTTGGAGGGTGACGTTCTTCGGCCCATACCAAGCGCTGAAGACCTCATCAGTCGCCCAGGCAATCGAGCAATGATCGATCATGATTCTCTCACCACCCAAGATTTGAATGCCATCACCATTCACGCTGCCTTGCCTCCCTGGGCCGGGTCTGACTTTCAGATAACGCACAATGACATCGGTCGTCGTATTTTCGCTGGTCCCGACGGTGAAAGCGGCAAAATTTGCAGTTGGGGTAACCCTCAACTGGATTCCTTGTCCGGGAGCAGTTTGACCCGCAATCGTAATGAACGAGTTTTTAACGAGTAGCCCAGACTGTAAAACAATCGTCCCGCTGACTTCAAACACGACGGTCCTCACGTCCGTCGCAGCGATCGCGGCTCTGAGCGAACCTGCTCCGGCATCATTCAGATTTGTCACCTTAATGACTCTTCCACCACGACCTCCTTTAGCCGCCTTCCCAAACCCTTCCGCACTTGGAAACGCCTTTACCTCCACGCTGAGCGTGTCGGGATCAAGCCCATCCATTGGTCCACCTCTTTCCAGAGCATAGGCCGGTGCTTTATCCCTAAAATCACAACTCGGTAAAAAACAGAAACTCAAGAAAGCGCTTACAACAAATCGGGTCACACCAGACGGTAGCTTCGATTTTAAGCGAGGCCAAGCATCTCTCTCAAAGGGCCTGGACCCAAGCACGACCTTTCCACGCAAGTCCCTCAAAACTCCCCTGCTCAGCTGCTCCGCGCGAATCCTCCCCAAATTACCGAAGCATAAAGAAATACTTCCGGCCCTGCCCCCCAAGTCCACCCAACTTTCGCCAACGAAGCCATCCTCGCGTCGCAAATCTCTAATTGGCCTCCACCGCTCTGATGGCTACTCTCTTCCGCAATGCCGATAGACTCCATAAAAGCCGAACGCCATTGGCTCGCGCTCATCGCCATCGCCATCATCATCATCTCGGTGATTGTGTGGTTCGCGACACGCGATACTCTCCCGAAAACGCTTCGCGTGGCCACCGCTCACGAAGGCGGCCTATATCACGAATTCGGCGAAGCTCTCCAAAAGTCATTAAAGCAAAAAACCGGCCGCGAGGTCGTCCTCGTGCAAACCGAAGGCTCGCTCGAAAATGAGAAACTCCTTCGCGAGGGTAAAGTAGATCTCGCCATCGTCCAAGGCGGCTCGGCGACGATCGCGGGGCTCTCCGTGATTGCCCCGCTCTATCCCGAGGTGGTTCACGTCGTGACCCGCCAAGGATCGCCCATCAAATCCATTGATGATCTCAAATCACGCCGAGTGGTTTACGGAGCCAAGGGTTCAGGCATGCGCACCAGTGCCGAACGAATTTTAGAGCACTACGGAATTTCAAAAAAGATCAACAATCCCACCGACCTCTATTTTAAAGGCCTCTTGGAAGAGGAGTCCATCGATGCCGCCATCGTCACCACTGGCTTTATGAATCGCGATCTCCAGGAGATGCTTGCGAGCGGTCGCTTTGTCCTTTTGCCGATCGAAGGAGCCAAGGCCATCGCCACCAAAGATCCCCACTTCCATGTCGCCGAAATCCCCCGGGGCCTCTACCGCGAGGGCTCTCCGATCCCGCCCGTCAATACGCCCACCGTTGCCACGACGGCTCTCCTAGTGGTTCGCGAGGACGAAAGCGAGCTCCTGATCGGGAAAGTGATGGAAGCGATCTATGACGAAGGACTTGGTCTGGAATTCCCAACCTTAATTTCCAAAAACGAAGCGATCACGAAATCACCAGTCGCTCTGAATCCGGTCTCACGTGCCTATTTCAATCCCCCTGATCATATCAATCGGATCGCCACGATTATGGAAACCTTGGCCGCTTTCAAGGAACTTTCAGTCGCTCTCGCCGCCGGTCTTTATCTCCTATGGACCCGGAGAAAAAGACTCAGGGAAGTAAGACAGGCCGAAATCATCCAAGAGCAAAAAGACAAACTGGATGTCTTCCTCGAAAAAACCCTCGAAGTTGAACGCGGTCAAATGGCCACCGCCAATGTTGATGAGTTGCAGGAATTTTTAGACCAAGTCACTGAGATCAAACTCGAAGCACTCACTAAATTCACTCACGAAGAACTCCGAAGTGATCAAGCCTTCTCCATCTTCCTCCTCCAATGCGCCAACCTCATCAGTAAAATTCAGATGAAGATTCTCCATTGCTCACCTCGGGTGTAAGCTCCCACGACGATGAAGCGCTTTTTCCCACTTGTTCTCGCCGCTCTTTGGAGTCCGGCTGTTCTTTCGGCCGCCTCCTTGAACATCAAGCATGACGAAGCCAAGGGGACGCTCACTGTTTATCGGGAGGGTTCGCATGACCCCTTGCTCATCCAGAATGCGCGCCCTGATTTTCGGCCCTTTCTTCATCCCATCGTCGCGCCGGACGGGAAGGGAATTCTCACCGAATACAGCCCGGGTCACCACAAGCATCAGACCGGACTCTACTGGGGATTCACGCGGGTGAATGGACGGGATTATTTTCATCATCCCGAGGGTGACTACTGGAAGCGGATTTCGGCGAAAGTGCTGAAGGGGAGCGGTGACACGGTCTCATGGGAAACCGTTTATCATCTCCTTGGAAAAAACGGCGAGGCCGTCTTGCAAGAAACCCAACATTGGACCCTTCAGGACAGTGGTCATCAATACGCACTCGATCTGGTTTGGAGAGGCAAGGCCCTGAAACCAGTGACGATTGGTAAATACGACTACGGCGGCTTGTTCCTCCGCATGCCGTGGAAGAAGGGGCTTGCGGGAGGTGTCGTCAATGGCCGGGGCCAGCACGGCAGCAAAGCCGAGGGGCAGCGGGCGAATTGGATCGACGTCGGGATGGAAATTGAAGGCCGAAAGGATCAGGGCCGAATCAGCATTTTTGACCACCGCGAGAACGAAGGATTCCCCCAGGCTTGGAGAGTCGATGGACAGCTCGGAGTGGGCCCGGTTCGTGCTCGCACGGGAGATTGGCAGATTGCCAAAGGGAAAGAAGAGGTCATCAAACATCGCATCATCGTTTCCACCGGCGATCTCGAGGCCGAGGCCTTGACCAAGCAATGGCAGGAATATTCAGAGCAGAGTCGCGATCATCGACTCCGGGGAAAAGCACAGTAGGAAGGCTGCGCACCTCTGGACTCTCCACATGTCGGGTGGTCTGACAGAGGATTCCCTCCTCAAATTACGCGATCATAAGAATGATCACTTGTGGAAGCGCGACTCCATCGGGTCGGCGGGTCGGCGGGAATGGTTTCGTGGAAATAGGGGAGCCGATCGACCTTCTTTCTGCTAACAAAAAAAGGCACTGAAGAAGTACGAGTAACTCCTGAGTGAGACCACCTTAACCGCCGCCGACCAGGTCAAAGGAAAAGCCGTCTTCAGCAAAACCTAGAGCGCCTAACATAAGCTCAAGATCATCACCACGCGGGACGGCCGAACTTTAACCGGAAACATTGCCAGGGAGAACGACCGTTACTTCCCCGGAGCAGCGACGGTTGGCACGACCAACTTGCGCGCCCAGATGTTACGGTAGCGGACCGGGTTACCGTGATCCTGAAGTTGAAGCCCACCGGAAGCTTGCTTACCCCCTTCTTGAACCGCGAACTGCGTCACGATACCGTTGTGTAGAACTGTGATCGATCCAGGCTGAATGACCTTGCCATTTCCGCCCCTTTTTTCCCGGATACAAATGATGTCATAGGTCTGCCATTGGCCCGGCCCACGACTGGCATTCACCAAGGCGACACTTTTCAGGTAGAGCGAGGAAGCCTGTCCGTCGGGATAGGTATCGTTTTGGAATGAATCGAGAACCTGCACCTCGGGATAACCACCAATGAAAACGCCGCTATTTCCGCGCCCCTGGCTGTTCCCCTTCACCTCGGCAGGGGTGCACCACTCGATGTGCCATTGGCAATCTCCTTCAACCTGGTCCCGGGTTTGGATCACGCCGGTCCCGCGCTGAACTTCCATGAGGCCGTCTTTCACGAGCCACTTGGCGGCCTCGTTTCCGTCTTTCCCCCTACCCTTCCACTTCGAAAGGTTCGTGCCGTCAAAAAAGATAATGGCATCAGAGGGAGCGGCCCCAGGCTTGGCGGCAGAAGTATGACCCGGAGGCGTCACAACCGCCGGACGCTCGGATTGAATCCGCTCCTTACTCCATCGGCCGGAATCGGAAACCGAAGCCGGATCTTCAGCATGAAGCGGGGCGAGACTGACAAAAAGGGTGGCGGTAAAGAGTGGGCGGTAGTTCATGGATGGGAGGGAGTGGCAAATTTTTAAGGAAAGGTCTCAATGACAATGACTCACTACGTCCAGACTTGCCCTCGCTTTTCAGTGGAAGCAAATCATCGTCATCAACCTTCATGACCCGTGCCCACAAGGCAGCGCCTAGATCGGTGTAGAAAAGTCGGGTGGCAAAATACGATTCTATGGGGGTTGCAGCTCGTTGAGGTGGCTTCTGAGCATCAATTAGTTCCCGCAGAGTTCCCGCAGAGTTCCCAATTAGTTCCCGCAGTTCTCAATTAGTTCCCGCCAATTAGTTCCCGCAGTAACTGCAACACCAATTAGTTCCCGCAGTAACTGCAACAGTAACTGCAACAGTAACTGCAACAGTAACTGCAACAATTAGTTCCCGCCAACAATCAGTTCCCAATTAGTTCCCGCAGTAACTGCAAAGTTCCCAATTAGTTCCCGCAGTAACTGCAAAACCTTCCTTGACTCGGTTGTCTTGGCATCTCAAGGTTCGCCCCATGCCGAAGCCGCGATTGATCATTCCATCCTCTTCCGATGGGATTTTTCCTGATTTGGCGATCTACCACACGACGTCCCGGGTGGTTCATCGTCAGTTCTTGTTTCAGGCGGAGGAAAAGGAGCAATTTAGAGTGCTCATGCGGATGTATGAGCGGTTTAGTGGGTGCAAGGTGCTTTCTTATTGCGTGATGACGAATCACTTTCATCTCCTTTTGGAGATCCCGCCCCCACCTTCTGAGGGAAAATTTGGGATTTCGGAGGAGGAGCTGATTCAGCGATTGGGTGGGCTCTATTCTCGGGCTTATGTGGCTGGGGTGAAGACGGAGATTTTGGAAGCACGCACGATTGCCGAAGGAAAACGTGAGCATTTTTCAGGGCTCAGCAAGACTGATCAGAAGAAGGAAATGGCCTACGGAGGGGAACAAATTGCTGCGATTTTTGAACGATTCACTAAGCGGATGCATAGTCTGAGCGAGTTCATGCGAGGGCTTCTGCAGCGCTATACCCGATGGTTTAACAAGAGACACGGAATGCGCGGGACCCTTTGGGAGGACCGCTTTCACAGTGTCATCGTGCAGAGCGGGGTGACGTCGAGGACAATGGCGGCTTACATTGATCTCAATCCGGTGCGGGCCGGAATTTGCAAGGACCCTGCCGACTATCGATGGAGTTCATACGGCGAAGCGGTGGGAGGAGGTCGTGGGGCGTCGAAGGCCCAAAGTGGCCTTGTACGTGCGCTTCGAGGACACCAAGGCCATGCAGGAACTTCTCGAGCCTGGGCCCAAGGGGGAATCTCAAAGGAGTACCGCAAGCTCCTCCTCACCAACGGAAGCGAGCAAGAAGAGAATTGTTCAGACGGACGGAAGCGGACTCATCGCAAGGGAATAGATCGAAAGGTAGCCGAGAAGGAGAAGGCACGGCTAGAAAATGAAGAAGCCCGTGATCTGAAAATCGCCAAGGCGGTGCATTGCAAGGTCCGCTATTTCAGGGACGGCGCGGTTCTTGGAAGTAAGAAATTCGTCAACGATTTTTTCAAAAGTCAGAGGAATCGATTTAGTCCGAAACGGAAGGACGGAGCACGAAAAGCGCGCGGATCCCTGAAGGAACTTGCCGGAGAGATTTGGAGTCTCCGCGATCTCAAGGATGGATGAATTATTCCAGAGCCTTAAATCAACACACACCTTTCCCCCCTCTCCGTTCCTCTCAACGGCGTCCCAAAGCTCCCCCACCGCCCAAAAAGCAAATTCCTGCAATTCATCGTCGAGGGGTGGGGACACGGGCTACAAATTGGAATGGCCGTCATACGCATAGGAAAGGCAGCGCTGAGTCAGCACACGAAATGGCGATCGCGCCATTGACGTCTCCGTAGAAATCATTTCGAGTTTCCGGTAAGAACATGAAACAACTGATCACCCTCACTGTCACCCTTCTCCTTCTGGCGTGCCTGGATGGAGCTGAGCCAAGCGGAGAAAATCCATCCCCTTTCTCCCCCGCAGCTCCGGTCCAAGGGCGGCTTCAAGGCCCTCCCGCCAAAAGCAAATTCCTAGCAGTCAGTAAATCGGTCAAGTTTTCCCTAGCTGGATGCCCCTGAGAAGATTTAGTGGATGTCCAAAGAACTCCAGTCTCAAAATCATTTCAAAAAAAATGTGACTTTGAGCTGAGATCCGGGAGTTACATGATTGAAAGGGAGAAACAATTCTTAATCGAACCCCATGACCGAGAACAATCAATCTGACCTCCTCGACTTTGGCCGCAGCCGAAGTAAGGCATCTTTCAACCGCATCGTCTCAGAGTTTGGGGGCTTGGTTCTTGCGAGTGCTTTGAGGCGGACGGGCGACCGCGAACTCGCGGAGGAAATCACCCAGAATGTCTTCACCATTTTGGCCCGCAAAACTGCGGTAGTCGCAAAGCACCCTTCAGCGAACGGCTGGCTTTTCACGACGACCCAACTCGAATCCGCAAAAGCCGTGAGAAGTCGTAAGCGCCATCAAAGAAAGATCGATGCCCTAACTCTCAATACTCTGTCGGGCAGTGCAACTCAGCCAACTGACAATATTCTCCCTCAACTTGATGAAGCCTTGGATCATCTCTCCAAGATCGACCGCAATTTGCTTCTGGCTCGATTCATTGAGGAGGCGACTTTCAGGGAGCTAGCCCGGCGAACGGGCAAATCTGAGTCGGCTTGCAAGATAAGAGTGAAGCGGGCCCTCGATCAAATTCGTTGTTGGATGACTGCACGTGGCATCACCGTTTCCGTCACCACTTTGAGTCTTTTCCTGAGTTCGAAAATGTCGAGTGCCCTTCCCCTAGCGACGGTGACCAAACTCTCATCCGGTTCACTCTCAGTTGCAACCTCTGTCCCGAACGGAGGACTTTTCACGACCCAAATCGTCACACTTATACACACCGCAAAAAAAACGATCGTAGTCGCCGCAATCGCAATCGGAGCAATCCCTCTTCTCTGGCAGTTTTCGGTAACCGAAAACTTGCGAGATGATTTAGGTCAAGCCCATTTGGCGACTCAATTCTCGACGAGAAAAATACAAACCCGATCATCGTCTGCAGGTTCACGAACAAACAAGCCGATTAAATTTCTCATAGGAAACTCTCCATTCCCGGAAAACGGGGAAGCCTTCCTAACAGCAATCGAAGATTCCGTGTTTTTGAACAAGGCTAATCTCCTGGCAAGATTTCACATCCCTCTCAGTAAAGGAACTCCGGAACAAGTGCAGAATTTGATTTGGGATGTGGAAGCAAGCGATAAGCTTATTTCCGTCAAAGCACATGCACTAGAGATCCTGATGAAATTCGCCGGCATGCCCGATAGCGATCCCGGATTGGCTATTAAAACCGTGATACATGGAGGTGGAAGCGGTTCAAAATTGGCGAAGATGATGTCTGATTGGCTCGAAAGAGATCCTTCTGCAGCAGAATCTTGGTTTCGGGAAAAGCTGAGAACCGGTGAGCTGGTTGGCAAAGGGGCCGCCAAGTCTCCTGAAACATTTCTTGCCGAGGAACTGGTAGGTTTCTTGGCAGCGACTAATGGAGAGTCCGCGATCTATTTGATTGAGGAAGTCAATGGACCTGGAAGAAGTGATGTCGTAATCAGACTCTTGCCTCTTCTGATTCAAAAAGGAGAGGCATTCTGGCCTCGAGTGCATGAGCTTATGAATTCGCTCCAAGGAAGATCCATGCGCAGGATAGCCTTGAACCAGATCGTCGAGAACTTCCCGGATCGTAATAGAGTTCGACCGTTTCTCGATGGGTTAAATCTAACGGCGACTGAGAGTGGGTCGGCCTTAGCCAATGCGGCCTCCCACGGAGCAAACAATCAACCCGATTCAATCAAGGGCCGAATGGAGTGGTTAATCAATGAGGTAAGAGCTGAAGAGCAACAAGAGGCGATACAACAAGCTGCTCTTTCGATTTCTTTCTCTCATCCAGATGAGATTGAAAACTGGACCGCAACTTTGGAACCTGGGAAGGGTCGGGACGCTGCTTTAGACGGGCTATCAATCGGACTGCTAGCATCGAGTAATTTTGAGAGATCTTCGGGAATCGTGAGATTAATCGGTGACCCCGGAATCTAGCAAGAGGCTCTGCAACGACTTTTGTATCATGCAGAACAAGGCGGCGAAAAAATGTTCCTGAAAATCGAGCAACAGTGGAACAATTCAACCAACGAGTGATGAAAAAAAATCTAATCGCAGTCACTGTCATTGGAGTGATGTCGCTATTGATCTTTCTCTATCAGCGCGACGTGGTCGAGAATCTCCGCGAGGAAATCTCCACGGCCCATGTGAAAAATTCTCTGCAACAGCGATCAGGCTCTCGGGGCTCCGTTTCGGAAAGTCGCTATATCGGTCGTCTAAATCCTGGAAAACTCAGAGATCTGATGACAGCTTTCCGCAACCAGGAGGGCGGTGCCGAGGATCATCGTGCTTTGCTCAAGTCCCTCGAACTCGTTGAGAATTACTCACGCGATGATCTGTTTGTCATCTTGGACCAGTTAAATCACGAGCGAGTTGGAGATTCGATAATCTCTGAACAATGGAGAATTCTAATCAGTGCTCGCGCGATGGCCGCCCCAATGAAGACGCTGGAATATCTCGACCAAATACCAAACACCTCTGAGTTGCCATTGTTTCGAATATCCGCACTCCGAAGCTTGGCCGAGAGGAATCTACAAGGAGCGGTAATCCGGACTTCCCCTACCCCACGCGGAGATCAGGCTCCGCATTAGTTATATCGTGTGAAGTTACGGAAATTGCTTACACTACCTTCTTATTGAGCCAAGCAGGATCTCCTGACACCAAAAGTCTCTCCTCTACCGATGGAATGCCTTGCTTACCTTCTGAGCTGAATCCAACCCCCTGCAGCTCCGGTCCGGGGCGGCTTCAAGGCCCTCCCGCCAAAAGCAAATTCCTAGCAGTCAGTCGTGAAACCTTCTTCGGCCCCCTCATCGAAGAAGTCGAAGGCCGTATTAAAAAACAGCTGGGCGACGCTTGGGACCGTGACCACCGTGACGCCAAATCGACCCCAATCTACGCCGAACTCTACGACCACCGAGTCATTCCGACCGAAACCAAGAACATCGCGGCCACGTACCCTAAGCTCATTTCCAAACTCAGCAAAACTCGCCAGCCCTACCTCAAGAAGTGATCTTTCCTCACGCGGGGAGATCATGAATCACAACCTTTGGCCCCGCCAATTCCTTGAGGTGTGAATGGTGGGTAAAGATCAAAACTTGGGTCTTCTGGCTCAGCTCTTCGAGAACGGGAAGCAAGGCTCTCGTCCGTTCATCGTCAAAGGTCATCAGGAGATCATCAAGGATCAGCGGGATGGCAGGATGGTTCTCAAGATGAAGGTCGATTGCGGCCAACCGGAGCGCAAGATAAAGTTGGTCTGCCGTCCCCTCCGAAAGGCCGGGAGTCGAAACGGCCTCGGCCCCCGCTCGAATTGCAATCAGCTGGGGCTTCTCCTTCTCATCAAGCTGCGCCGCTACGCGCTCAAAACCACCACAGGTCAGCGCTTGAAAGAAAGACGAAGTCTTCTCAATCATCGGCCCCTGGGTTTTCTGACGATACCCTTCAACCTGCTCCTTCAAAAAATCAATCGCGTAGTGGAGCTGCCGAAATCTCTCCGTGTCTGCCACTACGGTCGCCAAAGCATCGGCTGCCGCTTGCTTTTGCGTCGCGGCCAGATCACTCGCTTTCATCATCTCCCGCTGACTGCGTAGTTGAGCATCGAGATGAGCTTTCGCGTCATCGCGCTCCAGCTGAAGTCCTTCTTCCGCTTGATCGAGAGCCACTTTCTCACCCGCCAGTTCCGCCGGATCTTGCGCTTTCAATTCCTCCACAAAATCCTCGAGGGAATGAGTTCCAGCAAGATTTAGGAGCACTCCTTTTTGTTCATTGAGCCGGGTCGTCAGGGCTGACTTTGATTCAACCTGAAGAATGACCGCCTCCAAGTCATGGGAGCCCGCTTGCTGAATCAAGGCCTCCATGGCAGCGACATCACCCTCAAATGAAAGCGTCACCTCGGGAAGAGATTCCCGCAATTGATCAAGCTGCTCTTGTAAGGTTTGGCCACGGCTTTGGTCAAATTTCGACTTCTCAAACAAAGCGGCTAAAGCCGGCTCGGAAGCTTCCATTTTAAGGCGCTTCGCCGTCGTCTGCAACCTCTTGTCATACTCATCCACCGCATCCTGGCGGACTTGATAATCCAACAACAACTCCCGCGCCTTCATCCGCTCGGTCACCGCCTCCACGGCGACCTTTGGCGAGAGATCCCGCGAAACTCCCGCCGCTTCACAAACCAACTGCCACTGCCTTTTTTCACGTTCAAGCTGTTCCGCGAGAGACCGTTCTTCCAACTCCAGCTGATCGCGTTTGACCTCATTTTTCGCCACCAATTTCTGAAGAGCCTTCAGCTCTCCTTGCTCCTGATTCGCTCGCTTAAAAGCGGTCTTAAGCGAACGATGCACCTTCCCAAAATCATCTCCTTTGAACTCTTCCAGAAAACGCGCTTCTTTCTCTTGCAGGATCACGATTTCCGCCTGAATCGCTTCCGCTTCTTCCACGATTTCACAAAGCCTCTCCCAATCGTCGCGCCATTCCAAGAGCGCGATCGGAGTCTTACCAAACGAATCCGGTTCCCAGCTTTCCTCCCACTCCCGAAGCGCTTGGTCCGCCTTTTCGAAATCCAGTGCCAAGTGATCCTGCTTCGACTGCAGCTGGGAAATCTTAGCCTGATGTCCGGCGGCCATCGCAAGGTGATCGGCGTGATCGCGCAAAGCATCTGCGAGCTCATCCGCGTGTTCAATCGCTCCCGTGAGGCCCTCGTCCACCGACTGTGATTTGAGAATCTTTTGCCAAAGGTCATCACGCTCCTGCCGCGATCCGGCGAGATCGGCCTCGGTATGAATGGCTGCCTGAGACGCCAGAATATCCAAGCTGGTCTTTTCCTCCGAAAGATGATCTCGAACCTCAGCTAGGCGACTCTCAACGTCACGAACATCCTCACGCAATTTCTCATATTCCCGGCCCGCAGCTTGAATCGTCTTCGCCCCCGGAACCTTGAGCGAAGCAGGATCGCCGGTGATTTCGAGGCGTGCGGTAAACCTCCCCTGTTCCGAACGAAGGGCGGCGAGTTTCTTCTCAAGCGAGGGCAAGGCCGCTTTCTCTGCCATGAAGGCATCGGCCCGCTGGCATTGATCTTCAAGCTCACTCAGATCATCAGGAGCGCTGGCTTCCGTGGTCTGCGCCGCAAGCTCGATCCGTAGGTTCTCAAGCGCACGCGTGACCTCCTTTGAGTGCCCCGTCAACTCGGTCAAAGTCGCCGCAGATTCTTGGAGCGAGGTTTGCTCAGCCGCCCCAACCGCGGGGAGCTTTTCGAGATCAGTTTCGGTGAGGCGATTTTTCAGCGCCGGGAGGATCTCGAGGTGATCGGCATAGTGCTCGGCCTTTCTCCGCAACCATTCGAATTCAGGAGCGGCAGAAATAACCTCCTTAAAGTCTCCGATCTTTTCAAGCGCTTCCTCCGCCCTTTCAATTTGCCCCCGGTGAAGCTCATGAGCCTGCTGGCTGCGCACAAGCTGAGCTTGTAATTTACGAACCCTCTCCGGAAAATCCGAAGGCAGACCGGGCACTTCAATTTCCGCTAAACTGACCTCAAAACTACGAATCGCTTCGAGCACCGGAAAGGCGCGCAGGTAGTCCGCGAGCAGTTGCCAACGCGCACGATGCGATCGATAAAGACCATCTTTCTCCTCAAACGATTCGTGGGCATGTTTCACTTCGGCCTTCACGAAGCGCCACGCCGTGGTCGAGGTAATCTCGGCCCGCGCGGCCTTTTCCGATTCTTTAAATTGTGCAATCGCGGGGAGAATTGTCGTATCTTTTTTGGCCGCTCCCCGGCAAAGCGAGTTCGCCTCGGCTTCGAGCTTCTTAATGGCATCATCAATCGGCGAGCCGCCCAGGCTTGCCGAGAAAAGAGTAGTCCCCAGATCACCTTCACCAGAGAGCAATTTGGCGGCGCCGGAGCGCAAGGATTCGGTAGTCAAGCCAAACATGTGTTGAAAGAACTCCTCGTTCACCGAACCCAAAAAAGGTTGCAGAGCCGTGTCGTTGAGAGAGTTTTGACTCGCATCTAGGAGGGTATTCCTGAGACCCTTCTTTCTGAAAAACGCGAGCTTTTCTGATCCCTCTGAAATGCCAGCACCGAGGAGCAACTTAGCATTGGCGTGGATAAAATTATCGGAAGTCCGGGAGGGCACTCCGAAGAAAAGGTGGTGGATGGCACGCAGGAGCGAACTCTTACCCGCCTCATTGGCACCGTATATTAAGTGAAGGTCGTACTTCGCTTCCGGGAACTTTAACGAAAAGTCCGTAAATGGGCCGAAGGCCGGAATGGTCAAGGAATCAAAGCGCATCTCTTCAGTCGGTGGTGCTAGTGGCAATGCTATGAAGGACGATGGCCGCAACCTCATCCTTCAGATTGGAGGACTTCTCGAGTACGGCCAATTCCTCGAGAGCGGCAGGCGGAAGCTTATTCTCGAGGGTGGCGAGGGCGGCGGGTTTCTGGTCAGGACGGAAGCGAGCGAGAGCTTCCATCACGAGTGCGGTGAGATCATCCCGTTTCGCCAGTTCCTCAGGATCGTAAGTCGGAGTGGTGCGCAGTTTGAGACGCTCGAACCACAATTGCTCCGGATCAATATCACCGGCGATGCTGCGGCACTGGGCTTGCCAGCGCGATAAGTCCGAATGCATAAGACCGTGGAGTTCGGTGCTACCAGTGAAAGTCAGCCGCAGAGCCAGCAAGCGATCGCCGACTTCTCGGAGAGCCTTCCTAAAAGCATCTGCGATGAGGCCTTCCAGGGCAGCCGCCTCGGACACTCCCGTGAGGTCGATTTCAAGATGTGACCACCGCACGACGTCGAGCGGCAGGAATTGATGGGAGGACACCTGCAGGGAGTCATCGACCTCCACCAAGAAGCAACCGCGGGGCCCGGTTTCATTCACCTTGCGACCTTGAAGATTGCCAGAATAGACAATCCAGGGATCTTTATGAAGGACCTCCGGTTGGTGAATGTGGCCCAGCGCCCAGTACTGGTATCCTTTCTTTTCGAGATCGGCGATGGCACAGGGCGCATAGGTATCGTGCTCGGCACTCCCGGCCAGACTGGTGTGAAGAAGCCCGATGTTGAAGCAATCGGGAACCGCCTCGGGATATTCCAAGGCAAGATTTTCCGGCACGCTCGCGGTCGCAAATCCCTGCCCGTGAATCACGACCGGCAAGTCGGTCACCGGCACTGTTTCCGGCTTCTTGACTGAGAGAAATTTGACATTGTCCGGCGGCGACAAGGATTTTGAAATGACCGACGCGGCATCGTGATTCCCACTAATCGCGAAGACCGGAATGGCGCCCTCTTTCAAACGCGACATTTGTTGGTTGAAGAAAAGCGCGGTAGCATAATCCTTCTGGTCACCATCGTAGAGATCGCCGGCGATCAGGACAAAGTTCACCTGCTTCTCCAAGGCGAGATCCACCAAATTGATGAGGGCGCGGCGAGTGGCGCCGCGAATGGCCTCAACGGGAGCATCGTCATGTCGGGACAAGCCACGCAAGGGGCTATCCAGATGGAGATCGGCGGCATGAAGGAAAGTCAGCATGGTCGTCTTGAAAAAGTGTCGCACCCCGGCGACTTGGTCGAGCGAGGAATGACTCAATTCGATTCCAAGATCGATCTTCCTCCTAAAATAAAGTGAGATCCCTCGATGAAGATCCTCCTTCTCCTCCTGATCGCTCTCCTTCCCGCCCACGCCGAATGGATTGACCTCTTCGACGGCAAATCGACCGAGGGCTGGACTCCTCGCGCCAAGGTTGAGCAATTCAAAGCGGTTGACGGCGAGCTCCACCTCCTTTCGAAGACCAATCTCTGGGTCACCACTAAAATCGAAATGTCCGATTTTGAGGCGGAACTGGAAGTCTTCCTCCCCGAGGAACCGGGCTTTAATTCCGGTCTCGCCTTCCGCGGCCAGGGCGTGGAAGGAAAACCCAAAGGCTACCAAATCGAAATCGACCGCAAGGTTCCCGGCGGAGTCTACGCCATCGGCCTCGGCGGTTGGCTCTCGAAGGAGAAAGGCCTGCTCAAGGAAGGGCAATGGAATCACTTCCGCGTCATCGCAAAAGGCGATCACATCCGCACCTTTGTCAACGGGGTCCAAGTTGTCGACATCCACCTCAAGGGTGAGAAGCACCAATTAAAAGGCTACTTTGGCATCCAACACCATGGCAAAGGTGGCACTGTCAAATTCCGCAAAATCCGAGCCCGCAAGATCACGGCCTCTCGAGAGTAATTGCTCAACTCATTATTCTAAAATAATCCGGAGCCGATAAAAGACCCTCTCGCTTTGAGCGGGATCAATCGTAGTCACGCGCGTTCTTACCCCACTGGGATCATCACGGATGTTCGTCACGAGTGTTTGCCCCGTCACCTCATTCCAATTCGCCAAGTCGGTCGAACTCTCAAAGGTGCTCGTCAGCCCACGGGCAGTCATGTCCAGCGACTCAGTGAAGCTGAATTGATGAATGCCGTTGGATAGGATTTCCACCTCCAAGGCCCTCCGGTTGATCGAGGAATCGTTGGGATCTGACTCAGCCAGATATTCTTCAAGATTGGACAATCCGTCGCCATCGGGATCATCTCCCTCTCCCGTCATGGTGGTGAGGTTAAAGTCCTCCAACCAGCTTGAAAACCTGTTGGCGAAAGCAAGCTCGGCCCAATCGATGGCGGGGGCGATGATCACTTGAATCTCGGCCGCACTGGCACTGATTCGCGAGCCATATCCGTTGGTTTGTCGATAGAAGGCACTTTGGCCCGGATCGTTGGAGTTTCCCGAGGTTGGAATGAGATCCCAACCGCTACTATCCCCGCCAATATAAAAACCTCCGGCATCGTAGAAGGCTCCGTAAAAGTCATTATCGTCGCTGGGATCGACGGCATCCGAGTAGGTTGCATCGACCGCAAAAGTCACGCCCGCGAGCTTCCAGACTCCGTCATCCTTGATGAACCATCCTCCTCCGGAATCACGGGCCGTGACCATTGCTTCATCCTGTCCAAGAAGGTTGTCGAAGTCGAAGTGGAGAAGCTCGTTTCCATTCGAGATAAAAGCTCCGTCCACCTGGTTCCTCCCCCAGCGGGATTTCTGAGTGCTATAGGCACCCCACTTCCAGCCCTTACCAAGGACCTCGTCGCCACGATCGATCCCCCGGCCGTTTACAACCATCTCCTTACCCGCTTCGGCCGAACCCGTGTAAAGGAGCGCATAGTCGTCAAAGGTTTCCCAAATTTCGAAAATTCGTAAATCGGTGTCCCCGATTCTTACCGGTACCCCCTTAACCGCGAAGATCCGGTCCTCCACACCATTGAAAAATGAAGCTTGGGTGACTTGGGTCTGACTGCTGCCCAGATGGGTCGCCGTCACGAAATGCTTGGGCGAAATAATAGTGGCATGAGACGTCAGGTAACGCAGTTGATGCTGCCAACCACTTCCCACGAATTCACCGGTGGGAGCCGTCTCGGTATTGGCAGCGGGGCTGAGCCCATCCCTAAAAATGAGCCCATTCGCGGGCAGTCCCACGAGGAACCATAACCGCAAAAATCTCATCATGGCGAAGGTTAAGGCTTAAGAACGGTTCTGTCGCCCAAAAGATTCACCGCAATCCTTAGAACAGGCCGGCCTCCCCTTTCTGCTGATCAAGATAACCTTGGTCTACCAACAAATTCCCTTCGTCGATGGCTTCATGGACCAGCTCGTCGCACCGCTCATTGAGTTCGTTTCCGGCATGCCCTTTGACCCATTTCCAGGTCATTTGCTGCCCCCCAGACGCGCGGTCCAGACGCTCCCAGAGATCACGATTGAGAACCGGCTTCTTGTCCGACTTCTTCCAACCCCTCTTCTTCCAACCCTCGAGCCATCCTTTGGTCATAGCATCGATGACATACTTGGAATCAGAGTGTAAAATCACCTTGCACCGCTCCTTGAGAATTTCCAGCGCCGAGATCGCCCCCATCAACTCCATCCGGTTGTTGGTAGTGTGATCGAATGCGCCCTTCATTTCCTTGCGATACTTCCCAAAAGTCACCACCACGCCGTAACCGCCAGGACCGGGATTTCCGCGAGCACCGCCATCTGTGTAAACAACCACTTCTTTCATGAGCTTTTCGAGATCTTGGTTTCGCAAAGGCGGCTGACCACTTCAAAATCCGCTTGCGAGGCAAAGGCAGACTTCGGTAAAATAAAATACTGATCCCGCTGGAGGTAGAGCAAAACCCCCTTCGGAGAAAGATAACGGCCCTCAAAATCACGCCATTTCATCGTCTTCTTGTGCCCTTTCGACTCCTGTTGAATCGTCTTCACTCCGAAGGTCCAGTGAAGCTCCTGCCCGGCTTGGGGCGATGACTTGGAGCTATGAATGAGCCGGAATTGCCAAAATGTCTTCCGCATAAAAAGGAGCGGTCCAATCAGAATGCAGAGAAAACCAAAGAGATTCTCACCGAGAAAGAGAAGGAGCGCTCCGATTGGGACGAGAATTAGGTAAAAATATCGGAACATCAAAAAAATGGGATGCCGGTTCCGCATGTGCAGCGCCGAACCCAGCTTCAGGGTTTGGACGTCGAACCGGCTTGTCGCGTGGTAGTCACTCATTTGTGCTTCCAGCCATACCCTCTTCCTTTGCGCTGGACAAGACCGTGATCTCCATGACTTTCTTAGTGGTATGAGAACAATTTTTAAACGACTTCTATTTTCGTTTGCAGCCACCGTCACCACCCTTTCCGCTCAGGAAGCGTGGCTCCTTGAGATGCCAAACAAATACAGCGATTACCTGATCAAGAAAGCCGTTTCCGGTGACTACGATACCGTCTCTGGAATCGTCGCCAAATTCCCCGACCTCATCACCAGAAAGCAGATTCGCGAGATTGAACTCATGAAATGGCAGGCCGATAGCGGGAAGATCAACAAGAAACGGGAAATCACCGAGGATGGGCGCACCTATAATGCCGGCGTCCGTTACTACTCCATCAGCGGTCAAAAGCCGGACCACCGCCGACTCAAAATCACCGCTCCGGTCATCGAGCGCAACATCAGCATCGATACCTACGGGCTCATTCCTCGCGAATGGACGCCCACCTTCGCCCATCGGGGCGAAACTCTTACCACCGTCCTTCTCGAGCGTCATGCCGAATCCCCCTCCTCCACCGTATCTCTCGGCCACCTCAGGCAGCTTGAGTATGACGCCGGCGCAGCCAAGGAAAGCGTCACTTGGTATTCCGCCGATCCCCTGGACACGATTGAACTCTATTATACCTCGGAAACCGGATTCGCAGCCAATCCCAAGGTGAAATTCAGCACCAAGATTTTCTCTTCGGTCAAAGAAGACGGTAACTCTCTGCTCCGCATCGAAGCCAGCAGCCAGGATCCAACGAAAGCCGATTTCGTCACCCTCCATCACAATGAAGCAAACTTTGAGGGACACCGCGAAACCACCGGCCCCCTCAAAAAAGAAACGATCAAGATCGCCGACAAAACCTACACCAAGGAAGGCGAGGAAGGAGCATGGACGCTTACTTTGAAGAAGAGTGAGTAACGACTGACGCTCTTCTTCCAGAAATAAAGTTTTCAAATCCGATCTCCCTTTCACTGGGGCGACTCACCTGCGCACCTTCGGAGCTGCTCGTCCTAAAGACACCTACTACGGTATGATTTTCCTGCCCAGAGATCCCCCGAAGGGCCTCGGGCGTAATTAATCACCAAAAGACATCCCCTTAGGCCAGAACACAAAAAATCCCGGGGCCACTTATGCCACGGGATTTTGCTGATCTGAAAATCTCTCTGGTTCGCCTAGCGCTGCTCAATCGGAGTCACCTTGGAAAGCTCGGTCGGCCCGACATACTTGGTCAAGGGACGGTAAAGTCGGCTGTCCTCGAGTTGCTCGAGAACCTGAGCGGTCCAACCGGCCATGCGCGAAATCGCGAAGATCGGGGTAAAGAGATCGGTCGGGATTCCCAAAGAGTAATAAACCGTTGCCGAGTAAAAATCAACGTTGGCATTCAGCCCCTTGCGCTCGCGCATGATGGTCGCGATCCGCTCGGACATCTCGATCCACTTGGAATCGCCTAGTTCTTTGGTGAGCTTGATTGCCATCTTCTGAAGATGGGGAGCCCGTGGATCGAGCACCTTGTAAACACGGTGACCGATTCCCATGATCTTCTTCTTATTGACGAGGCAGTCCTCCACGTAGGCATCGACCTTGTCGAGGCTGCCGATCTCTTGGAGCATCTTAATGACACCCTCATTGGCACCACCATGCAGAGGTCCCTTGAGCGTGCCCACTGCCGAAGTCATCGCGGAGTAGAAATCAGAAAGAGTTGCCACGGTCACACGAGCGGAGAACGTGGAAGCATTCATGCCGTGGTCAGCATGAATGATGTAGGCGACATCGAGAGTCTTAGTAGCCGCTTTCGATGGCTCCTCGCCGGTGATGAGATAGAGAAAGTGGCCCGCCTCAGAGAGATCAGTGCGGACAGGTGGGAGAGCAAGCCCCTGCCGGGCGCGGTGGTAGTATGCCACGATGACCGGAGTCTGGGCACAGAGGGAAATCGCGACCTGGGCGTTGGCCTCCTGGTCAGGCTCGCCCACTTTGGCACGCTTGTCGTAGAGACCGAGCATGGAAACCCCGGTGCGGAGAATGTCCATGGGATTGGCATCCTTGGGAGCAGATTTTAGAAAATCGATGACACCCTGCGGGATTTGCCGGTGGCTCCGCAGGCCCTCAACGAAGGTCGCCAACTCGCTGACATTTGGCAGTTTCCCGAAGTGCAGAAGGTAAGTGACCTCTTCAAAACTGCAGTTCTCCACGAGCTCGTCGATAGAGTAGCCAAGGTAGGAAAGACGGCCATCAAGACCTTCAACATTGGAGAGTGCGGATTCGTTGGCAATAACCCCTTCAAGACCTTTGGCGTAATCAGACATAAATAAATAGATTTGGTGAAAATTTAGGACACAAAGCAATACTGCCACCTCCACGACCGCGCAAGAGTTTCCAGATAAGAATGTTTCAGTTTTTTAGTTTAAGAAGGTTAACCGTTTCGCCAAGATCACCTCCGTGAACACAGAATGGATTCTCACCCTCGAAACGAGTGTCACTCATGCCACCCTCGTCCTGGCCCGCGGCCGCGAAATTTTCGACCAACGGGCCTTCTCAAGCGAGCGATCCCAAGAATGTGACCTCTTTGCTCCTCTCAAAAGCATCCTCGCCGGACTTCCGGAGGCCCAGCGCCTCTCACGGATCATCGTCGGAACCGGCCCCGGATCATACAATGGAGCCCGCGTTGGTATCGCCACCGCCCAAGCCATCGCCCAAACCCACGGATGCCGCGTCGCCGGACTCTGTTCGTTCGAAGGCGTCCCGGGAGTCTCCGAAAACGAGACCCTCTGGGCCGTCGGCGATGCCCGCCGTGGCAGCTATTTCCTCATGCCCGTCATCGAAGGGCGCGCCCAGATCCCCCCGCTCTTGCTGGAGGAAAATGACTTCCTCGCCCGCCTGGGTGAGTGCGAGGGCCCCAAAGTCACCTTCGAATCTCCAACCCGCCTTCCGGAGGGCGTCGACTGCACCGAAACACACTCCACCGCCGAGGGCTTGCTCAAGTCATGGCTGGCCCGCTCTCCCGAAGAGCAGGAAATTCTCCTCAACACCCCGACCGAAGCCTTCTACCTGCGCCCGCCGCATATCACCAAATCTAAAAAATCGCCTCGATCACATCCTTTTTAGGGCCCCCCGATGTGGTATCGATCATGCTCATGAAAGCGCTTGTCGTAGCCTTCCTCGCCATTTTCACGGCTCACGGGCTTGAACTGACCTCGCCATTTTCGTCGAACGCAGTCCTTCCCATGGATACGCAAGTCACGCTCCGCGGGAGGAAGACAACCTCTGACACGATCGCGGTCACCTTCAACGGCAGCACAATCGAAGGGAAGATCAGCTCACTCAGCTCAAAACCCCAAGCCCAAGCCCAACTCAAGCCTGGCAAACCCCCACCGCCGAACATATTGCCCGCTTCTCAGCCATCGCCTGGTGGACCGCTCAAAGTCCCCATCGGCATCATCGCAAACGCGGTCGGCGGGACGGGCACCGAAGCCTGGCTCCCAGCTCTCACTCTCCGAACAAAACCCTCCTACCTCATCCAACTTCCCAACATCGGAGGAAACGATGCCATGCGCCTATTCTGGCCGCCCTTTTCCGTCCGGCTTCCCGCCCTTGATCAATAACACGGCCTGCCGCGCGAGCCGCTGCCCGAAGAGATCATACCCCTCCTTGGTGTAATGCAGATCGTTGTGGGATTTGTTATTCTTCATTTTGTTGTTGGTATCGTCGGTATCAATCCACGAACCGCGGGGGTCATCTTCCGCAACCTTGACCTGCGCCGCTCGCACCGCTTCCCATTGCGCACTCGTCGAAAAATCACTGAGGCGACCAGTCACGAAGTTCATCTCAGGCGCATCGAGATCCTTGCGGAGATTCGCAATGAGAGTCTTCATGCTCTCCTCGTAGGCTGCGGAGAGATTCTCCTTCGCATCACGCTCGCCCTGCATCCAGAGAAAGGTCATCGTCTTCGGCGCCTTGGTCCCGATTTTGGCGCGAACCGCTTTGAGGGTCTGGTCATAAAAGGCGCCTGAATCCTTTTTGGCCGGCAGCTTACTCTTCGCCGCGATCTCATCGAAGTTCTTGACCCACTTCCGTATCGGTTGCCCGCCCTTCGCGAACTTCACGTGCTCGATATCAGATCCGGGCAGGAGTTTCTTGAGCTCGGGCAGGAAAGCGTTTTCCGGCTTCAACCCCGCCATGTTTGACTGACCAGAGAGGATGAAAAGATGGCTGTCACCGGCAGAACCCGCAGAGGACAGGAAAAAGGAAAGGAGGACTGAGAGCGCGCGCCATAGCATCGCGAGCTTCTACCTCATTTTGGAAATTCTGCGATCCTAAAACACGCCCCAACTCAGCAGGGCGCAGAAATCTCTCACGCTCAAGGGCCGTCTGATAAGCGAACGTCGAGGTCGCTTGGGTGGCACGGCGTCCTTGAAAAGGTCGCCGCGCTTTCGGTCCATCAAGAGAGCCTCCCCAATCGGGATCAGATTTCAAGTCCTGTGAGCAACCTCGCGATACCGGGAGCTGTCACTCATTTACCTGCGATGTCCCGGTGAGTGGACCAAAATAGGGCGCGGGCGAGCATCTCTAAAAATGGCTCGGAATCGAAGTCAGCCGGGATGCCCAGCGAGGTGTAAAAAGCGTTGCCATTTTTCGCGTAGGGCGTGATCCAAGTGACGGGATGGGACCTCAAGGAACCGTCGTCTTGCGTGATGGTCCCGGTCTGGAGAACGATCGTGCTCGGGAAGAGGTTTCCCGCTTTATAAAGTTTTTGTGAGGGAAGCAGTGTGAGTCCTTTGGTGAGGGGGTGGGCCTTGCCGGGAGAAGTGGACTCAATGGAGACCACCTCGTTGCCAAAGTGTCCCTTGTAGTTGCCGCCGAGGACTTTAAGATCAAAGGTTTTGTTCTCTTCGGCTGAGAAGGCGTGGCTGGCGGTGCGGATACCCACGATTCCCTTCTGCGCCTCCCAGTGGGCACGGATGATTGCCATTTGATGCTCGGGGAGATCGAGGCGGCGGGCAAAAACAACCAGAACATCCGCTTCTTTTATTTTCTGAAATGCGGGGAGATTTTTGGCTTTGTCTTCAACCCACGACGCGGTGATGGCAACCCGCTCGTGTTTTTCCAGGTAGATCTTGAACTTCTTGAGTGATTCAGCCGAGCGATACTCTTTGGCCCCTGAAATAAAATGAACCCGAAGCGGCATCCGTTTGTCCGTCTTCTCCGCCGTTAGAATGAAGGAGAAAGAGAAAAAGAAAAAGAAGAGAATTTGCAGTGATTTCATTGCCGTTATTTTAGTTCCTTGATTTTTAAGTTTCGAAAACGATAGGTCTGCCCCTTCTCGCCGTGGTGTTGGATTCCCACCACTCCTGCGGCGTCTTTGTCATCCTTCACATCGGTCGTGACGACACCATTGACCTCGATCTTCAAGCGATCACCCTTACATGTAATGCGGTAGGTATTCCAGTCGTGCCGTTTAAAGGCGTCTCCCGCACGCTTTCGAAAGGCGGCCTCGCTTTCCTTATCGCCTCCCTTCGGGCTAATGAACCAGGCCCGGCGTCCCTCGTCGTAGAGACCTCCGGCCCACTTTCGTGAGGACCCATCGACTTCAGCCTGATAGCCGTAGACCTGGTTGGGTCCGACGTGAGCCCGGAACATGAAACCGCTATTGGAGGTGCCCTTCGGGAGGAGAATCTCTCCCTCAAAGATGAAATCCACATAGGTTTTCTCGGAAACGAGAAAAAACTTCCGGCTTCCGGTAAGATGCATTTCACCCTCGACTACCTCAACTTTCCCCCACTCGTAGGGGTTCCGCCAACCCTTGCTTGTTTTCCCATCGAAAAGAGCAATCCATTTGGGTGATTCGTTTGTGATGGGTATCACTCTCTCCTGTCCGGACGCGGGCAGGGTGAGCGAAATGGCTGAAAAAACGGTCGACAAGACTTTCATCACCTTCAGACGATAGGGATTGGATCGTAGAATGTCTAACATCTCATTTTAAATTGAACTGAATTGGGTGGGGATTTTCACGCCAATTTCATTGACGCCATTATCGCACGCAAGGAGTTCAAGGATTGATGAAATCAAAAAACGTCTTCGCAGAACTTGTCCTCTTGATTCTTTTCCTCGGTGGGATGATCTTAAAAGGCTGAAGGAAAAGGCTGATAATCTCGCCCTCCCGGGGAAGACCCGCGAGTATCACGGGAAATGGGGGTCGGCCATGATGGCAGTCTCTTCCAAAAAACTGAAACCGGGAGATCCTGAAATGATGGGTAAACTTTCAAAATGGGCCCAGGATCAAAAGGTCGAATTCATTGCGCCAGTGAAGGATCTCGCCAGAAAGTTGATCGAAGTGGATGGCGATCACCAGATGGCGCATCAGGTTCTGGGTCATCTCCAACTCGATGGAACATGGCTGACGCCGGAAGAGGCCTTTGGGTCGATTGATCTGAAAGACCCGAAGATACGGGTCGAGATGCACCAGAAACTGGCGGAGGCGCGCAATGGCATGGAGCGCGCCTATCCCTCCAATCAGGTTCGTGGAGCGGAGCAAGCCGGAACGCACACTTAGGGACGCCGAGGGAATTAATGACGATATCGCGCGAAGGAATCTGGCTTGTCAGTGAGGCACTGACTTCCCTTTGTGTAGTGGACTACTCAAGGAAAAGTCGAACGAAGCTGACGGGTCCGAGATCGAGTGCGGTGTCTCTATTTATTTCGGAGTCTTTCCTTAGGAAAGTGAGCGGATTGCTTTCCTTGCTGCCTCCGGTGAATCCCAGTGAGATGATCAAGGATTACCGAAATTTTCTCTTTCTTTCTGGAGTGCCTTAGGAGGATCAGAGAGGCGGAAAAGGAGAGGGGCTCCAAAAAGCAGCACGCTGTCTGCGACGGGGCACTTGCCGTTCCGCATCCGACAGGCATACCACTAGCCCCGACTTAAAAGGCATTCCTGCGCCAACTCACTCCGCCCCACCCCGTCGTAATATCATTGGAGATACAGGGATACGCCAGACTCTGCCCTCATTCATGCCTGACATGTTTTTGTTTTTGTGTTTTTGTCGCGTAGGGCAAAAACTGACTAGTCGTCCACTCCCAGGCTGTTCCCAGCCTTTGCAGACAGCCGACCAGACTTTCACTATCCTTAATGCATCTACCGGAGTCGCGGCCATGTTCAGCACCGTCGCCGGATCCGTCTTCTCCACCATCACCACCGGAGCCCAAATCACCATCGACGGCGGCAACGACCGCGTGATCTAGGGGCGCCATCCTCGTTCCAAAATCTCGCGCACCAAAACTTTATTGAGCACCTTCGAGCAGGTTTCCCACTGATCGTCTTCGACCTTGCTGTATTTCACGTCGAAGGGATTTTGTGTCTCAACGGCTCGATTGATAAGCTGCTTCGCGGCCGCTTCGTCGTTTTTTGCGATCTGAACCCACACTTCTTCTAGCGTGTCGGGAATCTGTCCGAAGAGGTCATGGATCGCTTCGAGGCGCTCTGCGAGGACTTGGTGGACGCGGTCCTCCACCGAATCACGGTAGCGGAGGTTCGCGACAAAGACCTCGCTCCGGCTTTGTCCAATTCTTTGAATGCGCCCCTTTCGCTGCTCCAATCGTGTGGGGTTCCAGGGAAGATCAATATTGATGAGCGTTCCCAGTCTCTGCAGGTTTAGGCCTTCCGATGCCGCATCTGTGCCGATGAGAAGTCGAAGCTCGCCACTTCTAACCCTCTCCTTCAAATCATCCCGATCACAGCGTTGGAACTCCCCCTTCCTCCAAAATCCAGAACGATTGCTCCCGGCATAGAGTCCAATATCATACCCCGAGAATTCACTCCGCTTCGATAGCTCCTCACCGATCCAGTGAGCGGTATCGTAGTATTGTGAGAAAAGAATGCAGCCGGCCTCCAGCCAGCGTTCTTCAGACTCTGGCGACGATCCTAGTAAAAAGCCAATGATCGTCTCAAGCTTGGGATCATTGTTTCCGCCCGCGCGTAAGAGCTCCAAGCACCGACTGAGTGAGGTTATTTCCTCAGTCGTGAAATCCTTAAACTCACTCTGATTTTCATCGAACCCCTCCTTAGCATCGTCGTCCTCTTCGTCGGATTCCACCTCCGGTTCCACTCCAAGCAAGCGACAAATTGTTCTCCGTCCGGCCTCCATTGAACTTCCAATCCGGCGAAGAAGGAGAGTTTTAAAAAACCCTGCCCCTTTGACTCTCTGCTGCAGAAGGTCAGAAAAGTGTTCGGCCTCCTGATAGGCGTCGCGCAGATAGCTATCGAGCGTCAAGCCATCCTCTATTTTCCCCATGAAAAGCCTCACACCCACCTTTGGCAAAAAAGGAGCACCCGTGTGCGGATTGATTGTTTCTTCAAGATAGGTCCGGGTCCGCCTTACAATACAACGCAACATTGGATTATGAGTTCGTCCATAATCTGGGAGCAAATCGTTCTTGAGTTTCACATTCCGAATCGCATCCGGAAGCTTATCAATCATCTCCGGCTTAAACTGCCATTTCTGATCAGCCGCATTGAGTTCCCGACGAATGCGCGCCGTCACCGGATCTTCAAACCGTGAAGGGAGCGGATCGCGGACATACTCCCAACCTAAGCGTTCATCATCGACCGGCACTTGTTGATTTCCCCGCGCCACATTGAGACAGGTTTGCGCACGATACCAAGGGCTGGTCCGGGTCCAACCACCAAGCACGCCGTCATTCCCATGAGAGAGAATATGCAGAAGATCCCACGCTTCGATCGGATGGAGTTGTACCGGAGTCGCTGTCGCGAGGAGCATACTTTTCGTCTTCGGCCCGATCTTCCGCAAAAACGCCATGACGTTATTCGGTTCTCCCGGTTCGTTGACCTGATCTTCCGTCGCGTCCACCGCCGGGACATTTCGCCGCCGAGCACGGTGTGCTTCATCGACAATGACGCAGGTGTATTCTTGAGCAAGAAGTTGCTGAACAACCTCCTCCTTCCCTCGCACCACGAGGCCTTGTGAGACCAAACCAATTCGCCGGGGACAATTCGCGAGCGGATTTTTTCCAAGTCCCGGATAGACCACCTCGTTCTCATCGATCCACTGCCGCCCATCCCAACGGGCCGAGGGCAGGTGCAGCAGCTCCATCAATTCTCCCTGCCATTGCGGAAGCAGTGGCTTCGGCGCCAGCACCAAAATGGGACCACCGTCCGGCTCATCGAGGGCCATCAACATCGCCGCCATCGCCAGTTGAATCGTTTTCCCAAGGCCCACCTGATCAGCAAGAACCAGCCGCGCGCCTCCCAGCCGATGACGCTCCAGTGCCAGCTGACAAAAGTATTTCTGATGGGGCCACAACCCCTGTTCTTTGCGATAAACCGGAGTCTCCACCGCCGCTGCCGCCGCATCTTCCACGATTCCAGCTCCGCCGGGCCAATCTTCCGGACTGATCACTTTGCGTTTAATGACGCGCTCCACTTCCTGAACCACAAAAGGGCAGCAGGACAAGTCAACCGCAAGCGGATCATTCCAAAGAGCTTCAAATTCCTCTTCCACCCAGGCCACCGCTTCCGGTGAATCATCTTCCCACAGCAGTTCGTAGTTGAGTTTCCAAGCCGAGACACTCTCATTCACACTTCCCAGAAAAGAAGTTGCCCCGCCATCGGCGTATCGGATCACCCCGGCTTTGCCATGCACCAGCCCGTGAGCATGATCGGGCAAGACCCGCACTTCTAGCTTCTCACTTTTCAGAGCTTCAAAAAGGGCCTGATATCGCGGCAAGGCCGAGGGCAATACCTCCGGATTATTTCCGGCACACCAATTCTTCCGCAGCGCCGCTTGCGCCGCTGCCGCAGTTTGCATGTCCTTGGGATCGATATCCGAATTACAAATAATGCGAATCTTCCCCTCAACCTGCATGAGAGCCTCACCCGCCACCTCAAACAAACTCGACCGAAAATACCCTGCAATACGGTCATAAGAGATCGCGCTCGCCAGCCTCTCCTGAAGCACCGATTGATCGAGCTTCTTGCGGCGACTGGAATGACGGGAGATCATGATACGTGTTCAAGGGAACATTTAAAAATCCTACCGTCAATGGAAATTCTCAAGCGGCTTCGGTGGCCTCCCGGACCTTCGCCTCCAACTCCTCCGCAAAATCCCCAGCTGCATCTTCACGGATAATCCGGGCATTCCCCCCAGATTCCAAGACCTTGCAGGCGTCACCAAAAGCCTTTCCATTGCGCCCCTGCGGACCACCAAGAAGAAGGTGCAGCTGGTGCTTTTCGGCGGACTCAGCCAAGAAATTACTCTCAGCATGCCAGCGGTAGGCCTTCTGCCGAATGTCATCAGGCTTCAAAAGGTCAAATGAAAGTGTCTGGTAAACATTCCAAACCCCATTCCGCCACGCTTGCTCAAAATTCCGCTTCGCCAACGGTGCCGAGATTTCATGCGGCTTGATCACCTCCTTCACCTGCGGGCGATTGAAGGCCTCCCGATAAACCGCACGATAGACCGCTGCTTCGTCACGCCGGAAGCTATCGAGCACGTCGTAGTGCTGCTCGATCTGCTCATGATAGAGACTGGCGAGTTCCGCCTCGGGCGATGCGCAAAGCCCCCCGCCCGACTGGCTCCATTGCAAAGCAGCCGAGTCCACCGGAATCACGCTCACCCCGAGATCATGCGCAGTCTCCGGCTCACGTCCTAGGATCAATCCCACTGACGATTCCCGGATCTCCTCAGAGAGTTCTTTGAAGCGCGACTCAATCCGCTTCATCATCTTCCGGTAGTCGTCCTTATGAAAATTGGCAAAAAACTTCGAGAGACGGCTAAACTTCTCCGTCCCCTGGAAGAGCAGCGTCTGGCTCTTCGGTGCCCAAATCAAGACGCCGACGTTCGCAAACTCGCCCGAAAGCGGTTCGTGAAAGTAGCGGAGATAGCAAAAGCTGTAGGGTTCCAGATTCATCGCTCAAGATGGTTTGGCATGGGCCGTGAGGTAGCCGAAAAAGTCGTCCATCCCGCCAGCCAGCTTCGAAAGGTAGGTCAGGATTTCCGCAAAGTCGAGCGGTGAACTCGCCAAACCGGTTTCGATCGCTTCGGTGATCGGGGCGCACCCTCTCTCAAGTTGCCACTCTTCCCAATGCTCCCACAGCCAATCACAAAGGCTGCCTCCCTCACCCTGCTTCAGAAAAGGGAACAAACAATGACGCTCCAACTGCATCATCGGGAGAAACTTCCGCCACGGCTTTTCCTCGCCTCCCTGCTGCGAGCAATACGCAAAGGCCTTGTCAAAATCCAGCAGGACGAGCCGATCTTCCCGCCACAGAAGGTTGGGATTATCGCCCTGTCGATCCGCGTTCTGCACCATGCCATCGTAAGAAAAAGCGGCATTAATCTCCTCTTTCCCGACCGACTGCGGAGGTGCAGTGTTCAGCCACTGCTTCCAATCTGCCCCCAAATGCACCGTCGCGAAATTCCACCCGCGACTCTGCTCGATCATCTCAGGATAATTTCGCCCCCGGTGGCTCTTGTAATCCCCTGCCCCGTATTCGAATCCCTCCGGCAAATCCACCACCACCGGCTCGACGGTCGCCAAGCCCAGCTCACGTGCCAAGATGAGGGCAAACATCTCCCGCACGAGGCACTCGGGCCGGTCGTCGTATCCGGCGTGGCATTTCACGACCAAGCTCACCAATTCATCAGATCCTTCCTCAATCGCCGAAACTAAAAAGGGCGCGTTCAAGCCCCGTGCCATCGGGCCACGGAAGCGTCTCGCCGAGAAGCGACGCAGCGTGATCGGCAATGGCACAACTCCGCTCATCACGCTTCATCCACTCGCAGTCGGCCTGCCAGAATGCGGGCGGCTTCGGCATCGGCCTGCCATTCCTTCATGCCCTCGACATTTCCCAAGGCGGCGAGCCAGTCGAGCAAGGTGATGAGGCTATCGCGGCGGCTCCAGTAAAGGGCCGGGGTGATGAAGGCATCGCGCAGATATTGGCGGCCCACCTCCGCGTCGCCTTCCGCTTTACTGGTCTCGGCGATCGCGAAGAGGAGGTGACGCAGGGCCGATGATCCGAAGCTGGGTTCGGTGTCATCGGAGTTCATCGGGCTGAGCTGGCTTCTGCGAAAGTCGCTCGGCGTGCGCATGCGCGCTCCGTTCGCTTTGTCAGATTTGAGGAGCGGGCGGATGTCGGTCACGCCAAAGCCCCGTGCCAATTCCTCATACATTCCTTTGCGGCGTTCTCCCCGGCTCTCGATATCGAGGGCGCGGAGGTAGTAGCGCTCGGAGAGGGCGAGGTCACGCTGCCAGATGTTTTCTAACCCGGCCGGGATGAGGAGGTCACAGGCGATGCCGATGGCGCGCTCGATCACTTTTTGAAAATCACTCTTCTCCTTCTTCTCCCGCACCGCAAAGACCTCGTGCTCAACATTCCTGCCATCCAGGGTGCTGAATTGGGTGAGCACTTTGAGCGCGGCGGCGTAAGCGGCCAGTTGGTAATCGGAGTCGTTAAAATTCGGCTCGCCATCTTCATCGAGAGCCTGCATCGAGTCGATCTGCCGCTTCACCTCATCCTCGACCTGCGGAGTGACCTCCCGGATGAAGCCGGGCTCGGAATTCAGCCGTTTCCGGAGGACGAGACAGACCGTGCCTTGGACGTAGTTTCCTTTTTTAATGCCCACCGCCTCGGTCTCGGTGCTGATGGTCCAAGCTGCCGTGGCATGTAATCCTGCCGCCCAAAGGATCATCCCCAAATCAGCCCACACGCCGGGGTCTTGATGAGTGAACTGCACCATCTGTAAGCCATTATCCGGCATGTGCCGGGCCAGATTTTGGTAAATCTCCACCATGGCGTGGCGGAAGTCATCGCCATCGCCCCGGACTGCGAGTTCGGAACGGGAATCGGTGGCCCACTCGGGGAAAAGATCAGCGAGAGCCTTATCGCTCCACGCGAGGAAGAAGTCGCCGAGTTCGTGATAGTTGACGGCATCGGCGTAGGGTGGATCGGTGACCCAAAGGTCACATTCGTTTGTGAGGTCGCGAGCGTCCGAATGAATGGCGACATGTTTTGGGAAAGCCTTCGCGTTTGAAACCTCGTTTACGACTGGAAAGGTATCAACAAGCTTCGAAAAAGGCCTCCCCGAATAGCTCATATGACAATTCAGGGCTTGGTTATAAAACACCTGATTTCCCTTCTCGTTTCCTTTGTGATTCATCCACGCTGAGAGCCGGGAGTTCCAATCAGCCATTCGATTGCACCCTAGAACAGAGGCGACCTTCGGAGTCGTCTCGAACAAAACCTCAAAACTGTTCGCCATAATGATTCCATGCGTAAGCAGCTGCCTCGGCGTGAAGAGATGGTGCCAGTGGGTCCAACCCCGTTCGCGAATCGGCTGATCGGTATTATAGCCACCTTCAGGAATTTCAGTCGATGGAAGGAACCCTTTTTCCTGCCACTTTTCAAAACGCTCGGCGAGAAGTTCGCTGACCTTCTCCTCACGCATGAGATCATTCTCATCCGGAGCGGCGTAGCGCTTCTTCCCATCTTTATTGAAAAACATCGCCAGGACGGGGCAAGACGTCCTCATTGCTCCAGCGACGGAGCCCCTCCGGTCCACGCAAGGATTCGATGGACCAAGTGCGGGAGGAATCGAACGGATCGACAACACGGCCATCGGCTGCGGTCGCTCCCTTTTTTGCTTTGAAAGCCTTCATTTCAGCCGTCTCGACGTAAGCGATCTCTCCTTTGAGACGGTCCGAGCCATCTTCGCGATGCCACTTGGCAACGACCTTGGACTTCTCCCCGACCAACCAACTGGGAGCGAGCGGGATATAATACTCACAGCCCTCGGGCTTCACCTCGACGCAGTAGAGATAAGCATCGGCCCGTTCCCGGCGCTCATTGTGCTCGATGCCCCAATCTGTAATTTGGTCGTCGGCCAGTTCGAGAACTTTGCTCTGAGCCGCCATCACTTCCTCCTGCACCTCGGGACCGCCGCCGAGGATATTGAGACTGGCCCAGGTGAGGAGGGCCGCGACGGGATTAAGATCTGAGCCAAAAGCCTCGCAACCAATGCGTGCGGCCTCGAAGGGGATGGACCCGCCGCCACAAAAACTATCACCGACCCGGGGAACGCGCCCGAAGGTCTTCTTCCCCAGCTCCGCGACCAGATCCGGAAGGGACTGTGCCGCAATTCCAAGGTGGGCATTGATCTCCGCCCAAGCCTCCGGCGATGGCCCCTCGACCTGCTCGGGCCGGTGGCAACGGCGCAGACGCTCGGGATAAGGGAGGCGCCCGAAGCAAGTGATCTGGAGTTGCGCGATGAACTTTCCCAACTCGCCTGCCCGTTCTTCGACCTCCCGCACGGCGGCATCGATGGCGATTTTCGCCTGCTCCTTGGCGGCCCGCTCTCCACGGGGGATTTGGCGGGAGGCCCCGCGGAGAGTCTTGACCTCTTCCTTCGCTTCTTCGAGCCGTCCATCAAGTTCGTTCCAGTCGCGTCGCTCAGCCGCCGTGGCGAGCACCCCCAGCTCGGAGACCGAAAAGCGCTTATCGGTGCGCCAGCGAGCCAAGGTCCCCTCGTCATCCATCGTGAGAATTTTCAGGAAAATTTCGCGGTCCTTTTTAGCATCGTCAGAGGCCGGCATGAGCATCCCGATGATGGAGGCACGGACGAGGATGAGCGGCTTGCGGCCCCACCACTTCCCGAGGCGGGTGAGAGTCTGTCCATTGTTTGCCTTGCGCTCTTTGTAAGCTTCCGCCGAGAGGCGGGCGATGGGGAACTGGGTCTCGATGAAGGAAGGCATGTGGGAAAATTCTAGAGCGGGAGGGAAAGCTGGGAATGCCCGAGAAGCTCGCGGCGCGCCTTGGGCGAGAGGCCTTCCCCTTTGATGAAGGGATTGTCGGCAAGAGCGGCGCGGAGGGCCTTGCGCCAACCGATACCGCGCTGCATGGCCTGCCCGGTGGTGGCCACGGTCATGGTGTAAAGCCACCAACGTTCCTCGGGAGCGAGCGCTTCCCAGTTGCGCAGAGCATTGGGGATGTCATCGGGCGGGGCTTCTTCGAGCGCCCAGCAGAGGATGCAGAGTTCCTTGCCCAGCGAGGGATGAATGGGCACGGGCTTGGTGGGATTTTTAACAAAACGCGCGGTGCCGAGGCCATTGGCTTTGAGGCGGCGATTGGCCTCTTCCCAAAAAGCCGGGGCAAGAAGTTCCCAGCGACGGCGGTCAATGAGAACGCGGAGGGCCGGATCACTGCTATCGCTGGCGGCAATGGTACGCTCACCGAGGGTGGCGAGGGTGTTTCCCCGGTGTTCGGAAATCCAGATGAGACTATCCGGCGACTTGTCCCGGGGCACTTCCAGTAGAAAGCCGTGACGAGCTTCCTGCGGGAGGAAGCCGAGGCCGATAGGCTTGCGCTTGGAGACGGTGGAACGGGGAGGCATGGTAGCGGAGACGTTACGATTGAGTGACTTTACTCAGGTCAAAGGATTGCCCACTTTCCTGCACCCAGTCGAGCAGAGACTGCCCGGAGGGGAAGCTGAGGCTGCCCACCGTCATCCGCAAGGTGGTGGTGGCCACGATTTCTTGCAGCTTTTCGGACAACTGACGAAGATCGACAGCAGCGTAGCCCTCGGGCCGGGAGCCGGTGTAGTCCAGCACTTGCTGGCCATTCTCACTCTCGGCGGTGAGGGAGAGATCATGCGCGGTGGCTTGCGGGGATTTTTCGAATTGCGCGAGGAATTCCCAGACTTGCCCGGATTCGTCCAGCTTGGTGCGGGCCGTCCAGCGAGCGGGCCTTTGCGGATCGATAGTGCGTTCTTCCTCGCCACGCTTCGGGATATTGACCGTCAGCTTCTCGGAGGTGAGGCCCAGCTCAGGTGCGACGGCACAGGCGCAAATGATGCGGCAGTTTTCGGGCACGCGGATCGGCCCATCGTAAACGGCAGCTCCGCTGTGCGAGGGAGAGGAGCCATCCGTGGTGAAGCGGATGCTCACCTCGGGATGAGTTGGGAGGGCCTGCAGGGTGACTTTGAAATGATCGCCCCCGTCTTGCAGGTCATGCTTAAGCCGGAGGCTGGCGCACCATTCCTCGATTGGGCTGGTGCGGGCGAGATCGTCGGGATCAAAAGCCAAGAAACGATACCGTAAGCTGCGGGCCTCGAACTTTTGCGGAGTGGGGACCGGGCTGGAGGCGGTGGTGGGGGCGCTCTCTCCGGTTTCGTAAACCACGGAGGGTGCTTGATTGAGGCCCTCGATCTTGAGGTAGGTGACGCCGCCATTGTCATCATCGGTCGAAAGAACGCGGATATTGACCTTGGGATCGGCGGGCGGGAATGGACCCCGGCGGACGTAGTTCCCCTCCTCACGCCAAAGGTCGCGGCGAAAGCACTCGGCCTTCAGATCATCGAGAGCGGAAGTCTTGTGGAAGGGCCACTCGGTCTTGACAGCAGCGGCCCGCTTGAAGTCGGCCCAGAGGACGGTCTTGCTCTCCCCGCCGAAGAGCTTGGCCTCGGCGTAGCTGCGGAAGCTATCCTCGCTGATGTCTTGCGTGAATTTATCAGCCTCCCCAAGGGTGTGGCGGATGGTGGACTCGCCATTTTGATTCCCGGCAAAGGCGAGATCGACCCCGGTCGCGCGGAGGGAGTTTTTGATAGAAGGATAGACGATCTGGTCGAAGGCTTCTTTCAGCGCGGCACTGAATTGGAGGCCGACGCGGTCTTTTAAAGTGTCAAGCGCACGCCATTGCGGGTCATCCGACGGGGTGCTTTCGGCTCTAAGTTCTTCTTCGATGCTTTCGAGCGCGCGGGTCTGGCGGGCGGAATCGAGGACTTTCTGAAAGGTATCACGGCTACCGGTGAGGAAGAGGACGCGGTTTTTATACTGCTGTTGTTCCCACCAACTCTGCCAGTCTGCCGAAATCGGAAGGGTGCCATTGGTGCCACCGGGTCGGACGATCAGGAGAGTAGTGTTCCCTTGTTCCAACTGCACCTCATCAAGAGGAGGAAGGACTTTGAGATTCTGAAAGCAGTCCCGGACGGTGGGCGCGAAGTAACTTTCCAGTCGCTTGCGCAGCATTCCTTCTACGACCTCGGCATGGAGGGACTGCGCGGTGGACCGAAGCTTGGCCGCGAGATTTTGCTGATTCTTGAAAAAGAGCCGCCCATCCGCCGAGCGGTGAAGATACCAGGCGCGGGTATCAAGCTTATCGAGGACATTGGTCTTGAAGGTCGAGAGGTCACGACCGGGACGCTGGAGGCAATCAATGAGTTGATGTTCCCGCAATCCGTGAGCCGCTCCCGGCGTGGTGGAAAGCGAGGCCATGAGGACAAGTTTTGCGGCGTCGGAGGCGTCGGTATTCTTATTCGCCTGATCGATGTGTTCCACTTCGGAATCACCCTCTCGCGCGATGTCGTGGGCGATGGCTTCGCTAAGAGCGGAATTGATTTGTTTGACCTCATCGGCGACGGCCTGACTGTTGAGGTCGAGATTATAAGGAGCGATAAGATCGAGTGACTCAGCGGTTTCTTTCTCCCAAAGGTTGGAGACGACGATCTGCATCAAGCGGATAACGCCGCGGGTTTGTTGGAAGCCACTGTTTTCCTTAAACTTCCCGACGAGTTCGCGGAGGTCCGGGTGGAAGGGGTAGGAATCGCGAATGCGAGCCGAGAGAGTTTCAGGAGCCGTCGAAGTCAGGCCCATTTTTTCGGCTTCACGGAGTGAAGCTTGGTAAGCTGTCGCGATTTCTTGAATTTGCTCCTCCGAGGCCACTTTTTCAAAAAGCCGCTTACGGAGAATATGGTAAAGCTCATCTCCGTTGGGATTGACCGGCGTCAGAGGAACGGCGATGCGGCGGCTCTCGTCCGTGATCGATTTGCTGGCCGAGTTAAACGCGCCCTCCAAGCTCGTTTGCCCCCCGGAGTAGTGATGCCCGGCAAGGTCGGAAAGAACGAGGCAGGCATTATTCAAATCCGTGACCGCGACAAAAAGGTTAGCGAGCGCCGTGCTGGTGACGACGCTGAGGTCAGAATTCCCGACTGAAACGGAAACCGCATATTGAAGGTAGAAAGGAATTTCATCGAGGAAGATGATGACCGGCTCCTCGCCGAGGAGCTTTTTCCAAGCCTCCGGACCAGGAGCACTGAGCGCGCCCGAGGTGTATTGCGAGAACTCGTCTTCTTTTCCCAGCTGGCGGGCCAGTTCGCCACACACCCCACCGGAGGAATCGGTATTTCGCCCTTCAAACCCAATCACCCGGGTCGCAGGAAGCGAAGGGGCAGGATCATCAACGCCCATCACCCGTTTCCGCAAAGCGGGATCGCGGGCGAGAAGCCCCAACCCCATCATACTGTGCGTCTTTCCGCCACCCATCGCCTGGGAGAGAAGAAACACCGAAGAACCTGAAATTTGCCCGCTCAGCTGCTTCAACGCCCGCTCTACGAGCGTCTCCATCCCCACCGTGAAGTAGTTCTCCTCAAAAAAGGTATCCCCCTCCACCTCACCAATTAGAAAGTTATTGAGATTAAGAACAGTCGCCCGGCGTTCAGCAGAGAAGACGGATGGACGTGGGGTGCAGAGGGAGGAAAGAGACATTGTGACTGATCGCGATTGTTCGCTTTTGAAATCTTATGTCAGTATAAAAAAGTTTCTATCTGCTCTTGGACCAAGCCCCCCCCATTTTACCACCTCATCCTTGCCTTCGCACCACATCTGCCAAGCCCGACGGCACCAAAACGAAATCCGAGAAGTTCACTTCGACGTTACTTGGTGGTATCATTTCTAACCCATTAAGCCCCGTCTTGTTTGCTACCACTCCGCCTAAAGCGCGATGACTTGAACCTGTGGGTTTTTCTTCCCCAACGAATGATCTTCTCATCCGCCGTGATCAGCGGAACCCCTATTATATTGTTTCCCGCACTAACTATAGCACTCACTAACTGTAGCACTTGGATTAACCTCTTAAGTTGACGCGAATGGGCTTCCACCTCACAGAATCGCCGTCCAGAGCATTTCCATAAGTGCGGGAATTAATCGCAGGAAATAATCGTAAAACAATCGTTTGAGGGAGGGTATCTTTCACCTGAAAGCATCGTCCTCCCTGCCACCATGCCAAGATCGTTTTGGCGGCGGTTCTTCTGAAAGTCCACGGGGCGGAGTCGGGACGCGGCGAAGATCAGGACATGTCATCGTGGATTCCGCTGAATTCTCTTGCCACCTAGGTCTCCTCATCCCAGTTAACGGCATGGCTTTCGGGCAGTCTCACTCACCAAATTCAGCGCCGCTGCATTTGCTCTGGGACTTGATGCGTGGGTTTCGGGGGACATATGCCTGGGCGATTGCGGCCTTGTTCGTGTTCACCGCGATCAATTATGTGACGCCCTTGCTGGCGAGTGCGACGATTGATTTCGCGCTCTCGCAGGAGCCGGATGAGGGGCGGCTGACTTCGGGGGTGATCGCGATGATGGGGGGCGCGGAGTTCGTGCGGGAGCGCTTGTGGTTTCCAGCCCTGCTGATGGTTTTACTGACGCTCGTGGCGGGTGTCTTCGCTTATTTCAAGGGTCGCTTTGCAGCCCAGGCGTCGGATGGGATCGCGCGGCGCTTAAAGGATCGCCTTTACGATCACCTTCAGCGTTTGCCGGCAAAGTATCATGACCGGGCCGAGACGGGTGATTTGATCCAACGCTGCACCTCGGACGTTGAAACGCTGCGACTGGCGTTGTCGAGCCAGGTGGTGGAGGTCAGTAATGCCATCTTACTGCTACTCACGGCCTTGCCGATCATGATCCTATTGGATGGTCGCATGGCGGCGATTTCGTTCGTGCTGATCGTGCCCATTATTCTGTTCGGTTACCTTTACGTGGGCCGAGTAAAACACCTCTTCAAGGAGGTTGCGGAAGCGGAGGGTCAGGTCACGCGGGTGGTGCAGGAAAACCTGACGGGCTTGCGGGTGGTGCGGGCCTTTGCGCGTCAGGACTTTGAGATTTCCAAGTTTGCGGAGCCCAATCAACTCTACCGCGATCGCAGCTTGCGCCTTCTTCGTCTCATGGCGTGGTATTGGTCGATCTCGGACTTGGTGGTGCTGATCCAGCAGGCCTTGGTCTTGTTCTCCGGCGCTTACTTCATCGCGACGGGATCGCTGACGGTGGGGACGTTGTTCGCATTTCTGATGTTCTTGAACATGTTGTTGTGGCCGGTGCGCCAGATGGGGAGAACCTTGACGGAGCTCGGCAAGTCGGTGGTGGCGTTGACACGGATGGGCGAGATTTTGTCGGAGCCTGAGGAGAGTGCGCCGGAAGCTCCCGCGACGCCTCCGTGTCCGGTGAAGGGGAAGATCGAGGTGACGGATTTGGTGTTCGGCTACGGTGAAGACGAGACGGAGCTCAAGGGTCTTTCCTTTCGGGTGGAGCCGGGCCAGACTTTGGCGATCGTGGGACCCTCGGGTTCGGGGAAGTCGACGATTATGAGTCTGCTTTTACGACTCTATGATTACCAGTCGGGGTCGATCCGATTCGATGGTCACGAGTTGACGGACCTGGACCGCCAGTGGGTGCGTGCGCAATTTAGCGTGGTGATGCAGGAGCCGTTTCTTTACTCAAAGACGATCGGGGAGAACATCCGCCTGAGCCGTGACGGGGCGGTGGATGACGATGTGGCCGAGGCGGCGCGCTTGGCGGACATTCACGATACGATCGCAAGCTTTAGCGCGGGATATTCGACCTTGGTCGGGGAGCGCGGGGTGACGCTCTCGGGCGGACAACGCCAGCGAGTGGCCCTGGCGCGGGCGCTCTTGCAGGACACCCCGGTGTTACTGCTGGACGATGCCTTGAGTGCGGTCGATGCCGAAACGGAGGCCACGATTTTGGAGGCGCTACGCAGTCGTCACGGGCGGCGGACAACGCTCGTGATCGCGCACCGCTTGTCCACGCTGGCTCATGCCGACAAAATCATAGTGCTGGAGGGCGGACGCATTAGCGAGGAGGGCACGCACGCGCAATTGGTGCAGAAAGAGGGGCTCTATCGTCGTCTGTGGACGATTCAAACGGCCTTGGAAAACGAACTCTTGAACCCTGTTGAATCATGACCAACGAGGTTCCAGAAGACGCCTTCAGCGAGAATTTCGACATGAGCCTGTGGAAGAAGGTCTTTCGTCTCGCTTTGGGCTACAAGCAGTTTTTGATCCCGCTGGCGGTTTCGGCGGTGGCGATCGCAGGGGTGGATGCCAGCTTTGCCTTAGTGACACGCTGGACGGTGGACGAGGTGAACGAGGTCAGTTCGACGTTGGACTTGGCACCGCACATCGCGACCTACCTGGGGTTGAGTATAGCGCTGACGGTTGGCGTGTTAATCTTCATTCGGTCGGCAGGCAGCCTGGCGAACCACATGAGCCACGACATCCGGCGCGACTGCTTCCAGCGTTTGCAGGAACTGGAGTTCAGCTACTTTGACC
>Ga0222650_1000196_pt1 | contig 55303 bp, 46 predicted proteins | sample AntAcemetagen367_FD_179820 | JGI IMG/M metagenome (GOLD analysis project Ga0222650, IMG submission 179820) | Saline water microbial communities from Ace Lake, Antarctica - #367 | ecosystem: Environmental > Aquatic > Non-marine Saline and Alkaline > Saline | place: Antarctica: Ace Lake... | reverse complement strand
CGTTGCACAGAGCCTTTTTACCCGCCTTTTTATTCTCCAAACCGCCCTTGTCCCCGGGATCGCGCTTCGACAAATTTAACTTCTTTCTTGGTTCGACGATAAATCGACCTGACTCAAATGCGTGCCTTTCGGGTTTTCCGCTCATAATAGAGCATTATAGCAAATCCAGCGATAAACGCGAATTCCATGCTGTGAATCAGAGAATACGTGTGGCATCTCTCATAAAACTGTTTTAAACGCGGCAGGCGAACTTATGGTCTGGCCACTTTGATGCGTATCATGCGCTTGTCTTCCGAGCCTTTGAGCAAGCTGTCTCTTGCTTCAAAGGTATTTTGATTATTAGTGATGATCGTGGCGGCAGACCAGCTTGTGAGGTTGGATGTGACTTCCGCTGACCATATGAGATCTGAAGCATCCGGGTTTTTGGTCACGGCAATCGCAAGGTATCCGCTGTTTTCCAATGGAGCGACTGGTGAACCACTAAAGGCTTTGGGGTTCAGTCCCAATCCATACTCTAACAAGTTAGGTATGGAGTCGGTATCAGGATCTGCGGTGTCGCCGCTAATCAAAGGGTCCGATAATTCAGATTCAGAGAATTCTGAAAACCGCCACTCGTCAGCAGGCTTGTCAATAATTGTGACTGAGCCTGGCGATAGTGAATCGCTGACGATGGCGAAGTCATCAGCGATGGACACAGTCACCGTTCGGTCTCCCTGTGCTACATCGTCCGGAATCGGGTCCACTGTCAGTGTGGTGGTCGTTTGCCCTGCTGGGATCAGTAAGCTTGATGAAAGCGTTTGGTAGTGAATCCCGCCAATGGCATCACCCGTGATCGTGATAGGTACATAAGCCGGGTAAGTTGTATCTCCGGTGCGGGTGAAGCTCAGAATGCCATCCTGTCCGTCAATTTCTTTCGCTTCGCTGGCACTCGCAGTGACACCGACGGTCGGAAGGCTGTGCCACGCGAGAGCGTAAGGGGTGTTCAAACCTGGACCATTTAAGACAACAATCTCGTAATCCCCGGGAGCCAAGGAGGATTGGTAAATCAACTCAATATTATCGACGGTGCTGGCGCTTTGGCTAATCAAGGAGCCACGGATTGTTCCTGCCGCAGTGTATAGGCGGAGATTGAGATCAGCCATACTACTGGTTGGACTTCCCCATTCACTTGGGTTTGATCGTCCGCTCGATATGACACGATGCCATGTAAGGGTGGCACAGAATGGTGTGGATTGGGCACCACTCGGGATGGTGAAAAAATAGCTCTTTTCTGAACTCGCGGTTACCGTTTCAGCGGCCCATCCGCTCTGGGTTTGTTGCGTGGTGCCTGCAGATTTGCGTCCGGACTTGAGCACCATGAATGCGTTGTGGATATTCAGTTCGCCGGCACCGTAAATATCATCCAGAGGTCTTGTGGCAGTGTTGCCCCATGCTGTAACGGTATCTTTGCGGGCTGATGCTAACAGGATGGCTTTGATGGTGCGGGGTAAATCTGCCCCGGTTAAAGAGTATGAGCTGGTTGATAGTTGTTCATGAAGGATTCCAGCTGCGCCGGCAACCATGGGTGCGGCATAACTTGTCGTTGAGCTAGGAGCGACAATCTCAGGTTTGATGCGTCCGGTTCCATCAATGGTAGTGAATCCACGTGAATGACGGCCATCGCTTCGCCCGACGGAGATCGTGTGGAAGCTCTGACCTAGCAGCCTTGGCAGTGTGGTGCTTGAGCCATTGTTTTCTCCTACGACCGCGACAAAACCATCGCGGTTGATAGCATAGTCAAGGCGTCTGCCGATTTCTTCATCAATGAAGGAGAATCCCCTGGATCCAATCCAACTGTGGTTCTGAATGGCACGAACCTCTGCGTTTGGCTCGACAATGTCACCAGTATTCAAAAATCCTGAATACATCCAATCATTTGCCTCATAGACATCAACGATTGTGGGGTCAGTGCCGGGAAGCAGGCTACTGGTGCTATAGTAGTTAGTCGCTACTGAATTCGCGTGCCAACTGGAGCCGCCGGATGTGTTCGTGATATTGTCGAACGTTTTCCCCACGTATCTCGACAGACCAGTATTTGGCATGTAATTACCAGAACCCAATGGTGCCTCGACCTGTGTGAAGCCGGCGCTGACAGTGGTGGGCAATTCTTCACCAACAATCGACTGCAGACGCCCGAATCCCACATCATCCTTCCAATCGGCCATGCACAGGCCCGTGCAGATTAAATGACTCATGCAAAGTGTGGAAAATAGAACTTTCAAGGGCATTCGGTGGTTACGTTTCGTGAAATAGTTAGGAAAAATAATTAAAGGTTAGTTTACTACCACCGCGCATCGGGCAAGTCAAGAATGGCACGAAAACAAATCTAATTCCGTTCCGAACCAGAGAGAGGAGGCTTGCAGTCGCCCCACTTCATATTGACTAGCCCCTGCTCAAAGGCTCGATTCGAGCAATGTCCGCTTACTTCAAAATAGTGATGTGAAAATCTTCATGCCATCGGTCGTCTTTCCGATGGCAAATTTCATAGGTATTGCCACCCGTGCCGATTGAGTAATATTTCTCATCGACGAAGTCCTCTATTTCGACTATCTGTCTGCTCAAGAATGAAACTCATCAAAACCCTTCTTCCAGCCCTCTTGCTTGCAGGATGCTCAACCACCTCACTTCTTACTCCAGAACAGAAATTTCAGAGAGCCGACAATAACGGCGATGGCTCAGTGAGCCGGTTGGAATCCACCAACCTGATCATTGCCGACTCTTTCGCGATGTTCGATACCAACGGGGACGGCTTCGTGACAGAAGCCGAGTATTTGGCATCGGGAGGCACACCAGAAAACTTTCGTAAGGTCAATAAATCCGGGAGCGGTCGAGTTTCTCTTCAGGAAGCACAGGCTGATCCATTGATTTTCAACATTTTCGTCGTATCCTTTGATGAAGCCGATACAGACAATGATGGCCTGGTCACCCTGGCGGAATATCAGAGCTACCTCCAATTGCGAGACGCTGCGGTTCGCTGAGAGGACAACAAAGTCATGAACCTGCAAACCCAAATTTAATATCAACCACTGTCCTCAAACTCATCCCCAATAGATTTATGAAAAAACCACTCCGATTCCTTACCTCCGTTGTCCTCGGTGGTGCGGCTATTCTCTTGAGTTCCTGTAGCAACACGAGCCCCACTTCAGGCACAGCCTTCTCTTTCGACCCCCCGGCCAAGAAGCCAACCAACCTTTCCGCAGTGAAGGTCCACATCAGCACGGGTGCCGGGAAGCTCTATGTGACTGAGGGAAATGAGGTCCTCCTCGCCACTCCCGTCGGCGTTGGAACCAGCGCCACGCCCACTCCCAAGGGGAACTTCAAAATCAACTCGAAGACCCGCCATCGCCGCCGTCAGGGTAACCCCGGAGCAGGCTATCCGATGACCTACTGGATGTCATTCTATAGCCCCGCATACGGAATGCACTGGGGTTTCGTGAAACCCTACCCTTCGACCCTTGGCTGCGTCCGCATGCCGCTCAATTCAGCTCGCAAAGTCTTCGACATGACCCGCGTCGGCACCCCTGTGAATGTCTCATCTACTCAACCATGGGATTCCACCATCGGTGCCAAACTTCCCCGTCTCGATGACGGCCCGCTACCCAATCCCCCGAATTCCTACATGCACAGCAGCAAGGTCTTTGAAGACCAAGACAAAGGAAAAATGTGGAACTTTAACTGAATTCCGCGAATTCAGAACAAGCCATCAAGATTCGCCTTGATGGCTTGTTTACGTCCTAAAGTGCAGCAGGTCGGAACTTCAATTTCTCGACCCGAAAATAGTGTCAATCCCGCAGGGAAACACATTCACTCCGCCAACACGAAACCTCGCCGTGTGTACCTGCAGCGCAACGGCTCACCCGCTTCGTTGGGATTCCAGTCATTGGCGTGACCGAAATCGGCTGCATCCATGACCATGGTCAAACTTACGACCCGAGGTAGCTCGGCAATAAGTTCACGCCCGCCCACCGCAGCATTTGTATACAGCGAGAGTTCATTGAATCCACGACGATTCTTCATGATCCAACGGTATTGGACATCACGATGATTGAGGGTCTTATAACCTTTTTCTGATAGGGACATGAGAGTCAGGTGGCGACACTGATACACTTCCGGAACAATGAGAATGTTATTGTCGAGATTTTGTCCACAGCGAGTGATCTTGGTAGGTAAAATGTTGGTTTGCGGGGAGCTAAATTGTGAGCGCCGCTGCAAAGGGCTCGTTGGCCCAGATATTCCTGCGAGGCATCCATCCCCAGCAACCTTCATCTCACCCCAACGAAACCAGCCAGATGATCGCCTTGATGATCGCCGCGATCACCCCGATGAAACTCAGGATCACTGCCAGAATACTCAGCCCACCTCCACGCACATTCGGCATCAGCGCGAAAACGATCCCAAGCAACCCGAAAATAAACGCTAGCGCCGCGAGGATTAGTCCAAAGAACGCTCCGGTCGTGAAGCTGAAGATCGCCGATAGAATCGCAAGGATTGATACGATGCTAAAGGATGTTTTATTTGATTCCATGATTCGATCTTCCGACATACTCCGCCGCTTTTCAACCCCTCATATCACCATGCTCCATCGCGGAAAGCATGATACGTAGCGCTCCTCCCGAGATCCATATTTCCCAAATCAGACAAGCCAGCGACAAACCCATCAACACCAGCGCCGCCCCGAACGTTCCAACCGCCAGTATTCCCGTTTCGCCGATTACGGCGAGCATTGATGTCACGCACAGGAAAAGACTCAACGCTCCTAGCAACTGCATTCCCCGGATCAGTATCAGCCGTCTCCGTAGGTTATCGATCTGCCGCATAAGGCGTCCGTCTTTCTCCTCCTGCCAGTGCTCGTGCAATTTCCTGATCAGTGCCGCAAGATGCAGAAAACGATTCGTGTAAGAAAGGAATAGCAAACTGATCGCCGGGAACAACAGCGCCGGTGTGGAGATTTCCAGAGTCATATCCCTATAAACACCCGTATCACCCGTCTGGCAACTCCACACGATCATCACTCCAGAGCTCTTCCACATCCCAATCCACCTTATGAGGGGAAAGCCTCGCATCGGACAAGGTTCCTACAAAGTCCCTCCGCTCCCGAAAGACTGGGACAAGCCGGAAATACCTTCACGTCCCCTTGCGCTTCTCTGGCAGTTTGGGCTTTCAGATGTCATCTGAGCCGATAGAAATCATTGCGCCCACACATGTCTGAAGACCACAAGAAGCAGCTCCAATCCCAGCTCTGGAACATCGCCAACACCCTGCGGGGGAAAATGGGCGCGGATGAGTTCCGGGACTACATCCTCGGCTTCATCTTCTACAAGTATCTCTCCGAGCGGATGCACCTCTTCGCGGACGACATCCTGAAGCACGACGGCATCCAGTTCGACTCCATCGACGAGGCCAGCGCCGGAGGGGCAGGAAATGCTCACGGCCATTCAGGAGGAATCCGTCGGGCGGCTTGGTTACTTCCTCAAACCCTCCGAACTCTTCCACAAGATCGCGGAAAAGGGTGCCAAGAAATCCGACAACTTCATCCTGGAGGAACTCACCGCCGTCCTGAAGCACATCGAGGCCAGCACCATGGGGCACGCCAGCGAGGAGGACTTCGAAGGGCTGTTCGAGGATCTCGATCTCGGCTCGTCCCGGCTGGGAAAAACTGAGAACCAGAAGAACGAACTCATCGCCAAGGTACTTGTCCATCTCGATCAGATCGACTTCCGGCTCGGCGACACCGAGGCCGACGTGCTGGGCGATGCCTACGAATACCTCATCGGCCGGTTCGCCAGCGGCGCGGGGAAGAAGGCGGGTGAATTCTACACCCCGCAGGAGGTCAGCACCATCCTCGCCCGCATCGTCACCACTGGGAAAAAGAAGCTCAAGAGCGCCTACGACCCCACCTGCGGATCCGCCTCGCTGCTGCTGCGGGTGGCGAAGGAGATCGAGGACGTGGGGAAATTCTACGGTCAGGAGATGAACCCGACCACCTACAACCTCGCCCGCATGAACATGATCCTGCACGGCGTCCAATATCTTCTACGGCACCGGCATCCCCACCTGCATCCTCGTCCTGAAAAAGGGACGTGAAAACCCCGACGACATCCTCTTCATCGACGCCTGCCAAGGCTTCACCAAAGAGGGCAACCAGAACTACCTCAAGCCCGAGCACATCGAGCGCATCGTCAGCACCTACCGGAAACGCGAGAGCATTGAGAAATTCAGCCACGTCGCCGAGTTGAGCGAGGTCGAGGAAAACGACTACAACCTCAACATCCCGCGCTACGTCGATACCTTTGAAGAAGAGGAGCCGGTCAATCTCGCGGAGGTCTCGGAGAAGTTGGTGACTTTGGAAAATGAGATGGGCGGGACGGACAAAGTCATCGCGGGGTTTTGTGAGGAACTGGGAATCAAGGCACCGGTCTGATGATGAGGCAGCACCGAGTTAGATCGCCCCTTCAGGGCTCCGTGATTCAACCGGGGGTTGTTCCCAGGGCGTTGCCCTGGGCTACGATAGAATGCCCCTTTGGGGCGAAAATCCGATTCTTCAGCGCCAACGGCGCGACCTACCGTAGCCTAGGGCAACGCCCTAGGAATACGGAACACCCGAAATCCCAAGCCCTGAAAGGGCGACCTATCGTAGCCCAAGGCAACGCCCTGGGATTCCAGCACCCCCAAATCCCAAAAGCCCTGAAAGGGCGGCACAAAGCCCCAACGGGGTGGCTTATCGTAGCCCGGGGCAACGCCCCGGGACACCAGCACCCTCCAATTCCAGAAGCCCTGAAAGGGCGGCCTAATTCAAAAATGAGGGAGACACGGATATGATGGCAGAGAAGAACAAGAGCGTGCCGGAATTGCGGTTTCCGGGGTTTGTGGGGGAGTGGAGCCATGCTCCTCTCGGCACTTTTACGAAGACCCTGACTAGTGGTTCACGGGACTGGTCTCAGTATTACTCCAATAGCGGCAGCAAATTCATCCGCATGACGAATCTTTCCAGAAATGGAATTCAGCTACTTCTGGATGACTTGCGCTACGTAGCACTACCGGAAGACAGTTCTGAAGGTGAGCGAACCAGTCTTGAAACCGACGACATTCTCATTTCAATAACGGCTGAGTTGGGAAAGATTGGATGTATCCCGCCAGATTTTGGCATTGCCTACATCAACCAGCACACAGCGTTGGTGCGCCTCAATCACGAACGGGCAAGCGCAAGGTTTGTCGCGCAACTTCTGTCGTCCGCACGGATGAACAAAATGATCAATCGCCTGAATGATGCGGGAGCAAAGGCTGGATTGAATCTTCCAACTATCCGTTCCTTTCCGCTCAATCTCCCCGCCCTCCCCGAGCAACAAAAGATCGCGGACTTCCTGACGGCGGTGGATGGGCGGATCGGGCAACTGATCCAAAAGAAAGCCCTGCTGGAGGACTACAAGAAAGGCGTGATGCAACAGCTCTTCACCCAATCCATCCGCTTCAAAGATAAGGTGAATTGCGAAGCAAGAGAGAATGCCCTGGGGTGCGACCACGGCAACGACTTCCCCGAGTGGGAGGAGAAGCGTTACGATGCGGTTTACTCCTTCAAGAACACCAATTCGTATTCGCGGGACTTCCTCACTTACGAAGAGGGCGAAGTCAGAAACATTCATTACGGTGACATTCACACGAAATTCAAAAGCAACTTCGTCCTCAAAAACGAGCTGGTTCCCTTCATCAAGGCTGAGGTCGAGTTGAAGCGGATTTCGGAAGACTGCTACTGCAGCGAAGGTGATCTCGTCATTGCGGATGCTTCAGAGGATTACAACGATGTCGGAAAATGCATTGAGATCCGGGATTTGAGCGGTGAGCGCACTCTGGCCGGACTTCACACTTTCATTGCACGCCCCAAGAAGAACGCGATGGCTCCCGGTTTCGGCGGCTACCTCATGCAGTCGCGTGAAGTTCGCCTGAAGATCATGACCATCGCCCAAGGGACGAAGGTTTTGGGGATTTCAAAGACTCAGCTCTGCAAGGTGTTGCTTCCGATCCCTTCACCCGCTGAACAAACCAAGATCGCCGATTTCCTCTCCGCCCTCGACCGCAAGATAGCAAGCGTCGCCACCCAGATCACGGCGACCCAGACCTTCAAGCGCGGGTTGCTCCAGCAGATGTTTGTGTGATTTACGCAGTAACAACACCTTACGAATTATGCCGCCCTTTCAGGGCTTCTGTTTCCCATTCGTGTGAACCCAGGGCGATGCCCTGGGCTGTGGTAGTGCGCACCGTTGGCGCTGGAGATTGCTATTTTTCGCGACCACCCATGGCGCTTCCCTGGGCTGCGATAGGGCGCACCGTTGGCGCTGGTTCTTGCGCACCGTGGGTGCTGGGGGATGGACTCGCCGTTGGTGCTTATTTGTGGCAAGCTTCACGCTTGACGACGACAATCCATGCAATCCGTCTTACGCCCCACAGGGGCAAACTATCGTAGCCCAGGGCAACGCCCTGGGAATAACAATCCCCACCATATCAAAGCCCTGTAAGGGCGGACTAACACCTAACGCCATCGACCTCATGCCACAATCTCTCGCAAACATCTACGTGCATCTGATCTTCTCAACGAAGGATAGGTTCCCCTTTCTCAAAGACGATGTGCGCGATGAACTTCACGCCTACATGGCGACCGTATTGGCGAATCTGAAATGCCCGGCTGTATTGATCAATTCCGTGGAGGATCACGTGCATATCCTTTTTAACATGAGCCGAACGGTGGCTCTTGCGACGGCGGTGGAGGAGGTCAAGAAAACGTCATCGAAATGGATCAAGACGAAGTCTGCAATGTTAGCAAAGTTTTCGTGGCAGGCGGGATATGGAGGATTCTCGGTGAGCGAGTCGAATGTGGGGAAGGTTGCGAATTATATCCAGGGGCAGGAGGAACATCACCGGGTGAAGTCGTTTCAGGAGGAGTATCGGGAGTTTTTGGAGAAGCACAAAATCGAATACTATGAGAAGTATGTGTGGGATTGAACTGATCCATTGGCAGAGGGTTAGTGCGCCCTTTCAGGGCTCTATGTTTTTGGGGTTGGTGAAATCCCAGGGCGCTGCCCTGGGCTACGATAGGGTGCCCCTTTGGGGCGGAAGACGGGATGGTCACAACTGGGCTACGAGAGAACGCCCCGTTGTGCCGGAAGACAAGATCATCAGCCGCTACGCGCGCTCGCTGGATTTACTGCTGGAAGCGGTGAAGCAATCAAACCGGGCTTATATCTTCGATAACTCACGAAATGGAGAAGAGAATCTATGGGTGGCAGAGATCACCAACGGAACCGACTTGGAAGTGAAGTGCGACCCGATTCCTTTATGGTTCCAGACAGCCGTTTGGGATAAAATTAGCGACCAACCTTAAATGCCACCACCTGTATCCATCACCCAGCCCGAGCAAGTCCTCGAAGATGAACTGGTCTCCCAGCTCGTAAGCCTTGGCTACGCGAAGGTGGCGGTGACTAACGAGGCATCCATGCTGGCGAACCTGAAGGCGCAGCTCGGGGCGTTCAACGGGGTGGAACTGACCGACGGGGAATTCACCAAGGTGCTGCACCACCTGAACAAGAGCGCGGGGGTTTTCAACAAGGCGAAGACCCTGCGGGACAGGATGAAGCTGGATCGCGAGGACGGAACCACCACCTATCTGGAGTTCTTCGATTCCTCTGACCCGCTGCGGAACCGTTGGCAGGTGACCCAGCAGGTGGCGATGGACGAGGGGAAATACAAAAACCGCTACGATGTCACCATCCTCTGCAACGGCCTGCCGGTGACGCAGATCGAACTGAAAAGGCGCGGGCTGGAGATAAAGGAGGCTTTCAACCAGATCCAACGCTACCAGAAGCACAGTTTCTGGAGCGGTCAGGGCTTGTTCCAATTCGTCCAGCTCTTCGTGATCAGCAACGGGGTGAACACCAAGTATTACGCCAACGCCCGCAAGCAGTCCTTCAAGCAGACCTTTTACTGGGCGAGCCGGGACAACAAGACGATCCGCGAGCTGAAGCCTTTTACAGAGGCTTTCCTAAACCGGGAACACCTCGGGGCGATGATCGGAAAATACACGGTGCTCAAAGAGACGGAGAAGATCCTGATGGTGATGCGCCCTTACCAGTTCTACGCAGCGGCGGAGATCGTGGAGCGGGTGATTCATCCCCCGGAGGTCGATCCCAATGGCTACGTCTGGCACACCACCGGCTCAGGCAAGACGCTGACGAGTTTCAAGGCGGCACAGATCCTCACTGGACTTCCGGGTATTTCCAAAGTGGTCTTCGTGGTGGACAGGAAGGATCTGGATTACCAGACGATCAAGGAGTTCAACGGCTTCAGCAAAGGCAGCGTGGACAGCACCAACAATACGAAGAAGCTGGTGGCGCAGTTCACCGATGACACCAAGCTCATCGTCACCACGCTGCAAAAGCTCAACACGGCGATCAGCAAGCCCGCGTATCTGGCCGCAATGGAAAAACTCCGGGACGAGCGGGTCATCTTCATCTTCGACGAGTGCCACCGCAGCCAGTTCGGCGACACGCACAGGCGGATCGTGGAGTTTTTCCGCAATCACCAGATGTTCGGTTTCACCGGCACTCCGATCTTCGCGGAAAACGCGGCACCGATGAAAAGCGCGCGGCCTGTGGCGAAGCAAACCTATGAGCTTCCCATGGCGGCGGAAGACCCGGCTCCCTACCGCGTGGTGAGCGGCGTCAAGCGGACGACCAAGGATCTCTTCCACAAGCAGCTCCACACCTATGTGATCACGGATGCGATCAAGGACGAGAACGTGCTGAAATTCGCCGTCGAATACGTCGGGCGCTACCAGAAGAAGGGCGCGACCGAGATCGACATCAAGGTGGAGGGCATTGATACCAAGGAGCTGATGGAATCACCGGCACGGCTGGAAAAGATCACCGACTACGTCATCGCCCGCCATGCGGTGAAGACCCGCAACAAGGAGTTCACCGCGATGATGTGCGTCGGCTCGGTGGATACGCTGATCAAATACTACGAGCTTTTCTCGAAGCGGAAGGCCGAGGGGAAGCACAGGCTGAAGGTGGCGACGATCTTCAGCTACACCAGCAACGAGAAGGACAAGGACGCGGACGGCATCCTTGATGAGGACAGCGAGATCATCGGCGGCGAAGGCGGCAATCCACACACACGCGAAAAACTGGACGGCTTCATTTCCGACTACAACGCGATATTCGGGACTGGTTTCTCCACCAAGGACACGCAGAGCTTCTACAACTACTATCAGGACATCGCCAAGAAGGTTAAAGCCGGGAAGGTGGACATCCTGCTGGTGGTAAATATGTTCCTCACCGGCTTCGACAGTGTGAGGCTGAACACGATGTATGTGGACAAGAACCTGCGCTACCACGGGCTGGTGCAGGCGTATTCCCGCACCAACCGCGTCCTCAACGAGGTGAAGAGCCAGGGAAACATCGTGGTCTTCCGCGAGCTGATGCGCCTGCGGAACATCCTGGAATCGTTCTCCGAGTTCGAGGACGGAGACCTCACCCTACCCGCCCAGCGTTTCGCCGACTACCGCAGCGCCTACCTGGATCTCTACGACAAGGTGAAAACCGATGGCACCAAGGAAAAGGCATCCATCCTAGAGGACGTGGACTTCGAGTTGGAGCTGATCCACAAGGACGTGATCAACGTTCAGTATATCCTCAAGCTCCTCGCCCAGCTCTACGATGCCGACGAGAGAGAGCGGAAAGAGCTACGGAAAAGCATCCTCGACAGTGTGGCGGGCGATCTGGAGCTACGTAGCAAGCGCGAGCTGATCGAGAAATTCATTGAGCAAAACCTCCCCGAGGCAGGCAGCTCAGCAGAGATCCCGGATTGCTTCGAGGACTTCTGGGAAAAGGAACGGGTGGATGCCTTCGAGCAACTCGTAAAGGAAGAACAACTGGACGCGGAGAAGCTGAAGAAGGTCATCGACCGCTACATCTATACCGGCGAGCAACCCCTCCCAGACCCGGACATCATCGACCTGATCACCAAACCCCTGAAAATCGCTGAACGAGGCCCCACCCGTAAGCGCGTGCTGGAGAAGGTCGTTGACTACGTTGCCACGTTCATCAAGGGAGTGGCAGCGTAGAGAAATACTGCCTGAACCAAGCGTTCACAATCTCTATCGGGCGCAACTGAAAGTGGTGGTCAGGCAGGGACCGTCTCTCCGAGCGGTCCAGATCTATCAGCCCTTCTCGCCATCAAACTCACAACCCACCCCAGCCGTCCGAAATGATCCGACCTCGGGGGCGAGAGCTTTCCACCATTAGATTACATCGGGCCACAACCTTTCCCGGACGGCCCTGAGGAGGTGCATCCCTGCCCAGGCAGACCCGGTCGATAGATTCCCATCGGCTCAATCTCTGCCTGCCCACCACTTTCAGTTACACCCCTCTCTATCTAATCCAAAAAGGCGAAAGGCTCTAAGTCTTTAAAACTTAGAGCCTTTCATTGGTTGCGGGAGCAGGATTTGAACCTACGATCTTCAGGTTATGAGCCTGACGAGATACCTGACTTCTCCATCCCGCGATTTAATTTCCCTGCCTTTCGGCGGGGCGGTGAAAATAACTGCCGGACTACAGGATTAGCAAGGGAAAATTTTGCTGCTGGCTGTTCTTCGTTTCCCACACGGCTAACACTCCGAAAAAAGGTTACAGGTTCAGACCTGCGCGATCCAATCACCCGCCTCCGCCAACAGCCGACGAGCGGATCATTGCTACCGTAAGCACAGTAAACGCGACCCTGTCGCCGGGGGTCATGCGACGCGGGTTTTCCGGCGACGTGATTCGGCGAGGCGGGCGGGTGTCAGGGTTTCGATGACCGCCGGGTCGTTGGTGACGGGAAGCTTGTTGTCGATCTCCAGTCGTCCGTCGCGCAGGTATTCGCCCATGCGTTGCCAGTTGCTGATGCCGTAGGCGAGGGCTTTTGCCATGGGATGTTGCGGGCGGTAGCGTGGCAGGAGCTTGTTCATGATCCTCCCGAGGCGCTCGTAAATCATCCGGCTTTGTGAGGCGCGGACCGCTTCACGCAATGCGGGACCGGCTTTGGCTTCACGCAGTTTTTCTTCGATCCGGTAGAGGCTCGCGATCAAACGTATGAGCAGTGCGGCGTGAGCCTGCGGGCCGGTTTTCACGATGTCATGGAAGTTCCTCCGTATGTGCGCGAGGCAGGCCATGAGGTGGAGTTCGGATTCTCCGGCCTGTTTTTCCGATAGCTGGTGTAGGTGCTCAGCGCGTCGCATTGGATGATGCCGGTGCGCTTTTCGCCGACGCATTCGGCGAGCGCTTCGAGGCCGCGCCCGATCCCCCAGTGGTAGAAGAGGCTGCCGCCGGGCACGTTGACGACCCACAGGTAGCCTTGCGGGGCCTTGCCTGTGCCGGGATCAAGGTAGCGGATGGGGGTTTCGTCGATCTGCGTGTAGTCGGAGGCGAGGGTTTCCCGCCGGATGGCTTGGGCGATGGGTTCGAGCAGTTCGATGGATTTGTGCAGCCAGTGGATGATGAGATCGCAGGGGATGTGGACGCCGGAGCGTTGGAAGATTTTTTGCTGCCGGTAAACGGGTAGGTGGTCGATGTATTTGCCAACCAGGATGTGGGCGAGCAGGTTGGCGCTTGGCAGTCCGCCGAGCAGCGGTGTGACCGGCGCGGGGGCGACGACTGGCGGAAGGTGGCGCTGGGTTTTGCGACGATATTTGGGGCGGACGGTGACCCGGCGGATGAAGCGTGGGGGAAGGTAGTCGAGCTGTTCGGCGGTTTCTTCGCCGATGCGCTCGAAGGCTTCGGGATCGGAGGCGACGAGGTCGGGGATGATTTCCTCGGATTGCACGGGAAGCTCGTCGAGGCCTTTGATCCTAGAGCGGTGGGAACCGCGTTTCTTCGCGGGGCGGTTTGTTTCAGCGGCGTTTGATTCGGCCTCCCCCTGTGCGTCCGCGTCGGACGGGGCTTCGGGCTTTCCCGGCTTATCTCCGAAGAGCAGCTCAAGCTGGGCGGGGTCGATGCTCTCGCTTTTGCTGCCGAAGAGGCGGCGGATCAAGTGATCGAGCTTCGCCTTGAGAGCTTCGATCTCGACGCGTTGCGCTTCGATCACAAGCTCCTGGCGGGCACATTTCTGTTCGAGCGTTTCGATGCGGAACAGGTAGCACTCGGCGCGCCAATTACTACGTTCGTCATACTTTATTCCGGGAAATTATCCGCGCTCATACCACGGTCTCATTTCCGCGCCGCGCAGGTCGATTCCGTCGAGCAGGAGTTGCAGGGCTTCGGGCGCGAGGGTGAGTCTGGCGGTGCCGTTGGCAGATGGTGCCGGCCACGAAAAAGTTCCTTTCTCCAGCCGCTTGGCCAGAACGCAGGTGCCGGTGCGGTCGTAGTAGAGGACTTTCAAGCGGTTGCGGCGTTTGTTGGTAAAGACGAAGAGCGCCCCACTTTCAAGACCGCGTTCGACAAGGTCCGATGCGATGACGGCGAGGCCGTTGAAGGACTTGCGCATGTCGTGCGGCTCCAGAGCGAGGTGGATGCGAACACCGGAAGGGAAACCGATCATGGCTGGGCCTCCTTTCCGGCACGGAGGGTTTCGATGAGTTCGGCGGCAAGTACGATGTGTTCCGGCCTGGCGATGACGAGTCGCACGCCGTTGGCGAACTCGATGCGCATCTGACGGTGGACGGGGTTTTCAATGAAGATCTCGACGAAGTTGACGTCGGCGACACACCAAAGCTTGGGGATGGTTGAAGAGGACATCCGCTAAAGCTGAGGCACTCACCCCCTGCCGCGCCAGATGAAGTCGGGGGGCGCGTTTACTGCGCTTACTTGCTACCCTCACGCTGGCAAACAATGCCGCCCCCCGCCGCCGCGTGATGCGAAACGGAGGGGGCGCGCTTGCTCCGCTTTCCCCCAGCCAACCCACAACTCTCAATTACACCCCATGAGTCCCCTAAACTTGACCGAGCCTGAAGAGAAAACTTTTCCACGTTCGTTGTTCTCTAAATGGTCCATGTCCCTTTGAAATAATCTCATAATCCCCACGTGAAACAAACCAAATCCTCCATCTAGTGATCGCGGCCACCTCAGAAAGCGCTCAAGGAACCATCTTATCCGTCAGCTTCGTCCCCTGAGTGATCGTGAGGAAGCTATTCAACACCTTGGGATTGTCCGCAGCCGCTTTGGAAACTTTGCCGTCCAGACTCTTGGAGTAGATAATTTTGCCATCATCATCGTAGAGTATGACCATGTAAGCTTCATACTTGAAACCGCCGATGTTCCCGTAGCCCTTGTTATCGCTATCATAGGTTGTGACGAATTCAGGAAGCGGAATATCTTGCTCTTTCCCCGCTTTCGGTGACACCTCGAATTTCGACACAGCGAGGACGCTATAGACACTCTTGTCTCGCTGATCCTGACCAAGAAAAACGATTCGCCCTTTCGTCACCGGAAAGTCCTTTCTCATACTGCGGTTCGACACCGTGATTTTACCGCCCACCGTCATCGCCTTCAAATAATAACTGCCATTCTTGGCCTTGCGACGCTTGCTCACCATCACATCCAGCTCGAAGACCGGATAAGCGACAGGCAGGTCTGCCGCCTTTTCCTTGAGCATCTTCACCGACTCCTCGGAAAGCAGATCGAACCCCACCTCAAAGGTCGCCCCGCCGCTCACCTTCTTCAGCTTCGCGCCTGTATCACCAACTGAGAGCAGCTCCGCAACAAGCACCTCGCCTTTCTTATTACTAATCTCCACCATCGGTCCGGCCAGCATACACGAAAGCAGGGACACCCAAACGACGCAGATCAAAAGCGAATCCTTTCTCATGCCGAGTTTTATCCCATACGCCGCGTGCTTGGTCAATTTCTAAACAAGAAGCAGATTCACTGCAAGCACATGGCTCTGGAACTGGTCGAAATGGTATGGTGCCTATCCCCGCAAGAGGCCGCCGGGGAATACAGGGTGGCAGAGCCATTCCTTTAGCCAGGTTTGCCGGTGCCGTAGGTTCGGACCCAATCGACTTGCAGCTCGAATGCCCCGGCATTTTTGTCCACCAGCTCCAGGGTGATCCCGCGCACATTGGCAGGGTCAAATTTAAAAATCACAAATGACATTTCGATCTGCCCAAATTTAAAGAAATTCAGTCGTGGGACATTGTGGCGGGCAGGACGAACCACTCAATGGAGCCACTTCCATAGAGTCGAGTCACTTTGTCGGAACGTTATGTGCATCAGGTCTGTTCGTTTAAACTTGAAACCCTCCATGCCAACGGCCACTGGTAGAACCTATGACAAATAAGGAGGCTGGCGCTTCTGGGCAAGGAATCCCAGTGATGCACGGCGCAAGACTTTTCCTTTCCTCCATCCCCCGTCGTGATACCAATACCTCATGAGCGATACAACGACCCAAATCTCCGAAGACATCAAAACCGCTATGAGAGCCAAAGACTCCATCGCACTAAACTCACTGCGCGCTCTCAAGAGTGCCCTGACCAACGCAGCCATCGAAAAAGGAGGTCTCGGCACGGAGCTCGAAGACCGGGAAATCCTTCCTATCATCCGCAAGCAGATCAAGCAGCGCCAGGATTCCATCGCTCAATTCGAAAACGCTGGCCGCGCCGAACTCGCCGAAATCGAAAAGGCCGAAATCGAAATCCTCTCGAAATATCTCCCCACAGCACTCACACCGGAGCAGATCAAGGAAATCGTCGCTCAAGCGATCACCGATACCGAAGCCACCTCCAAAGCAGATATGGGCAAAGCAATGAAACGTGCCCAGGAACTCTCGGAGGGCCGGGCGGACGGAAAACTCCTTTCCGCTGCTGTGATGAAAAGTCTTTCCTGAAAATGGGCGGTAGCGATCCGGTTTCGCGATTGCCGATTCCCTGAAGCGTGCTAAGTATCCCAACTAATGTTTGAAGTCAGGCAGAAACCGGAAATGGTTGAGCGCGCTCTTGTGGTGCGCTTCTATTTCGACGCCCACGAAGAGGAGGAATCCAATTCGCTTCTTATTGAGCTCGGCGAGCTCGTCTCCACACTCGGCATCGAGGTGGTCGAGTCCGTCCTCTCAAAGACCCGGGAGATGAAAAAGAAATACCTCTGCGGCACCGGCAAGGCGGCGGAAATCGTGGCACTCGCCAAGGCCCATGAATGCGATGTGATCGTTTTCGACAATAGCTTTGCCCCCTCCCAGCAGCGCGAGTGGGAAAAACTCGCCGACCTCTGCGTCATCGACCGCGAGGAGGTGATCCTGGATATTTTTGCGAAACGCGCCCAAACCCGTGAAGCACGGCTTCAGGTTGAACTCGCCCGGATGCAATACGCCCTGCCGCGTCTTGCACGGATGTGGGGCCACCTTGACCGTGAAGGCGGCGGTGGTGGTGGAGCCGGCGGTGGCGGCGGGGCCGAACGCGGCATGGGTGAGAAACAGATCGAAGTCGATCGGCGCCTCGCCCACCTCAGCATCGATCGTTGCAAGCGGGAGCTTGAAGTCGTGCGCAAACAAAGGAAGACCCAGCGCAAAGAGCGTGAAAAAATGGATACGCCGCATGGCTCCATCGTCGGCTATACGAACGCGGGAAAATCCACGCTCCTCAACAAGCTTTCCGGCTCGGACGTAATGGCGAAGGACATGCTGTTCGCAACCCTGGACACGACAACCCGCCGGATCGAACTCCCGGACGGCCAGCCACTTCTGATCACCGATACGGTCGGCTTCGTCCGCAACCTCCCCCACCGCCTGATCGAGGCATTCAAAGCCACCCTTGAGGAATCCGTGCTTTCCGATTTCCTCATCCACGTCCTCGATGCCACGGCTCCTGAAATCGAGACTTTCCAGGCCACAACCTTGAAAGTTCTTGAAGAACTCGGCGCGGTTGACAAACCCATCATCACCGTCTTGAACAAGATCGATGCGATCAAAGACCCTGAACGCCTGGCATTTCTCGATCGAAATTTCCCGGAAGCAATCCGCGCCTCCTCACTCACTGGCGAAGGCATGGACGACCTCCTGAAAGCCTGCTCCCGCATCCTCGCCGACCGCGTTTCCCGACAACAATACCGCATCCCACAAAAACGCGGCGACCTTCTCAATCTCCTGCACAGCGATGCCAAAGTTCTCTCCACGGATTACGAACAAAACGACATTCTCATCAGTGCCGTCGTCCCCGCCAACATCGCTGGCAGGCTCGAGGGTTTCCTGATTCCGGCCTGAGCCAGAGAGCGATCAACACTTCAAAATTCAAATCCATGCGTCATCCTTTTCTACTACTGCTAATCGCAACCCTTCCATTGGCTGCCCAGCAACCAAACCAAGCGAGCGGCGTCCTGAAAGCTCTTCCGTTGGAATCCGTTGAGGAAGTTTCTCCACTCCGGGCACAACCAGCTGAACCGGTATTACCTCTCGACCAGACAAATGCTGAAGTGGCATCCAGCGTACCCGAACCCATTCAAGCAATAGTCCCTCTGATTAGTGAAAAGCCGACTGGTGACGATGCGGTGCGACTTCAGATTTTTCTCGATCATTCAAACTTCGGACCAGGGGTGATCGACGGAAAAATCGGCCGATTCTCCGAGTTGGCGGTAAAATCATGGAACGAGGCCAATGGTCATCCCACCGACAGCTGGACCGCCGTCAACACCATAGCGCGCCGCGAAGTGCCGAATCCCTTCGCCGTCGCCATAGTCCCTGAAGTAGCGAAAGATTGGGTCAATCCGAACCTTTCCTACAAAAAATCGCAACAGGCCAAAGCCAAACGGATGTCCTACCGCAGCATCGGAGAATTTATGTCGGAGCGATACCACACGGATGTCCCGTATTTGATTTCACTCAATACCTCTTCAAAGATTTACAGTTTGAAAACAGGTGACTCGATCATTGTCCCGAATGTCCGTGCGTTCCGGATCGAGGACCTCACTGGCGCGGCCTTCAAAGAGGACGAAGCGTTGAGCGCCCGCCACGCGGTCATCGATACAAAGCTCAACCAAGTCCGCATCTACGACGCGAATCTGCGCGCCCTCATCGTCACCGATCCAGAAGCTCCAGCCAGTATTCAAAATCAAAGCCTGATCGCCGCGTTTCCAATCACTCCCGGCAAACCCCAGTTCATACGCTACGGCAAATGGGAAATGCGTAACGCTGTGGAACTCCCCGTCTGGCGCTACGATCAACAACTGCTCGATACCGGGAAACGCAGCAACAACTCGATGAACATTCCCGGCGGCCCCAACAACCCCGTAGGCGTGCTCTGGTGCGGACTCAGCAAACCCGGCATCGGCATGCATGGCACTTCCAATCCCGAAACCATCGGCCGATCCAGATCCGCCGGATGCATTCGCTTGGCCAACTGGGATATCGTGCGAATCCCGAAACTTCTCCGCCCCGGCTGCAGCGTCGAGATCCGTTGAAATGCGCGTTTTCACAAAGTTCTCCCTCCGCTTCGCGGTCTATCTGATCGTGGTCGCATATCTCATCGCCGACCTGTTTCTACTGGATGGCCCGATCAACCGCCGCATCCAGGCATCTCATCCGGACAGCCCCGAATCGATCGCCAAAGCAAAAGCCAACGGAGTGGTCGCCCGGGTTTTCAACCACCAGATCACAAGAACGCAACTCGACCGGGCGATCCATGAACGCCTCTGGCTCGAAGGAAAATCCATCAGCGACCTGAGCCAGGAAGACGTCAAACTTGTCGAATACGCGGCTCTCGGGGATTTGATCGACCAGCAGCTCCTGAGAGTGAAAGTGAAGGTCAACACCCATGAACTCGAAGTTACGGACAACGAGATCGACGAGCGGACGGAGCGTTTCATCAGAACATTCCCATCGAAAGGTGAACTCGAAGCTGCCATGAAATCGCAGGGCATCCCGGACGAGAAAGCCCTTCGAAACCGCATCGCCGCACGGATCCAGCAGGAGAAATACGTTGCCATGCGCATCGATCCTCTGGTGCAAGTGAGCGATGAGGAAATCACCACCTTCTACAAAGCCAACCTGAAAAACCTGAAAATTCCCGAACGTATCAGGGCAAGGCACATTTTCATCGCGACTCTGGACACGCCATCCGACAAAGCGAAGAGCACCTTGGAAAAGGCACTCGCCGATCTCAACGGATCCGAAAAAGACTTCGCGACTCTGGCGCAAGAAATCAGCAACGACTCCGCATCAAAATACAAAGGCGGCGATCTCGGATGGATGTCGAAAGCAAGACTACCTTCCGATTTCACGGAATCGGTTTTCGCGATGGCAATCAATAAGCCCGCCTTGCTCCGCACCAAAATCGGCTGGCATATTGTCGAAGTCACCGACCGCAGACCTGCCGAAACACCTGCCATCGAAGACCTGCGTGAGGAAATCAAATCGGCGATCACCACAATCAAACGCCAACAAGCAACAAACGACTTCCGCGCAGCATTGAGGCGTTTCGAAAGAGAAAAGGTCGATATTTTTCACGACCAACTCGTTCATTGATCGGATCGGTTTCCTATTATTAAAGACTTCATATTGCCACACGATGGACCTCATCGCCCGCGCATGTTGTCCGCTGTTAAGCGAAGTAAACGTCACCCCTGACTTGAACTGGCGGGAGTTCCGGACTGCGCCTTATCATCAGAGCAAAATCCGCTTCCTCCCTCACCAAAGCTACGGGAGGACCCCGTCACGCCATTTCAGTCAGCCGGACGTTCTTTCCGCTTCGGTGGTCCCTTCGGCCTGTCCTCCGCGGTGATCTCCCCGCTTCCATCCGTATCCATCCGGTTGAAAATCTGCCTGCGTTTCTCCTCAGGAAGTTTCGCAAAAAACTGACCTTCGCTGAACTCCTCAAAGCTAAGTCCCCCGCTTTTGTCCTTATCCAAGCTTCGAAATTCCCGCTTGGCCCGATTTTTCGCATCTTTTCTCATCTCCCGAACTTCTTCACGACTGAGTATTCCATCCCCGTCTGCATCGAGCCTGGCAAAGATTGTCTCACGTTTGTCCACGGGTAACTTCTCAATCCGGGGGCCCGAGAAAAACTCCTCTTTGGAGATATTCCCATCGCCGTCCCCATCCATCTTCCGGAATATGTCTCCACGGTGTCCGAATGGAGGCCGTTCGTGCTTCCCGCCCCTCTCGGTATGCGGATCCTTCCGCTCGCGGCCCTCAGCCTGCACCGATGAAACGACCACACCCGCACACAGTCCGAATAAAACTAATGTCTTCATTGAAAATAACACTTTAAGATTCAAAATTAAGCGCGAACATCAGCCCGCGTCCATAACAACCCCAATCAGACACGAAAGTTTCGCCTCAATCCACTCTTCCCGACCTCATGCATATTCTCGATATTCTCAGTGATACAAAGCCGTCGCTCTCTTTCGAGTTTTTTCCTCCCCGCGCATCAGCAGCATGGGACGAACTTTACGGAACAATACAAAACCTGGAAACCCTCTCTCCTTCCTTCGTTTCCGTCACCTATGGAGCGGGCGGTGGCACTCGAGAACTGACCCATGACCTCGTTGTCAGGATCAAGGAAACCACCAGCATCCCTCCGGTTCCTCATCTCACCTGCGTCGGCCACACCTGCGATGAAATCGATACCATCCTCACCCGCTACGCCGAGGCAGGAGTTTCCAATATTCTCGCTCTCCGTGGTGATCCACCGAAAGATCAACCCGATTATGACTGGTCCCAAGGCGACTTCCGTTACGCCGCGGATTTGGTCTCCCACATCAGGAAATTCAACGAATCCGGCCGCCATCCAGATCCGCGCGGTTTCGGTATCGGCATCGCCGGTTTCCCCGAGGGCCATCCGGCAACTCCCAACCGCGTTGCCGAACTCGACAACATGAAAGCCAAAGTCGACGCCGGTGCCGACTACATCTGCACCCAGTTATTTTTCGACAACCACGATTTCTTCGACTACCGCGAACGCTGCGAGTTGGCCGGTATCAATGCGCCCATTATCGCCGGTATCATGCCCGTGACTTCACTTTCAAGTATGAAACGCATGGCTGAACTCGCCGCTGGTGCCCGCTATCCCGCGAAGCTCCTCAAAGCCCTTGATCGCGCGAAATCCAGCCCGGAAGCCGTGGAGCGTGCCGGCATCCACTACGCAGCCCAGCAGAGCGCCGAACTACTCGACAACTCGGTTTCCGGCATCCACTTCTACACGCTCAACAAATCCCACGCCACCCGTCAGATCTACGCATCGCTTGGCCTTTGAAAATTTCCCAAAAAATCCGCAATTTCTGAAAGATCCACCCCGTTTCCAACTTATAATAAGATAAGCGGTTCGGAAGATGGACTTTCAGGTTATGGGTTTTTCCTGAGTGTTGATCAGCCGGACCGCTTTTTCTATACCTTGAACAGCCCACCTCGTTTTCCTCCGAGCACTGCGGCACCCATGATCGCCACGGAAAGGAACACCATTGCCCAAACCCCAAGCGCGGCAGCCAATTCGGTTCCGTTCCCAAGGGTGCTAAGAAGAGTGTAGATCGCCTTCGTGATCGGATAATGCTGGGCCTGCTGAGCGAGAATCAGGCTGTCGCTGACCTCAAGCATCGAGAACGCGAATCCAAGAATCGCGCCCGCCGCGAGGTTCGCTCCGATCAGCGGGATCGCCACACGTCTCATCATCCGCAGCGGCGTCGCACCCAGCGACTTCGCAGCCTCCTCAAGCACCGGGTTGCTCTGCTGCAAGCCAGCCACAGCCGCCCTTACCACATAGGGCAGTCGTCGGATCGTATACGCTAGCACCAGCAGCATGAAAGGGCTACCACCCGCCCCGACAAGAAAGTGAAACGGTTTCCCCTCCTGCGAAAGCGCGAGATATCCGAACGCCATCACCAACCCGGGCACGGCCAGCGGAAGCATCACCAACGAATCGAGAAAACCACGGAACTTGAGATCCGACCTCACCACCACCCATGCCACGCCCAGACCAATGATAACCGAAATCAAAGTCGCCGTCCCCGCATACATCAGGCTGTTTTGAATCGACGGCACCACCAAGCCGTTACCCAGAGCCTCGACGAAATGACGCATTGTCAGCTCATCTGGCACCACCGTCCCATACCAGCGGCCCGCCAACGAGAGCAACAAAACGCCAGCGTGCGGAATGGATGCTATCAGGAAAACTCCCAGAAAAAGTCCTGAACACGCCAACCCTTTGAAACCTGTTATCTTTTTCCCGTCACTCCGTCCCTTCGGCCTCGGAGCCGTCCCCAACGGTGCCCGCCCCATCACCAGCTTCGCCAATGTGAACACCGCCGCCGCGATCACCAACAGGATCGCCGTCAGCGCGTATGGCGTCGGATTCTTTTCAAGACCCTTGAGGCCGTCAAAAATCTGCACCGGCGCGATACGCGCAAAATCAAAAACCAGTGGCACACCAAGTTCGGTGAACGACCAGATGAAAACCAAAGAACTTCCCGCGAACACCCCGGGCATCGCCAGTGGCAGGGTGATCTTGAAAAATCGTTTCCACGGCGGACATCCGAGGTTCTCGGCAGCTTGCTCCATCGCCGGATCCAGATTCGCCAACGCCGCAGCGATATTCATGTAGAGAATCGGATACAAGTGCAGCGCGTTCATCAACACGATTCCAAGAAACCGTCCCTCCGCCAACCAATCGAATGGTGTCGCCGCATTCATCGCCCCCAAATCAATCAACAGCGCATTGAACGCACCATTCACTCCCAGCATTTGCTTGATCCCCACCGCCCCGACAAACGGAGGTAAGATCATCGGAGCCAGCACCAGAATTCCCAGAAACTTCTTTCCAACAAAATCATACCTGTGCCCCACCAACGCCAGAGGAAACGCGATTAGCAAAGTGAGAGCGGTGCTCGCCACACCCATCATCAACGCGTTCCACAGCCCCTCCCGGTAGATCGGATTCGAGAACACGGACGTGATGAAATCCAGTGTCCAAACCCTTTCACCGTCAGCCCCCGTTCCCTCGAATGCCTGCTTCACAACCATTCCGGCCGGATAGATGAAGAACAACCCGAGAACCACGAGCGTTCCCAGCGAAATTATCCATGCCAATTTTCGGTTCATCATCGGTTCAGTCGCTTGTTAAAAATTCTTCAGTTGTCTCGATTCACACGTTCCGCAATCTCCCTTGCGTTACGGTAATTCGCCCGGAACCACTCCCCCAACTCCTTCATTCGCGCCGCCTGCACCATCGTATCCCTGCTATCCAATCCGGCATCACCCTTTCCCGCGATCTCGTAAGGGACCGCAGAGACATCCTGGAAAACCGCCAACGCCTCATCAGGCATCCCCGCCTCAATGATCGCGTCCCATGCCTCTTTCATCTCATCATGTGAATCGATACACATCACTTTGACCAACTGCCTCAAGGTATTGAAAACCTTACCGGTCAGTTCCCTGTCGTAAGTGAAATTCCCCTCGTCCTCATACGGCAACACCCCCGGCATTGTCGTCATTTCCAGAATTTCAGGCTCATACATGTCCATCCGGATCGGAGTACGATGCAATGCCCGGTCTTCCGGACCACCCGCCGTCCCGGGTTTTTGAAACCACAGCCGCTGCGCCTCCCGACTCAGGCAGAATTTTACAAACTCCTGCGCAATCTCCTCTTGCGGCGCACCTTTCAACACCGCGATCGGATCCGCGCTCATCGTCGTCCCACCTTTTGGAGCGATCCAAACCACCCGCGGCCTACCGTCCTTCGTCTTCAACTCATTCGCGTAACTCCGCCCGTAGAAATCAATACACATTCCCGCCGCCGCGTTTCCCTGACCTACATCCAGCGGAATCTTCGAGGCGCTGTCGGTGAAATATCGCGCGTTAGCCGCCATCCGCTGGATCAGTCTCAACCCCTCGATCCAGCCCTCCGCGATCGCCACCTCCCTCTGGTCTCTGGTCTCTGGTTTCTTGTCTCTCAAACTCTTCTGCATCTCACCCTGGATCAGCAATTCGAAAGTCCTCGCGACCGAACCACTTTTCGTAGGATCAGCCAAAGCCAGGCTGCCCTCGTATCCGGGATCACCAAGATCCTGCCACGCTTCGGGAGGATCGAGCCCAAGGCGCTTCACGAAATCCGGATTGTAACAGATTCCGAACTGGGAAATGCACGTCCCCACCCAGACCTTGTCCTCTGCGTAATATCGCTCTCCGGTAAAAATCTCCGGGATCACCCCACCCTCGCCGAATAGTTCAGGCATCTCTTCGAAAACATCCAGCGCCACCAATCTCCCAGCCCTCGCCTGTCCCGAAAAATCCGGCTCACCACCACCAAAGAACATATCGACCCCTATCCCTTCCCTCCCGGTCTCTGACGCAGCCTTGAATCCTGCGTCGATCACCATCCGAATCTCCGAGGTTCCGCCCGGACTCCGCCAATCCACATAGACCGAGCGCCCCGTCTTCTCCCTCCAATATGCCGCAAAAGCCTCCCCGAACTCATTGCGTATCGATTCATTGTGTGGGGAAAGAATCACCAACCTGTCATCCGCCGCGTCCGGAGAAGCGGTCTGTGTCTGCCGCTTCATCGCCAGCGGCAGCCCGACGATAACTCCCAGCAGCGAGAGAATGGCGATCAATTTTGTCTTCATGCTGACTTACTTGAACTCATCTCATTTACCGAAAACCACCACTTCCGCATGCTTCGCGTGCAGTGTCACCTCGTAGCCGACTTCATGAATCACATGCGGATTCATCTCGACCACCTGTTGGCGACCCAGCGCCGTTTCGATGAAATACTCGATCCTCTGCCCAAGGTAGCTGCGCTCAAGGATCTTTCCCGAAATCTCGTTCTCGCCCCCCTCCTCATGCAGCCTCCAAACCTCTGGCCGGATGGAAACCGTAGCTCTCTCGCCTGCCTGCGCCTCCCAGCCCGGTGAAGTCACCCGACCGACCAGCGGGCCTCCCTCGGTCTTCACAAAACAAAATCCCTCATGCGACTCCATCACATCGCCCTCGATCAGATTCGTTTCACCGATGAAACCAGCGACATACCCGTTGACCGGACTTCGGTAGACCTCCTCCGGTGTTCCCACCTGTCCGACCTTTCCCCAGGAAAGCACAGCCATCCTATCCGCCATCGCCAGCGCCTCCTCCTGGTCGTGAGTCACATAAATTCCCGTCAGCCCGTTTTCTTTCACGATACGGCGAATCTCCCTTCGCATTTCCACCCGCAATTGCGCGTCGAGATTCGAGAGCGGCTCATCCAACAACAAGCATTTCGGTTTCACTACCAGCGCCCTTGCCAAACTAACACGCTGCTGTTGCCCGCCGGAAAGCTGATCAATGGACCGATCGCCGTAGCCCCCCAGCTTCACCATCTCCAACGCCTCCGCCACACGGCGCTTGATCTCGACTTTCGAAACTTTCCTCTCCTCCAGCCCGAATGCGATGTTTTGCGCCACGGTCAGGTGCGGCCAAAGCGCGTAGCTCTGGAAAACCATCGCCGCCTCCCGTTTGTGCGGTGCCAGGGCTGTCACATCAGTGTCCCCGAAAAACACCCGTCCCTCGGTCGGAGTCTCCAGCCCCGCTACGCAGCGAAGCAGAGTCGACTTCCCACAACCCGAGGCACCTAGCAGGAAAAAAAGCTCTCCTGCCTCGATCTCGAGATCCACTCCGTCCAACGCGACCACTGAACCACCAAATACCTTGCGCACGTTCTCAATCCGAATCGATTCCATAAAATTCTTTGGCATTCTTACGCCGCTTATTATCAAAGCAAGCATCAAGCCAAGACATCTGTGTCACACAATTGCTACGAAAAACATTGCCTTTCCTCCACTTCACACTATAGAAGCCGCACGGGAGTAACTAAGTCCCCAGGCTCCGCAAATGCGGACTCGCTTTTTCCGGTCTTCATCGATGAGAGATTGCAAGAGGTTCAATCCACACTCATCGAACCCCGCCGGCAGCCGCACTTCGGCCCGCCTGGCATTTTAAAATACACATGACCGCTACATTTGAAGCGATGGCTCTTGCCGCGCCCTTGAAACAAGTTCTCAACGAACTCAATTACACCACTCCGTCCCCCGTCCAGGCCCAGGCGATCCCGCTCCTCCTCGAAGGACGCGACCTCCTCGGTTGCGCCCAGACCGGCACCGGAAAAACCGCCTCGTTCGCCCTCCCCATCCTCAACGAACTCCATGAAAACCCTCGTCCAGTCCGCTCCAAGCAATGCCGTTGCCTTGTCCTCGCACCGACCCGCGAACTCGCCGGACAAGTCGCGAAAAGTTTCTCCACTTACGGGGAAAAAGTCCGCTTCCGTCTGACCACGATCTGGGGCGGTGTCGGCCAGCGCCCGCAGGTCAATGCAATGCGCTCTGGAGTGGACGTGCTCGTCGCAACCCCCGGCCGCCTGCTCGATCTCATCGATCAAGGCCACGTCGACCTCTCAGCCGTCGACTTTTTCGTCCTCGATGAAGTCGACCGTATGCTCGACATGGGATTCCTGCGGGACGTGAAACGTATCGTCGCCCTGCTGCCGAAGAAGAAACAATCCCTGTTCTTCTCCGCAACCCTCGCGCCGAGTATCGTTTCCCTCGCCCAGACCATCCTCCGCGATCCTGCCCGCGTCACCATCACCCCGGAAGTCACCACCGCCGAGCGTATCGATCAGAAACTCTGCTTCGTAGATCGCGGCAACAAGATGTATCTCCTCCAGCAGCTCCTTGAAAAACAGAGTCAAGCGAAGGAAGCCAAGCTCACGATCGTTTTCGGTCGCACCAAGCATGGCTCCAACAAAATCGCCAAAGCCCTGACCCAAGCAGGATACGAATCCGAAGCCATCCACGGCAATAAATCCCAAGCACAGCGTGAAAAGGCTCTCGCCAAATTCAAACAGGGCATCGTCCCGGTGCTCGTCGCCACAGACGTCGCCGCACGCGGAGTCGATGTGAAAGACGTCGGCCTGGTCGTGAACTACGACCTCCCGAACGAACCCGAAGCCTACGTTCACCGCATCGGCCGCACCGGTCGCGCCGGAGCCGCGGGCCTCGCCGTTTCCTTCTGTGCTGAGGACGAAATCGATTTCCTCCGCGATATCGAAAAAATCATCAAAGGAGCCATCCCCCGCGACACCTCCCACGAATGGCACAGCGAGGCTCTCGTCGAAAAGCACCGTTCCGGCTTCAAGCCCCCCAAGGTCAAACAAGGTGGTGGCGGGGGCCGCGGTCGCCAGCAAGGCGGCGGAGGCGGACGCAACTCATCCCAAGGCGGGGGCAGTCGCTCCAGCGGTGCCGCGCGTCGCAATTCCAGGAGTTCTTCAGGCAGAAGCCGTTATTCGGCTTAAGCCACAGCGATAAAGGGGCGGAACTTTTTCGCCCCTCCATCGCTAACAGAACTTATCGTCCAGGATATGCAGGGTCAGCAAGTGATTGAGCAGCGTGTCTTTCCGGACCAAAGAAACCGGGTCTTCATCACTCCGGTAGGCATTGAGAAACTCCGTAACTTTCTTCGGCGAGCAAATCCCTGCTTTCCGGACGGATTCCTCACCGAGGAAGCTGGTAATCAGCTCCTCAACCTTGGAGCGCTTGCTCGCATCCGTATGAGCCGGAGGTGCCATGAAGGCGAACTTCTCACGCTTGTAGAGCACTTCGGGTAAAACACCTTTCACCGCCTCGCGCAGGATGTATTTTTCGATATTCCCTTTGATGCGAAGGTTTGGCGGAACTTTGACCGCAGCGGCGGCGAGCTTGTGATCAAGGAATGGCGGGCGGCTCTCCATCGAGTTCGCCAAATCAACCCGGTCCCCTCCCCAGTTGAGAATCTGGCCCTCGAGTTGGCACTTGCTCCACGTGTATTGCGCTTTGTCCAGCGGGTGGCGCCCATCGAGCATCTTCTTATCGAGACGTGAGGCGATTTCCTCGAATGGGTCGTAATCTCTTAACTCATCAGCGACATCGTCCGCGAGCAGCGGGCGGGCGAGATCGAGTGTGTCCATCCATGGCTGCACCCATGAGGGAGTGAACCCGCAGAGTTCATCCCACGCGGGATGATGGCGCTCGTTTTCCGCAAGGATCGCTCCCCTGAAGAGCGAGTTTGTTTTCTCCAGAGCCGCCTGATACTCGGCGCGCACGCTTTCCGGTTCATGAGAAATTCCGTGCAGGAACATGTCGCGCTTGAAGCCCGGATACCCTGCGAAAAGCTCGTCCGCTCCCTCGCCTGTAACCACACATCGGTAGCCGCTTTCCCAAACACGTTTCGACATCAGGTTCTTTGCGACGCCAAGGGTATTGTAAAACGTCCGCTCCGCATGCCAGACGGTGTCGATGTAGTTCTGCCCGTAGAGATCCTCGGCACGGAGGTTGATCAGCTCGTGATCGGCGTTCATCGACTCAGCCATTTGCCGGGCGATCGGTGCTTCGTCGTATTGATCGTCGTCGAAGGAAATCGTGTAAGCCTTCACCGGCGACTGCATCGCGCCGGTTGCCAGGCCGAGTATGCAGCAGGAATCGATACCGCCCGAGAGATACGCCCCGACCGGAACATCCGCCTCCAGGCGTTGCACAATGGCGTCGATCAGTTCCGCACGGATCTTCTCGACATGTTCCTGCTCGTCGTGCGGTTGCTGGTGCGCCTCCTCATCGGGGAACTCAAAGTCCCAATAGCGATGCTGGCTGATATCGAGTTTACCATCGCGTTTCCTGACACGCAGGAAACAACCGGGATCGAGTGAGACGATATTCTTAAACGCACTCATGCCCGGCGCGATGGTTTGCATCAGTTGGTGCAGCGCCGCCTTGTGGTCGAGCTCCGCCGGGACATCCGGATGGGCGATGATCGCTTTCACCTCGGAACCATAGAAGATCGTCTTCTTGTCCGGCGCGACATGATAGAATAATGGCCGGACCCCGAAGCGGTCCCGCACCAGGATCAGCTCGTCCTCTTTCGTATCGTAAAGTGCGAAGGCAAACTCACCGCGCAGGTGCTCGGTGAAATCCAACCCGTATTTCCGGTAGAGACCAATCGCGATTTCGGAGTCGGACTTGGAGAGGAAGCGGTCGCCCTCCGCCATCAAGGTCGCGCGATGGCGCTTGAAATCATAGAACTCGCCATTGGTGGTGAGGATGTAGCGATTGTCCACCGCCCGCAACGGCTGGCAGCCGCCTTCCGCGTCATTGATCGAAAGCCGCGTATGCCCCAGGGCCAGCCCCTTCGATGCATCAATGTGATAGTTCTGACTGTCCGGTCCACGGTGCTTGATCTGTTCGAGCATGTGCTCGATGTGAGCTGGTGTGTTTTCGGAAATTCGAGCTGATGAGAAGAAACCGGCGATGCCGCACATGGGATAATTAGGAGTTAAGAGTTAGGATTATTGAAATCTTCATTTGGATGTTCCAAGGTCAGGAAGTTTGCCAAGGCGGCCGAGAACCGCCATCAACAACGCCTGCCTGACATAGACCGCGCCATGCGCCTGGGAGAAATAGAGATTATGCGCTGTCTTATCCAAAGAGGTGTCGAGTTCATCCAATCGCGCAAGTGGATGAAGAATGACGGCCTCCTTTTTCAAGGGCGATTTACTGTCGAGCTTATAGCGGGAATCCAGCGATTTGTATGAGTCACCGAGGAATGCAATCGAGTTCATGTAGATCACATCGAGCGTCGGAAGGTGCTCCCTGACGTCGTTGCTGACCTCGTATTCGATACCTGCCCCAATGAGATCCTTTGTGACATCATCTCCGAAGGGGTCAGCCATTTCCGAGATAACCGTGACCTTGGCGATGTGCTCCTTGAAAAGCAGTGACATCAGCAGGAAGGACTTCACGGCACGCATCGAGCCGGGAGTCCCGAGTATCCCGAGATGCATCTTCGGCACATCCTTGTGTTTCGGCTCGGCCAGTTCGGGCTTCCATTTCAACAACGCGAACCAGTCGGCAAGTGCCTGAGTGGGATGCTCGCCGGAACCGTTGCCCGCGTTAATGAGAGGAATACGCAGGTTCTGCATGATGCGGTCAAGGCAGTCGGTATCCGTATGGCGCATCACGACCAGATCACAGTAGGCATTGAACATTTCCCCGATATCCTGCAACGACTCCCCCTTCGCCTGACCGGTGACCCCACCGTCGGGAATCGATATGATCTTGCCGTCGAGCCGCAACATCGCGCTCTCGAAGGAGGTCCGCGTCCGTGTCGAGGCTTCGAAAAAAGCAGTGACCGCGACCTTGCCGTCGAGCACATGATACGGCGTGATCTCGATCTTTTCGAGCACCGCTGCGAGCTTCGCGATCTCGGTCACCTGGGAAAACGTGAACTGCCGTGCGGAGAGAATCGACTGGCCCACGAGTTCACGGAGACAGGACAGATCGAGTGGCGAGTCATTGAAAAGCCCGCCCGGCTCGGGACGCGTGGCTGCGGAACCTTCGGGAGGCTCGAGGAACTGACCACGGGGATTGGGCGTAATATCGGTGTTCATGGATAATGAAAGTTACCAGATGGATTTTTTGAAATGATCGATCAAGAGTAGCACAATAAGAACCACGGCACCAGCACCCGTCCACATGAGGGAGCCGATGATGAGCAGTCGGATGAAACTTTCGGAAAACATGGTTCAGTCGGGAGCGTTGAGTTTATTCCAATCGAATGCCTGGGGGGCGAAGAAACGTCCGGCGATCGTAAGCAGCATCGATACCGCGACACTGATGAGCGATGCCACGAACCAGCCAATCTTGAAGTATGCGATCAGCCCCGAGGCGCTGCCTATCAACATGGCAGCGATGATGAAATTACGATTTGCCTTTTTCCAGTAGAGCCCTGCGATCACCGGCCAGATCACACTCGCGACAAGTGGCCCGGAGAGGAAAAGCGCGTGTTGCAGAGGCCAGCGAGGAAGCGCGAGCAACCACGCGACAAGCCCCGTACCAACGACCGCGTATTTCCCGGCCGAGCGTATCGTCATGTCGGAAATCTTTCTTCCGCGACGAATCATCTTTTCAAAACAATCGCGAGTGAGCAGGTCTGAGGTCGCGGCCAACAACGAATCGATGCTGGAGGCCAACGAGCAAAACAGCACGCTGAAGATGATGATCCCCGCAATCGTTGCCCCGCCACCGCCGCCTGCGCCCATGATCTTGGAAGCGACCAGCGGACCCGTCATATTTTCATGCACGATATTGATATCGAGCGTACCGGCGGAGAGCGCGATGAATCCTGCGGCGATCGGAATCGGAAACCACAGCAGTCCGGCGAGGAAGTAAGCTTTCGGGGCGACGCTCTTGCGCATCGCGAATACCCGCGACCACCAGACGTTGTTGTGGAAGACCTCTCCGAAGCCGAAGAACATGTTATTGAAAACCGCAAGCAGAGCCACCGGCATGAAAATAGAAACCAAGGCCGGCTGATTGGTTTTCAGATTGGCAGCCATCTCGGGGATGTCGGTTTTCGTCAACACCGCCGCGCCGATGATCACGATCCCGATCAGGATAATCACACTCTGGATGTAGTCGGTGCCAATCACCGCGAACAAGCCACCGAACAAAGTGTAACCGATACAGACGGCGAGAATCACCGTTAGACCCACCGTATAGTCGATGCCGGAAAGCGCGTTCACCAACTCACCACCGGCAATGGCCATCGTGACCAACCACGCTATCGAGTAGAGAGTGGAAATAAAAAGAAAGATGATCCAAGCGGTATTACCAAAGCGTAGTCGAAAGAAGTCACCGCTCGTAAAACCTTTCGGAATGAGCTTGTGGATACGCATCGCCATCGGAGCGAACAGGAAAAGCCCGAAGCTGGCAGTCGCGTAGGCAAGCATCCCCCAGACACCCTGTTTCAACGCAAACACCGGAGCCATCATCGTCGTATTCGACGTGATCCAAGTCGCCATCGCGGTAGCCGTGCCGAGCGCGAGCCCGACATTGCGCCCCGCAAGCATGAAACCTTCGGAGTCCTTTGCTTTCTTTCCCCACCAGACGCCGAGCGAGATCCACAAAGCACCGAACACCAGAAGCAAAATCACTCCGGTGACAGGGTCGAGAATATGGCTATTATTGACGTCCATGATCTATTCTTCGGGTTTGCGGAAATGACAGGCGACCAGCGTGCTGATTGTCGCAAGGAAAACGGTGACTCCTATCCCCAGCAAAAGGATGACTGTGGATTTGCCGATGTATTCGATTTTCACCGATACCGGCTCCGACCACTCACCCGCTGGCTCCATAGTGCGGACGCGAAAATGATACTCCCCTTCGTTGAATCCGGTGAGCACAGAACCAAGATCCGGCCCGGTGTAACGCGTCTTCGGATTTGAAAAATCACCGCTCGCGCTCTGCTGCAACTCGAACTCCGGATCTTCACCCTTCTCACTCGGGACCCACTGCAAAGTCACCACCCCTTCGGTATTAACGCTCTCCTGTTCGTCCGGTAAAGTGAACTTCGCGCTGGGCCTGGCTTCGCCCAAGGCAACCCCGCCTAAAAAAATGGCGATGGCTAACACGGAGGATTTGCTCTGCGGAAAAAAGATGACTGCGTTCGTTTTATAATCAGGCGAAGGAAAATAATAACCTCGCAGGAGTTACTAGCCAAACATCTATGAGAAGATCGGCAAGGCGTTTTTCGGTAAAACGGACCCAACCGACACCATTCGGTGTGCCACATTTATGACGCAACAGGCAAGAGAAGCTCCAATTCCGGTTTAGCTGGAAGATCAGAAGACGATCTCGGAGCTTGAGGCTGTCTCCTTCTTCCTTGAGGGCGACCCGTCCGGCGGCGATGGGGCAAATGCACCTACTTTACCATGAACGCCGAAAATCATGATCAGTTGGCTTGCACGCCAACCCGGAAGAAGGTGGGCACTTCTGGCCCGTCCGGCACGCTGATAAGCGAAGGAAATGGCACGCTGACAGCATCAATTTCACCAGTTCCTGAAGGATCTGTCAGAACGGTCGGTGTGGTGGTGCTGTCCACCCAATTGGTCAGATCCGCTGTGAACTGAACGGTGTATGTCAGGCTGGCGGCCTGGTAATTCTTGCGGCGACCGAATATCGCGCGGAAGTCAGCTCCCCCACCAGCAGCCAAGTCAACTGCAACAGGTTGTCCCGGGTTAATGACATTTCCATTTGGATCGTAGGTGATGCCCCCGCCCGATTGTGCGGTCGGATACGTCCCGAAGGCATACTCGTGGAAGTTGGTGATCCCATCGCCGTCAGGGTCGGCCCCCGGACTGCTATCCAGAAGAGGGTTCTCGAAAGTGCCGGAGGACCAATCCTCATACAACGAGAGGATGGTGACGATCGTAGCACTCCCCGTGTGCCCGGATCCATCATCTACCGTCAAGGTCAGGTTGCTGCCTGAGACGGTGGGCGTGACGCTCACGCCGCTGAGCACTCCTGAAACGAAGGTTGCCGAAGTGCCGGCAAAGCCACCTGTTCCACCGAATGTGACCGTCCCGGTGAAACTGGTAGCCGTTGCGTTGGAGGCATCCTGCGCGGTGATCGTGATGCCGGTAATCGGAGTTCCGACGGTTTGCGACGAGCCTATGGAAGAAATCACGAAGTGATCCACGGAACTGCTGCCAACCGAAGTGATGTTGATTTTCAGGTCGTTGCCGTCGAAGCGCGGAGCATCGGCAGTCCAATCCGCTGGCAAGTTGACTGTGACCGGAGCGCTACCAACGAGGCCGCCGGGAGCCGTCACCAGTGTGAAATCGCCTGTGGTGGCACCACCAGAGGTGGTGATAGTGAGCACGGAGGCACCTGAGAATGTCAGTGAATTAGCCGAAGCGAGTTCCAGTTTGTCGTGGCTACCTGCTGGCGAGCTGAGGTTGAATTCAAGTCGCCCATTGGTGGCAATAGTGGTGTTTCCGCCGACCACCCCGGTGCCGCCAATCGTGGCACCTGAGCTGACACTTGCAGCGCCAGTGGCCGCACTCTGATCGCCATTGACGAATAGCTTGCCTCCGGTGATCGCCGTGGGGCCAGTGTAGGAGTTCGATCCTCCTAAGGTCCAAGTGCCACTACCATTGACCAATAAACCTCCACTCGGAAGGGCGGGCAGGGCCTCGGTGATTTCGCCACTACCCGTTCCACTGAGAATGAGCCGACCACTTTGGCTGCTAATCGAGTTCGAAGTCATGGCGCTGGTGAACTTCAATAGCCCACTTCCAGAGGCGGTTAGAGTTTGCGAGGAACTGTCATTGAAGCCGAAATTGATCACTCTGTCAGTGGTTTCACCCGGGCCGGTATAGTTGAGATTGACACTCGCTCTCTTACCCGAACTGCCGATATCGATTGTGCCGTTCTGGATCGAAGTCGGAGCGCCTAGGGAGCTACTCGCCATTGTGGGAGCACCGCCATTAACGCTATTGAATGACGTGATGTTGACGGAGAACCCAGCCGTTGTTTGTGGTAGAAATGAGGTGCGACCCGTGTAGGTATTGGGGCCGGATAGGGTGAGCAAACCGCCATAAGCCTTGTCCACATTTCCGGCACCACTGATGGTGCCACTTAGAGTCTGGGACGCACTACTCCAGATTTGAAGGGTGGCATCACTGGCAATGCTGATGTTGCCGGAGTAATTACCGCCAGTAAGAGTGCCTGCTGTATTATTACCGATCCGCAAGGAGCCGCCGCTGATGGTGGTAACGCCGGTTAGACTACTACCAGATGACAAGACCAGCGTGCCCTCGCCTTCTTTGACTAATCCTGCGCTGCCTGAGCTGCTGCTGATTATACCCGTGATGGTAGAAGTGTTGCCGTTTCCATGAAGACCTTTTGGCACTGAAATCGTGCGTGTCGCGCCATTAAAGTCGATGCCACTGGAGAACGTAGTGGCAGCGGCGTTGCCCGTGCCGGAGTCGCCCAAAACGAATTTATCCGGATTGAAATATCCAGTAGCCGTCCCTTCGCTCGATGCGCCCCAAACAATGGTGCTCCCCAAATTAATGCTCGGCCCGCTGGTCCCTGCACCAGCAAACCCACTTTCTCCACCGAGCAGTTGAACCTGATTGTCGCCACTTCCCAAGATGCGATTGTAGGTCGTCCCCCAATAGAAGGAAAGAACCCCGCCGCTAAGCGTCACGTTACCGTCACCAAGGGCACCAGCGTTGTTGTTCACTTGCATGACTCCGCCATTGATGGTGACGGCACCGGTAAAGCCTGAATTCACACCACCGACATTCAGCCTGCCCGTGCCGTCTTTGACGAAGGCTCCGGAGCCGGTTAGAGCTGCATCCGTATTATTGATTACGCCAAAAGTGGTGGTGCCCGTACCATCGACGGTGAGCTGATTACCGTTGTTATTGATGAGGTTGGTCGCTCTACCCGTAAGCAGTAAGCCTGAGGAGTTATTAAGCCACGTTTGGTTGCCTCCCAAAGCAATCGGACCGACGAAAGTGACTGCCGAAGAATCAGACGTTTTGTCGATTCCGTTATTGATGGTGAGCGTTTGGCCAGCAGTGCCTAGCGTGTAGGTGCCGTTGAAGGCATTGAAGATGAGGGAATCCGTTGTAGTCGGACTACCAAGGATCACGGCCCCACCATTGGTCGAAGGTCCACCGAAAATCGCCGCGGCTCCGGATACCCAAGCGGTGTTGGACGAACCGTCCCACCATTGGTTGGCTCCGAGCCATGCGCCGCCGCCGTTGGTTTGGCCTGCCGTCGCGCCATTGGCATCCCAGGTGAAGGCACTGATCAGATTGACGGTCGTGCTGACGGTCGATGTCTTCGCAGAGCTATCGGTGATCTTGAGTTGGATCGTATTGGAGCCGACAGACATTCCCCATGTGGAAATTAGGTCGTTGAATGAAATGTCAGGAGGAGTGGCACCGGAAGCATCGCCGAAACTGTCGTCATTGTTCAGATCCCATTCGTATGCGGTGACCGTCTGTCCATTGGATGGAAATGAACCGCCGCCATTCAGGGACAAAGTGCCATTGACATAGACATTGTAGGGTCCGCCGGTGACGGCGAGAGGATCGGCGCGCACGACCGTAAGAGTCTGAGCCACATTCGATGCCGCATTGTAATTGGTGTTACCCGCTTGCGAGGCAGTGATCGTGGTGCTTCCCAGTCCAGTAACAGTCACCGTATTGCCGGAAATAGTGGCCACGTCCGTATTGGAACTGACGTAGGAAACTGCGAGTCCAGAGGAGGCAGATCCAGTCAGTGCAAACGGCGCAGCATCATCCAATACATCGCCGAGTGCTCCGAAATTAATCGATTGCGAGGCTTGGCCGATGACGAGAGAGCCCGAGTTGCTGCCCGTGTAGTTCGGATCGGTGATGGTAGCCACCACGGCATAGGTACCCGCGTTGGTAGGCGCGGTGCCAGAGCCAGCATAAGTCACTGCATGCGCCAAGCCATTCGGCGTGGTGATGACCGTGATTGGTTTAGGATTGCCGTCGAAGGTTTGAGTAAGGCTACCGAGTGCTAGGGTGGCCGCCGCTGGGTTCACTGTCAGATCGACGCTGCGCGTCGTATTGCCTGAGCCATTAGTCGTGTTGGTAAAGATTACCGTGTCAGCGAAACTGTTCGCATTCAGCGAATCTGCATTGCTGTTAATGGAAACCGTGACGTTTGTGTTAGCCCCTGCCGCCAAGGTGCCACTTGTCGCACTGAGAGTTACCCAACTTTGAGTTTTGGCCGCGGTCCAGTTGATGGAAGTAGAGCCTGGATTGCTCAGCGTATATTGCAGGGAAGAAGGTGAGAATGGGCCTCCAACATCACCAGAGGATGCCAAGCCAGTTGCTCCGGCGACAGCGAGCGTGCCGGGGCCTACGCCGGTGCCGGTAAGATTGATGTCGAAGGGGTTTTCATTCGCATCATTACTGGCGATTTGCAGTGCCGCCGTGCGGCTGCCCGCCGCGCCCGGACTGAAGGTGATGGTGAAGCTCGTGCTGCCACCGGGAGCAAGAGAAGTGTCCCCCAGGCTGCCGAGGGCGTAATCGCTGGCATGGCTGCCTGTTTTGGCAATCGCGAGACCCGTGAGATCCGCAGTGCCGGTATTTCGAATCGTGAAGGTGAAGGGCGAGGATGAGCTTTCGGTATTGATAGAACCGAAGTTGATGCTGGCGCTGCCATCGACAAGATCGGTTGCGACTGGTTGCTCGACGGCGATTTCAGGAGAAGTTGCCGGAAGGTCACCGCCCACCTCCACTTCATCGATATTCCAGCCGCAGTAGTTCCAAGAACCGTCAGTCTCACCGATACCCCAGCGAATAAATACTGTCGGCTGCCCATCTGCCACCGCCGAGATGTCGTATTGGAACTGACCCCATGCTGAGTCGTCGATTGTGCTGCTGGAGTTTTCCCAAACAGTCGTCCAATTCGTTCCATTATTAGAAACCTCAATGTAGGCACGGTCATATTGTAATTGCTCCACACCCAGCCACCGCCAAAAGCTTAGCGTAACATTTTCGCGTCCGCTGCAATCGATGGCAGGGGTGGTCGCCCAGCGTGTAGGATTTATACCGACTTCGTAATCTCCATCAAGACGATAGCCAATGACGTTTGATCCATTGTAACCGGAGCTCGGGTCGGGGTTCCCAAAGCCATCTTGTCCCGCCCCCGTGGGTTGGCCCCATGCCCAACTGGGATGGCTGAACGTCCAGCCGGGATCCGTATCCATGGAGGCATAATAGATTGGTGGTGCGGAAATCGTGAACGCTGCGTTACTCTCATCGGAATAGGCGGGGTTATTTACACTGCTGATTCTGATTGCATAATCATTACCTGGAGTGAGCCCTGAGGAAACCGCCCACGTATAGCTGCTGTCGTTGGCTTCATTCGCAGACAGAACAGAGTGGAGGGCCCCACCCTTGAAAAGATCGATCTTCACGTTGCCCGTGATATTGGCACCCCAAGTAATCGTCTGGGAGGAGCCAGGATCGATGCTTTCGCCACCATTGGGATAGACCACCTCGACGGCGTTGGCCACCAGTCCGGAGCTACCGGAAATAATCAAGCCGTAGTCTTGCGCGCCGTTGGTGAGGGCACCAGTGTAGCTGACGACCGCCTGCCAGTTGCCAGTCAGTCCCGGCGATGAAACGATCACCTGCTCGACGTTATCGGTATTGTTGATGCCTGTGGTGGCGTTCTGGCTCATGGAAGCGACCGTCCAGGTACCGACGAATGGCATCACGAAGGGGAAATATTCCGTACCATTCGGAGCAACCAGCTTGAGATTCAGGTCGTTCCTGAGTGCCGGGGTTCGTAGGTCGTGAGCGCTGGTGGAGTTGCCCGCAGGATCGGTCCAAGCGATGGTGGCCTTGATCGGCGACACGCCATCCCATAAGAACGATTGTGTCTTGCTGGTGACGGCAGTGGAAACCTGATCCTCAGTGAGGCGCTTCTTGGCCGGTGAGGCCTGATGGTCGCTGAGCAGGTCGGCGGCCTCTTTGACGTTTGGCAGTCCCCATCCGTAAGTGTAGTCAGGCCCGGGATTTCCAATATCGGAAGCAGTATGAATCAACAGGCCCTTGAGGGTGCTTGATCGCATCGCGGATCCAGAGAAAAGATTGCGATAATGGGCAACCAAAAGTGCCGCACTGCCCGTCAAATTGGGCGAGGCCATGCTGGTGCCTGACAGGCTTCGATAATCCGCGTCATTATCGTCGTCCGTAGAGTAGACACCCACTCCATTACCGACCAGATCTGGTTTGATGCGTCCGTCATCGCATGGCCCGGTCGAGGAGAACGATGCGATTGTTGACTTCGAGGGATCCCGCTGCCCGCTGGTCACGGCATCATTGGCGGCACCCACCGTGATCAGATTCTTGGCGATTCCTTGATCACCGATGGTTTCGAAGCCGTTGCGGTAGTCGCCGTCATTCTGGGGATGGATGGAGGAATTGTAGGTGACAGTGGACCCTCCAATGATTGCGGTGCCCCCGTTATTGGGTCCGTCGGTGTTTTCATTGCCTGCCGCCCAGAAAATCAAGTAGTAAGGAGCGTTGTATGCAAGGCTGTCCAGATTGGCCGCAAAACTGCTATATTGCCCGAAGTCGGCGTCGTAGGCGTTCTGATCGGTTCCAGTGCCATTCCATCTCCAACCATTGTCATTTCTCCAGCCATAACTGTAGCCATAGCTATGGTTGGAAAGGTAAACCTTGTTCGCAAACTGGCCGGTCGATGTGGCCGCTGCCGCAGTCATTTCACTGATGTCGTTTGTCCATTGGTACGATTCGATCGTCGCGGCTGGAGCCATGCCTTTCGCGTTGGAGACCACTCCAGCGGCGGCGATAGTGCCGCCAACATGGGTGGCATGGTAATTCGATGCCGCCCCGTCCCTGATATTGACCCGTGAACTAGGACCCTCATTGAATTCCTGGTGCGTCTGCAACACGGACCCACCATCCCAGACACCAACTAGAAGCCCCGCCCCGTCGAGAACATACGGAGAAAGTCGAAGTTTATCCGCTCCCGTTGAGATAGCAGCATTCGCATTGCGGGTTTCATAATACAGCAACTCGCCCTCCTCATCGATCCCTACCAGTTCCCTTACCTTACCGCTTGGCGTTTCCTCGCGCAATGGCTTGCCTTTTTGCCGCGCGATCTTTTGGGCCTGCTTTAAGTTGCGAACCTCAATCTCCTTGATTTTTTGAACGGTCCGTGCGCGATCCGCAGGCTTCCGAAGGTCAAGGCCGGGGGCATTAAACACATCAAAGACTTCAGCTTTGTTGTCAGCCGGATTTTGCCCGGCTACGGTAATGCTAAAGCACAAACACAACAGAGGGGCGAGTAGGTTTCGATTCAATTTCAAAGTGTGAGGTGTTTACTAGTTGCCGATCACCGGATACTCAATCTGTTTTTCTTCCGCGTGGAGTTTGCTATCAGGGCTGCAGAACCAGCATTATTTGTAGTTCCAGATCGAAGAATGCTTGTCATCACTTGGTAGCCTCCTCGAAGAATTCGACGCGGCCTTCGTGTTTCGGGATGGCAATGATACAGAACGGTGCCGTAAGCGCTCTTGTAACCAAGTCTTCAGGACCGGGGGAAGTGGTTTTGAGAGTCGCTGTGACAACCTCACCTTCACGGCTAACTTCACTGAAACGAATCGCGAAGCCTCCAGAAGAATGCGTGCCCAAGGTAGCCACAAGAACAGTTTCCTTTGTGAAATCGACTCGGGGAGGTGGTTCAGTAATAATTTCACCATCGATATGGTGCTCCACCGTATTGTGCTGGCCCCACCATTTCCGCCATTGCTCCGGGTTCTGAATGACCTGACGAGTGGCCTGCTGAATATTGGATTGGCTGCCAGCGGAGATTTCGCGGAAGGATTTGCGTTCGGTGACTTCTTGCGCAGGCGAGATCATATAGGAGAGAACGAGAACACAAGTGACGGCGATAGTGGGATTTTTCATGATTTGAACAGACCACCGAAGTTAGCACAAGATTACGCAGTTTCGGGAAAGATTTGTCAGAGCTGGTTCAAAGCTGTATGTTTTCCCGGAGCAAAACTAGAAAGATTTTAAGCTGAAGTGACCGAGAACTTGCGCCTTGGGCAGAATCGAAGAATAAAAACGTGAATTCCCTCCCGTGGTGCTTGCCGGATGAACTTCTGATGGAACATTGTTTCGCCTTTTGACAATTATGATCCCCCATTTTCTCGTCGCACAGCTTGATGCGTTTCTCAACAAGCGACTGGAGGGAGCCAAAGGTGTGCATGTGTATGATTTTCGCAAGCCGATGGGTGAGGCGGCGCTTGCGGGTCACGATTCAATTTCATGGCGCGTGTTTCGCAATCCGCTTTCCCTTTTTATCGGTGGCATATCTGCTGTGTTGATGGAGCTGGCGGAGCCTCGTGTGCGATCGGGGGTGTGGGACCATACCACATTCAGGACGGAACCCCTGAAGCGCATGGGCCGGACCGGCCTTGCGGCGATGGTCACGGTCTACGGGGCGAGGACCACTTCGGAGGAAATGATCGCTCATGTGGGCCGCATGCATGCGAGAATCTCCGGGGTAACTCCTGGTGGCGTGTCGTATCGTGCGGATGACCCGGAGCTTCTGCGGTGGGTCCATACCACCGCGCTATTTGGCTTTCTGGAGGCCTATCATCGGTTTGTGCTACCGCTTTCAGTGGAAGATCGGGATCGTTTTGTGGCCGAGGGGGTGACAGCCGCATCACTCTATGGAGTTTTGGATCCGCCGAAGACAGAGACCGACATATGGCGGCTTTTCGAGCAGGTGGAGCCGGAGCTGGAGTCCTCGGAAATTATTTCCGATTTCCTCGCGATCATTTCCAAATTGCCGCTCTTCCCGCTGCAGATCCGTCCATTGAGCGGACTTATGATCCGTGCGGCGGTGGATATCCTCCCGCCAGGCATCCGGGAAATTCTTGGTCTGCAAGCAAGTTTCAAGCTCTCGCCGATGGGCGACAGGTTGTTGCGATTCCTCGGGGCGCAGATCGACTATTTACACCTTGCGTCTTCTCCATCAGCACAAGCCTGCGTCAGGGTCGGACTTCCGGCTGACTACCTCCGGCCTCGTTAATAACGGAGGTTTACGGGCCTCATGCAAGGCAGGGGTAATCTATACTTGGGCCGCCCAGCTCGATATGATTGGGATAAGGGGTTGAGGTTCGGCGATAAGTTCCTAAGGTCCGGCCCTATGGCAAAAACCAAGATAAATCGTGTCGTCGTCAAAGTGGGTTCCTCGATTCTGTCGGATGGAGACAATATAGCTCAAGATCGATTGGATGCGTTGGCCGTGTTTCTCGGCGAAGCTAAAAAATCAGGGCGGGATGTGATTCTGGTCACTTCGGCGGCGGTAGCCTCGGGTGCGACGGCTCTCACACTCGACCATAAGATGAACATTTCCAAAAAGGCTTTGGCGGCGGTGGGGCAGCCGATTTTGATGAGCCACTACGAGCGGGCCTTCGCCAAAGTAGGGGAGCTGACGGCGCAGATACTGTTGACGGAAGAGGACTTCGACTCGCGCAAGCGCACCCAGATTTTTGCCGACATCATCGATAAGCTTTTGGACAATGACATCATTCCGATTGTCAACGAGAACGACATATCGACCACGGAAGACCAGGTTTTCGGGGACAACGATCGGCTTTCCGCCCACGTGGCCCACTACACCGAATCGCCCTTGCTGATCATTTTGAGCGACATCGATGGGCTCTACGATAAAAACCCGCGTACCCACAACGATGCGAAGCTGATCGGTAAAGTGGACGACGTGACCGACGAAATGATCGCCGGGGTGGTCAACGTGGCGGGCGAGTTCGCCAGCGGCGGCATGCGGACCAAGCTGGTGGCGGCGCGCTTCCTCCTGCAGCGCGGTCGCAGGATGTTCCTGGCCAACGGATTCGCCCTGGATTCGGCTCGGGAATTCCTGCTCAATGAGAGGCAAACTTCGGGTACGATCTTCGAGAACGACTTCAAGCCGCTTTCGCCCAATCCACCGATGCACGGGAGAATCTAGTGGTCTGACAGGCCACCAGTGCCGGGAAATACTTAAAATGGCGGACGATGTTAGCCCCGTGACCATTCGGGCGGTTGACATACGGCTTTTGGCGTGGATGCTCCTTCGTCCCATGAAAAACAGAATTTTTACACCCCTTATGACTGCCGCAGTATTTGCGTCGGTGACCGCAATATCATGTTCCGAGGAGACTTCGGACGTGAAACCTCCTGCAGCCGAGCCAAAAGAAGTGGCTGCACAACCAGAAAAAGAAAAAACGATGCCTGAAGCGCCCTCAGATGTAGCCGCCCCTCCCGCCGATGCCGAAAAGACCGAGAGCGGTCTGGCTTCGAAAGTCCTCAAAGCCGGAACAGGTGATAAGAAACCTGCCGCCGCCGATACCGTTACCGTGCATTACACAGGCTGGACCACGGATGGAAAGCAGTTCGATAGCTCCGTGGAGCGCGGACAACCTGCGAGTTTCCCACTGAATGGCGTGATCAAGGGCTGGACTGAAGGTCTGCAACTCATGGTCGAAGGAGAAAAGCGCCGCTTCTGGATTCCCGAGGAATTGGCATACGGACCTAAAGTCGAAGGTAGCCCACGCCCTGGCGGAATGCTTTGTTTTGATGTGGAGCTGCTTGGTATTCAGGAAGCTCCGGAAGCAGCCAAGCCACCGGAAGACACCGAAAAAACCGCCTCAGGAGTTGCCTACAAAGTGACCAAAAAAGGTGAAGGCGAGAAGCCCGGCGCCGGCGACGTCGTGACCTTCCAATTCACTGGCAAAACCATGGATGGGCAAGTGGTCCAGGACAGTCGCTCCCAGCCCGCACCACCCAGCGCGCCGCTTGATCAGCTTCCACCGGCAATGGCCGAACTCTTTAGTGAAATGACCGCCGGCGAGCAGCGCACTTGCTGGATTCCCGAGGCCAATGCTCCCGGTGGCTTCATCGTCGCCGATCTCGAACTTGTTTCCTTTAAAGACGCTCCTCCGATTGCCGAAGTGCCAGCAGATGCCGAGAAGTCCGCTTCCGGAATTGCCTACAAGCAGATCAAGAAGGGTGAGGGTGACAAGCCCGGTGCCACTGACATCGTGACCTTCCAATTCACCGCAAAAACCATGCAGGGCGACGTGATGCAGGACAGCCGCACGCAACCCCAGCCACCAAGCATGCCGCTCGACAAGCTTTCTCCGGAGCTGGGCGGAATCATCGCTGAAATGAATGCGGGTGAGCAACGCATGTGCTGGCTTCCTGAGGCCAATGCTCCCGGTGGATTCATAGCTGCGGATATTGAACTGGTTTCCTTTAAAGCACCCGCTCCGGCTCCGACCGTGCCCGAAGATGTGGCTGCCGCCCCTGCGGATGCGGAGAAGACCGCAAGCGGCCTTGCCTCCAAGGTTCTTAAAGCCGGCGAAGGCAAAGTGAAACCCAAGGCCTCGGATACGGTCAAAGTCCATTACACCGGTTGGGAAACCGATGGTAAGATGTTTGATAGCTCGGTGACTCGTGGTGAGCCAACCCAGTTCCCACTTGGTAATGTGATTCCCGGTTGGACTGAAGGTCTTCAATTGATGGTCGAAGGAGAAAAACGCCGCTTCTGGATCCCAGAAGAGCTCGCCTATGGCCCCAAGCAAGAAGGCGGTGGGCGTCCCGGCGGCATGCTCTGCTTTGATGTGGAGCTGCTTGAAATCGTTTCTCCGGAAGGCGAGTAAGAGCAAAAAGGAGAAGGGGCGTATCAAGCACCTCAGAAGCAAGGCGTAGTGACGCACTACTTCCAATATGCCCTCCCCCGTCTCTGCCCAACCCGTCATCATTCTCGTCGGAACCCAACTCGGCGAGAATATCGGCATGTGCGCCCGTGCCATGCTCAATTGTGGCCTTGATCAGCTTCGGCTGGTCAGACCGCGCGACGGCTGGCCCAATGAAAGCGCCCGCGCCACAGCCGCCGATGCGGACCTCGTCCTCGAAAACGCGAAGCTTTACGACAACATCGACGACGCGATTGCCGATTGCCAGCGCGTCTTCGCTGCGACTGCCCGCCAGCGCAGCCTCAGAATACCCGGTCTCGACCTTCGCGAAGCGGTCGGTGAGATCATCACTGCCAATCCACCCCCGAAAACCGCCATACTCTTTGGCCCCGAAGCCTCCGGTCTGGATAATGAAACTCTGTCGCGCGCCGACCGCCTCATCCATTTTCCGACCAATCCTGACTTCCCTTCACTGAACCTCGCCCAGGCGGTATTGCTATTCGGCTGGGAATGGTGGCAAAGCAGTCCTGTCAACTCCGCACCCAACACCAGCGCGGACCTCCCGGCGACCCGCGAAGAAACCCAAGCCTTGCTAACCCGCCTCGGGCAAGCCCTCGAAGAATCTCAGTTTTTCGTAGCCGAAGGACAACGCCCGGACACCATACGAAAACTCCGCGCAGTCCTCACCCGCAGCAACGCCAGCGACGAAGACCTCCGCATGCTCCACGGCGTGCTAACCGCACTGACTAAGCACTGATCAATCAAGCACGGAAAATCACAGCCCGCTATTTGCGGAAATGGTTTTCAATCGCTTTCACCAGCCCTGGAATATCGTGCTGCGCAGCCTCGACAGCGGGCTTGTGATCCAGCGCTTTCAGAGTCGTTGATGTAATGGGTCCGATACTCGCTGCGACACACCTATCCGGCCACGGAAGGTCCAGATCGAAGAAGTGCTCGGCGGTCGATGAAGAGGTAAACGTGACCATATCTGCGCCGTCCTCAATGAACTTCGCTTGTGCTCCGGTGTAGTCATCGGTCTCGGGAACAGTGCGGTAGGAAATGCACTCATCGACAATGGCACCGAGTTTCATCAGGCCGTCGTAGATCACATCACGCGACCCGGCTGCCTTCACCCAGAGCATCGTCTGGTTCTCGACGTTGATCTCCTTGAATGCGTCGATCAAACTCTCGGCGACGAATTTCTTCGGTAGCAGGTCGACCCCGATCCTGTATTCGCGAATCTTCGCGGCAGTACCCGGACCGATGGCTGCGATCCTGGGATTTCCCAAACTACGGGCATCATCGAAGGTGGCGAAAAATGCCTCGAAAAACTTCTCAACCCCGTTCGGACTGGTGAACACAAGCCAGTCGTATTCGTGGGCATGGGTCACTCCCTCGGCGAAGCCTTCACGATCCTCGGGAAGCTCGATGCGGATAGTCGGTAATTCGATCACATCCGCGCCAAGGTTCTGGAGCTGCTTACTAAGGTCGCCAGCTTGCTCGCGGGTGCGTGTCACCACGATCTTCTTCCCGAACAGCGGACGTTTCTCGAACCAATTGATCTTCGCCCGCTCTTTGACGACATTTCCAATCACTGCCACTGCAGGCGAGGAAAAGCCTTCTTTCTCAGCGATGTCGGCGATGGTCTCGAGCGTCCCTTCAATGGTCCATTGCGAATTGGTGGTCGCCCAGCGAACAAGTGCGATCGGCGTATCGGCAGCGGCCCCATTATCAATAAACGAACTGGTGATCTCCCGCAAACGAGCGACACCCATCAGGAAAACTTTCGTTCCAGGTGTCTTCGCAAGCTGGGCGTAATCGATGGATGAGTAGCCCTTCGTCGGGTCCTCGTGGCCTGTGAAAATGGTCAACTGGGTATTGTGATCCCGGTGGGTCACAGGAATGCCCGCGTAAGCCGGACCGCCGATCGCCGAGCTAATTCCGGGCACGATTTCGAACGCGACTCCCGCATCCGCGAGTTCCGCTGCCTCCTCCCCGCCGCGGGCGAAAATCATCGGATCGCCGCCTTTGAGACGCGTGACGATCTTTCCGTTTTTCGTATGGTCAACGATGATCTCGTTAATCTGGTCCTGTGGAACCGCGTGGTCTTTAGCACGTTTCCCGACATAGATTTTTTCGCAGCCGGGCTTGGTCCAGCGAAGCAGCTCTGGGCTACTGAGCGCGTCGTAAACCAGCACGTCCGCAATTTCGATGCACTCCTTGGCGCGAAGTGTCACAAGACCGAGATCGCCGGGGCCGGCACCGACAAGATAGCAAATTCCTTTGGATTTCATTTTAGAGAGTTGAATAATTCGAGTGCGGTCGCGATCGGATCGCTACCTTTGGCTTCACCTGTCCGTGGCGTGCCACCGGCGTCGGGAAACACCCTTGCGAAAATACTGATCTCGTCTCCGTCCAGATGAGAATACACACCGACCGGCGTATGGCAGCCACCCTCGAGCAGACGCAGAAACTCGCGCTCAGCGGTAATTTTGATCCAGGTCTCGCGATGGCCGATGGACTCAGCATAGACCAAAGCACCTTCATCGCCCCGTCTGATTTCCAAACCAATAGCCCCCTGCCCTGCGGCCGGATAAAACTCGCTTTCCGGTAAACGCGTACAGAAAACGTTCGGATAGCCCTTCACTGTCTCCTCCGCTCCATGAGCCTCCTCCGGTATAAAATCAAGACGGACCAATCCTGCCTCAGCGAGAAGGATCGCGTCGTATTCCTCATTCTCCGCGAGCTTCTTCACACGGGTCGGAACGTTCCCACGGAGATCGATCACTTCAAGATCCGGACGGAGAAACTCGATCTGCTTCGCACGCCGCACGCTGCTGGTCCCAACTTTCGATCCTTTTTCCAACGCGTCCAGACCTCCGGGATTCTTGGTGAGTAAAACGTCGCGCACTGGCGCTCGCTCCAGAGTCGCCGCGAGCACGAATCGCGGATCGACCACTGTCGGCATATCCTTCAGACTGTGGACAGCGATATCCACCGAGCCGTCAGCAAGTGCTTCCTCCAACTCCTTGATGAAGACGCCTTTATCAAACGTCCCCTCCGCCTTCGCCACATCGGCCAGCGAAACATCCGTGCGGCGGTCTCCGGTAGTCTTGATGATGTTTCGGGAAAAGGTGGTCCCTGGAAATTTCTCACCAAGCAGCCCCTCGGTAGCAGTCGCCTGTACGAGGGCCAGCTCACTACCCCTGGTGCCTATGATAATCTCTTCTCTCGATTCGCTCATGAAAGTTCCGTGCCCTCTCCATGCAGTCGTCAGCGGCATCGTGCAAGGGCAGACCGTGCCTCGAAAGAAATTTTCGATCAGCCCGCCCAATCTCCGATAGTCAGTCCATCCTGTTGCTTCAACGCCGATCGTGACTATGTTTGCTTTGCGAAACTTCTTGCTAATCCCTTGCAAGATCGATAATCCGCCCCCTCTCCCAGCCTCCTGCGGCACTCTCCTAACGTCCGATTTTCTATGAAGTTAGCCAACCTGCTCGATGTCGACCGCGTCCTTCTGGATATGAAGGCTACGGAGCATTGGCCTGCCATCGTGGAACTTGTCGAATTCCTCACCGAACGCGGTGATATCCCGAAAGACTGCCACGACAGTGTGCTAGCCGCGCTGGAAGAACGCGAGGCCCAGATCAGCACGGGCATCGGCTCGGGCGTCGCAATACCCCACACCTTCTCCGACACCATGGAGGATGTCGTCGCTGTCTTCGGTCGATCCAAAAACGGCATCGACTTCGAAGCGCTCGACAACGCACCGGTTCATTTCATCATCCTCTTCATCGTGCCACGCAAGGACTACCACCTGCACCTGCGCACCCTCGCCGCGATCGCGAAAATGTTCACCAACTGTGAGGTCCGCCGCCAATTGACCGCGGCCAACACTCGCGACGAGATCCTGGAAATCCTCGATCCAAAACCTGTCCGCGAATCTGCCGACAAAGAGCCTTGCTAAGCAACCGCCGCAGGATATCAAACTAATAGTGTTCTAGGAAATTCCGTTACCTTGACAAAAGCTTGGTATTTTGGGAATTAACATTCGCATAACGAATTCTTTAAAGCACAACTACCCATGTCATACGAAACACCCGTCCAACCTCCGGTCCAGCCTGCGACTGTCTCAACTCCACCAAAACCAAGCCCTTTAGCGATCATATCGTTATGTCTTGGTGTTGTTTCAATTCCTCTAATCTTTGTTTGTATAGGTTGGCTCACTGCAATTTCCGGTTTGATTATCGGAATCATCGCACTCGTAAATATCAATAATAGTAACGGCAGCCTAAAGGGCAAAGGTTTGGCGATCGGCGGTCTCATTACTTCAGTTCTCGCCATAATCATCTATGGTGGTTTTATTGCTTACATTGCAACATCGAGCGCATCAAAAAGTGGTAATTCTGAGTTTAGCTCCATGATTCAGAAATCTATCGAGGAAGCAAACGCGAGACAATCGACCAATACCTTGCCTGAAGCTGAGACTGAAGAGGCACCAGTAGAAGTGATAGAGGAAAACGAAAATTAGCACTGAAACTGATATTCAGTAAGCTCATTAAATTTCTTGCCTAATGAGCGAGTGCTTTTGTGATCATTTTATCGAACCATGGATGAACACAGATCATTTAAAATATCCTCTCGCCACTAGATGAGGCCGATGATTCCTAAAATCCTCTTCCAATCCGTGTTCATCAGTGTCCATTTGACAAAATATTTTTTGAGAGTCCGTTCGTCCATGTCCGCCACGCTACCATTGTGGTTCAAATTTCTTCTTTCTGCTTTTACCCCATGACTCTCCTCCAGCAACTGGAAACCCGCCTCGCCACAGCACTCGAATCCGTCCTCGGCGAAACGATCACCCCGAACGTCACCCCCGCCGCCGATCTCCGTTTCGGTGACTACCAGAGCAATTCAGCGATGGTCCTGGCCAAGCGGATGAAAACCAATCCCCGCGCCCTGGCCCAACAAATCCTCGACGCGATTGAAATCGAAGGTCTTGCCACGGCAGACATCGCCGGCCCCGGCTTCATCAATTTCCGCATCCTCCCGGAAGCCTACGCCGCCTACGCGGAAACACTCATCAAAGACCCGCGCCTCGGTGCTCCGGAGCCGGGGAAAGGCAAACGTATCGTTGTCGATTTCTCCGCGCCCAATGTCGCCAAACCGATGCACGTCGGCCACATCCGCTCCACGATCATCGGCGATTCCCTCTGCCGCATCGCGCGCTTCCTCGGATTCGAAGTCATCGCCGACAACCACATCGGCGACTGGGGAACCCAGTTCGGCATGATCCTACACGGTTGGAAAACCCTGCTCGTGCACGACGCCCTCGCAGCGGATCCGATCAAGGAACTTGTCCGCGTCTACCGTGAGGTCAACGCCGCTGCCAAAGACGATCCAGCAGTCCTCGAAACCTGTAAAAACGAACTAGTCAAACTCCAGGCCGGCGATCCCGAAAACCTCGGAATCTGGCAGCAGTGCGTCGATGTTTCCAAGTCAGGTCTTGAGAAAATCTACGCCCGCCTCGACGTGAAGTTCAATCACTGGTTGGGCGAAAGCTTCTACAACAACATGCTTCCCGGTCTGATTGAAGAGTTCCTCGAAAAAGGCCTCGCCCGCGAAAGCAACGGTGCCGTTTGCATATTTTCAGACGACTCCAAAGACACATCCCAAGACCCCTTCAAAGTCCACCGCGAAGACGGCTGGAACGACAACCCCGCGATCATCCGCAAGGCCGACGGCGGATTTCTCTACGCCACCACCGATCTCGCCACGATCAAATACCGCATCGACGAATGGAACGCCGATCAGATCTGGTATGTCGTCGGCGTCCCTCAGCAGCTCCATTTCCGCCAGATCTTCGAGGCCGCCCAACGCTGGGGCAAAACCGGCGACTTCCGCCACATCGCCTTCGGATCCATACTCGGCGAGGACCGCAAGCTGATGAAGACCCGCTCCGGCGACAACGTCGGTCTGACCGATGTTCTCGAAGAAGCCGTGGAGCGTGCGGCGAAAATCATCGCCGAAAAGAACCCCGAACTGATAGGCCGGGAAGCCGAGGAAATCGCCGGGATCGTCGGCATCGGCGCGGTGAAATTCGCCGAACTTTCCCAGAACCGCCTCACCGACTACGTGTTCGCATGGGACCGTATGCTCGCATTGCAAGGCGATACAGCCCCCTACCTCCAATACTCAAACGTCCGCATCCGCTCCATTTTCCGGAAACTCGAAACGGGTTTCGATCCCCAATCGGCGACCATCACTCTCGAAAAACCAGAGGAAATCCATCTTGCCCGCCTCCTGGCCCGGTTCGGCGAGGTCATCCCCTTTGTGCTCGAAGACCATCGCCCGAACCTCTTGGCCAACTACCTCCTCGAACTCGCCCGCGCCTTCCACTCCTTCTTCGAAGCATGCCCTGTCCTGAAATCCGATGAGCCGCTGAAATCCAGCCGCCTCGCCCTTTGCCACCTCAGCTCCCGGACACTCGAAAAAGGTCTCGACCTGCTCGGAATTCGCTGCCCGGAGCGGATGTGACGTAAACGGCCATTTGCATACCGTTTCGAATTGCACTTTTGGAGCAACTCTCAACAATCTTCGGATGTTCCCTTTCTACGTCATCGGCCACAAAAACCCGGATACCGATGCTATATGCTCCGCGATCGGTCATGCCGCACTGCTCCGTGCCAGTGGCGATGAACCCGAGGCGATCGCCGCCCGCTGCGGAGAGGTTTCCCAACGAACCAAATGGGTTCTTGAGAAAGCTGGATTCGAATCCCCGGAACTGATCATCGACGCACGCACCAACGCCGGAATGATCTGCGGCCGCGAGATCATCTCCGTCCGCCCCTCGGATACGTTTCTCACTGCCTACAAACGCATGCTTTCCGCATCAATCCGCTGCGTCCCGGTGATCAACGACGACGGATCGGTTGCAGGTGTGTTGCAATACATCAATCTCCTGAAACTCCTCCTTCCGGAAAATACCGAGGGTATCAGCGTCCGGACCGTCCACGCCTCACTGCACAACCTCGCCGCCACTCTCGACGCCCAAAGTCACGGAGCGGGAATCTGCGATCAGGACCCGGAAGAAGACCTAATACTTTTGGTCGGCGCATCATCGCAAAACACGGTGAAATCCCGTCTCAAAAAAGCCACCGAAGATGGCAACATCAACAAGTTCCTTGTCATCTGCGGCGACCGTCCCATCGTCCAGCGTCTCGCGATAGAAAAAGGTGCTCGCGCCCTTCTCGTCACCGGCATGAATCAGATTTCACAGGAAATAAAAGACTTCGCCATCGCCAAAGGAACTGTCCTCCTTCGTTGCCGCCAGGACACCGCCAGCGCCAACACCCTCATCCGCTGCTCACGCACCGTGACTCATGTGATGGAAACCGATTTCATTTCGGTCGATGAGTCGGAACCCGTCTCCAAGATCCGGAAACAACTCGTTCCCGTCGATCAAGACCTCTTCCCGGTGATGCAAACCGGTTCGAACAAATTGCTTGGCGTCATCGCCAAGTCCGACCTGGTCGATCCTCCGAAACGACGCTTCGCATTGGTCGATCACAACGAATACGCCCAAGCCGTCTCCGGAATCGAGGAAGCCACCATCACTGAGGTCATCGATCACCACCGCCTCTCCGGAGACCTGGTTTCCCGCGAACCGATCCGATACCTCAACGAACCCGTCGGCTCCACATGCACACTTGTCGCACGGAAATTCTTTCACCGCGATCTCATCCCCGCTCCCGGAGTCGCGCTTTGCCTCTGCGGCGGAATCGTTTCCGATACCCTCTGCCTCACTTCCCCGACCACAACCAAACTCGACCAGAAAATGCTCACCTGGCTCAGCGGGATCGCCCGGGTGGATCCGAAGGAGTTTGCCGAGGAATTCTTCGCAGTCGGCTCTCTGATCGCCACTGGCTCCAGTGAAGAGATCATCCACTCGGACCGCAAGGAATTCAACGAGCAGGGCATGTTCATCAGCATCTCACAGGTCGAAGAGCGCGATCTACACGGCTTCAAAGCCCGCCGCGAAGAACTCGAGAAAGGCCTGCGTGCGCTTCAGTTCGAAAAGGGCTACGACATCGCCGTTCTCGTCGTGACCGATGTCGCCCTGCTCAAGAGCATAGTCCTCGCCGTCGGCCCCGAAAACATCATCGCAGCCCTCCCGTTCAAGCGCATCGACGACACGCTCTATCTCGCACCCGGAGTCGTCTCGCGGAAACGCCAGATATTCCCAGCCGTCTCCGACGCGATCGAAAACTCGATCAGGTGAAACCGACTTGCTGTTTGCAACCTCTTGGAACTCTCTCGATATGGAAACCACTAACCCCTTCACACAATGAAATGGCTCTGGGAACAATTCTCCAAGATTCGCACGATTGACGACAAACCCGTTGCCATCGCACGAGGTATCGCGATCGGGACGCTGTTCGGATTTCTACCCATCCTCGGCTTCAAAACCCTTCTCGCGATCATCCTCACCCGCATCTGTCGGGGAAACCTCATCGCCACCGCAGTCGCGGTCACCCTGCACGATATACTTCTCCCCCTTGCGCCGTTTTTCCTGATCTGGGAATACAAGATAGGTTGCCGGATTCTTGGGAAAACCCCTGTTCATCTGGATTTCCATCAGGGTCTTCACGAAATACTCCGTAGCATCCCGTTCTTCTCGTTGGAACCCGCTCTCATCATCGGTGGCGCAATCCTCGGCCTTCCTATCGCCGTTGCATCCTACTTCCTGACGCTATTCCTCATTCCTTCACCTGCCGCATCCGATGTAGTGGAAGAGAAGAGCTAATCCTCCACCACACACGGCACCAGAATCCCATCGGTCATCCCGTGGATCTTCTTCTTGTCCGCCGGCACCAGTGTAGCAAGACAACCTCCGAATGACGTCTCACCTTCCTTGTCGGTGAAAAAGTAGGGACACAGCCTCGCCCTTACCTCGATCATTTTCACGCTACCGTCCTCCGCATAGACCGGATGTTCGAAACGTCTTCCCTCATGAAACTCCTGCATCAGCCAAGGCTGTTCAGCAGATTGTTCGAGCGCTGTCTCCAACCTTGCCTTCCATTCTTTGGCGGGTAAATCGTGACCAATAAACACACCTTTCGATCCCCAGGCAGTCTCGTGAAAGCCACTGATCTTCAGAACCAGTTGCCTTTCCTTCTGCGAAAAATCCGCTACCTCGGCCCAGGAATGCGCGTTCAACCTTGGTAACGCGGCATGTGGAGGCAGAGGCTCGGGATCGAGCACCCAACCGAATGGTATCAGTTTCCTGAGTCTTCTCAGATGACTTCCACGAAGCGATTGCTCCCAGATTTTTTTCAACGCCGGTGACCAGAACAGCGCGAGCCAAAGCTTATCCTCAAGATGCGGCTTGAATGGCGGCGTGACGCTGGCGTCACCCTTCGCAGACTTTTCCGCAAGCTGCCGGAAATATGGCAGCGACTCCCAATCGAAAAGTTCGAAGAAGCGGTAGATGTCCCTCCCACAATCCTCGTATTCCTCCGCCAACTCGGTTTTCCACGCATCACCAAGTTGTGCAACCAGCCAATCCATTTCTGGCCGGTAGTCAGCCGATTCATCCGAAACGAGAATATCCCCGCCCGCCGGCATGAGCTTGCGAAACCCTTCAATCATCCCATCTGCCCCACCCAAAATCTCGTATCCCGCCGCCGCGTAGGTTTGTGACAACCATGCCGTGATCCCCATCCCACCGGGAACGCTATCGAGTTCCGTTGCCGCGAAATGCCCTTTTGAAAGCATCAAATCCGGACGAATCACCCGTGGGAACTGATCCACCATGCCAGACTCCCGCTGAAGACCGACAAGCCAATCCGGCTTACCTTCGTCCAAAAGCTCCGCCAGCCACGGCTCGACCTTCCCCGCCGCCGATCTCCGGTAAAGCAGATCGCAGGCTTGCTGGAACTTCGCCAGAGGATAACCCATCGCCATCATATCCTTCGCCTCATCCGCAGTCAGCTTCATGGGTTCCGGCGACCATTGCCACCCGCCGCCGCCGAACAACCCGCCTTCCGGCACAGCCTTCTTCAAATCATCCAAGCCAATCGCCACGCCCCACTTTCCCCCCACCAAAAAAAAACGCAAGCAAGGAGCCACATGGAAAGCCGTGCTTTCAGCCGGCAGCACAACCCCAGTCTTCCTTGAAATTTAAAGTTTAAAATTTAAA
>Ga0222650_1000193_pt1 | contig 55908 bp, 39 predicted proteins | sample AntAcemetagen367_FD_179820 | JGI IMG/M metagenome (GOLD analysis project Ga0222650, IMG submission 179820) | Saline water microbial communities from Ace Lake, Antarctica - #367 | ecosystem: Environmental > Aquatic > Non-marine Saline and Alkaline > Saline | place: Antarctica: Ace Lake... | reverse complement strand
CGGTGACTTGGCCTAGGTCGTCATAGGTAAAGCTGTCGGTACTGTTGAGGGGTTGGCTTCCGCTCTGGGTGCGTTCGCTGCGCTGCGCTTTCTCGTTGAGAACATATTCGTACTTGGAGACTAAGCTGGCGCTGCCAAAGGTTTCGGTGTTGGTAAGGGCTGTCATACCGTTTCGACCAAGTTCGTATTCATACGTAACAGTATGAACGGGGGCGATAAGGCTGGCAAGTAGATTTTGGCTGCCCTGTAGGTAATTGTAAGTGAAGGTGTCGGTGCTATCAGAAACCGTTTCAAGGCGTCCGGCGTTATCATAGGTGTAGGCAGCCTGGCCAGTGGCTCCTGATGTGAGGGAATACCCGATGGGGCGGCCAAGAAGGCCGTTGGGTTCGGTTCCATCCTGATAGCTTCGGGTCAAGGTCAGCGGACTGCTGTGCAAACCGGTGAGTGATTTGCTCGTAAGCTCGAAGGGATTGGTCCCCTGCAGATTGTACGCATAGTCATACACATAGCGTGGGGCCATGAGAGCGGGAGCCGTAAGTAGGATGGCTCCGGCAGTGCTGGGGGCCTGCTGATCGAACTGTCCATCTTGGACAGTGGTTTTGCCACCGAAGCGATTATAACTGTAGAGTATATCGGGGGTGATGTTAGCATCCTGATAATCAACGGCGAGGAGTTCTCCGGCTGGGGTATAGGCGTAGCGGGTTTCGATGCCGCGGGCGTTGGTTCGTGAGGCTAAGCGTCTGCCGAGGGTATACGTGTACTGTACGTCGGTGCCGTCGTCGTAGATTTTTTTATCCATCATTCCGGTTTGGGGATGATATTCCCATTTGGTTTCGGACATGCCGGAGATGCCTACCCCGGTGCTCTGATTAAAGTCTTTCCATGTTTTGAGACTGATCTGTCTTCCCTGTTCATCATAGGTCATCTCGGTGGGGTATTGGTCCGCTCCCCAGGTTTTGATGACTTGGCCTCGGAGATTGTAAGCGCTGTGAATCGTGGTCGTGTCGGGTTGGGTGACTTTTGTCAAACGACCTAAACTATCATATTCTTGGGTCGTCACCAAATTGGAAAGTGGCCCTACCCCATCCGGGTCGGGAGCGGTCACGGTATGTGGCTGATCATTGTCATAATACGTGTAAGATGTGGTTCCGGTTCGTGAATCGGTTGTGCTAGCTAAACGTCGGAGGCTATCATAGAGATTAACCTGACGCCAAAGAGTTTCACGTTGGCCTTGGCCATCTTCGGCACTCAAAAAGGTAATACTTTTCTGCAGACCATCTTCGATGACGGACACTTGTTGGGTCCCGTTCGCGCTGATAGACGTTTGCGTCCATCCTCCATTAACGGGCAACGTAGATTCCTGAATCGTTGCATTTCCATAAATATCGATACTTTGACTCCAGCGCCCCCCAAGAATATGTTCCCGAATGGCGACAATAGCGGTATTACCTATATTTTTTTCGGGATAAACCAAACGGGTAGTTCTTCTTGCTGGATAGATTTGCCAACTTTGCATTTTAATAAAAGTTTCGATGTGGGTCTCCGATATCCTGTCGGTACCATCTAGATCTATCACATCTTCATTTAAAAGATCCAAGGCTACTCTGAATTGTTCTCCTTTGACATTATACCTGTAAAGATGAGTGACTCCATCCGGGTCTTCGCTTTTCGAGAGTCGGTTTAAATAATCATAATCCTGAATGGCAACCGCTCCATCCGGGTATTCCGTTCGAATCGCCCTTCCCATATAAGAAACGGTACGAATAAATTCACTTGTACTGTCATTCTTGCCAAGTTTGTAGGTGGTATTCAAAATTTCGTTCGTTTGTCTATCAACGGAGGTTGACCATTTGGACGGTACATCAGCCGTTCCGTAAACATGACGAGGGGAACCGTCTTTAAAATTTAGAGAAATTGAGGTGGAGCCATCCGGGTTAGTACGCGTAATAAGCATGCCCCCATCTTGAGGATATTGATAAGATGTGGTGCTGGAAACAAATTCCCCAAGCAAATTTGGACCTATCAAACGTTGTTCAACCGCCCGTCCAGCGGTGTCGTACTCCGATTCTTGGAGGGTTTCATAAACGTTAATCGAGGGATCGACCTCATCAAGACCCCGCTCCACCTGAACGACTCGGCCATTGGGGTCATAACTATACTTTTTTACTATTCCATATCGGGTTTCGGTTTGTTTGCGTTTTAATTCATCGTAGGTGAAAGTGGTAGTGACACCGTTACGATCCGTTTCCGAAATCAAACCAGTCGATCCACCACAACTTCCGCATCCGTCCCCAAATTCTCGTAATACAATGGTACCGTCCGAATAGGTTTTCTCTTTAACCCTGCCAACCAAATCAAAATCAGTAGCCGCCCAGCCACCAATAGGTAGATTGGTTTGGATGTCGTAACTGAAGGCCTCGATGATAGTACCTGTGGGGTTTGTAATGGTTACAAACAGAGTCCCATCCAAAACCTGATATTCGTCGCCATTTAGTATCATGCGACCCGTTGATGACTTCGTGATGAAATTCCCGTTTAGCCATTCATAGTCATATGATGTACCGGTTTCGTCAGGTAGAATTCGGGCTTTGACCTTATTTCCGAAACTGGTTTCATAAGTATGATAGAGCGTGATCGTTTTTAAATTTGTTTGATCATCCCAAGCCACCCCGGGTTCGACCGCAACAATTTGAGTTCGGGTAACCATAGTTCCGGCTGGATTCGAGTCTATAGTCTCAAATTCTCTCCGTACTTCAACACCTGCAATTTTATCAATCCGAGTTTCAATTGGATTTACATCGGAATACGTGATCTCAGTCGTACGTGAGGTTTGAAGAGCAGTGGCCTTGTCCACGAAAGTGGAATTCTCCAAAGGAGAGGCTGTGAATATTATATCTCCGGCTTGATTATACTCGTAGTAAGTCCATTCTTGATCAGGTCGCTCCATGTAGCGAATTTTACCTATTCCATTTTCCCCACCGGCTCCAGTTTCAGATGCTTGGGTGTAATACTCTAGAATAGTAACCAAATTTTCGCCATCTGGGTCAAGAGTCTCGAGTATTTTCCGCTCACCCCAAGTGAAAACCTGATATGTTGAATCAACAAGTTGTCCTGGTATCCAATTCTGATCCGCTTCGGACCACAGGAACGCTTGGCGTCGCTCTGAACGAATAGTTTCTATATTGTTCCACGTTTTCTGCAGGGTCTCACGGTGCATGCCGTTACCCTGTAGCATGGACCACTCCTGTTTAAGTTCATTCCATTCATATAAATAGGTTTCCAGTAAACCTGACGGCTTAAAATGGTCTATTTGGAGCCTATTTTCGGTACCCTGCGCATCTGGGTTAAAGAACTCATAGCGATGTAGATAATTCTCTTCGTCTAAAATATCATACAAGTTATCAGCTTGAATCTCACCTTTTTCAGAAAGCGGATAAACTGTGACCGAAAACTTTTCAGGCTGGTTGACCGAATCTGGAACAGCAACAACAGTGAATGCTTCTGCTGTTATAGCTTGGCGGGGACCTATTGTGGTATCTGTTGCAGCTGCACGTGTGGGGCGTAATTCGATATTTGGACCAACGACCCAATTGAGAGATTCAGGAGAATAAACTTCTTGTATCAAAAGATCAACTTCCTCTGTCGAAAGATCCATTTCCTGTTTCATACGATCTATTTTTAAATTTAAGCTGCCTTTCTCTTTACCTGTAAGTACGGATCCTAAACCAATTGAAAAATCAATACTATTGAGATTCCCATTTCCTAATCCTGCTGTAGAATTACCGCAAGCTGCTCCGATAACAACATCTACAATTCCGTAAATCGTACCATTTTGGTGCGTAATCGTAACTTGAGCTTCTGGATAGTTTCCATAATCCTCATCTTTAAATTCATAAACAAATTCTCCTTCAACATCTGTTTCAACGAAAGGTTCCGTCACCTCATATTCAAATTGGGATTCATTACCTTCGGGATCGGTTTTTAATGAAATTTGTAAAAATGCTTTTCCATATGTCGGTGATTCAGGTTCTTCGTCCAGTTGGATCGTTAATATCTTCACATCATCAGTATTATCTTCGTCTTTAACGGTTGTATTCGAACCGATGACGATATTTGTTCCAGATCCTGCATCAGCAACAGTCCAATCCATTTTCATTGCCTGAAGCTTTTCCTCCGTCTTAGTGACTACGACATTCTCCTCTTCTTCATTCGGATTTTTAGCAATTATTTTAAAGCTCGTTGAGACAGCAGGATAAACAAACTCCACACCTACTGGAATATCTTCAGCAGTTTTTGGAGTCCAATCTCCTACATACCAAACCGTTGCCTCATAAACCCCATCACCTTGATCAAGGAATAAAGAACTATCTAGAATTTCATCACTTTCCAGCTTATGATCATTTTCAGTTTCGGTTTCGCTGTCCCAAAAAGCCACTAAAGATTCATCTAACCACAACGATTCGGCTTCTGGGGCTGTGATCCATTCAATTTTAACCTCAATTTCTTGAAGAGCCTCTGCGTCAGTAAGACCACCACCAGTTTCAAAGTCTATCCGTATTTTATATGGAAGCCTGCGGTAATAATCTTCAGAGGGTGGTTTAGGGTCTAGCAAAAACTCTTTTACCAGCTCCGGGCTATCTGCTATTGGAAAACCTGCCTCTATTTTAGCTGTGATCGCCGAAATAGCCACGTCACTATTGGGCATGTTAAATGTTGTGTCCAAGTCAAAAACATTATTTATCCTTGTCACTTCTCCATCTTCGAACCATTTAATAAAAAGGAACTCCTCAGTGGTTATGGCTTTGACCGACGGCGTTTGATTTGATCTGAATGAATTTTCTATGGCAGTACCCTCCCCGTCATGGGGAAAACCATTATTGACAGTCAGGTAGTGAGGATGCCCGTCTGGAGACGTCGCAAAAAGGAAACTATTTCCTGCAAAAAAAATAAAAACAAGTAATTCAAGCTTCATACTCATACTCTCACCCCCGCGAAATGGAGATCTTTTCTGAGGTTATCGGATTCTTTTTCTAAAAATCCCTCTGAGTAAAAAGTAAGGTCAACATCCAAACTATCCGCAAAGATTCTTTTAAGCATAAGGCCTGATTTAGAGTCGGTCTCCCACTCGGAGAGGAATGTGGGACGTGGAAGTAGGCACTTCCTTCCTCTCTTCAATAGTTCAGCTGCAATCATAGGTTTACCGTCTATGTAAGCGAACAAAGCCATTCGATAATAGGCAAGAGAAACCAGCCGATGGCCTGGGCTTTGCTCAACCATGCGACTGTATACGGCTTTGGCATCGGTAAATCGTTTTTGATCGTAAAGCCATCCTGCATAATGAGTGCCCACAAATACTTGTCCCACTACCGGAGTCGCCACGTCGAATAAAACCAATTTTGCCATGTCCTCACCCTCACGATACTTACCGGAGCGAAAAAAGGACCGAATTACCAGAGAAAGATATTCCCAGTAGCGGGAATCTTGGCTCCACAACCAGTTTAATTTTTTTTCAGTTAACCCATTATAGATGTTAAGGACATGGTCTGCTTTCCTGAAATCGTAATAGAGCCTTCGCGTAAGTGCCAAGATAATCACCAAGGCTTCTTGGGTCGTAGAAGCTTTGTCGAATTCCCTCATAGCACGCCGCTCCGCTTTTTGAGAAACACGATCTAAAATCAGAGAAAAACGGTTCCCTGCGAGAGCCAACTGTCTTCCTGCATCTAATAAAGGGCGGTACCCCTTAATATCCTTCAGCAAAGCCTCAGTTTGTTCGATTACTTCTGCGAGGTCGATCTCCTCACCGGACTGCTCTTTGAAACGAATCCAACGTAGAAAAGCTTGTAAACGCAGGCTGGGTTCAAGATCGGGCTGACTAGTGTAAATAAAGTAGAGGTTTGCCGTCGCATCAGAATTTCCAACAGAGGCTTCCAAATCTGCTAGCGTCCAAACGGCCTTGGCCCAATGTTCAGAGCCTTCAGGTGACGATTGAATGATACTTTGAAAAATCTTTCGAGAACTGTCAAATTTAGCATCCTCCATCAACCCAATGGCGCAGGCATGACGAGCGCGGTAACCATAATTAATTGAATATCTTTGCTGCATTCGCAATAAATGCCTTTCTATCTGTTTTTCGGTTAGACCGGATGCCAATCCAAACTTACCTAATGTTTTTGCAAGTGCTACACATTCCTTAGCCGATAAAGTAGGCTCACGATAAATTTTAAAAGCTAGTTCCATAGCATCTTCAGCCGGAGTATCCGTTTCTAATGAACCAGATTTTAATTCAGCCAAAATCATTTTTAAAATTTCGACTCTAACAATTGGGTCCTGATCTTTACGTTTTTTAATCCATGGATGAGCTAAGGTTAACCATTGATCATCATCGTAGCGGCGAAGTTCACTAATAATCGTTAGATCCGTACGACTTTTGACCCGTGTGGGATTCTTTCGTTTCGTTAAAACTATATTCTGAAATTCTTCGTAAAGGCTTTCATCAAGCAAGGGTTTACGAGAGGCGTTACGAGCCCGAATCAAAGTTCTCCAACTGGGAATAGTTTTGGCTTTAAATTTTCCAAAGAGAATACTTTCTTTAGCGAATTGTTCTGCTTTATCAAATTGCCCCTCAACAAAACAGGTCTCTGCTAAGTGCTGACGTGCTCGACTAGCCCCCTTGGGAGATTGGATAGTAGCCAGCTGAAGAAAATATTTTCCTGTATCTAGGTAGCCTTCTTGCAAAAAAGTTGCACCTGTTCGGGTGAACGCAGCTGTAGGATGTAAAGGCTTGGGTGGTATTATGATACCGTTAGGGCCTTGATTTAAAGTACTGTCGATTAATTCATTGTAAACGGTGATTTTCTCTGCAACCAGTTCATTAAATGAAAGGGCGGCTGACATTGCCTCATCAAGTTTTTGGTCCTTTAACAGACAACGAATCAAACCGATGTAGGGCCTAAGAAAATGTTGAGGTTCCAACCCACTGTTTGCGCCAAGTCGAGCTGCTTTAGCATATCTTTTTGCAGCATCTTCGTATCTGCCAAGTTCGAACTGAGATTTTGCCACTAGGTTGGCAATTTTCGCCCGTTGAACATCTGTGCGAGCCAATCGGGTAGACGCTGCAAGAAGTTGCAAAGCCTTATTTCTTTCTCGTTTGCCCAATGTAGCGGAAGCTTGCCTTAGCTGTTTGGACAGCATAGATTTTGGTCCTGCCAGAGGGCCATATAATTTGCGGGTTTTAAATCTTTTGCTCATATCAAAAAGGAGTCGCCGACAGATTGCTCTGCCGACGACTTTTTAAGCGGGCGTCTGGATCTTCTATGCACTGCTGTGCGATCTAGTAGCCCCGTTAATTTTAAGTTGAAGAGTTTCATGCCCCCATCACCCGGAAAGGAATTTTACTGTTGCGTACACTTGCAACTGCTTCTTGCGGAGAATCAAACCTAGCTTTTTCAACAAAGTGTTTAAATCCTTCGGAATACGTGTGCCCAGCAAGAGGTACGATCAAAAATTGACGAGACGTAAATTTTTTCTGAAGAGAATTCGGAACAATTGCAACCACTCCAGCCGCAGTAATGCAAACTGAACCTTTTACAATAAATTCTCTCCTAGAATACATCATGACAATTTACTATTAGATTCAAAAATGAAACCGCAAGACTTTTTTCCAAAAAATATATCATTAATGAAAAATTAATAATTATACATTCACTTAGTCAAATATTAGAAAAAAAATCAAGTCACTCTAAATATTATCCTAACAATCACCATTTATTTTTCTAAATTTCAAAAGATTACTGGTTCATCGCATTCGTTCCCAGTATGAACCTAATATGAAAGCCATAATATATTTCTTAAGCTTGTTGTTAGTTACATTTCCCTTGTCTGCTAGAACGCTTGGGTTTTTGTATGCATTGGATGAGGACTGGAAACAATTAGTCTTTGAACTTGGTGGACATGCAGAATCCGTAAATCAGAACGGTGCAAATCTAGAACGTATTAAATTTGAGGACATCGAAGTTTATGGGAAAAAAATGGGTTCAGGTCCTGTACAGACCGCAATTTCAACTCAAGCACTACTTTCTGCAGTAAAGCCAGATTTGGTAATCTCTGTAGGGCCAATCGGAGCTTTGGCAGATAAAGTTGAGGTGGGGCAGGTATTCATGGTTGAACAAGTGGTTCCGTGGCAAACAGTACCTCATCTTGAATCTGCCTCTCCATCGTCTTTTAAAAAACTCCTTCCTCTAGTGCCACTTGGAGACTGGGGTTCTCTTTTAGAAAGTAGCAGAACTGTGACAATTGCATCAGGAGAGATTTTCATCACTTCTTCTGAACTACGGATAAGTATTAGGATGTCTACTGGTGCAGACTATGTGGATATGAATCTTTACGGACTCCTTACTGCAGTAAATATAGAGAAAATTCCCTCGATCCATCTCCGGATTATCAGCGACTTTGCAAATGAAGAGGCCGGGGAAGCGTTTAAAACCTTTCGGAAATCTTACAAGGGAGTACTCGGCAAAAAGACGGCAGATCTCATTAAGAACCTGCCCAAAGACCCCTCTAATCCCGACAATTATCCTGAATTAAAAAAACTTTTCCCAGATCTTGATTAACGAATATAATCCAACAAAAACCGAGGATCTGCGGCCCGATTGATTTCTTTGCCATCTACAAAAACCTGGATGACGGTTCCGTAATAGGATCGGTCGGGGCTCCCCTTGCCGGTTGGCACATCGTAAGCCGCAGAAAGATCTCCGATTCGATTTCCACCCGCGAGACCTTCGTCGAGTTTTAAAATAATCCGGGGTTCTGGTATTTTGGCTGTAAGCACTTGCGAACCGACTTGTTCGAAAAAGGTCACACTCACCGTAATTTCACCAGGAATCACCGCCGGCGTACCGGTTTGATGCTTTAATCCAAAATGAACCATACGAAATTGATCGTAGCGGGGGCTCTCAGGAAACCGCTCCATGCGAAGGGTATCTATTTCAATCTGAGCTTTTGCCTCAGCTAAGGGAGGACGTTCATCCGGGAAGGCAGGGGTAGGAATAAATTTGGGAGCCCGGGGCGTTGGAATAGCTCTGGGGACATCAGGAAGCTTCTGCTCCAGCAAATCTTTTCGACGTCGCATGACTTGTATTTCAAGCCGGGCATCCATCCTCTCCATGGTGCCTGCGGGTGCGAGGGACTGAACTTGCTTCCAGAGCTTAATGCTCTGGGCATAGTCTGACTGCCTTCCTTTAAGTTTAGCCAATTCGATCAATGCAGGTAGATACAGGGGATCTGCGTTCACTACCTCCTCAAGAATCCGTTCCGCATTCAGCTCATCCTTTTCTTGAATTTTCTTTTGCGCTTCTCGGGTACGTTCGGAGACACTTAAGCCCTTTGACCCCGGAATCGGAGTAGGCGTAGGTACCCCCTCAGGCATTTGAGTAGGCATGGCGGCCGGCAACGCGATTTGGCTAATGGGTACCGGCGTGGGTTCCGGTTCTATTTCCATCGCATTCGGGATGGGCCTGGGGGTAGGAGTGGCTCTCAGGAGTTGCACATCCACTTTACTACGCAAACTCAGAGCCGGTCCTAAGAGGAAGAAAACTTGGAACAGTCCACCACTGAGTAAAATAACGATAGTCACCCATTCCAACAGCGCGACTCGGCGATTTTTCATCGGTTGAGGGAAAGGGATCAATTTGAACAAAAAGGTTTGTTCGCCCAAGCTGATCTGATCCCCCGGTTGAAGCAAGGTCGGTCCATCCACCGGAGTGCCATTTACGGAGATGGAGACGCCATCCTGAGCCGGAACGAGTGTTCCCTGATCATCGGAGAGCTCAATCGAGGCATGTTGAGGATGAACCCCTTCTCCGCTCAGGATGACCTGATTCTGACCGGAGGACCCAAAACGCAAGCTCGTTTCTTGGAAACTATGGTCCACGGCCTTTTCAGGACCGTCGAGAATCTCAATTCGGATCATCATCTTCATCAGTACAATAGCGGGAATACAGTTATCTTGCTGTGAGCTTGACCGAGGCCAATCTCTTCGACATTGTGAACACAGTATGCAAACGGAACAAAAAACACCAGCCTCTTTAGAAACCTTGACCGCTCTCTGCAAGCGTCGCGGGTTTATTTTTCAAAGCTCAGAAATATATAACGGCCTTAATGGCTTCTGGGATTTCGGCCCGCTAGGGACCGAATTAAAAAACAACCTTCGGGATGCCTGGTGGCAGGACATGGTCCGTAATCCACCCTTGGGACCCGACGGCGAAATGCTGGATATTGTAGGATTGGACTCCGCAATCATTCAAAATCCCAAAGTGTGGGAGGCTTCGGGTCACTTAAGTGGCTTTAACGACCCTATGGCGGATTGCCGCGAAACCAAAGCCCGCTATCGTGCGGACCACTTATTGGTCTACGTTCCGAACTCCGGTGAAGGCACCGCCTTTTCTTTCTTGGAAGGCGAACCAGCGGTTGCCGAAAAGCGTATCAGCAAAAAAACCAAATCGAAACCCTCTGACTACACGGTTATTCCCTTCACAGAATTGGCTTTGGATCTCATTCCGACGGTTTGGGGACCGGATGCTACAGAACCCGGTACCTTAACCGAACCCCGTCAGTTTAATTTGATGTTCAAAACCTTTATTGGAGCCATGTCAGGTGAAGGCGACGATAGCACCGCTTATCTGCGTCCGGAGACTGCGCAGGGCATTTTCATCAATTATAAAAACGTGATGGATACCATGCGGGTAAAACTACCTTTCGGTATTGCCCAAATTGGGAAATCGTTCCGAAATGAGGTTACCCCCCGCAACTTTATTTTCCGTTCACGCGAATTTGAGCAAATGGAGATGGAATGGTTCTGTCATCCGAATGACGCCACCAAATGGTATGAATTTTGGGTAGAAGCCCGTCTGCAATGGTGGGCTTCTCTGGGCGTAGATATGCGCAATCTCCGCCGTCGTGAACACGACGAAGATGAGCTGGCACATTATTCCACCGCTTGTGCCGATGTGGAATACAAATACGGTTTCACGGCTCCCGGTTTTGGTGAATTAGAAGGAATTGCCCACCGTGGAAATTTCGATTTAACCCAGCATCAGGAAGCATCCGGAATTAAGCTAGAGTACTTCGACCAAGAAACCAACGAAAAGGTGCTTCCTCACGTGATTGAACCTGCTTCCGGCCTTACTCGAGGTGTACTGGTTCTCCTCAATGAAGCCTATACCGAAGAATTAATTCCAAAAGGGGATACGGAAGGCGGCGTCCTGCTTGCAGAACCCGGTAAGCAAGCACCTGAAGGCTACGAAAAACGTACCGTACTCAAATTCGCTCCCCGCATGGCCCCCATTAAAGTGGCGATCTTCCCTCTGCTTAAAAATCGAGAGGAATTAGTAAGCAAAGCCAAGGACGTTTTTGCCGATCTGCGTAAAACCTGGCCAGTATTTTATGATCAGACCGGTGCCATTGGCCGCCGCTACCGCAGACAGGATGAAGTGGGTACGCCCTTTTGCGTTACCATTGATTTCGATTCCTTGGAAGATGACTCCGTCACCGTCCGGGAAAGGGACAGTATGGCGCAAGAACGCATTCAACTTTCCGAGTTGCGGGCCTGGTTACATCGTAAACTGGATTAACGTTGCCAAATCGGGGAAATCCCGTTTACCTGATTGAATCTATGACCGACGAATCCCAAGCCTCTCATCCACATCCTTCGCAAAGCTACCGTGAATGCGTGGCCTGCGGATGTCAGGTACATCATTCCCGAGATTCTTGTCCCGAATGTGGAGCTTTTCCGCATGAGGACTATCCCCCAACTGCGGACTCCAAAGTCACTGCCATCCTCACCTCCGTTTTAGTGGGGTTCCTGGTTCTGGCTTTGTTTGGCCTCTCCCGGAACAAGCAAGAAGCAGCCAAGCTCGAAGCCGAAAAGTTTTCTAGGCTTGAGCTTCAGGAAACACCTACTCCAGTAGCTGATAAAAGTCATTTCCTAACCAGCCCGACTCCGACCGAGGTCCCCCTCGTGGTTTCCACCCCGCTGCCACTTACCCCCACTCCGATTCCATTCCGGCCGGAAGATTTTCATAGCAAACCCACTCCGCGGCCAAAACCGCAAGCAACCCGAGTACCCGTTGCGCCCACGCCTGTTCCCCAACCTACCCGTCCAAGTACCTTAGAACTAAAGGATCAGTTGGCAGACGAATTCCGAACGGATTTGGATAATCGCTTCCCCATGGCTAAGGAAGGCGAATACATTCGACTGACCACTCTTGAAAATCGAAGTATGAGCGGGACGATTGTGACCATGGAGGCCAACCAACTTGCTCTCAATTCGACGCGAGGACAGCAATGGATCGTCTACCGGAGACTTTCTAGGGAATCCCGTATGCGTGTAGACAAAAGTGAACGCGAAACTTGGGTGGAGGAGAAAGCACTTGAAGAAGTTCTTAAACGTTTACAAAATTAGGAGACTCGTTTGAACAACGAAACCCTTCTCGATCTCCGCCGACAAAAAAACAAGTTGTCCGCTCAGGTATTTTCTTTGTTAGAAGAGAATACACGGGGTTCGGAGCTCGAAGAAAACCTCCGCGAAAATTCTCTCCCGGCAGACCCAGAACTTGCAAAAGCTCTCAACGGTCTTTTTCAAAAAAATAGCAAAGGGCAAAAAGAGTTTTTGCGCATGGAACTAGACGAGCTCCGCCGGGGGTCACGCTCACGTGAAACCGAGCATATTTTCCGTGCTTACGGCGTACTCACATTGGTCACTCCTCTACGCAGTGCTGGGAAGACGGTTCATTTACTAAACTCCGGCCCCTTGAAGGTTAGTCCCTGGACCCCTCAGGAAAAAGAGACCTTGGCTTCGATTTGCGGACTTTCCGTAAAGGACCTTCCCGCCTCCCTTGATCAAGCCGCGATTTATCATCCCTCCCAAATTCAACTACTGGTTAAGCAACAGAATCGGGAAGTCGCCTTGCTTTCACGCCTCATTAACGTTTCCGAAATAAATCAACCCGCGAGCACGGAACCGATGGCTTCGTCTATGATTGGACTGGATCTATTACAACCAGGATTTGCAGATCATTTGGATGTATTATTTACTACGGTTCAAAAAGAACTCAAGAACCCAGAGACGATTAGTCAGGCGGCTTCGTTACAACGGATTCAAACCGCTACCCAACGGGGTCGACATCTGGCTGGCCAAATTCGCCAGCTCAGCGCCGGGACCTTCTCGGTAACCGAAAGCGTATCTGTTCACCAAATTCTGGAACAATGGAAGCAACATTTTTGTGAGAAACAACCCAGCCTACGCATTAATTTGCGCTTAGACGCTCAGCAAGACCAACTTATCGCTAATCCGTATCAGCTTCAGCACATGCTGTTTACCCTCATGGCAAGTGTTGCCGACGGTTTACCTGAGGGCCAGGCGATCATGGGCCTAAGTACTCGAAACCTTAAGGGAAAGGATACGGAGATTCTGCACTTGGAAATCCGGGATGGTGGAGGTTTAGCCACCTTTGCCGGCGTAGGCGGTGAAACGGACAGACAAGTACGCCTGGAGCAATCCCAAGCCGACGAAGAATTTGAAGATTGGTTCACTCTGGCATCCCACATGGATGCGGAACTTCATTTATTACGCGATGAGGGTACCATAACCCGGGCCGAATTGTTATTACCTCTTCATCCACCTGCAGAACCCCCTACCACTCCAGATGCTTACCAGCTTTGGATTGTGGAAGATGATGACCGCGAATATGAAGGCGTGTTGCATATGCTCTCCACTTCAGGATTTCACTGCTCCCGCTTTACCTCGGCCGCGGACCTTCGCAAAAACTTTGACCTTGCGGCCGTTTCGCCCGACATGGTTCTATTGAAATATCATTTGCCGGATCAGCGAGGAGCGGAAGTTCGCGCTTGGTTATACGAACAGGATTCAAACCTTCCCGTAATTCTAGTTTCCGGCTTGCAAGCGACTCATCCTGGGATCGCGACCGCCAACAGTTTGCCCTCCACACTTTATCTGCAAAAACCATTCGATGCACAGACCCTCCTGGATATGGTCAATATGAATTTAAACGACACCCTTCCCGGATAAGTTATGTCAGATCTTTTTACAATCACTTTGGATGTTCGTGACTACGAATGTGACCTCCAAGGCATCGTTAATAATTCGGTCTATCAAAATTATCTTGAGCATGCCCGGCATCAATTCCTCAAAGCCAAAAATATTGATTTTGCGAAATTGACCGCCCAAGGAATTCATCTAGTGGTGATAAAAGCCGAATTGGAATACAAACAGTCCCTCAAACCAGGCGATCAATTTACGGTCTCTGTAACCATGGAAAAAGTAGGCCGGGTACGCTGGGCTTTTGTGCAGGAAATTCGCCGTCAGCCGGATGACCTCCTGATGGTTGCAGGTCGCATTTCAGGCGTGGGACTCAACAAAAAAGGACGCCCCTACTTGGTTCCGGAAGTAGACGTCTTATTCAAACAGGCATGAGCACTCCCGAGGAAAGAATTGCGGAGCTTCGCAATCAGTTAAACGATCATAATTACCGCTACTACGCGTTGGTGGAGCCGACGATTGAAGACCGAGACTACGACCTGCTTCTCGAGGAACTCGCAGAGTTGGAAGCGAAACACCCAGAATACCAAAGCGAAGATTCGCCCACCAAACGGGTAGGTGGAGCACCTTTGAATCGCTTCAATACGGTACCCCATGCCGTACCCATGATCTCGCTAGCTAATAGCTATGACCTAACGGATATTCGGGATTTTGACCAACGAACTAAAAAGCTCTTAGGCGATCTGAGCTTCAGTTACGTGGTCGAACCTAAAGTGGATGGAGTCGCCATTAGCCTTCGTTATGAAAATGGACGACTGGTTCAAGCCCTCACCCGCGGTGACGGAAGACAGGGGGATGATATTACAAAAAACATACGAACGCTCTCCTCTATTCCCTTAAATTTACGTGGCGAGAAGTTGCCCGAGGTGTTGGAGGTACGTGGAGAAGCCTACATGACTCGAGATGGATTCTTGACGCTCAATCAGCAGCGGGAAGAAGATGGGTTGGCCCCTTTCGCAAATCCTCGCAACTCGGCAGCCGGATCTTTAAAACTCCTCGACTCAAAGGAAGTGGCTAAGCGACCATTAGATGCGGTATGGTACGGGGTTGGCGAATGTAGAGGCATCGACTTCGCTACCCACCGGGATCTTTTAAACGGATTTAAAAAACTCGGATTGCGGGTCCCTCCCCTCACCCGCGATTGCGAAGATATTGAAGCCGTGATTCAAGCTTTAGACGAAAACCTTAACGCCCGCCACGAGTACGCCTTCGAAATGGATGGTGCGGTGGTAAAGGTCAATCAACGAAACCTTTACGATGAGCTAGGAAGCACCGCCAAAAGTCCCCGCTGGGCCATGGCGTATAAATACGAACCCGAACAGGTGGAAACCAAGCTACGTAGCATAACGATACAAGTAGGCCGCACCGGAGTTCTGACCCCCGTGGCCGAACTCGAACCCGTATCGGTTTCGGGGACCACCGTTAGCCGGGCCACCCTCCACAACTGGGACGAAATCCAACGGAAAGATGTTCGGGAAGGTGATACCGTCGTGATCGAAAAAGCCGGAGAAATTATTCCGGCCGTGGTGAAAGTGCTCACCGAGAAACGACCGGAAGATACTCAGCCCTTTTCCGAGCCTACCGAATGCCCAGTGTGCAAACAATCGGTTGCTAAACGAGAAGGTGAAGTCGCCTGGCGATGTGAAAACCCAACCTGCCCCGCGAAAAGCCTGAGTTGGATTCGCCACTTTGTTGGTCGCCGAGCCATGGACATGGATCATTTGGGTGAAGAGCTAATTAAGGTTCTATTAGACGCAGAACTGATTAAAGATCCTTCAGATCTGTATCAGTTGCACACCCAAAAAGACGCCTTCCTGAAACTCGAGCGTATGGCCGAGAAGTCGGTTACCAATGTAATAAAATCCATTGAAGACAGCAAGGACACTGATCTCTGGCGACTCATTCACGGTTTAGGAATTCCGCAAGTTGGGGAACGCACCGCGCAAGCTCTCGAAGAACAGTTTGAATCGTTGGATGAACTGGCTGCGGCTTCCGTAGAAACGCTCGAAGAAATTCCTGATATTGGTCCCATCGTCGCAGCCAGCATCTCCAGCTATTTCCAAAATGATCTTCAACAAGGCTTTGTGCAACGACTCAAAGATGCCGGGGTACGGGTCAGCCGAAAGCAAACGCTTCCAAAAATAACGGATAATCCTCTTTCCGGCAAAACCGTGGTCCTCACCGGCAGCCTCACCCAACTCACCCGCGACGAAGCTAAAGATCTTCTCAAAAAACTCGGAGCCAAAGCCACCGGCAGCGTCTCTAAAAAAACCGACATTCTTATCGCCGGAGAAGCCGCCGGATCCAAACTAAGCAAAGCCCAGAGTCTAGGAATCGAGATCTGGTCAGAGCAGGATTTGGTAGACTGCATTCCAAAAGAAAACCCCGAAACCGGCGAGCAACTAGAGTTGTTGTAAATGATCGGGTGGCCCCGCCGGCACGGCAATCTCGGGTAGGAAAAATTTGGTAGCGTGGCGCCCCCGATCCGTTTTACAGCCAAACCTGAGAAATAGTAGAGCTTGAGTTATCGATTCCCCATGCTATCAACATTTTATGGACATTTTTCAAAAAGTTATGGAGGTCACAACCCTCCATGGTGAAGCAGAACAATCAGACAGGAACTACTGGAAATCCCGAAGCCCAGAAGAACGCCTTAGAGCCATCGAAACTCACCGAGAAGTAGCCTATGGAAAATCAAACACTACCCGAAGAATTCAAAGAATTCTTGAAGTTGTTGAACGAACATAATGTCGAATATATGTTGATAGGTGGATATGCAGTTGGCTTTTACGGATATCCAAGGGCAACGGCGGATATTGATATATGGGTAGCTATTTCAAAAGTAAATGCAGCTCAACTTACTTTAGTATTTCACAAGTTTGGTATGCAAGATCCCTCAGTGAAACCGTCTCTATTTCTGGAAAAAGGAAAAATCATCCGGATGGGGTTACCTCCGATGCGGATTGAGGTTCTAACCGAAATTGACGGCGTAAAATTTAAAGAATGTTATTCAAGTGGGTTGGACGTGAAAATCGATAATCAAGAAGTAAAGTTGATTTCAAAAGAAGACCTTCTAAAAAACAAAAAGGCTTCTGGACGCTACAAAGATCTAGACGACCTCGAAAACTTGGTCGATTAGGCCATTGCTGCCGGAACCCCTAGTTGCGAGGCCCGGAACCAATGGTGCTTCTAAGGATCAGGGTCGTCCCTTTTCCGTTTTCCAACCCGCTTCTGACTATCGCGAAGTAATGGTTGATAATCTAGAGCTCTCACTCAATGAGTGAAATAACACGGGACAGGTTTCCCTTAGATTGAAATCCACGGCGATGCGTGAGGTGTCACTACGCGACATATATTTCGATTTACCAACCCGGAAAAAATTAAATCGGTGGGGAATACAACAAAATCTATAGAGCTGCAACCAATTGGGGGTTGAAGCGACCCGATTGAAGTAAATAACCCAAAGGAAATGCACTTCCTTCATTCTTGGAGCTCCATTTCTCAGCGAGCTCTTTCAATTCAAGCGCTGTTATCATTGAAATCATGGTTCCGTTTTCAACTTGATATTGCATCGCAAGCAAACTCGATTCAGGTGTGAATTCGGGTCCAAAGACGACAAACCCAGCAACAGGTTTGTCTGAATCCCGAATATAGGAATCAAATTGCTTTATGTGATCCTTTAAATTCACCATGGATTCTTTTGACTTGTTGTCCCATAAAATAATTTTGTCTTTGTAAGACAATGCACCATCTGCATGGTTGGTACCAACCAGCTTAAGCGGCTTATGCCCAAGAAATTTCTCGAAAATGTAGTTGGTCACATCTTCGAATCGCCTTTCCATTTCGATATCTTTTTCAATCAACTGCTGGCTTCTTAGAACATCGCGAGCTCGGCAAGCCAACTCTACAAAATAATTGTAATAAACAGCACGTTCATCACCCGGCTCTTCATCTCTCTCATGCAGAGCATCATAAAATTCAATAACCCGTTCAATCAAATCGGTCTTGGTGCCAGAAACGTTAAGATCTAATTCTCCACACCATTTGCTGAGGTCCGCCATTTGCAGACCATCTCGAGGTGAAATACCACCTAAAAGAGTTCGAGGGCTTAGTTGCTCAATTGCAGTCTGATTTAAAGTATCAAGGCTCGCATATTTTTCTGTTTTAATACCCACCTTAGTAAGGCTATCCTTTATGTAGGATTTCGATTTTACTGCTTTATATTTTAAGAGTTCCGAGTATCCGTAATTTCGAATTTCTAAATTCATTACCTTACGTATCGCAACGGCGATCTCTTCAGGGATTACATCATAATCCACTGCATCGTCCCTTACAGCAAAAAGAAGTCCATTTTGCTGTAAAAGCCTTCTTACATCTTCAATCTCTTGATGGGTATGCAAGGTATTAGACTGCTTTGGAAATTTCCCAAGTTTCGCTTCAATGATCTGGAGTTCAGTTTGAGTAACTTTCAGACGCTCTCGGATTTTCTCGATAAGATTTTTCTCATCCACGCTCAAATCATCATCTTTATCCCAAGCTGTCGTAACCACAAACTGCATCATTTCCAGTTCTTGAGAACGCTCATCGGACTTTTGCAATAGATCTTCATTTGATCGGTCAACGATAGCTTGCTCCCACTTAATGATGTCTTCATCGGTTTCTTTTCGCGAACAGATAAGCCCATCTTTTTGCAATAGGACTTCCCTCAAGAAATAAGGACCAATAATCCGAACATTTCGATCCGCGTGATAAACAACCGAATCAATAGCTTTTCTGACGTTTTCATCATAATAATACTGGGGTCCGGTTTTGACTAGGGCGTCTTTAATTTCTTCTTCTGTAAGTCCTCTGTAATCGATGACGTAAGGACTCGAGATTCGCTTCAACTCTGTAAGAGTTGATATATTGGCAACACAGTTTTTGATTTTCATAGAAGTATCTCCTAAAGAATGGGTTAAATAATACAAAATACAGACCGGATTACCATAGTTTAGAGAGACAAAATCTTTTCCGATACAACTCGGAGCCAAAGCCACCGGCAGCGTCTCTAAAAAAACCGACATTCTTATTGCCGGAGAAGCCGCCGGATCCAAACTAAGCAAAGCGCAGAGTCTAGGAATCGAGATCTGGTCGGAGCAGGATTTGGTAGACTGCATTCCAAAAGAAAACCCCGAAACCGGACAGCAACTAGAGTTGTTGTAAGTGATCGGGTGGCCCCGCCGGCACGGCATGAAGAGTTGGGTCGTCCCCTTTCCGTTTTCCAACCCGCTTCGGACTCTCGCGTTGTGGAAACCCATCGACCCACCTAAAGTCTTCTTCACGTTCATAAAGTCTCATTTGAGCGCATTTTTTACGTTTCATTTTTGTTAGAACCCCTATCTTACCTTAAGATGAAATCACTGATCTTACTTGATGATAGCCCGCCAGTGTTGGCGGAGATGAAGAAAGCGTTGAGAAACGATTTTAGCTGTTCTGTGGTCAGAGATCCTAAAAGGGGCATTCGGCGGGTACTGTCCGAAGAACCGGACGGGGTGATTACCACCCTGGTTATGAAAGAGATTAATGGGATTGATGTGATTCGAACCTTAAGGAGTTCCGGATACAACGGCCCGATTTTGATGTCTACCTCCTATGGAAATGCATCAACGGCCGTAGAGGCTACTCGGTGTGGGGCCACAGATTATATTACCCGCCCCTACCCAGACAAAGAGCTGATTGCCCGGGTAGAACGCATGTTCGCTCAAAGCAATTTTAAAAATAATAAGTCGATCGATCGGATAAAGGATGGCATTCGCACAAATGATCCCGCCATGGTGAGTTTGTTAGAATTGGCTTACTTAGCAGCCGAAACCGAGAGTCGGGTATTACTCTTAGGAGAAACCGGCACGGGAAAAGAATTATTTGCCAAGGTTATTCACCGAAGGAGCAAACGGGCGGACAAACCTTTTGTGGTATTGAACTGTGCTGCAATTCAGGAAACCTTATTGGAGAGCGAGCTTTTCGGTCATAAGCGCGGATCGTTTACCGGGGCCACGGAGGATAGAGTTGGACGGTTCGAAGAAGCCAGAGGCGGTACGTTGTTTCTGGATGAAATTGGAGAAATTTCTCTTTCCATTCAAGCGAAAATTCTGCGGGTGCTTCAAAATGGAGAATTTTGTCGGGTGGGAGATAATCGAGTTCAATATTCCGACGCCAGAGTAGTTGCGGCTACAAACCAATCCTTGGTAGCCGAAGTAAAAGCGGGACGGTTCAGGGCCGACTTATTTTACCGATTAAATGTGGTGAGTCTCACCATCCCGCCACTCAGAGAACGTAAAAACGATATTGATCTGTTGTCAGACTATTTTTTAAGACGCTATATTTCACAGAAGGGCATTTTGCATCGGTTTTCAGAAGATACGCTCAAGCTAATGCGAGAGTACCCTTGGCCAGGAAATGTTCGAGAACTAGAACATCATGTGGAGCGTTGCTGCGTGATGGCACGTAGTCAAATGATTGAAGTTAGCGACCTTCACTCGTCTCTGCTCACTCCACAGACCTCATTTGCAACAAAAGAGCCATCCAGCTCCGAAAGCTATATACCGTTTAAGGATGCAAAACGTGCTTTTGAAAAGGAGTACTTTAAAAGCGTTTTATCAAAAGCCGATGGGAATTTTGCCCAAGCAGCCAAACGTGCAGGCATGGAAAGAAGTGTGTTTTACCGTAAGGCCCGCTCAGCTCTCTCGGAAGAGTCTTCCTGAAGGCTGATGTTTGACCGTCTCTCATCGCCTACGGCTGACACTTCACCCGAAGTGGATTCAATTTTCAACGCATTCACTCCACCGAAATAGTACGTGGATGCTGAAACCATCCTCACATCCCAGCCTAACTCCGGCAAGGGGGTAAGCATTCCCAGATCAACTCCCTCCTCAAATTCCATCTGATTTGGATTTTCTCTGCGAGTGAGCGCTCGAGGCAGATGAAACCGAGGATGTGAAATAGCCTCTTTTAAAGGAACCCCGTCCTTCAAGGTGGCCCAAACAACTTGAGCCACCCCGGTGGGTATCCGCTGACCTGCCGGTGCCCCAATTGCCATAACACATTTACCGTTTTGAAGAATTATCATTGGGCTGATCGTTGTACGCGGACGCAGGAAGGGCCCGGCCAAATTTGGAGAACCCTCAGTATAATATGCAAAATTCTTTAAACTATTGTTTAGCAGAAACCCCGTCCCCTCCGCAATGGTAGCACTTCCAAAGCGGCTTCCCAAGGACTGGGTGGCAGACACCACATTACCTTTGGAATCCATAATTATGAAATGAGTTGTACTATCGGTATTCAAGTCCTCATTCATAACCGAGGCATCGAATTCGCCTTTTGCACGCTCTTTTTTAGAGGCATTCCGGACCCGTTGCTTAAAGGTAGTCAAAGCCGATTCGGTAAAAAACCGCTCCTGATCTTGTTCAGGGGATAGTCGATCTCCAAAGCCATCATTTAAAAGAGCATAGGCTTCCTGCAGGGCAACAGCAAACTGATGATAGAATCCCGTAGTTCCAAATCGATCCGCCTCAAGGGCCTCTAGTCCAAGCAATGAAAACAAAACCACAGCGCCCCCCGATGAGGGGCTGGGAGCGGTGAGAAGCTGATAAGGTCCCCAGTCGAGAGAGAGAGGCTCTCTTTTCCTCACCCGATAAGCTTCTAAGTCGGAAAAAGAGATCTCGCCCCCAGATTTTTCGGAAAAGTTGACTAGTAATTGTGCGGTGATTCCATCTCGATGGTAAAGCTCTAGGCTTCCATTTCGTGCGATCCGTTCAAGGGTCGACGCCAGAGGGAGATTAGGTAACTTCATTCCCTTTTCAGGGACAGCCCCCTCTAAGGTATAAAACTCGGCCGTTCCCATTCCAGAACGCAAAGACTTCTGGGCAATAGAAAATATATTTACGTCATGCTCCGTCATCACAAACCCTTGCCGGGCGAGTTTGGCGGAAGGCAAAATCAAGTCGGCCCAAGCTTTTACGCCCAGTTCTTTATGCACGGTATCAAGAACGGCTAAGGTACCTGGCACGGCGACAGGTGCAGCCCCTCGCTGTCGTTTTTTATAAGGCAGCTCCCGAAAAGCAAAGCGATCAAAGGTTTCGGGTGCAGCCTCAATACCTTCGTAAGTCGTAACCGTCCCCTGCTCCTTATCAAAATAGAGCAGAACTAATTTACCGCCTAGACCTGATCCATAAGGTTCCGCAACCCCTAAAGCCATGGACACCGCAACTGTAGCATCAATCGCATTCCCACCCGAACGCAAAACGGACATCCCAATTTCTGACGATTCACGACTGCCCGATATCACACAAAAAGGATAGCTGTCACCAAACACTATTGAACTAGAGCCACCTAACCATACTCCCAAGGCCAATACGAATGCACAAAAAGCAGAAAAGGGATGCCGACTCATCGAAATCAGTTCCTAGAGGGATAATTTTCTTTAAGGATGAATTGAACTCTCCCATCAAAAAAGGCGTAGTATCTCCCCCCCCATGGGGTACGCACATCATCGGAGACGGCAAACGAGCTCCCCCCCGTGGCCGCCGATCCATAGTTTTCACCGTCCACATTCGTGATCATCCAAATGTTGTTGAGAGCCTCATATTCAGGTTCTTCAGCACTTAAATTAGATCGCAATTGGGTCATGGAAATTGACTCTGAGATTTTCGAAGGATCATTGCTACGACGACCAAAAAAATTAGGAGGGTCTGAGTGAATCGTGTTATTTAATAAATAGCCATGTCCTGTAGATCCGATACCATAGTCAACCGTAGGAGCAAACAAGCTATTGTTTTCCGAGAGCATGCCTGCATCAATCATATACGTACAAAACCAGCGATGCCTCAGGTTGTCCGATACAGAATCAGGCGTGCTAATTGCACGATTCACTCGACCAGGCAGACGTCTATTATCTGTATTATAGGCAACCACAGCCAACGCCATTTGCCGGAGATTCGAAGCGGAGCGGACTTTCTTAGCCCTTGAGAGTGCAGAGCCCACAGCCGAGCCAATGAGAGAGGAGAGTATCCCAATAATTGCGATAACCACAAGCATCTCAATTAACGTAAAGCCTTCAGAAAAAGAGGAACGATTTTTCATGCAAGTATTACTAAAGTCTGATTTAGAAAATATTCAATAAAAATTTTCAGTATATTTCGATATAGTACATTTTAGTAGTTTTAATATATAGGTATTTCTTATTTTGTTGTTATTTAAACATCTTTATTGATAAAAAATGAAATCAGATCTTACGGTTTCAGATCTAACAAACCGTATGAATCCGCGAGCACAGTCTTAATACACATTGCGACTATTTTGGTGCTCTTTAAACAACATGTTTCATTATTAACAACATCGGCATTCAAAGAGAGGGGGAGTAGCTCACTTTTGGCATAAAATTCGATTTAATTAATGTTTATGATTTAATTATTAGGCGAAGAAGTCGATAGCAGAACTTGGCACTGATGTTGCTTTAAGTGAGTTTCAGAAAAATAATTACTAATCGATCTCTATGAATACTACACAACCTACTCCTGTTCGCGTCGCACAATTTGGCCTAGGGCCTATCGGAATTTCCTGTTTAAACGTCTTAGCCAAAAAATCATGGGTGGAGGTCGTGGGTGGTATCGATATACGACCGGAAATTCTGAGTCAGGATTTGGGTCAACTCACAGGCGACAACAGCCTTAATGGCATTGCCACCTATGACAGTTTTGAAGCTCTGTGCGCTGAAAAAGAAGTGAATGTCATTCTTCACACCGCTGGTTCAAGTGCGGCCATCTCTCTAAAGCAGATGGAACCCATGATTGATAAAGGTATTGTAGTAATTTCTTCTTGTGAGGAATTACTGTTCCCAGCACATCGTGCTCCAGAAGAAACCGCGGTAGCTCATGGAAAATGTCAGAAATCCGGAGCTCGGGTCTTGGGTACAGGAGTGAATCCTGGATTTGTTCTAGATGTGCTTCCCACTTGTCTCAGCGGTATCTGCGCCGAGGTATATGGGGTATACGGTGAACGGGTCGTAGATGCCTCTACTCGACGTCAACCACTTCAGAAAAAAGTTGGAAGCGGAATGTCACCTGAAGAATTTGAATCCTTAGGTCGTGAAGGAAAAGCGGGACATGCCGGCTTTCAGGAAACGCTCTTATTGGTTGCACATGCACTCGGCTGGGACGTAGGTCCTATTAAGGACGAACTTTTTGCCATAAAAGCTGAGGAGCACATTAAAACCGATCATTTCGAAATTGAAGCCGGCCAAACGGCGGGACTGCATCAAATTGTGAGTGCATCGACTCCAGAGGGTAAAATAATTTATTTGGACTTAAAAATGTATCAAGCGGCTAAAGATCCACATGATCTTGTCCGCTTGGATGCAAATCCGCCCGTGGAAGCCCTCGTCAAAGGCGGAATCGCTGGAGATTTGGCAACGGTTGCCGCCATGGTAAATGCGATACCTCGGATGTTGAAAACGACACCAGGGGTTAAACTCATGACTGAACTTTCCCTCCCCTGCTGTCCTGACAAAATTGTATAAGCAAAAACCTTTAGTAATTTTTTTCTGGCATTCCCACTTGAATCTAATTCAATTGAAAAGACGCTCTTAAAAAGAGAAATTTCCCTCATAAACAAAAAAACATTAAAAAAACTAACATGAAATATACAACCAAATCACTTCTCATTTCCATACATAGCATCTTGCTGCTATTCCTAACTACGACCGTAAACGGGCAAGTTAGTTACTCAATACCTGGATCAACCTTTACCGAAGATTTTAGTGCAGGCCTGCCTACTGGCGCAGATACACCTCTATGGTCCGATGACGATGAAGATGTTCTCCCAGGATGGAGCGCCTACCAGACAGCTGGTGCTGGATCTACACCGACAAACTATCGAATTACCAGCTCAGGGAGCTCATCTGAAGCGCAACTCTATCAATATCGACCCTCGGCAGGTTCTTCAGATGGATCTTTTGGTACGCGCCCAAGTGGTGGAACTGGTGACATAATACTCGGAGTTCGCTTTACTAACGATACAGGTATTTCTTTAAATAGTATTACTTTAGGATATACGGGAGAACAATGGTTTGAGAGCGAGTCAACCCAAAACAACCAATATATAGTTGCTTATCAATTGGGTTCACCATTAAATCTTACTTCCGGGACTTGGACAACCATCTCATCATTAGATTTCAATAGCCCACAAGATGGTGGTGGTGACACAAATCTAGATGGAAAAGCTTCAGCTAACCGAGAAGTCATAGCACCAGTAACTGTTTCCATTGCAGATTGGAACGATGGTTCAGATTTATGGGTTCGCTGGTTCGATAGTAATAGTAGTGGCTTTGATCAGGCCTTAGCCATCGACGATGTAAACTTTACCGCCATTCCAGAGCCCAGCACACTCCTTTTGGTTATAATGTCCTTCGTGGCAGCATACATGTTCAAAAAGCGGAAATCCTAAGGAATTTATAGACCTATCCGATAATATCGGATAGGTTTTTTTTATCTACTTGGCATCGAAAATGAAAAAACTTATACTGATATCATTAATCACCGGAATCGTCTTTTCACTAAATGCCGAAACCCTTTACGAATGGAATTTTGATGACAATGAGGGAACCGAGACCTCCGCAGTCAAAAACCAAGGAATTCTCAAGGGCACTTGGCATGATGACTTTGAGGATACTGCGACAAATGGTGACGGCGTTTTGCAGACGACTCGTGGAACCGATGGTGTCAGTAATGTCTACGTTCCCATTGCTTGGCCAGAGGAAGAAAACCTTCCCGAAAAACTTTGGGTAGTAATCAAAATTAACGAGTGGAATTTTCGCGGTCGAAGCGAAAATGAAACCATACGAATTGGTTTAACTGATTCCGATCATGAGTCGCGTCCTCGCGTAGTAGCACAAGTTCGGATGGAAAGAACCGACAAAAACCAAGTCAGTATTCTGGCAGAAGCTTTCGGATCGGGCTCCTATGGAATGTCTGAGTTGCCTCTATTCTCAGCCGAACAAACCGAACCCCTCCATTTAGTGCTTCAGGTCGATTTTAAAGAACATCAATTTGAACTTTTTCTTGAGAAAGAAAATGTAGACTATCATTTTTTAGGAGAAGGCAGCATAAGCCCTGAGCGTTCCCCCCGTTACCTTCGTTTAGGTCTAGCTGGAAATTTTGGTGCCTCAGATGAGTCTTTTTCATTGGATCATATCTCGTTGATAACCCACAATCCACTGCTTGAGAACGATAGCGAATAAACTATAAAACTATGACTGCTGATCCAACCGCTCAAAACCTACTCCACCATCCTTTCCGTTCTTTTTCCCTGTGGTTTTTTGTAATTGCCATGACCCTTTCGTGGTGGGCGGGTAAAAACGCACCGGAACATGCGGTTGTCGAACGTGTAGCGATGGATGAGGAACAGGTTCAGGAAATCCAACTAGAGAAGGGTGAAGCTATTTTCATTTCCGAAGCCCAATCAACGCTTTGGGTAGAGCAAGCGACTTATTCCGGGATGGAAGTCGGTACCGAAGAGTGGGTAGCGACCGAAGATGGCGAATCCTTCTACAACCTTAAGCTACTTTTTCATCGCGGGGCCTGGTCTCTTTTCCCTGCCTTGGTAACCATTGTATTGTGTTTTGCATCCAGAGAGCCTTTAACCGCATTATTTGGAGGCGTGCTTTCGGGAGCCTTGCTTTTGAAATCTTATGACATCCCAGGTCTAGTGCTTATTCCGGGGTTGGCTCAGCCCAACGCGGCCTTGGTCATTGTTTTATACCTATGTTTGTTAGGAGGTCTCTTGGGTATTTGGTCGCGGAATGGTGCCGCAGCCGCTTTTGCAGAACTTGTAACCCACCATTTTGTCCGTGGACCTAAAACCGCAAAGTTAGCCGCTTGGTTTCTGGGCGTTTTCTTTTTTCAAGGGGGAACCATCAGTACCCTCCTCGTAGGAACCACTATAAAGCCGGTTGCGGATTTAGAGAAAATCAGTCACGAAGAGTTGTCCTATGTGGTCGATTCTACCGCCTCTCCTATTGCAATTCTTCTTCCTTTTAATGCTTGGCCCTTTTATGTGCAGAGCTTGATTTTCATAGCTGGAGTTCCCGTATTGGCAACCGAAGCCTCCCGAGTAAGTTTCTTTTTCCAATCCATTCCTCTGTTCTTCTACGCCATCTTTGCGGTTTTGTTTACGTTCTTGCTAAGTTTGGACAAGCTCCCCTTCATCAGCCCAACCTTTAAAAAGGCCATCCGTCGAGCCAGGGAAACTGGAGAACTTAATCGGCCCGGCTCCAAACCCATGCAGGATGAAGGAGAAACGAAAATTCATGTACCAGCGGGATACAAACCTTCGGCTTGGGAATTCATTATTCCATTGAGTCTCATCATCGGTATTGCCATTGGGACCTTCATTGTCCTCGACTCGCCAAATGTTTTGTGGGCCTTCAGTATTGCCCTCGCAGTTGCTTATATCACCAGCCGCTTCCGGGGAATGAGTCTACAGCAACTGATGGACGGGTTCACCCAAGGGCTTCAGAACGTGGTCTATGGTGCCGTGGTTTTGTTATTGGCCGTGATCATTGGTGGACTGAGCCGTGAAGTGGGCGGTGGTCTCTTTCTGGTCGAATTTTTGGGGTCCTCCATGCCTCATGTTGCCCTACCAGCTATTTTGTTTCTGATCGCGGTAGTGGTGGCATTTGCCACCGGAACCAGTTGGGGGACGTTTGCGGTAACCTTTCCCTTAGCCATGCCCTTAGCTTGGGAGATCGCAGGACAAGCCGGTCTAGACCACCCTGTCCTCTTTCTTCAAATTTGTTTCGCCGCCGTCTTAAACGGGAGCGTATTTGGGGATCAATGCAGTCCCATTTCTGATACCACGGTCTTAAGTAGTCTCGCTACGGGTTGTGATCTAATGGATCACGTCAAAACCCAGATCTATCCAAGTATTATCGCAGGAACACTCGCCGTCATTTGCTGGACCGTGGTCGCGTTCTTTGCGTAATCCGTAAAACATCCCATCGGCTAACCAGAGAGCTAAGCTATGAAAGTGACTAGACGAATCGTATGCGGCTTAGGGATCGGTATTTTAAGTGTCTGCTTTGCAGGAGATGTGTCGGATCCAGAGGTGGATCGCGAGGTTACAGAACATTTTGGACCCGGGGCAACCGGAGTTTTTCTAGCTAAAAATGCTATGGTTTCGAGCGTATCGGCACATGCAAGTTTAGCCGGTTTGGAAATTCTCCGAAAAGGCGGAAATGCGGTCGATGCTGCGGTGGCTGTGCAATTCGCGCTTATGATCGCAGAACCTTATGGAAGTGGTATCGGAGGTGGACTATTTGCCGTAGGATATAATTCCGCAACTGGGAAGGTCTACGCCTTGGACGGTCGGGAAGAAGCGCCCTCAGGATACACGGCTCTCGATTTCCAAGATTCCAAGGGGAAGCTAAAACCCTTTAAGAAGAGAATTACAGGGGGGAATTCGGTTGGGGTTCCCGGAACCCTAGCCGCATGTATTCGTTTATTAGAAGATCATGGAACCATGAGTCTATCCGAGGTGATCGCTCCGGCCATTCTCTTGGCCAACATCGGACTACCCGTAACCGAAACCTTTGCCGCAAATTTGACCAAACATTGGGACCGGCTAAGCCAATTTCCCGAAACGGAACGATTGTTTTCCAACGAAAAAGGGGAACGGCTTAAAGCGGGTGATATTCACAAAAACCCCGATCTAGCCCACACATTTGAACTCTTAGCGGAATTTGGCGAGGAGTACTTTTATAATGGGCCCCTTGGAGCGGAAATTGTGGCCGCCGTAAGAAGTTCACGCGTAAACCCAGGCAAAATCACCTTGGGAGACGTGTCCAACTACCGAGCCGTTTACCGCGAACCTAGCAGGAGTTCATTTATGGGATATAGCTTGTACGGTATGCCCATGCCATCGAGTGGTGGGGTCAGCGTAAGCATGATGCTGAATTTCCTAGCAGAATCGGGATTTTCAGATCTTGGCTGGGGATCAGCCGCATACATCCAACGGCTAATCGATATTCAAAATCTAGTTTTTGCAGATCGAAATTTCTTTATGGCAGATGCTGATTTCGTTCAGGTCCCTGTGGAAGGGTTATTATGCGAAGACTATACTCGTGAACGCGTGGCTCTTTTAAAAGATGCCCCACTTCCCCCTCCTTTGTCTCATGGAACCCCGCCCGGATTGAGCGGGGAACGTCCTGCTACAAACCTCAAGAATGAATCCTCCCACACCACTCACTTTTCGGTCGTGGACCGCGATCGAAATCTGATTTCCGTCACATCCACTATCGAACAACATTTTGGATCCGCAGTACCTGTTAAAGGGCGGGGATTTCTTTTAAACAACGAGCTCACAGATTTCAATTCCAGAGGAAGTCATAAGGATGGACAAAAAGTAGCCAACGCACCAGAGGGTCAGAAAACGGAAAGAAAAACTTCACTTGGGGAAGATGCAAAAAGTATGGGCGGAAAGCGTCCACGCTCAAGTATGAGCCCCTTTTTGGTATTCAGGGATGGACAACCTTTTATGGCCATAGGCTCTCCGGGAGGAAGTCGCATTATTGGAGTCACCTTTCAAACCTTAGTTAATGTTCTAGGGTACAACATGGAGTTGCAAGAGGCTATTAATGCTCCACGGGTGATTGCTCGAAATAATAAGCCCGAAGGTGAGTCCCCTCTTTTACGGAAAGAGGCTTTGATCAAAGAGCTGGAAGAGAAAGGAATTTACCTCGAAGATGCAGGTGCTGCAGGAGCCGTGCAAGCTGTTCTTATTCGGAAAGATGGGTGGTTGGAAGGTGCGGCAGATTCAAGACGTGAAGGATTTGCCATCGGTTTTTGAGGCTTATGAACGTGCAAGCGGCGTCTTCGCCCACGCATCCTTCCCATTGAAGGTGTGAGCGGTTAAATTTTTGATAGTGCCATCTTCGGCTTGTGACCAAGACACGAAACCTGCCTGTTTATTCGGATGCTCGTGTTTCATGCCTACACTTCCACAATTTAGGCAGAGAGTGTCAGGGGTTTGGGGAGACGAAAAAGCCCAGCGGACGTGTTGATGTCCGTGCATATACAGCAAAGGCTTGTAGTGCTGAATGAGATCCGCAAATTCCGTATGGCCGAGTAATTTATGGGTAGTCGTTTCGGGATAAGCGGAGGGCGAGTCGTAGGAAAAATGTCCGGCTAGAAGTACCTTACGGCCTTCGGCAGTGGTCTGTTCGAAGGCCATCTTCAAGGCCTCTTGTGTTTCAGGCGTCACCTTACCATTGGAATGAAGGAGGAAAGGGATCGAGTGATTGACGCCTAATAAGGTCAGTTTTTCAGAGAGATCCAGTCGTGAAACCGGTTCCGAATGCACCCAGGGCAAAACCTTTTCTAGGACCTGATTTCGGTAGGCTCTAGGGGTATAGCAATCATGGTTTCCGGGAATGGCGAAGAGGCGCTCCCCCAAAAGTTCACGCAATGGGGCAAAAAGTTTTGCCGCTTCGGTGAATTCCGTTTTCAGAGAGAACGAACTGAAATCGCCCGTGAAGACCGCAACATCAGGTTTCTCTCGACAAATTTCGTCTAAAGCCGCTTGGCGATAGGCAGGAGGGAAATGCTTGGCTCGATGAACATAGAGGTTCAGCGGGCCCAGCCAGCGCTTAGGATAATAGAGCTCAGACCACATCGGGGTCTTTCGCCAGACATGTAGATCTCCAAAATGAATGAATTTGAGCATGGTAGCTGTTTAGCAATCCGTAAGTGGAATTGCAAGAGTTGGAATGGAGCGGGGGGTTCCAACCCCCGTGTGCACAAAATACAAGAGAAACTACGGGGGGTAGAAAACCCCCGCGCCAGCTTCCATCAACTCCCCTTGCAGGGCCTCAATATCTCCGGCACCCACAATGAGCACCACATCTCCCTCTTGAAACTGAGGAGCCCAATCGTTTACCAGCTCCGCGCGATTTCCGAAAACCTTCACCCTCGGAAATCTACCTCTACACTGATCGGCCAAAACCTCGCTCCCGCTACCCTGCCCCGGTACTTCCGAAGCGGCATACACGGGCAACAAGGCCAAGTGGTCGGCTCCCTCAAAGGCGTCGGCAAACTCTTTCAACAAGTGTCGGGTTCGACTGAAACGATGAGGTTGAAATACCACCCATACCTTTACAGGATTCAAAGCCTTGACTGATTCCATCACCGCCCGAATTTCGGTGGGGTGATGGGCATAATCCTGAATGAGAAGCACTCCATTTTTTTCAAGTTTCTGAAATCGTCTTGCGACCCCCCCAAACGATTCGAGGCCGGTAGCCGCTTCGGATAAGGATACGCCAACTTCCATCGCGGCCGCAATCGCCATCAACCCATTCCATGCGTTATGAAGTCCTGGTAACGATAATCGGACCTTGAAGTGGGCATCCTCAAAACATCCTTTAATTTGCTGTCCAAGCGGATCATTGACTGCAGAAATAAGTTGGAGATCGGCCCCCTCAGACCGGCCAACTTTTTTCACATGTCCATGCTCCTTACACCCCTCTGCAGCCAGCACATCGTCTTCTCGTATCCACACCCTTTTACTCTGGGAGACAAATTCCTTATAGCAGGTCAGCAAAGCAGCTTCAGATCGAAAGCGTTCAACATGATCCCACTCTATATGAGTCAGTAGTGCCACGTGGGGCGCGTAATACACCAGTGTGCCATCACTTTCATCTGCCTCGCACACAAAGACCGGGTCTGTTCCGATATCCGACACTCGACCCGGCAGGGTAGTTTCCCCACCGATCGCGTACCCGGCATCGAGTCCGGCAGATCTAAGAACGTGAGCCAGCATAGAACTTGTCGTGGTTTTTCCATGTGCTCCAGCTACCGCCAAGGTCTTCCGCATCCGAGTATACGCAGCCAGCACTTCCCCCCTAACCCTTACAGGAATCCCTAAATATCTGAGAGCATCGACTTCAGGATTCCCCTCCCCAACCGCAGGTGTCCGAATGGCCCACCTCACATCAGGAGGAAGGTTTTTCGAATGATGACCTTCGAAAAAAGATATTCCCAGGTCTTCCAATTCCCGAGTTAATCGATTGGGGGCATGATCGGATCCTGAAACCTTGAATCCTGATTGATGCAGCAGACGTGCCAATCCAGCCATACCTATCCCGCCCACACCAATTAGATGAACTCGCCCTGGATTCTCCCATTCAGGACAGAAGGGATTAGCCATCTTTCACAGCCTCTTCCACCAAATCAGCCAATTGGTCAGCCGCGTCAATTTTTGACCACGCTTTTACCGCGATACGCATGCGTTTCAGACGTTCGGGGGTATAGATGCATCCTTCGATATAGTCGGTTAACCATTCCACTTCCAGGTCGCTCTCCTCGATCACATCTGCGGCTTTGATACGAAAAAACTCACTCGCATTTTTGTATTGATGGTCCCTAGCTGCAAAAGGATAGGGAACCAACAACGATGGAATACCAAAGGCGCTCAATTCCGCACAGGTGGACGCCCCCGCCCGGCAAATTGCCAAATCTGCTTTCTGATACCACGGGCGCATATCGGATTCAAATGCGGAGACATGATGAGGGATACCTGCATTTTCATAGCAGGTCCGCACGCTCTGTTCGTCTTTCTCTCCGGTGAGGTGAATCACAAAAATATTCTTTTCCCGTATATATAAATCCCGAATCGCACGACGGGTAATTAAATTAAGGGCCGAAGCACCGCGACTTCCGCCCATACATACAATGTGAAAGGGCTTCGTTGAGTCTCTCTCGAGCGAATGAGTGCGTGCAGAAGTTGCCAGATCCCCTCGTAAAGGCATTCCGGTAAGATAAAGCCTTGCTTTGCCTTTTAATTCATAGCGGGTCATCTCAAAGGTGGCTCCCACCCGACTGGCTTTGCCTGCGAAATGAGAAACCATCCTGCCGGGAACCGAATTAGCTTCGTGAAGCACCACGGGAATTCCCAATTTCAATCCAGCCCGGACAGGTCCCATGCCTGCGTAGCTTCCCATTGCAAGAATGACATCTGGTTGATTTTCTTTCATCGGACGTTTCGCCCTCCGACCTGCGGCAAAGTAGTTCCACACAAACACATGGAATTTCCGCCAGCCGCCTTCCCAACCTTTAGCGTGAATGGTAATTTTATCCCAGGGAGTATGCGCCACCGCTTTGGCTTCAATATCTTTACCCGCCAACCACAAGGTAACTTTATATCCTCTAGCATGTAACACTTCTGCGGTAGCTAAACCGGGGAATATATGCCCGCCGGTTCCGCCACATGCCAATGCTACATGTAATTGTTTGTCCTGGTTCGCCATACCCTTTGTTTAAACCAAGCAAACCCAATTTGTCTACAGGACATTCCCCATTTTTTCCTAGGTTCTGAGCTGGCTCGGTAGGAAAGGTGAATACTATATGGATTTCGCCCACTATCTGATCAAAATGTTTTGAAGCTGGGCACATGTTTGCTATGTTATTTTCATGAAAATAACTCCTCTGGCCTCTAATACCTTTGCTTCGGATGGCGGTGCCATGTTTGGATTGGTCCCCAAACCGATTTGGCAGAAGGTCTGCCCCGCGGACGAGAAAAATCGGATCCAACAACGGGCAAACACCTGGTTGATTGAAACCGATGATGGAAAAATTGGATTACTGGAGGTTGGTTGCGGAAATCCAGAGTGGTTTTCGGAACGGGAGCGGGAACAGCATCAGCTGGAAGAATCTTGGCTGCTCCCGAAGGCTCTGAAAGCCTTGGGGTACGAATTTTCAGATATAGATTTCATTCTTCTCTCCCACGCGCATTGGGATCACGCGGGTGGCCTGATGGATCCAGAGGGTAATCCCGTATTCCCTAATGCGGAAATTTTTCTTCGGGAGGCAGAAGTGGAGTGCGTTCGTGGAAAAGATCCGCTACTTTATAAATCCTATCCCGAGCATATTCAGAACACCTTCGAAACCCTCGGGCATCTCATTTTCCCTATTCCAGACGACGAACCGGAATTTCTTCCTGGTATTTTCCTGCTACCCGCGCCCGGACATTCAGAGGGTCAGGCCTGTATTTTCTTTACCGAAACAGAGGTCGCAGGACATAAAGGAAAAACCTCCGCCATATTTACAGGAGATAATTGCCCCAGCCAGCATCATTTACGCATGGTGTTTCAATCAGCTTACGACACCTACCCTCTCAAAACCCGGGCCTGGAAACAGCAATGGTTTCCCCGCTGTGATAAAGACCATACGCTTTTACTTTTTACCCATGACCCACATGCCTTTGGGGCCTGGATTAAAGCCGATCCAAAAAAAGAATTTATAGTCAAAGACCTCTATACAGGATCAAAATGAATGAAGCTAAACCCAAATGGTTAGTGGTTCAATGTGCGGCTCTGGGTTGGAATCTTTTCGATCCCGAAGCCCCAACTCTAGGAGGATTTCCGTTTAAGCCCCTGGAGCCTTCACAGCCCGGACTCACCTGTCCGGCTCAGGCCAGCTTCCGTACCGCAAGCCCCGCTTCGAAACACGGAATGATCGCGAATGGTCTCTATCACCGTAGCCTTCGTAGACCGTCTTTCTGGGAACAGTCGTCGAGTCAGGTGGAGGGTCCCCGAATCTGGGAAGATTTTCGCAAACAGGGCGGAACGGTGGGTATGATGTTCTGGCAACAAAGCCTTGGGGAAGACGTGGACCTGATTATATCCCCCCGGCCCATCCATAAGCATTCGGGAGGCATGATCCAATCCTGTTACAGCAAACCAGAGGGCTTGTATGAGCGCATCCAAGCAAAAATAGGTAAAGGATTTAATCTCATGCATTACTGGGGTCCCCTGGCCTCTCGTAAGTCCTCCGAATGGATTGTCGCGGCCACCCAAGCCGTACTAGAAATGGAGGATGTGCGACCGGACCTTCTCTTCACGTATCTACCTCACTTGGATTACGATACCCAACGTCATGGTCCCAAACACCCTAAAGCGCAAAAAGCGTTTTCTCAACTTGGTGAGTACCTAACTCAATTGCGGGCCGCAGCGGAAGCTCAAGGGTATAAGCTGCTCATCTGGGGGGATTACGCGATGCATAAGGTAGAGGGGCCAGCCATTTATCCCAATCGCGACCTACATCAAGCAGGGTTATTGGGTACCCAGAGTGTAAAGGGAATGGCGTACCCTGATCTATTTGACGCAAAAGCGTTTGCGATGGTCGATCATGAAATCGCACACATTTACATCCCGGATCCGACAGATATCGAGGCCACAAAACAGTTACTGGAAGCGTTGGATGGGGTAGAGGGCGTTTTCCGAGCTTCGGAGCTTCCGGAATTGGATCATCCGAACGCCGGAGAACTGATTGCGCTTGCGAAACCTGGTAGATGGTTTGCTTATCCTTGGTGGACAGATCCCAAACAAGCCCCTGATTTTGCAAGTCATGTGGATATTCATAACAAACCTGGCTTTGACGCTTGCGAACTGTTTTTTGGACGCTTCCCGTGGCAGATAAGTCAGGACAGCTCAAAAATAGGCGGATGCCATGGTTCTGGAGGGCAAACGGGGTGGGCTTGTAGCGATCCTGATTTCAAGCCGGAAAACACCACGATTCCCAGTATAAGTTGGACACTAAGACAGCAGTTGCAAAAAGGTAGCAGTAGCGTTTCCAGCTAAAGATTTTTTCCACAAAGGAGCGCGAAGGGAACGCCACCCCTAAAATCCTATTACGGTTTGTGAGTTAGTTTATATTCTGTGCTAACATCTATACTGTTTCATAACGGGGCTTCAGGGGGGTAATTCCTTTCAGGCACTTTCGCGGTAAAAAATCACCTATGACCTAGATAACCACACCGTCTTTGATCTCAGGTTTGGCAGTAAGACGTGCCCACTGATCCAAGAAATCCTGTTTGTCGGATGCAAAACGGGGGGAGATTTCAAACACGATTTCCGGCAGTCCACTTTCGTCTGTTGTAAGGTTTTCTCCGGCAGCATTCACCCACGCGGCAAACTGTCTCACTTGATCCTCTTTGCAGGTTTTGGGACTGTCTACACCTTCGGCATTTTTGACCGGAGAGAAGGTTTCTAACCGAGCGCCTTCAATAATCACCGGGGTTTTTGCCATGGGCAAAGCATCGAACACAAACATCTCAAATTTGATACCGTTTGGACTCTCAGGCTTTACGGTTTCACCATGTTTGTTCACAAACGGAATTTTTTTGTCAGCACGGTGAAAGGGTAAGGCTATGCCCGCACCACCGCCCCCTACCCGTTCGATAAACGATCGATCAAATACGTGAATCGCAACCGAACCTGCCACAAATTTCAAATTTCCATCCTCTAAGGTTTCCTGCTGTTGAACTTCAGGTAAATCGCTATATTCGATCACGACGTTTTTACCGTCCTGCAAACAAAAGTGACCCACTTTCTCCAAAGGGTAAGCTTTAGGAATCATCTTAGAAGAGCATTCCGATTTTCCCAATAAATGGAAACCGATAAATGCGGGATCGATACAGGGAATTAAGGGGTTATCCACCTGAAAATAGGAGAGGCAGTCGACACCAAGTTCTTTCATTTTTTCCGTGGCACCTGATCGTACGAGCGCACGTAAGGATCCTCCGTGACCATCCGGAGTCATGGTGATCGTAGAGGTATCCGAAAGCAGAATTTTACCCTCTCGGCTTACCGCAGGAACCAAGCCTTGCACAATAAAATGAACATCATCGGCTTTAAGTCCAAAAAAATTATTTTCATCAAACGCAGCCACCGTAGCATCGTTATTAATCTCACTGGTTAGTATGAACCAGTGAATGGGAGACCCAAAACGTTCTGCCGAACGAGCCACCTTTTCTGCAAAAACCTGAAAAAGAGTTTTAGAGGTAACTGGCGTCACCGGATAGGTACCTTTCGGTCCATCATACCCCAGCCGAGTTCCCTGTCCGCCCGCAACTGTAAAAGCAGCGACACGTCCGGATTGAATCGCTTCAATTCCAACCGTTTCAGCTTCTTGCCATTTGCTTTTGTCTCCCCCATGATCCGGAAGCGGGATGTAAGGCGCAGGTTCCAGATCATCAAAACCAGATGCAACCTGTGCTTCACCCAGCACATGTTCTGCAACAAGATCTGATAGTTCCTCTAGGTCAATCTCAGCGGCTCGATGTAAAAGCTTGGCCTGTTCCGTTGGAGATAGTTCTGCCCAGAACTGGAAGACATGTGCCTGGCCGGCTTGTTGAAATTGTTGGTGAATGGTATCGAAGTTGGGGGAGGTACTCATGGGAATTACCTACTAAAAGCATCCTATACTTTCAATAACGGATGGGGGGAAAACGGAGGTTGGGCTTTCCAGCCCGAGGTATGCCTTTACCAGTATGTCGGGCTGGAAAGCCCAAGCTCCGTTTTTCACAAAATAATGTTTGGTAAGATCGTAATCTGGGTTTAGTATAAAAATACCCTTCCATGTTTGCGAACAGGTGATTTCCTCGGCCTTTCTATTAATACGGGGGCTGATGCCACTTGGAGATGAAGATTATGCCTTTTGCGAAAGGACTTTCAACGTTTTCGGCTTGCCCCCCCTTTGAACTTCGGTTCAAGGATTCAACCTTAGCGGCATGGCAGGGTTCTTTTTTTGTGGTGGCGTAGGCCATCCGGCCTGCAGGGTAACAGGGTTTTAGCCTTAGAGTACTGTGACGTAGCACCTATCACGTGACTTGGAGGCCTTTCAGGCTGGAAAGCCTATTAACCCGCAGGCAAGAATGCCTACGTTACGCCTTACTCACAGTAGGAGGCGTCTTTCGAGTCGGATAGCACGCTCTACAGAGTTCACAAACGGTGCCATCGCATCCCCTCGCTGTACAAAATTCTCGACCGTAGAAGATTATTTCAAGATGCAGATCGTTCCAACGGTCTCGAGGAAAGAGTTTTTTTAAATCGGTCTCCGTTTGAACTACGTTTTTTCCGTTTGTAAGGCCCCAACGTTGAGCCAGTCGATGAATATGGGTATCCACAGGAAAAGCGGGATGTCCAAAAGCCTGTGACATCACGACAGATGCGGTCTTGTGCCCTACTCCGGGAAGCTCTTCTAAGAGATCCATGTCTTCTGGTACTTCACCTGCATAACGGTCTACGAGGATACCGGATAATTCGGAAATCGCTTTTGATTTTCGGGGTGACAACCCACAGGGACGAATGATTCCTCGTATGTTGTCCACAGAAACCTTTGCCATTTTTTCGGGGGTATTCGCCAAATCAAAAAGTGCAGGGGTCACAAGGTTCACCCGAAGATCCGTGCACTGTGCAGAAAGTAACACTGCAATAAGCAAGGTATAGGAATCGCGGTGGTCCAGAGGAATAGGATGACTCGGATAAAGTTCGGCTAGTCTTTGATCGACCAATGCCGCCCTCTCCTTTCGTCTCATTGAGCCCAGCGATTCCGGTCTGCCAAAATCACAGACTCGCCTCCGCGGATGGGGAATCCTGCCATCAAAGGGAATCCACGGGGTAAAGGGTTTAAATCCATAATCGGTTTCCAACTTTGGAAGTTTCCACGAATCAAATCCGATTGATAAGGACGGTTTCTACTTAACATCGTCAAGTAAAGGCCTTTAATCGGTTGTATCCGGTCATTCACCTCAAAAAACTGATCCACCGTAATGGGTAAATACAAAGAGAGTTGGCCTCCATACCATGCGGTTGCCCAAGGCATATCGGTACAAATTAATTCCGTGGCTTCAAAAGGTGCACTTATTAACGTAATATCGCTTGCACGGTATGGTGGATAGCTACTCGGTTTAGGGGGCATCAAGGTTACCAATAGCGGTAGGGCTTGAAAAAGTACAAATAACGAAACAATCCCAAGAGAAACAATCTTTACGGTAATCTGCAAGCGATCCAATAAGAGGTAGAAAAATGCCGTTCCGTACAGAAGGACCAAGGGGAAGAAAAGCTGTGCCGTTTCAAATTGGCTTTCTCCAAAAACCCCTGCGGCAATAATCAATAACCCATAAGATAGTAACAGAATCCACCGAATGATTTTAACCGGAATACGTTGGAAACGATAAAAATAGGTTACGACGAACAGGCAGAGAGCAATACCGGATCCGATGGGTACTTCCTCAAAGGTGAAGGCTTTATGAGCCGAGTTCATTAATCGTACAACAATTCCTCTAAACAGAGACTGATCCGCATCGTTCACTTCGCCATAACTTCTCATGTAAAAGTCACCCACGTCCCCTTGTAAGGCATAAAAAGGTGCTAAACCGAATGGATTGCCTGACGCAGAAATATTTCTCAGCATCCAAGGTGCATAAGCGGCACCGATAATGACTAGAACCAATCCAACCGGTATCCAGGCTTTCTTTTTAAGTCCTAAAAACAGCGCGAGGATATACCCGGGTAGAATCACGATGGATGAATATCGGGTAAGAAAGAGTAAACCCAAAGCTAGCGCCCCTAACCCAACGGGCAAAAAGAGTTTGAGCCCACCGATCTGATCATTGGCTTCTGAAGTTAATACCGAAACCAAGCACCACATCGAAAAAACGTAACATAAGAGAGCAAACGAGATTTCGGTTCCGGAGACCGCCCCGGACCATAGTTGTGCACTAAGAAGAAAAATGGTTACAGCGGTAAAAGCCACCCGCGGACTAAAAAGTTGTCGCCCCATAAAATAGAGGAACAATCCACTGAGAAAGCAAAATAATAGATTTAAGGGAATAATCACCCATTGTTCAGGGGCATATTTGGCTCGGGTCGCTGGTGGGAAATCTGTACCGAAAACTTTGAATACAGAGCCCAATACTAAGGGATACACTGGCGCGTTTACTAAATCCGGTTTTGCAACCAGAGCGGGGGCATCCGGTAAACGGGTTAATTTCTGTTTTTGCTCCAGATGATAAATATCACCAGGTCGGATAACCTTCGTATGAAGCCGTCCTGTTTCCGAAAAATTTCGAGCCAACTGGGCCTGATCCATCGCACGTGAATTATTAAAGCCCTGATATTGAGTCGCCACAAACAAGAGCGCCATCAGTCCCATAAACAATACATACAAAAGAGTTTTCAGAATCGCGGGACCGATTCCTACTTCCAAATGATACACGAAGTTCTGTGCGCTGGAATTAAAGGTTTTTGCCATAAAGTAGTTCTCCTAAAGTGGGAGGCAATGTAGTGGTTTTGGTTTAAAGCATCAAGGTCAGAAATCAACTGAATGCGCGCATGGAATCATTCGTCTGAATACGCCAATAGCGTTTTCGGGGACGCCCGGGTAAAGCCCGGATATAGGGATAATCTAAGCGCCCAAGTGAAAACGGGCTTTGATTTGGTTTCAACATAAACTCCGAAGACATACGGTCGGCGAAGGCGCTTCGATATCCTAGGGTACCCAGTAAGTCTTTGGCAATGGTTCCACAAACGCCCCAGGGGAAGGCTATTTGATGAACAGATTTACCTAATCGCGCTTCCAAAACCTCCCGCGACTGCCGTAATTCGAATGCGATGGCTTCTGCCCTCTCCTTATCCGTCTCAATTTGTAAAAAATATTTTTTGAAAAGATAAGGGGCTGCGTCGGGGTCATAGTGGATGGCTTCCACAACAGAGGGGTCAACAACATGGCGTTTTCCATCACTTAAACGCGAACGGGTGGGTAACAAGGGATGAAACACATTGGATCTGGAAAGAAAACGAAGGGGTTCTCCGGGATCATTTATCATAGGCCAACTTAAGGAAGGTAAGCGACTTTCCGGAACGATAAGTTTCAGAAATTGTTCATTTGTAAAAATTTTTCCGTGTGACCAGCAATTTGATTGCACATCTAATCGCCCGCTATCACTAAGCACTTTCAACTCCTGCCAGGAACAAAATGGATTTTTTGTATAATCGATAGCCGGATCATGTCCGGGCTCCCCCCAAACAGGTCGTAAGGCTTCATGATCTTTCGTACGGCCTGGAATCGCAAAGGTGATGGCTTTCTGATTGTAACGTTCCAGCAGAGGAGCCGCCACCGACCACAAGCTGGCCCAAGCATGATCAAAACATAGGGCAACTTCCCGACCCTGAATCGACCTCTCACCAGATAAAACAGCTTCGACCTCTACACTTTGCAGGGTTTCATATCCATTTTCCATTAGATAGATGAGGTAAGGTTCGAGTTCCTGACGGGTTACTCTAGAAAACCTGAATACAGGAAGAATATTTTTTGTTCCCAAGCCAAAAACAAAGCCGGGCCACTTCCTAGAAAAAAAATCCGATTGTTTACGCCAAAAAGTATCCCGCTCTCGAAATGGAATCGAATTTTTCATGGACTACAAACCGCGGACAATTTCCCCAATTAAACCGGGTCCCCGGTAAATCAACCCTGAATAAATTTGAAGCAAACTTGCACCGGCATCCATTTTTTCTTTTGCATCATCCGCGCTAAAAATTCCCCCTACTCCGATAATGGGTATTTTCCCATTCAAGCGTTTACTTAGACCTTGGATGACTTCGGTAGAACGCTTACGGACAGGAGAACCACTTAATCCACCCATTTCATTTGCGTGGCGGTGCCCTTGCACGTTTGAACGATCCAGGGTTGTATTGGTAGCAATCACCGCATCCATTCCTGAGTCCAACAAGGACTGAACTATAAAATCTAACTGGGCCTCATCTAAGTCGGGGGCAATCTTTACAGCCATGGGGGTTCGCTTGCCGGTGGCTTTTTGAAGGCTTTCCCGCGTATCTGAAAGGGATTTTAACAATCCGGTAAATGCGTCCCCTTTTTGAAGCTCGCGGAGATTACTGGTGTTAGGGGAGGAAATATTCACCGCAATATAATCCGCGCGTTGATAGACAGCCCTCAATCCAAGCACATAATCTGCTCCGGCCCGTTCTATCGGAGTATTGAAATTTTTGCCAATGTTTATGCCCACAATACCCCGGTACCGCGCTTTACTGAGGTTAGACAGGAGAACAGTAACTCCCCCATTATTAAAGCCCATACGGTTTATGATCCCTTCATGTTCGGGGAGTCGGAAAAGGCGGGGCTTGGGGTTTCCAGCCTGAGGAAGTGGGGTTACGGTTCCCAATTCCAAAAAGCCAAAACCTAAGGACGCGAAACCGTCTATACAGACCCCATCTTTATCCATGCCCGCTGCCAATCCTAAGGGATTTGCAAATCGTAAGCCCATCAACTCAACGGGTTTATCGGGAACCGATCCCGCCATAAAATGAGGTTTTCCAGGACGGCTGGTTTTCTGGAGAACAGCTAAACTACGCTCATGAACTTTTTCAGGGTCCATACGAAAGGCAATCGCTTTAAAAAGGGGATACATCATAAGTTATCAGCTATTCTTTTTTAAACACGACGCAGCAATTATGACCTCCGAAGCCGAAGGCATTGCTCATAGCCACCTTGATCTTTTTTTCTTTGGCCTGATTAGGCGTTATGTCCAAATCACAAGCTGGGTCAGGTGTTTCGTAGTTAATGGTAGGAGGAATGATGCTCCTATTGAGGGCTAGCACGGAAATTACAGCTTCGACCGCGGCAGCTCCGGCAAGCAGATGTCCGGTCATCGATTTTGTAGAGCTAAGGCTCAATGAAGATGCGTGGGATCCAAAGGCTTTGTGGATCGCTTTGGTTTCGCCTGCATCATTAAGAACGGTACTAGTTCCATGAGCGTTTATATAATCCATGTCCTCAGGATTCACACCAGCACGTTTCATAGCTACTTGCATACAGCGTGCCGCCTGGTTCGCCTCAGGGTCTGGAGCTACAATATGATATGCGTCACAGGTTCTTCCTGAACCGGCTAATTCCGCATAAATTCTTGCCCCACGTTTTTTCGCATGTTCTTCGCTTTCTAAAACTAAAACCGCAGCCCCCTCTCCCATCACAAAACCGGAACGATTAGCATCGAAGGGACGAGATGCGCGGTTGGGTTCATCTTGATAATCCCTACTTAATGCACGCATGGCAGAAAAACTTCCAATTCCCATCTCGTTAATTGACCCTTCGCAACCGCCCACCAACATGACATCGGCCTCATCACGTTGAATAATATCCATTCCGTCGGCCAAGGCGTGATTCCCGCCCGCGCAAGCGGTCGTCACCACGTAATTAGGTCCGTTTAACCCATATTTGATGGCAATGTGCCCGGAAACGATATTCAGGATTAACTGGGACACCATAAAAGGTGAGAAGGCTTTAGGTCCTTTTTCAGTTAGGGCCATGCCTGCTTTTTGTGCAACATGTAATCCGCCCGTTCCACAGCCCATGACGACCCCGGCGCGTTCCGAATCTAGATCGTCCTTTGACAAGCCTGCATCCTCCCAAGCATCGGTTGCGGCGGCAAACCCATATTGGCAAAAAGGATCCATTTTTTTAGCATCTTTTTGAGGTAAATACTTCTCCACATCAAATTCGCTCAATTCTGCCGCGATTTGAACGGGATACCTGGAAGCATCAAATCCTTGAATACGACGCACCCCGGATTTCCCTTCGACAAGAGAATTCCAAAACGAATCTAGCGTGCATCCCACAGGGGAAATCACGCCCATACCAGTTATGACTACTTTACGCATGTGCATAGGGTTAGCAGGATTTTTTTTAGGGAGCAAGGTAAGGAGTGAAAAAAGGAGGGGGGCTTTTCAGACCGGTATAAGGAGAAAGTAACTTAGCCACTCTAGGATTCAAGACCCCATAAATCGAAATCGATATCCTAATCAAAACCGTTGGATTAGGGTCTCTCCTATTCAGATAAACCGATTTCGTTTTCGATTTCGATTTTAGACTGACGGAGGGCCGCCGTCCAACCTGCTAGGTTGAATCGTGGGATGAAGTTCCGAGAACACATACGGCTCTCAACGGAGCTCGGGCTTTCTAGCCCTACCTCCGGGTTTTTCGTTTTACCTATGAACCTGTGGGGCGGGGACGCCCCACCTCCACGTAAATCCCGCCGCCTAAAAGAAGTTCTCCATGGTAGAGCGCGCAGATCTGACCACTGGCGATGGCGCGCTGGGGGGTGGACCAGTCTATTTGGGCCGTTCCGTCTTCCAAGGGGGTATAGCGAATATTTACCGAATCGGCTCTGTAGCGTGGACGGGCTTGAATGTCACAGGGTTGGGTAAGGGGTTCCCCCGTGAAAGATAAATGGCTGATCACGCAACGAGTCGAATACAAATTAAGGGTTTCAGGCTCATCGAAGGCAATCACTAGTTCTCGGGTTTCTTTCCGCTTTTCGACCACCACATAGCTTTTTTTGAATACATTGGAGGGGACACCGATCCCTTTTCTCTGCCCTAAGGTGAAAAAATGGAGTCCTTGATGCTTGCCTAAAACGTCACCGGTTTGGGAAACGATCGTTCCGGGTTCGTTGGGTAAATAGGTTTTTAGAAAATCTGACATTTTGATTTGCCCAATAAAACAGATGCCCTGACTGTCTTTTTTTGTCGCCGTGGAAAGCCCAAAGCGTTCAGCCACTTTTCGAACGTCCGGTTTTAGTAGCTCACCTACAGGAAAGCGAGCGGCCTGAACCTGATCGGGCTTCATCATAGCTAAAAAGTAGGTCTGATCTTTGTTGGGATCGAGACCGGTAAGAATTTGACGCATTCCAGTCTCTGTTACGCGGCTTCGGGCATAGTGTCCGGTGGCCACCGTTTCGAACCCCTTGGTCTTGGCCCACTCCCGGAACACCCCGAATTTAATCTCTCGGTTACACATCACATCCGGATTGGGAGTGATCCCTTCGTCGTAGCCTTTCAAAAGATAATCTACGATTCGGGATTTGTAGGCATCCATAAGGTTGACGACCTCAAATGGAATTTTCAGTTTGTCTGCAACCGCGGAGGCATCTTCCACATCCTGCTGCCAAGGGCACTCTCCAAGGATGTTGTCCTCATTAATCCAATTCTTCATGTAAGCAGCGGATACATCATACCCCTGCTCCACAAGTAAGGCTGCCGCCGCAGAGCTGTCGACCCCTCCGGAGAGAGCCACCATGATCTTTTCACCAGACATGGGTTTACGGGATAAAGGTTTGCTCGATATCTTTCAAATCCTCAACGACCTCATCCACCAGATTAGTAAAAGAGGGTGAATCCTTTGATCTTTTTTCGTGAATACGGCGCATGGCTTTTTCCACAGAATAATCCATAACAACTTCTTCGTCTACACTCACGATGACTCGTTTTAACTGAGGGATTCGTAAACGTCCGGTGGCTTCCATATAGAGGGGCTGGATGTAGATAATGCGTCCGTCGATAGGCAGAATGATCATTTTACCCCGTTTCACTTCGGACCCCTGCTGATTCCAGAGGGTGATGCTTTGGGCAATTTCCGTATTTTGATCGATCAGGGCGTTAATTTGAGGCGGTCCGTAGACTTGGCTACCTTTGGGGAAGGTATAAAAGATAATATCCCCATAATTATCCCCATCGGAACGGACCACGCCCAGAGCCCGCAAGTTGTCACGTCCAATCGGCAGCAATGGAGTCAACAGCAAAAACTCTCGGTTTCCTGGCTCGATCATATCGAGCGTAATGTAATATGGTCTCATCTGAATCAGGGAATCCTGTTGGGTAAATTCCGCGAACTGCAGAAGATCTTCACTTTTATAGTAGGTTTCCGGATCTTTCTGTTGGTATTTTGCGTAGATCTGCATTTGAATTTCAAACAGGTTACGTGGATACCGAATCTGGGATCGGAGTGCCTCCGGCATTTCCGAGAGGTCCGAGATTAGGCCCGGATACATGCGCTGGTAGGCTTTCCCGATGGGATCGGTCTCATCCGCGAGATAATAGTTCACCGTCCCATCATAGGCATCCACCACGATTTTCACCGAGTTACGAATGTAGTTAAGATCATCGTTGAAAGCCTCAGAGTTGGGGTACCATTTGCTGGTGGTATACGCATCTATAATCCAATACAGGCGATCCGGGGTGACCACTAAATAGGGATTGTCATCCAACTGTAAAAATGGAGTCAATTCCTGAATTCGGTCCATGATATTTCTGCGGAAGTGAATCCGACTTTGCTTCGTGGTCTGATTGGTAAAAAATAGATTTCGATCATTTAAATACAATGAAAAGAGAGTTTTCCGCCACAAGTTGGAAATATCCACCCCGCCGACCCCAGTATAATTCGTGTTGACAGATATGTCATCATCCCCACCCGGGTAATGAAACTCACCACTTTCGTTGGGTGCAATTATATAATCTAACGCTTCTTGACCGTAGTAAATCGCGGGCTGATTTACTTCTAAACCCACGCTCGATTCCGGTGGCATATTCGAGATATACCAATTCATTCGCTCTTCCCCTTCCTGGGCGGCAGGGGTCATAACTAAGCCATAGCCATGGGTATATTTTAGCCTTTTATTCACCCAGTTTTTGGCTCCATCCGGCAAGCCGTCCGTAGTGATTTCCCGTGCGGATAAATACACTTGTTGTAGACTACCGTTGATCATATAACGGGCGGCATCTACTCCTGTAAAACGGTAATAAGGGCGCATAGTCTGAAGTTGCTGGTACACATCCACAAGCAATTCATTGTCCCATAACGGAATACTTTCCAACTCGGTTACCCCTCCGGCCAAGGTGAACGGATCATCCAAACTTCGTTGCTGATATTGCCGCCTCTCTACATTTGTAAGCTGATAAGACGTGAGGGTAGAATCAATAGTTTGCTGAATGAAGGGACTCTGTTTATCTAATTCATTGGGTACTACCAAAAACTTATTTACCGAATCAAATAAGGGTTGGAAGTTTCGTGAAGCATGAGCCAATAAAGCCAAAATCGAAAACAAGATCACCGTACGTAGACCCTTTTGACGAAAAATGAGGGCGATCAACGAAAAGGCTAGAGGCAACATCATAAATGCGGAAAATCCGATAAGGGGAAGCTTCCAACGAAATTCTGTATATCCTGGACCAAAGAATAGATCCATATTTGCCGTGGTGTACTGCATCATTAGAGCTTCCAACCCGTAACTAAATGCGTGGACAGCAAAGATGCAAAAAACCACCATAGATAAATGAATTTTAGCGCCCCGATAGAGGGTTTCCCCTTTTTTCGAAAGAACTTTTAGTTCCGCTGCATATAAAACAATCAAAGATACGAGTAATAAAATAAGCGTAATCAGCACTCGGCTGTGGATGAGTTGAAGGATGGGGAGTGCAAATAGGTAAAAGGAAACATCCAAACCAAACATGGAGTCGGAGGTGCCAGTGGCAGGAGCAAAAAACAACAGGAGGGCATTTTCCCACTCTCTAAAGATGGGCAGAGCAATGGGGATAGCTAACACCAGAGCCAGCGGGGTGAATAGCTTCAAAGACCCTCTGCGAAATCCTTGGATCACAGACTTCAATTTCCCCTCTTTATGGAACGTAGTGACCCCTAAATAGCGTGACGCGATCCAAAAATTGAGAAAGAGGATCAGGAAAAAGAAGAAGGTTGCGCCGAGTAAAACAAGGTACTTATATCCGATTTTAAGGAAAAAGAAGCGTAGATACCCCAAGGAATGATACCATAACACTTCAACGAGGAAGTCAATCAGCAGGAAATTCACTAACGCAAATAGCGCAGTAAGAATCAACAAGATGGGCAAACAGATGCGTAAAATTTTCCAGAACCGTTTCATGATTTGTTATGTAAAGCCAAGTTGCTTTAGGTTCAAGGGCAATGTACCCGATACATTCGCCATTTCCCTGAAAATCCTGAGCTGGCTCGGTATGCGCAACATTCAAGTGAGGGGTAACGCCGCCCTCCACGCCACTCCCACTCCCCGCCGAGGAGTAAGGGGATGAGCGTATAGGCTCTTCATCAGAGAAATCCGCATACCGAATAAGCCCAGAACTTGATTCTTGGGAAAGACTTCTTCAGCGACCAACCACCTAAATCTGATCAACGATCCAACGTTGCACCTGATGCAAATCCTCGAAAATATGATCAGCGAATAGAGCCACACCCGCATCAACCGGGAAAAACTCAGGCACCCAGAGAGCCAATGCACCCGAACGCTGCGCGGCTTCGATACCGGGAGCCGAATCTTCAACTATCGCACAATTACGCACAGGAATACCCATCCCCTCTGCCGCACGCTCAAAAATCTCAGGGTCAGGTTTACCACGGTCAATCTGATCGCCCGCAATGATATAGCTAAAAAAGTGCCTTAATTTCGTCCGCGAGAGCTTGTCATGGGCTTGATGTAGTTGACTTGAGGTTGCCACCGCCATGGGTACGTTTCTCTCCTGAAGCCATTCTAGTAGCTCGAGTGCACCGGTCTTAATGGGCGGAGGCTGCTCTGTAACCAAGCGATGATAATGGAAATTGGCTCGTTCAAGCAAGTAGGAAACATCCTCTTCAGGAAAGGCGGCTTGGGTCATGGCCGAGATGTCGACCATGTTCCTACCTACCATATTCTGCTTTACGTCCTCAGAAACCACTAAGCCGGTTTCTTCTCCGGCATGGACCCACGAAGCGGCTCCAATTCGTTCGGTATCGATCAGGGTTCCATCCATATCAAAGATGACGGCACGGAGGTTTCGGGTAAAGTTTTCCATATTCCTGCTTTCTTCATGGCGAAAAACGATTAAATCAATGCTTCATTAACCTTTTTATCCCCCAAACCCTATGAACCCTGAAACCCTTCGCTTTCTTGAACCCGAACAGGTGCGCCAGCTCGCATCCGAATTTGGTACGCCCCACTACGTCTACAGTGAGAGCTTACTTCGCCAGCGTGCTGAGGAAACCTTAGCCTTTCCGAACGCATTCGGATTAACGGTCCGCTTTGCTATGAAAGCCTGCCCTAACCGGAACATCCTAAGCCTCTTTACCGAAATGGGGCTTCATATTGACGCCAGTTCAGGTTGGGAAGTTCAGCGGTGCATGGCCGCGGGGATTCCTGCGGAACATATTTCGCTAAGCGCTCAGGAACTTCCAGAAAATCTTGGAGATTTGTTAGATCTGGGCATTGTCTTTAACGCTACATCTCTCAACCAGATTCGTCAGGCGGGTGAATGTCGCCCTGGACGGGATATCGGCGTTCGTTTTAACCCCGGACTCGGATCCGGAGGAACCAACCGTACCAATGTAGGCGGTCCCGGAAGCTCTTTCGGCATTTGGCACGAGCAAGCCGATCACGTGACCTCCCTGCTGAACCACTATAATCTCCGTTGCGTTCGTATTCACAGTCACATTGGAAGTGGAAGCGATCCTGCGGTCTGGCAGCGCGTCGCAGGTCTAAATCTTGATCTGGTTCGCAAATTCCCTACGGTCACCACCCTTGATTTAGGGGGTGGCTTTAAAGTGGGCCGCATGGCTTCGGAAAAAAGCACCGATCTTCAAGAAATTGGTCAACCTATTTGCGAAGAACTAAATGCCTTCGCAGAAGAAACCGGACGCAAGCTGCATCTGGAAATTGAACCCGGGACGTATCTGGTTGCCAACGCGGGAGCGATTATCAGCCGAATTCAAGACAAAGTCACTACAGGGGACGAAGGCTATACCTTTTATCGTCTTGATACAGGGATGACCGATGTGTTGCGCCCAAGTCTTTACGGAGCCCAGCATCCCTTAGTTGTCGTAGGAAGAGAAAACGATCCCTCCGAAACTCATGAAGCCATCATTGTGGGACATTGTTGTGAATCGGGCGATATTCTCACCCCAGCTGCGGCTGATCCTGAAGCGTTGCAACCGCGCCTGATTCATGAAGGAGAGGTAGACGATTTCTTGGTGATTGAAGGAACCGGTGCGTACTGCTCCGCGATGTGTACCCATAATTATAACTCCTTCCCTGCTTCTCCAGAAGTGCTGGTTCAAAAAGATGGTTCGTTCAAACTCATAAGGCGTCCGCAACCGATTGAATCGCTCTGGGAACGAGAACTTTAAAAAAACCACTGATGAAGATGGTCTACACTGATGTAGTGAAACCGGAATCGTAAGTTACTTTCCCTCCGAAACATCCGTGCACATCATCTTCATCGGTGGTTACATTATTTCTAGCTTGTCATCTACGACTTGTTTCAGTAGTGAAACCTTATGAATTTGAAAAACTGTTGGCATATTTCAAGACCGGGCTCGAATCGAGGGTGAAGCACTCACCGTCCATTCTGTAATCCCGGTTTGCCTTGGCATTCCGGGTTTTTTTGTTTTTACTTTTTCAAATTTCTTTTAGGTACTTTATATGATCTCACCAGATTTACCCACATTTTTAGAACGCGCCAAACACGGAAATCTCATTCCGGTGGTGCGAGAAGTCTTGGCAGACCAAGACACCCCGGTTTCCGCTTACGAAAAACTCCGAACGGCTCTCCGGACTTCGGATCCTTTGGCCTGCACCTTCCTCCTGGAATCTATCGAAGGCGGGGAAAACATCGCCCGTTATTCGATGCTAGGAGGAATGCCCCGAGGGATTCTCAAAGCAAAAGGCCGTCGGGCGGAATACCACGCTAACGGCGAAATTACCGTTTACGAAGACGTTGATCCTTTAGCGGTGCTTCAGGACCTCATGTCGGCTTATAAACCTGTACCGGACGAAACGCTACCGCGCTTTACCGGTGGAGCCGTTGGTTTCCTTGGTTATGACGCGGTCGCACAATTTGATAAAGTACCCCTTAACCAAACACCCGGTCTGGATTTTCCGGATATGGTTTTTCTGATTGCAGATACAGTTATTTTATTTGATCAAGTTCGCCACACCATGAAGCTGGTGGCCAATGCCTTTGTCGAAGGTGATCCTGAAGCCGCGTATGCCGATGCCTTACGCCGATTGGATCAACTGGCCGAAATGCTGCAGACCTCCCTACCCCGCCGCATCTTAGACGCGCAGGTTCCAAGCGAAGATTTGCCCTTCACATCCAATACCAAAAAAGCGGATTTTAAGGCTGCGGTCGAAAAATCACGGGAATACATTCGAGCCGGAGATATTATTCAGGTGGTGATCTCCCAACGCTTTGCGGTTGAAGGACAGGATGACCCCCTTCAGGTCTATCGGGCCTTGAGATCGGTGAACCCCTCTCCTTACATGTTCTGCTTGGAACTGGGAGATGTGGCCTTGGCCGGTTCCTCTCCAGAAGTTCATGTTCGCAACGAAGACCGTAACATTGATATTCGACCTATTGCCGGAACCCGTATACGGGGGAAATCCGAAGCCGAAGACCTTGAATTAGAGAAAGACTTATTGGCAGATCCTAAGGAATGCGCGGAACACGTGATGTTGGTAGATCTTGCTCGAAACGATATTGGTCGGGTTTGTGAAAATGGATCGATTGCGCTATCGGAATTTATGATTATCGAACGCTACAGCCACGTGATGCACATCGTATCCAATGTGTGCGGAAAGCTACGGGAAGATAAAAATTCGTATGATCTGATGCGCGCCACCTTTCCCGCGGGAACCCTGAGTGGCGCTCCTAAAATTCGGGCCATGGAGATCATTGCCGAACTGGAACCGGATCGGCGCGGACCCTACGGTGGGGCGGTGGGCTATTTCGGATTTGACGGAAACCTCGATTGCTGTATCACCATTCGCACCTGCTTTTTTGCGGGAAACAAAACCTACGTTCAAGCCGGAGCAGGTTTAGTAGCTGATTCGGTACCGGAAACCGAATACGAAGAAACCGTAAACAAAGCGAAAGGTATGATGAAAGCTCTTTCAATAGCCCGCGGACATCAAAACGGAGAACAGGTATGATTTTGGTAATCGATAACTACGACAGTTTCACCTATAACCTAGTTCAGTATATGGGGGTTTTAGGAGCAGACGTAAAAGTGGAACGAAATGATGAAATCACCATTTCAGAAATCGAAGCACTTAAACCAGAACGAATCCTAGTGAGCCCCGGACCTTGCAGCCCGGCCGAGGCAGGAATCAGTGTGGAGGTCATCCAACATTTTGCCGGTAAACTACCAGTATTCGGGGTGTGTCTGGGACATCAAGCCATCGGCCATGCCTTCGGAGGAAAAGTCGTTCGCGCAGACCGCCTCATGCACGGAAAAACCAGCCCGATCCATCACGATAACACCTCTGTCTTCAAAGACATGCCCAATCCCTTTGATGCCACCCGCTATCATTCGCTGATCGTGGAAAAAGCCTCCCTCCCCGACTGTCTGCGAGTCACCGCATGGACCGAAGAAGGTGAGATCATGGGCTTGGAGCACAAAGAACTCCCGATATTTGGTGTACAGTTCCATCCTGAATCCGTGCTTACGGAAGAAGGAATGAAGTTAATGCAGAATTTCTTGGAACTTTAGCGGCTGGATAACGTTTAGCTGAGCGGACCGACGAAGGAGGTTCGCTCTAGATTTTTGTTAAAATAGGTTGTTATCAAAAAGCACCAACTTCAAAACTATAAATTGTTCCATGTTTTTTAGTAAGTATATCTGCTAATTTCTGAGCATCTTCAGCTGTAGAAAAAGTATCAAAAGGTCCGTTATTTACGAAGGTTTGGTGATCTCCATTTGTTCTGACATATCGATATCCTCCGCCACTTTCCACATTTCCGCAGAGTATGTAATATTCATCATTATTTTGGGTATTTGGTGTAGTCATAAGATTTTAACAAGTGCTTCAACGGATCTGTTGTTTCAATCCAAAAAGTGAAATATTAACAAAATTGAGGTTTTTATTTATTATATAAAGTTAATTATCCGAATCGTGTTTCAAATTTACAATTTTGCTGATGGAAAGCAATAATAATATAAACCATAGATATTTACTATATGATACCTATATAAAATAAGTAAGAATAAGATACGCCCCGCCTCTGATGAAGTCCCGACCTCGATACAGCCTCACGCATCTTTTCATCTCGCAAATCCCTTCCGATTCTAGGACTCACCTATCTCTTTGCCTTCCCATCATCGAACGTTGATGGAAAGAACGTCTGAAAGGAGGCTCGTGAAATGTGCTTCATCTGGGCGAAGGACTTCATCACCTAGGCTCATTTGACTGGTTAGGCCTATTCTTCAGAGTGTTTTAATATTTCTTCAGCCCGTTCCATATCTTCCGAGCGCACAATCAACCGAACTCCAGTACTCGCCTGAAGAAATGGCTGCATCCCGCCACAGTCATCTGTACTCACGCGTGCATCAACTCCTGAGCCTTCGAGGACCATCCTCGCTAATTCAGCAGGAGTTTCGCTGAAGTATCTTCTGATTGTGAATAGATGCGATTTCATTTTATTATTTAGGGGTATTCACTTCACCGGTCCTAGAAAATACGTTTCATGAAAACGAAGTTTTTTTTGCTTCAAATCATCTCAAAATTATACGGAACTTCCGGGCCGTAAACGGATCCGGCCACTTTTCGCAGGGTGGCTGTAGGCCTTTAGGCCACAGAGCCAAAGACCCACAAATTTTTCCCTACCATTTCCCGTAATTCGGGAAGACAAGATTTCAAGAGGATAAGGATGGTCTTAGAATTTGGCATCGAAGCTACAGACTACAGATGGGCTGACCCTGGAATGATGAAGCACATGTCCTTTCATCGAACCTTTCAGTTCAATAACAAAATTATTGCTAGTGGTGAGTTCTTAAGAAATGGATTAGATCCTCAACAAAAGGGGTCATGCAAAGAGGGTCGCATCCAATCAGAGTTGATCCCAAAGCGAAGACGGCATCTCCGTCCGAGCCACCGTTTGTTGTAAAACCAGATAGGCACCCGTCTACTCATGGTTTTCTAAAGGAGATTATTAGAAGAAGATAGAAATGTAAATTTATCTATGCAGATTTAATATTTCATGTTAGATCTGCATAATGATATCACGCCATCTTATTAAAAAAATCATTCGAGACTTAGACCGAATGCCCGCGGTTGCGCTCATGGGGCCTCGTCAAGTAGGTAAAACGACGTTGGCAATGGAAGTCTCGCAAACGCGCCCCTCCGTTTATCTTGATTTAGAGGATAGAATCGACCTTAAAAAAGTTGAACACATCAAAGAATTTCATCAGGCGAACAAAGGCAAGCTTATCATTCTGGATGAGGTGCAGCGTGCTCCAGAGATTTTTGCGCCGATTCGAGGTATCATCGATCAGCAGCGTAGGGAGAACAATCGTTCGGGACAATTTCTATTTTTGGGCTCCGCCTCCATCGAGTTACTGCGTCAATCCAGCGAAACACTAGCCGGCAGGATCGCGTATGCAGAACTTTATCCAGTAGATGTACTTGAGTGGCTGAAAATGAACCCCGACAAGGATTCCGTTCGGCAACTCTGGCTTCGAGGTGGCTTCCCAGATAGCGCATTAAGTGTAGACGATTCAACTAGCTTGGAATGGCGCCAAGATTTTATCCGAACCTATTTAGAACGGGATATTCCACAATTAGGGCCACGCATTCCCGCAAGCACACTGGAGAGATTTTGGGTGATGCTCGCACATGATCAAGGAGGTAATTCAAATGCTTCAAAGATTGCCGCTAACTTAAATGTGTCGAGTGTAACGATTGGGCGCTATACGGATTTATTTGTTGATTTGTTACTGGTACGCAAATTACTTCCCTACATCGCCAATATAAAAAAACGGGTAGTCAAGTCGCCGCGGCTGTATTTGCGGGATAGTGGGATCACACACGCTTTACTCAATATCGGGAGCTATAATGATTTATTAGGCCACCCCGTTGTCGGCAAGAGTTGGGAAGGTTTTCTGATTGAGAACATTGCAACCTACTTGCCTCCACAGGCTCGGCTGTATTATTATCGGACTGCCGGAGGAGCGGAAATTGATCTCCTAATCGAATTTGAGATAAATGAGATCTGGGCGATTGAAATCAAGAGAGGGGCAGAGGTATCACTGGGTAAAGGTTTCTATGAAGCCTGCGAGGATATAAAGCCGACTAGAAAATATATCGTTTATTCGGGCACAGATCGCTTTCCGCTATCTCATGATATTTGGGCGATCCCACTGCATCAGCTGCTTGAAGAAATTCGAGCAAGGTAATCGATATGAGTTTATCTGAATAATTGGTAGTTTCTCTATACCAATAAAAGATGCTAAAACTGAGATTCGCCCGAAAAAGTAGACACAACAGAGGTTTAGTGGTCTAAAAGACAATCATGAGTGCGAATATATACAAAACAAAACCCACCTACAGAACAGATGGGGGAGAAGAAGAGGAAGAAAAGTTTTAGTTCCCGAATCATTTCCGGGTACATCTAATGTAACAAGTATGAGATAGTTCATTCGGACTCCTTGATTTTCGGGGATGGTATTCGATTCCCCTTCAAGAGGCGGTATTGGCACAGCTCCACCTGGTTCTAACCCTCCATTGCTTCTTTCGGCATCACCCCCAATGGAAGATAGGTTTACTTCAAAATTAAATGTTAACGTCCCTCCTTAACCTAATGCTACAGTTCACAGACTGATACCTTCCCATTGAATCAAAAAAGGTGATGCACTGCCTGCAGGCTGACCCTGACTACTAGTGAGCCCCGGACCTTGCAGCCCGGCCGAAGCTGGGATCAGTGTAGAGGTCATCCAACATTTTGCCGGTAAACTACCAGTATTCGGAGTGTGTCTGGGACATCAAGCCATCGGCCATGCCTTCGGAGGAAAGGTCGTTCGCGCAGACCGACTCATGCACGGAAAAACCAGCCCGATCCATCACGATAACACCTCTGTCTTCAAAGACATGCCCAATCCCTTTGATGCCACCCGCTATCATTCGCTGATCGTAGAAAAAGCCTCCCTTCCCGACTGTCTGCGAGTCACCGCATGGACAGCAGAGGTGCAGGAAGCGGAGCCAGTAGAAGCTGAGTTTTAGTTATTCGGCAGTCTCTCCCTATTCTTCATATCAGTTTATGTTTCGGTTTGCAGTTCTAAATAACGTTTGGATTCCAGCGGCAC